>Ga0154653_1124_pt2 | contig 20272 bp, 15 predicted proteins | sample Rifle2008BG13ft_FD_116082 | JGI IMG/M metagenome (GOLD analysis project Ga0154653, IMG submission 116082) | Chloroflexi bacterium RBG_13_68_17
GGGAGGCTCGGAAGCAGGCCTTCGACCTGACCCCTCCCGCCCGCCTGCCGGCTGTGGAGGAAAATCTGGCGAATGTCGGGCTGGCAGATCCGTGGCGGGAGGCAGCCAGGGCGCTTGGTTGCCGGGCCTCCGCCTGGGTGCCGATGGTGCGCGGGGACGTTGCCGTCGGGGCGCTGGGTGTGTATGTCTCCTCCCGGGCGGCCGTGCGGCCGCTCGAACTGGCGGGTCTGCAAGCGATCGCCGACGACCTGGCCCACGCGATCGTCCGCATGCAGACCGAGACCGAAAACGCGCGGCGGCTGCGTGAGTTGGAGATCGTCCGCGAACTGACCGAGGAGATGATCTCCCAAGGCGAACCCACGGCATTCCTGCACAGGCTGGTCGAGCGGGCGACAGCCCTTCTGGGCGGAAGCTCCGGCGGGATGTATCTGGTGCAGCCCGACGGCGAGACGGTCCGCTGCGTGGTCAGCTACCCGGGCGTGCCGGACTACACCGGGACGGTGCTGCGTTTCGGGGAAGGCGCGGCCGGGACTGTGGCAGAGACCGGCCGGCCCTTGATGCTGGCAGACTACCCGCACTGGCCCGGACGCGCCTTGCTCTTCGATGGAGGCGCGAGCGAGAGGCTGCAATCCCTGCTGAGCGCCCCCATGAGCGTGCAGGGGCGGGTCACCGGCGTACTGCATGTGTGGCGCGGCTTCGACCAGCCCCCGTTCCAGCGCAATGAATCGGAGCTTCTGCAGCTGCTCGCCAACCAGGCGGCGGTCGCCCTGGAGAACGCACGCCTGCTGAATGACTCCCGCCGGCGTCTGTATCAGATGACGCTGCTGAGCGAGATGACCCGCGCGGCGCTGGAAGCGACCGACCTGCGATTCTTGCTGTCGGGCATGGCGCGACGGATCGCCGGCCTGGTCGCCGCGGATGTGTGCCTGATCCATCTGGCGACGGCCGGGTCGCAAGACGGCGGCGCGGCGGCGACGGGTCCGCGCTGGTCAACTTCGGGAGAGCCGCTGCCCGAGCCCGGCACGCTCAAACCGATCGAGGGCTGGCTGAGCAGGAATGAGACCCTGGTGCTGGACGACGAGATCCCGGAGGCAGCCGGGTCTGCGGCGCTCGAGGGTCTCGGGCTGCGGTCGGCGCTGGTGCTGCCGCTGCGCGGCAATGGACAGCGCCTGGGGGGCGTGGTCATCGGGTACCAGGCGCTGCACAAGTTTCCGTCCGAGGAGATCGCCCTGTGCGAACAGGTCGCCGGTCAATTGGCGCTGGCGCTGGCTCGCTCACTGGCGTTCCAGACAGAGCGTGAGCACAGCGCGCAGCTCGAGGCGCTCCGCCAGGCCAACCTGCGTCTGACCTCCCGCCTGGATCTGCGCACGGTCATGGAAGCCATCCTCGAGCACGCCATCCAGCTCGTGGCCGCCGACGACGCGCACGTTTTCTTCTACGACGGCGAGCGGCTGACGTTTGGAGCGGCGTTGTGGGCCGGCGGCGCCCGCAAGGATCCCTACGCCACGCCGCGACCGCATGGGCTGACCTACACGGTCGCCCGGAGCGGTGAGCGCATCGTCGTCACCGATGCCCGCCGCCATCCGCTCTACCAGGACGAACCCTGGGATGGGGCCATTACCGGCCTGCCGCTCCGAATCGGGGAGCAGGTGGTCGGGGTGATGAACGTCGCCTTCGAACGCCCGCACGACTTCCTTGATTCCGAGCTGCGTGTGCTCGAGCTTCTGGCCGACCAGGCGGCCGTGGCGCTGCAGAACGCCCGGCTGTATGAGGAAACCTCCTCCGAACGCCAGCGGGTCCAGCTCCTGTACGACATGGCTCAGGCGCTGGCCAGCCGCACCGACCCGGACGATATCGTCCAGCAGGCGACCGAGCTGACCGTCGCCAATCTCGGCGCGCATATTGGCGAAGCCTTCCTGTTCGAGCGCGGCAGCGGCCGCCTGCGGGTGCGCGGCCTGGCGGGCAAGGACCCCGCTCTCAAGCCCGAGATCGACGCGCGCATCGGCGCGCGCGTGGGCCGGGGTCTGGTCGGGTGGATCGCCGAGAGCCGCGCCCCGACGATGGTCTCCGATGTCCGCCAGGATCCGCGTTGGCTGCAAGTCACCGGCCTGGACGAGGAGATCCGCAGCGCCCTGGGCGCGCCCATCCTGTCTGGCGATGAATTGTTGGGCGTGATGATGATCTTCGACCGGGCGCGGGGGGCTTTTGACCAGCGTCACCTGGATCTGCTCGTCGCGATCAGCCGCCAGGTCGGCCTGGCGCTCTCGAATGCCGAAGGTTTCCAGCAGGTCCGCCGCCGGCTGGCTGAGCTGACCGTTCTTCAGCAGGTCGCCCAGGTGGTCAACCGGAGACTCGAATTGAAGCCCCTGCTCGACGAGGTGGTTCACCAGGTGGGGGAGGTGCTGGGCTATCCAGTGGTCGAGATCCTGCTGATCGAAGGGGAGGAAATGGTCCGACGGGCGGGCACGGGAAGCGACATGGCGGTCCCATTGCGGATGTCGCTGCAGGCCGGGGTCGTCGGCCGCTCCGCGCGGACTAACCGGCCCAGCCTGGTCCCCGACGTCGCCGCCGATCCGGACTACGTCGGCGTGCTCCCGGAGACGCGCTCCGAGATTGTCGTCCCGCTGCGCAAGGGAGGCGTGGTCTTCGGGGTCCTGAATGTGGAATCGCCCCACCCGGGCAGCCTGCGCGAGGACGACCTGCGGCTCCTCTCCCTGCTGGCTGACCAACTCTCCGTGGCCATCGAGAACGCCGCCCTGTACGACCACCTGCGCCAGCACGCCGACGATCTCGAGCGGACCGTCGCTGACCGCACCGCCGCGCTGGCCGAAGCGCTGACCCAGGCGCAGGAGGCCGACCGCATGAAGTCGCAGTTCGTGTCAGACGTCTCACACGAGCTGCGAACCCCGCTCAGCAACATCCGGCTGTACCTGGACCTGATCAAGGGCGGCAAGCCGGGCCGGTTCGGCAACTACCTGGAGACGCTGAATCGCGAGACCGGGCGTCTGGTCTCGCTCATCGAGGATCTCCTGGCGATCTCCCGGCTGGAAGCGGGATCGACGCCGCTCGATTTGGCGCCGCTTGACCTGAACAAACTGGCCAGCGGGCTGGTCGAGGACCGGCAGCGACTGTTCCGCGAGAAGGGTCTTGAGCTGCGCTTTCGGCCGTCGCCGGATCTCCCGGCGGTGATGGCCGACGAACACGCGCTGGCGCACGCCGTCGCCAATCTGATGACGAACGCGCTGCATTACACTCACCGCGGGGCGGTGACCATCTCGACCGAGCAGCGCCTCGAGGACGGCGACACCTGGGAAACCCTGACGGTCGCGGATACGGGACTGGGCATTGCCGAGGCCGAACAGCCGCACCTGTTCACCCGCTTCTTCCGCGGCGCGGCCGGACGGGCGACACGCGTGCCGGGGACGGGCCTCGGGTTGGCGATCTGCCGTGAAACGATCGCCCGGCACGGCGGTCGGATCACGTTGTCCAGCCGTCTGGGGGAGGGGAGCGCCTTCACGCTCTGGCTGCCGCTCGAGCCGCCGGCCTGACGGGCCGGGGCTGTCCGCTACAGTCCCAGCGCTCTGCGAATCCCGAACAAGAACGAGGCCGCCGCCGCCCAGGTGGCATAGCCCAGCAGCAGCAGCGGCGCCAGCCGCAGGCCCTGCCGCGAGCCCAGCCAGACGACGGCCAGGAAGGCGACGGTCGGGAGGATCCCCAGCAGCAGCCCGAGGCTGAACTGGGACACGGCGGCCTGATCGCCGCGCACCGAAGTGGTGACCACCCACAGCGCCAGCGGAGCGGTGAGCGGCATGGTCGCTGTCAGGGCTGCGACCATGCGGCTGTGCTTCTCCACAATCGCCACCAGCAGGATGACCAGCATCGAGATCGCGACGGGGAGGATGTCATGCCACTTCATGCCGCCAGCCCTCCAGGAGGCGCGGCCTGGATCGCAGAAGGCCGCCGGTCTCGGGGACTCGGCCCTTCGTGATTACTTCAGGCTGAGAGCCTCGAAGATCGCGCGCAGGTCGACGTGCCGGTCCATCAACTCCAGGAAGGTCTCCAGCTTCTCGCGTTCCGCCAGGCGGGTCTTGCCGTAGGCTGCCTCGATACGCCCGACGGTCTCGATCGTGTTCTCCTTGACCAGCAGGATCGGAACGCCGGCGCCTTCGGCCTGACGGATCACCTGCGGGCTGGGCATCAGGTTGCCGGTCAGCACCAGCGCCACCGTGGAGGTTTCCAGCGCGGCCAGCTGGATGTCGGTCCGATCGCCCCCGGTGATGACCGCTTTGTTCTGCTGCCGGCGAAAGTGCGAGAGCGCCACTTCGAGGGTCATCGCGCCGATGGTGTAGGTCTCGATCAGCGCCTGCGGGTCGTAGCTGCCGGTCAGGACCTGCGCTTCGAGGCGCCGCACCAGCTCGCCGACGCTCAGCGCCGAGAGGCGCGGGACCGAAGGCAGGACTCCGAGCAGCCGGATCCCGCGGCTCTGCAGAAACGGGCGAGCGTGGTCCTCGATGAAAGCGGAGGCTTCCTGAGGGACTTGGTTGACGATCACGCCCAGAAGCTGCTTGCCCACGCGCAGCGAGGCGGACAGCGCATCGTCGAGGAGCTGAAGCTCGCGGTGGAACTTGACCAGCACCAGGACCGGCGCGCCGAACACCTCCGCCAAACGCAAGTTCGATAGGCCGACGGCGTAGCCTTCGCGCATGCTCGAACCGCCCTCCAATAGCAGCACGTCCGTCCCCTGGCTGGCGGCCTGTGCGGCTTTCTGGATCTTGTCGAGCAGGTCGTCTTCTTTGTCCATCTTGAGGCGTTGACGAAGCAGTGCCGGGGTGATGATGACCGGAGTCAACTCGGTGCAGTCCGGCCCGAGGCCCAATGTGGCGCAGACGAAGGCCGAGTCCTCATCCGTGATCTTGCCCTGCGGAGTCCGCCACGGCTGCGTGCTCATCGGCTTGAGGTAGCCGACCCGATGGCCGTCGGCCTGCAGGCGTCTGCCCAACGCCACGCACACGGCGGTCTTGCCGATGTACGGCTCGACGGAGGTGACGTAGATGGCCTTCATGTTCTACTCCCTTCGGCCCCCGGAGGTGGGGCGGGATGCGCCTCCCGGGGCTTGAGCACCAGACGCATGTCGATGGCCAGGCCGCCGCGACCCTGCTCGTAGACCATATAGGGATTGATATCGAGCTCGGCGATCTCGGGGAAATCCACCACCAGCTGGCCGACGCGCAGCAGCGTATCGACCAGGGCCTGCTTGTCGAGCGGGGGCTTCCCGCGCGTGCCGTCCAGCAGGGCCCGGGCGCGTATCTCCATCAGCATATCCTCCGCTTCGCGGCGGGAGAGCGGCGCCACGCGGAAGGCTACATCTTGGAGGGTCTCGACATAGATGCCGCCCAGCCCGAAAGTCACCAGCGGGCCGAACTGCGGATCGCGATTGACGCCGATGAGGACCTCCAGCCCGGCGGGGGCCATCTTCTGAACCAGGCAGCCCCACAGTCGCGCCTCGGGCAGGTAGCGCTGGGCCCGGTAAGTGATCAGGTCGAACGCGTCACGGACGTCCGCCGCGTTCTCCAGTCCGACGCGCACGCCACCGATGTCGGTCTTGTGCAGAATATCGGGGGAGGCGACCTTGAGGACCGCCGGGTAGCCGAGGCGCTCCGCGATCGCCACGGCCTCGTCCGCCGTGGCGGCCACCTCAGCCTCGGGCGCCGGCAGCCCGCAGGCGGCCAGAATGGCGCGCGCCTCGGCGTCTCCGATGGTCACTCGACCTTCGGCCAGCGTCCGATCGATGACTCCCCGCAGCGCAGTCCGGTCGAAATCGAATCGCTCGTATTCGGGCAGCGGAGCGCTCTGGTAGCGCCGATAGTCGCTCATGGCTTTCAACACCAGCGCCGCCCGCTCGGGGTAGGGGAAATTCGGGACGCCGGCCGCATCCAGAATCGAGGTGCCTGCGGCGATGCGCGCCTCGCCCATGAAACAGCCCAGGATCGGGATCGGAGATTGCCGGGCGATGGCGGTCACGACCGCGGCCGTCTCCGGGATCTCGGTCATCGCCTGCGGCGTCAGGATGACGACCACCGCGTCCACATGCGGATCGGCGGAGACCTGCTCCAGCGCGAAGCGGTAGCGGTCGGCGCGGGCGTCGCCCAGGACATCGACCGGGTTGGCGGCGCTGGCTGCGTCGGGCAAGAACTGCTCCAGGGCCCGGATCCGCTCGGAGTCAAAGCGGGCCAGGCTCAGCCCGGCGCGCTCGAGCGCGTCGGTGGCCAGGATGCCCGGCCCGCCAGCATTGGTGACGATGGCGATCCGGTCGCCTCGGAGGGAGGGCAGGTAGCCGAAAGCCCGCGCGCAGTCGAAGAGGTCCTCCAGCGACATGGCCCGGATGACGCCGGCCTGGTGGAAGGCCGCCTGGTAAGCCTGCTCGGAGCCGGCCAGCGAGCCGGTATGCGAGCTGACGGCCCGGGCGCCGGCCTGCGTGATGCCGGATTTGATGGCCACCACGGGCTTCTTCTTGGCCGCCGCCCGGGCGACGCGCATGAACTCCTGGCCGTCGGGCAGGCCCTCGATGTAGCTGAGGATCACCCGCGAGGTGGGATCGTCGGCCCAGGCCAGTAGCAGATCGATCTCGCTGACGTCGGCTTTGTTGCCGAGCGAGACAAACTTGCTCAATCCCAGCCGGCCGGCCTGGGCCCAGTCCAGGATGGCAGTCCCCAGCGCGCCCGACTGCGACATGAACGCCATCGGTCCGGCCGGCGGCATGCCGGCCGAGAACGAGGCGTTCAGCCGCGTGACCGTGTCGATGACGCCCAGGCAGTTCGGCCCGATCAGCCGGACCGCGTAGGTGCGCGAGATCTCGACCAACTCGAGCTCGCGCTCCAGACCCTCGCGTCCGGCTTCGCGGAACCCGGCGCTGATGACGATCGCGGCCGGGATGCGCTTCTCGCCGCACTCACGCAGAACTTCCGGGACGCCCATGTAGGGGATGACGATCACGGCCAGATCCACCGCCCCGGGGATGTCCGCCACCGAGGCGAAGACCGGCAGGCCGAGGATGGCCTCGGCCTTGGGGTTGACGGGATAGACCTGGCGACCCGGGCGCAGGTAGCCGCCGTGCACCAGGTTGTTCAGCACGGCATAGCCGAGCTTCTTGGGATCAGCCGAGGCGCCGATGACGGCGACGGATGTGGGATCGAAGAAGGCGGACAGGCTCAAGGCACCGGCTCCCTGTCGACGATCGGTCCGTTCGCGTGGCCTGCGGCGAGCGCCGCCGACTCCGCCCTCATCCCCCGGCCGAAGCCAGTGCAGCGACCGGCGCATACGAGCGGCGGTGGACGGCCGACGGCCCGAGGCGCTGCAGGGCGTGGCGATGCTGCGGTGTGCCGTAACCTTTGTGGCGCCCGAAACCGTAGTCGGGGAACGCGCAATCCAGGGAGACCATCTCCTGATCGCGGGACACCTTGGCCAGGACGGAGGCCGCGGCGATGGACAGGACGAGCGCGTCGCCGTGCGGCAGCGCGGTCTGAGGCAGCGTGACCTCCGGCAGGCACAGGTGGTCGATCAGGAGATGGACCGGCTGAAGGCGGAGCCCGTTCAGGGCGCGGGTCATCGCCAGGCGCGAGGCGCGCAAGGGTCCCAACCCGTCGACCTCATCCACGCTGGCCTCCCCGACGGCCCAGGCCAGGGCCACCTGGCGGATGCTCTCCGCCCAGCGCGTTCGCTGCCGGGCGGTCATGATCTTGGAATCGCGCACACCGATCAATAGCCCGGCCAGCCCCGCGTTCTCCAGCGGCAGGATGACGGCCGCGGCCGTCAGCGGCCCCGCCCAGGCGCCGCGCCCGGCCTCGTCCAGTCCGGCGATGCAGGCGAACCCGTGGGCGCGCAGCGCCTGCTCCATCACCAGGCTGGGCTGCTGCTCAGCCGGAGGGCGGCCGCGCATACCAGCCTCTGCGCCAGCCGGCGCGGATGCGGAACAGGTCGACCAGCATGGCGACCGAATCACGCACCGGCCTGACCCGGCTGCCGGGGACGTAGTACCACGGGACAGGGATCTCCGCCACGCGATAGCCGCGCTGGCGGGCGATGAACAGCACCTCGACATCGAAGGTCCAGCCGTCCAGCCGCTGCACGGCGAACAGGTCTTGCGCGGCCTCGGCTCGGAAGCACTTGAAGCCGCATTGGGTGTCGTGCAGACCGGGAACCGCTAGAAGGCGGACCAGCAGATTGAACGCCCGCCCAATCCAGTGGCGGTAGAGGGGCTCGGCATAGCGGACTGCGCCGGCCGCTTCCCGCGAGGCGATGGCGATATCGACATCGGTCAGCGCCGGGGGCAGGAACCGGCCGATCTGGTCGACCGGCATCGACAGATCGGCGTCGCAGAAGAAGCGATACTCGCCCGCGGCAGCCAGCATCCCCAGGCGGACGGCCAGCCCCTTCCCGCGCCGGTCGGATCGGAGCAGGCGGATGGTTGGGTGGGCCCGGCCGAATTCCCGCGCGATCTCGGCTGTGGCGTCGGTGCTGCCGTTGTCAACGACGAGCACCTCGGACGCATACGATTGCTGTTCGATGAATCCGAGCAGTCGTGCAAGCGTGTCCGGTAGGCGCTGTTCCTCGTTGAGTGCCGGGATGACGATGGAGAGGAAGGGAGGCAAGGGGAGACCTGCTGCGGGAAGTGACCGCTCAATACCGCAGAATATCGGCGACGATGATGAGGACGGTCGCGACCAGGATGATGAACTCGAAGAAGGCCATGATCCCGAGCAAGATCCACTGGCTGCGCGTGAAGGGCGGCAGGCGCCTGCTCAGGCGCGAACCCAGGCCGGAGATGTGCGGGGCCACCTTGCGCTCCCACTCCTGCTCCGCCTGCAGGGCCTTATCCGAGGCCTGGCCGGCGCGTGAGGCGATCTTGGCGCCCGTCGCCCGCCAATCGAACTCCTCGACCGGCGCCTCCTCCTGGGGGATCACCTCGAACTGCGCGTCCAGGCTGGCACGCAGGCTGGAGACGGGTTCCACCGCCGGGCCGCTCCCGGGGACAGCTACCGGCGCGATCGTCCCGCGCGGCTCGCCGGTCACCCCGATGCCGGTCGGCGCTTGCGTCCCCTCGCGAGGATAGACCAACACGTCGGAGACGTTGGCGACATCTTCCAGGTCCATGAGGGCCGGGAGCTGGAGCAGATTGGCGGCGAAGTGCTCGATGGCGTCGGACAGGACGATCCGCACCTGCGGTCGGGCTGTGTCGACGTGCGTGCGCGGGTCGGTCAGGACCAGGACCGGCTCGACCTCCGGGATCGGGAAGCCGGCTCCGTTCAGGTACTTCAGCACGGCGTCGGCCAGGCCGGCGGCGATCGCCTGGAGGTTGGGCCGCACCCTTCTGAACCGACGGGCGCCTGAATTGAAAGTCATCCACTCCCCGCCTTTGGCACGAAACACGCCGCGCAACGGCGAGGCGATGAGGACGCGAACGCCTTCGGGGCCGACCAGGACCAGCGGCAGCGGCGTGGCCACCCCCGGCAGGGTGAGGTTGCGGATGAGCACATGGTCGCTCCCCAGCACCGGCGACAGGCGCTGGGTCACAGCCTGCTGTGCCATGACATCGCCGTACCAGCGCAGCCCACTGCGCAGCGTGGCCCGCAGCCGGTTCTCCAGGGTGATCTCGCCGTTCTCGTCCAGGAACTCTGAGCGCTCGACGACTCGCATTCGTTTCCCCCGCCGCTGAGAGCGGCTTCCATCGGTGAATTATAGGTCACTGCCGGCTGGCGACAAGGCATTCGAGGCCGGGGTATCAGGCATATAATCACCTCGGAATGGGTGGAATCATGCGAAGAAGAATGGTGGCGGTCATCTGGTTGGTGCTGGCCCTGGTGGGCACCGGTCCGGCAGCCTCCGCCCAGGCGGATGGCGAGATCCTGCTGCTGAACGCCGAGGGCCCCCTGACGCCGGCGATGGCGGGGTACCTGGAGCGCGGCCTGGCGATGGCGGAACGAGAGCAAGCCATCGCGCTGATTCTGCAGCTGAACACACCCGGCGGATCCGTCTCTCTGATGAGCCAGATGGTCGAGGCGATCCGCGGCAGCGCCGTTCCGGTGGTGGTCTACGTCGCCCCGCGCGGCGCCATGGCCGGCAGCGCCGGCACTCTGATCACACTGGCCGGACACGCGTCTGCCATGGCACCGGAGACGGCCATCGGCGCAGCCTCGCCGGTGGGTGCGCAGGGCGAGGATCTGGGCGAAACGATCGAGGCCAAGGAGAAGGAGATACTCAGAGCGACCGTGCGCGGCCTGGCCGCCGGCCGCGGCCAACGGGCCATCGAGCTGGCCGAGGCGACGATCGAAGAGGCCCGGGCAGCCTCATCCGAGGAGGCCCTCGAGGTCGGCCTGATCGATTTCATCGCCTCCGACCTGGATGACCTGCTGGCGCAATTGGACGGCTTCGAGGTCGAACTGGCCTCCGGGCCCCGAGTGCTGCATACAGCCGGTGCGACAGTCGTCGAGGTCCCGCAGACCTTCATCGAACAGTTCCTGCACACACTGACCAACCCGAACATCGTCTTCCTGTTGCTCAGTGTCGGTGTGCAGGCCATCCTGATCGAGATCTCCAGCCCGGGGGGATGGGTGGCCGGGTTCATCGGCGTGACCTGCGTTGCGCTGGGGATCTACGGTCTGGGGATTCTGCCGGTCAACTGGTTTGGACTGGTCTTTCTGCTTACCGCCTTCGTCCTCTTCATTCTCGACGTCAAGGCGCCCACCCACGGGGCGCTGACCGCGGCCGGCGTGGGCGCCTTCATCCTCGGGGCGCTGGTCTTGTTCAACTCACCGTCGACGCCCGATTTCCAGCGTGTATCGGTGCCCCTGGTCATCGGGACAGGGGTGGTGACGGCGGCCCTCTTCTTCGTGGTCGTGAGCTTCGCCGTCCGCGCCCAACGGCGGCGCATCGCTGTCGGGGTGGAGGCGCTCCCGGGAAGGATCGGAGAGGCCCGCAGCGACCTGGCCCCGACGGGCATGGTCCAGGTGGCCGGAGAGCTGTGGACCGCGGAGGTCGAGGCCGGTGGGCCGTCCATCCCCGCCGGATCGCGCGTCGAGGTGACCGGAGTCGAAGGCCTGCGCATCCGCGTTCGGCTCGCGCGCTGAGAAGCCGGTTGACTTGCCTGCCGCCTGCATGTAAACTACGCCCGTTCAAGGATCGCTCAGGAGGTCGCCATGCCAGCCGCTTCGTTCCGCCTGATCATGCGCACCGGCCCCAACCCCGGACTCGTATTCGACCTGACCAAAGAAGTCACAGTCCTGGGCCGGGACGTCTCCAATGACATTGTGCTGGGGGACGCCGAGGTCTCGCGGACGCACGCCCGACTGACGCGCACTCCGGGCGGGTACGTGCTCGAGGACTTAGGCTCGACCAACGGATCGTTCGTCAAGGGTGAGCGGCTGGCCGCGCCACGAGTGCTGAACCCCGGGGATCTTGTCGGCTTCGGGGAGAACATCACACTGACGTTCGATGCGGTGTCGCCGGAAGCGGCGGCGACGATCATGGGCCCGGCGGCCAAGCCGATGGCGCCGGCGGCGAAACCCGCCTACGCCCCGCCGCCACGCCCGGTAGCTGCGCCCGTCGCGGCCATGCCGGCGGCCGCGCCGGAGGCGGAGGTCGCGCCGCGCCGCTCTCGCAAGTGGATGCTGGCCGGATGCGGCTGCCTGGCCCTGCTGGCCGTCTGCGGCGGGGTGCTGTGGTTCATGCCCGCCGGGTGGTGGTGCACGCTGCTGACACCGCTCACTTGGTTCGGCTACAACTTCAGCTGCTGATCTGCGGACATTCTGGAATTGATGAAGCGGGGCGGCCGACAGCCGCCCCGCTGCGCGCCGGGGCGCGGCTGTCCGCCGTCGAGGGGTCAACCGATTCAGGGAGCTCGCCGGGAAGCGGGTCGGGCCGAGGCGGGACAGACCAGGGTGATTACGGGGCGGAATCGAAGCCGCACGAGCCGATGACCACCGGCATGGAGCCGTACAGACGGCAGGCGAAGGAGGCGCCGTCCTGGGCGCGACCTTCCAGCAGGGCGACGGCGCCCATGCGTCCGGTCACCTCGAGCGCAGGCGCAGAGCCCAAGCGTGGTCGCGCCTGCGCCAGCCAGGCTGCCACCTCGGGCGAGGCCTCCCCGCGGCAACTCCCGGCCTGGGCCTCGTCGCCGGCCAGGATGCACAGGAAGGCCTCGGTCAGAAGCGGGTCGCTAGGCTGGCAGAAGGTCAGCTGCTTGGCAATCACGAAGCAGCGTGCCCATGCCTCGGGGAACTCGATCTCGATGCTGGCGCTGGTCATCGAGTTCGGGTCGTAGTGATTGACCATCAGGAGCCGCGGCTCGGAAAGCAGATCGGCGATCGCGTTCAGCGCGCCGACGTGCAGGTCGAGCCGCTCCTGGCGGGTCAAATCCGGTGTGTAGAGGACGGTTTGCAGCAGGTCGGCGACGGCCACCTGCGGATCGCGCAGCGGGCGGTTCACGAAGTCATCGGTCCAGTAACCGGCCAGCAGGAACGCCGGCGCGGCGATCAGGAGAGCCAGCGCTTGGCCGATGCGTGAGGGCGCGGCGTGGGCTTGCTCCAGAATGAAGGGCTCCAACAACCCCGCCAGCGCGATGAGCCCGCCCGCCACCAACGTGGCCATCGTCTGTCGAGCGCCGGAGGCCAGGACGTACGGGAACGTGTCCAGACCCTGAAAGCGGGGGTCGAGAAGGCCGCCGGCGAACGCGTAGCCTTCGTAAGGTAGATGGCCGGCCAGGGTATTCAGGGCCACGCCGACGAGCGCCCAGCCGATCAGGCCGGCGCCGCCGTGATCCAGGTGACCGACGAACCAGCCGACCGCACCGCCGAGTAGCAGCGCGCAGCTGCCCCCCACCGCCAGCTTCAGCCAAGGCAGGAAAGCGGCGCTGTTGTAGAGCCGCAACGCGTCCAGCCCCCAGGCGACAAAGGCGTAGGCCAGGCCCATGAACAGGCCGAACACCAATCCGAAGCGGCGGTTGTGACGCTGAAGGCTGGAGAATTCGTTCGTGCGGTCCATGGGAGCTCGCGTTCAGGAAGTTGGGTGGGCTTCTCCAAAGTGAGTCTACCATGCCGGAGGGGAGTCGGTTCAGACGGCGCGGCCACCGTCCGGGCGGATAAGCCGGGCAGGCGATCGGAGGGGACACGCGGGGCGGGGCCGTTCATAGCGGCCCCGGCCCGATCACCATCCGTTGGCCGGCGCCCTACAAGGCAGCCGAGGCCGGCTCGGGCGCGCGCCCGTCTCCCTTCGCTTGGGCGACGGCGAACTGAGGGTCGCGCCGGAACTGGCTCATGTACAGGCCGTGATAGACCCCTCTGTGCGCCAGAAGCTCGTCATGCGTGCCACGCTCGACGATCTGCCCTTCGTTGATGACCAGGACGAGGTCGGCGTTGCGGATCGTGCTCAGGCGGTGAGCGATGACAAAGGAGGTGCGCCCCTCGAGCAGCCGTTCCAGGGCACGCTGGATCAACCGTTCGGTGCGCGTGTCCACGCTTGAGGTGGCCTCATCCAGGATCAGGATGCGCGGGTCGGCCAGCGCGGCCCGGGCGATGGCGAGCAGCTGGCGCTGCCCCAGGCTCAGGCCCGAACCGCGCTCCCCCAATGTCGTCTGATACTTATCCGGCAGTCGTTCGATGAAAGTGTCCGCGTGGGCGAGCCTGGCAGCGTCGACGACCTCCTCGTCGCTGGCCGTGGGCCGGCCGAAGCGGATGTTCTCCATGACTGTCGTGCTGAACAGGAAGGTATCCTGGAGTACGATGCCGATCTGCTCGCGCAATGACAGCGTGGTCACGTCCCGGACGTCGCTGCCGTCGATGCGCACCGCCCCCCCGGTAACGTCGTAGAAGCGCGGAATCAAGTTGATGATGGTGGTCTTGCCCGCCCCGGTCGGGCCGACGATGGCGATGGTCTGGCCCGGCTCGGCCGCGAAGCTGACGTCCTTGAGGACCGGCTGCCCGGCCAGGTACTCGGCCGAGACGTGATCGAATTCGACCCGGCCGCGAATGCCCGCCATGACCACGGCCTGCGCCGCGTCTTGTACGGCGGGCTCCTCGTCCAGAAGGCCGAAGATGCGCTCGGCGCCGGCGACGGCGCTCTGGATGTTCGTCCACAGCACGGAGATCTGCTGGATGGGCTGATTGAAGCGCTGCACGTAGCCGAGGAACGTAATTACCAGCCCGAGGGAGATGGCCCCGCCCGGCAGGCTGATCTTCCCCAGCAGCGCCAGGCCGCCCGTGACCGTGACGGCGGCCAGGGCCACGTAGCCGAGGGCCTCCAGTGCAGGCGACAGGGCGGCGCTGAAGGCGACCGCCCGCACGTTGGCGTCGCGATTGGCCGCGTTGACCAGCTTGAACGCCTCGATGTTCTCTTCGGCGCGGTTGAAGGCTTGCACCTCGCGGACGGCGGCGATGTTCTCTTGCAGCTCGGCGTTGACCGCCCCGATCTCGCGCCGGGTCGTCCGAAACGCCCTGCGCGCCTGCGACGAGAACCACAACGTCGCCACCAGCATGATCGGGGTGACGGCCATACTCAGCAGCGCGAAGACCAGGTTTTCGGTCAGCATGTTGTAGGCAACCCAGACGAGAAGCAGGGCGCCGCTGGCGACGCTGACCAGGGCGAAGTTGAGCACCTGCTGGATGGTGTCGCTGTCGTTGGTGATCCGGCTCATCAGGTCGCCGGCCTCGTGCTCGGCGTAGTAGCTGAGCGAAAGCCGGTGCAGCTGCTCGAAGACCGCCACGCGCAGTTGGCGCAGGACGTGCTGGCCGCTCCAGGTCATGGCGTAGAACGTGCCGCCGGTGAGCAGGGCACTGCCCACATACAGGGAGATGAGCAGGGCGATCAGGCGTCCGATACCGGCAATCCGATCGGCGGCGCTCATCTCGGCGGCATTGGCGGACGGGGCGGGGAAGCCGCCCAGCGTGAACGCCGCCTGCAGCACGGTCTGGGTCGGGCCGCTCGGCTGGCGGCCCTCTTGCAGCCAGCAGTTGCTTTGAGAGGCGTTCTGCTCGCCGGAGGCGCCTGGGAAGCTGCCGAAGGCGCTGGCCGCAGCCGGCGTGAGGTAGCAGTCGACCAATTGGCCGGTCAGCTGCGGAGAGGTCACCTGCGCCCAGGTCGACAGCACGACCGAGAAGGCAGCCAACACCAGCATCGGCCAGTAAGGCGTGAAGCGCCGGGCCAGTCGGGCCAGGGTCTGGCCGGCGCGCTTCGGCTTCGAAGTCTCGCGATTGAGGAGGTCGCCTCGAGGTCCACCGTGAAACATGCTGATCTCCTTGGGCGGGGCGCGCCGATCGGCCGCCCGTTACGCCGGATCCGGGATCGGCTCGTCGCCGATGAGCTGGGAGGTGTAGATCTCGGCGTAGAGCTCACTGTCTTCCATCAGGGCTTCGTGCCGTCCGCTGGCCACGATCCGTCCCCTGTCCATCACCAGAATCTGATCCGCGTTCATGACCGTGCTGATCCTTTGCGCGATGACGAACGAGGTGCGGCCTTTCATGAGCGTATTGAGCGCCTCCTGGATCTGGGCCTCGGTGGTCATGTCGACCGAGCTGGTCGAGTCGTCCAGGATCAGGATGTGCGGATCGAGCAGCAGAGCGCGGGCGATGGCCACCCGCTGCTTCTGGCCTCCGCTGAGGGTCTGGCCGCGCTCACCCACCGGCGTGTCGTAGCCCTCGGGGAACTCCAGGATGAAATCGTGCGCCGCGGCCGCGCGGGCTGCTGCGGTGATCTGCCCCAGGCTGGCCTCCGGCCGGCCAAAGGCGATGTTGTCGCGGATCGAGCCGGCAAACAGCGTGGTCTCCTGGAGGACGATGCCGATCTGGGAGCGCAGCGAGCTCAGGCTCACGTCGCGCAGATCGTGCCCGTCGATGGTGATCCGGCCCTCGGTCGGGTCGTAGAACCTGGGCAGCAGGTTGATGATGGTCGTCTTGCCCGACCCGGTTGCGCCCAGCAGGGCGATGGTCTGCCCGGGCAGGGCCTCGAAGCTGACCTCCTGAAGGACGGGGTCGCCGCCGCCGAAGTAGCGGAAGGAGACGTTCTCGAAGCGGACCCGGCCCTGCACGGACGGGAGCGGGCGTGCCTGAGGCTTATCGGCGACATCGCTCTTGGCGTCGAGAATCTCGAAGATGCGTGCCGCCGAGGCGGACGCCTGACCGAACTGGGTGATGATGAAACCGAACTGAGCGACGGGGAAGAATAGATACACCAGGTACAGGCTGAACTGCTGCCACTCCCCGAGCGTCAGGGTGCCCTCGATGATCTGCCGGCCGCCGGCGGAGAGCGTGACCGCCTGGCCGAGGTTGGCGATAAGGAACACGACCGGGAATAGGAAGACGAACAACCGGGCGATGCTGATCTGAGAGCCCATCAATTGAGAGGCGGCGGTGCGGAACTTGGACTGCTCGCTGCCCTCGCGCGTGAACGCCTTGACCACGCGGATGCCGGCCAGGTTTTCTTGCAGGATCGTGTTCAGGGTCGACAACCTCTGCTGGACCCGGGTGAACATCGGCCGGCTCAAGCCGCTGAACAGGCCGAAGATGATGACCGCCACCGGCAGGATCCACAGTGTGACCAGCGCCAGCCGGGCATTCGTAGTGAACAGCAGGATGAGCGTCCCCGAAAGGAGCACGACCGCGCCGACGAGCTGGATCAGGCCCTGACCTACGAAGAGGCGGACCTTCTCGACGTCGTCGGTGGCGCGGATCATCAACTGCCCGGTCTGGTTGCGATCGTGGTAGGAGAACGACAGACGCTGAATCTTGGCGAATAGATCATTGCGCATGTCGTAGGCAATGGCCTGCGAGTTGCGTTCGCCCCAGTAGGCCTGCAGGAAGGCGAACACACCGCGCAGGGCGGCGAAAATCACGATGACGATGCCGGCCTGCAGGATCGCACGCGGAGCCTCGGCCTGGTCGGCGAGCAGCTGGGTTCGCAGCTGCTCCAACGTCCACGCCGCCGGATACTTGAGAGCCTCCAGGACTCGCGGGAGTGCCTGAGATAGGACGGCCTGGGGGATGGTGGCGAGACCCTCGAGCGCCCTGGAGGCGATGAACCCGCTGGTCACGGCGTCGATGACGGCGCTGACCAGGCGCGGCACCGTAAGCATCGACAGCGTGGCCACGAGCATGAAGATGTACGGCAGGGCGGCCTGCCAGCGGTAACGCCACAGATAGCGGGCGGCGCGAGCCATGCTGCCTCGCGTCGCCGGGGCAGCGGTCGGGCGGGGAGTTCTCAAGGGGTTCTTCCTTTCGAAGGGAACGGGCCGTCATCAGTCGTGCGCGCCGCATGCGTGAGCAGCGTCAACGCGTCGATGATCACGGCCTGCTGCGCGGGGCTGAGGGCATCGGTGAGGCGCACCATCCACTGGCGCCGGGATTCGATGCCGCGCCGCAGGAGCGCCTGACCGTTGTCACTCAGCGCCAACTGCTTGGCGCGACGGTCGTTCGGGTCCTCGCGCCGCTCAACGAGATGCATTTGGACCAGACGGTCCACAGCCTGGCTGGCCGCAGCGGCGGTAATGCCGAGCTGGTCGCCGACCTGGGAAACGCCGCAGGTGCCGCCATGGAGCAGGCGCATCAGGATGTTCAAATGCGTCGGCGACAGGCCGGCTTCGTCCATGAAAGACTTGAAGTCCCGCGCCGAGTGGTGCATGAAGACCTCGGTCCACTCGCGCAGCACCTGGGAGAAGCGCTCTTGCTCGCTCATGATTAAGCGCTCTAAGCAGTTAAGCGCCCTTATATAACAGAATCGGTCCAGGTCGTCAAGGCGGAAGCAGCGTAGAAACGGACGTCCTCTCGTGGCCGGCGGGGGTTTACTTCGGAAGGACGGAACGGGAATGGCGCGGATCGCCTGCGGCCTGCTCCAGGACACCGAGCCAGCGCAGAAGCGGGGCTGCGCCACGATAGGCCTCCGCCCGGGCCAGAGCCTTCTGACGCAACGCGTGAGCCAGATCCTCCTGGACCAGCATCGCCAGGCAAGCAGCACCGAGTAGCCGCTCGTCACCGGGACGGACGAGGTAGCCGGCCGGGCCGACGACGCTGGCGACCATCTCGCTGGCCGGGGCCGCGATCGGCAGACCGACGGCCAGGGCATGCCGCAGTTCATGTCCTTCCGGACGGCCTGCGCCCAGAAAGACCGATGCCGCCCGGTAGAGCGACGGCAGGTCAAGGAGCGAGACGTACGGCAGAAGCCGGACCGTGTCGGACAGACCCAAGCGGGAGACCAGATCCCGGGCGAAGTGCAAGCGGTGCCGGTCCAGGCCCAGGATCACCAGGGCGTGAGAATCGCCCACGCCCGCCGCGACCCAGGTCCAAGCGGCCAGGAGCGCGGCGATCTCCGTGACCGGCGGATTGTGCGTGAGGACGAACGGCGTGACGATCTCCCATCGCCCGAGCGATTCTGCGTCTCCGAGAGCCGGGTCCGGCCGAAAGAGAGTCCCGACGGTCGGCGGAAGGCGGACGGCCTCGACTCCGACGGTAGGTTGGATGGGCAAGTCCTGCGGGATGTGCTGCAGCGTGGCACCGGCCGCGCCGGCCCGGGCGAGGGCGCGCTGCAGGCGCTCCCCGGCCGACCCACCGAGCGGCTCTCCAGCGGATAGGTCGGCCGGCACCAGGACGGGGGCGGGGGACCTGAGCGGGGCGGAAGGAACCGTCGTCCACAGCGCCTGCGCGCCGACACGGCGCAGCGCGGCGGGCAGGGTCCGGTGTTCGAAGCGGATGCGGGCCCAGGCGGAGGACCCCGAGGCGACCGGAACCCTACGCACCCCTTCCGGGAGGCGGGGCAGGTCGCCAGCCGGATGAATGAGCGTGAACTCCGACTCGGGTGCGCGGCCGGGGAGCTCGGTCAGGATGCTCAGCAGCGCGTGCGCGGCGAGGTCCAGGCCCTGCCCCGGGGCGTGTTCCTGAGCGCCCGGCGCCAGCGGCCAGCCGTTGAGGGCGATCCGCATGCCGGCCGCCTAGCGGTTCATGTCCCAGATCAGCCGCAGCCCCTCCAGGGTCAACCAGGGCGCCAGGATCTCGATCACATTGGTCTCGGCCGCGATCAAGTCGACCAGACCGCCGGTCCCGATCACCTTCATCCGGGGTCCGAGCTCGGCCCGGAAGCGGTCGACCATGCCCTCGACGAGGCCCACATAGCCGAACAGCAGGCCGGCCTGCATGGCATGGACGGTGTTGCGCCCGATGACCGACGGCGGGCGAGCGATTTCGACTCGCGGCAACTTGGCTGTTCGCTGGAAGAGAGCCTCGGCCGCGATGCCGATGCCCGGAGCGATGGCCCCGCCCAGGTAATCCCCCTCGGCCGAGATGGCATCGAAAGTCGTGCCTGTGCCGAAGTCGACGATGCAGGCTGGGCCGCCGTACAGGTGCTGAACGGCGGCGGCATCGACGACGCGATCCGCGCCGACCGCTTTGGGGTCCTCGAAGCGGATGCGCACGCCGGTCTTCACGCCGGCGTCGACGACCAGCGGGGTCTGGCCCAGGTACTTCTGACATGATTGCAGGAAGGTGGCCGTCAGCGGTGGGACGACCGAGGCCATGGCGATGCCTTGAACGTCGCCGGCGCCACTGCCGGCATGGGCGAGCAACCCGAGCATCTGCAGCCCGTACTCGTCCGGCATCCGCTCGTGCACGGTCGCCAGACGCCACGCGGCGACCAGCTCCTGGTCGCGGTGCAGCCCGAGCGTGACGTTGGTGTTTCCGATGTCGATGGTCAGCAGCATGGGCCCTCCTCGTGCCTGCCGGGCACTCGATGAACCTACTCAGTAGGCGCTACCGCTGGATACAGGTAGATCGCTCCATCCCAGCGATCGGCGTACACATCAAGCCCTTGAGTGAACAGACGTAGGTGGTCCTCGGCTTCCTCACCGTATAGGTCGATGAACTGCCCGCGGATGCTTGAGAAGAGAACGAGCGCCGCCTCTTGTTCGCGGAAGATTCGCTGGACGTCATCATTCGCTATCTGGCCGAATGTGTAGGTTCCCAGGGCCTGTCCGTCCGAATAGGCCGGGATCTGATAGGCGGGCCGGCCGGTGAAATACATGATGGCGAACACGTCGTTGCTGATCAGGGGGCGCGTGGCGGGAACGGTTGCCATGTCGGCGAGGATGCCCGACGTGCTCCACGACCGGGAGGTGTAGCCTCGACCATCGTTGTGCAAATCGCTTAGGATAACGCCGGTCTTCGGCACGTAGGAAACGACAGCGAGAGCGGCGGCGCACGAAGGCAGGAGCCACGCCAAGCGCCGATGGCCAAGGGCCTTGAGC
>Ga0154653_1175_pt5 | contig 20074 bp, 18 predicted proteins | sample Rifle2008BG13ft_FD_116082 | JGI IMG/M metagenome (GOLD analysis project Ga0154653, IMG submission 116082) | Chloroflexi bacterium RBG_13_68_17
TTTCATATCCCGCCAGCATCCTGACCTTCCAGCGCTGGTGGGCATCCGGCCTGGGGGAGATTCTCCGTGCACGTCTTGGCGCGCTGGGCACCAACTTGCAGACGCTGGTGGCGGTGGATGGGCTCGTCTTCCTTCTCCCGCTGATGGCAGTCGGCGCCTGGCGGCAGCGGGCGCGGCCGGTCATTCGGCTGACGGCGTTGTATCTGGTTCTCCTGTACGGCACTATGACCATTGTCTTCCCCTTCGCCGGAGCCCGGGGCGGAGTGTTTCACTCGAGCGTCGCGGCGATGCCGGTCCTCTGGGCCCTCGTCCCGTGCGGACTGGAGCAGGCGATCGCATGGGGCGCGCGCCGGCGCGGCTGGGAGGCGGGCCAGGCGCAGCGCATCTTCCCCGCGGCAGCCGTGCTTCTGGCCGCTGCCATGACGCTCGCGCTGGCCTGGCCGCGCCTGGCCAGCATGACCACGGGCGCGGCCTGGGACGCCAGCCAGCGGTCGTACGACCGGATCGGCGCTGAGATCGACCGGTTGGGAACGTCCGCCGACATCGTCGCGGTGAACAACCCGGCCGGCTTCTATCTCGCCACGGAGCGGCGCGCCGTCGTCATCCCCAATGGGCCGCCCGAGACCTTGCAGGCAGTCGTCGAGCGTTATAGGGTGTCGTGGGTGGTGGTCGACCAGAACCTGCCGGATGATCTGCGGGCGCTCTACGACGGGCCCGAGACCGAGACCTGGCTGACTCCGATGGGGACCTACGAACTCCCGGCCGGCAGGTTGCTTCTGTTTCGCGTCGCCGACTCCGACGCCGAGGGCGGCTCGTGACCTGGGTGCGCCGCATACCCTGGCTTCTGCTCGCGCTGGCGCTTCTGTCTGCCGGCGGTTACCTCCTGGCGAGCTGGCGCACGGTTGGGCTCGGCTACCCACTCGACGACGCCTGGATCTATCAGACGTACGCACGCAACCTGGCCGAACGCGGCGAGTGGGCCTTCCTCCCCGGCCAGCCCAGCGCCGGCTCGACCGGGCCTCTGTGGTCCGCCATTCTCGCGTTGGGGCGCTGGCTAGGCCTAGACCCGCGGCTGTGGACCTACGCGCTGGGGATCGGCCTGCTCGCCCTGACCGCCATCGTGTGCGCCTCGTGGACGCGTGCCCGGCGGCCGGATCGGCCCGCCTGGGGATTGATAGCCGGTCTCGTCGTGCTCGCCGAATGGCACCTGGTGTGGGCCTCGGTCTCGGGCATGGAGACTCTGGCGCTGGCGTGTATGAGCGCGGTCGTGCTTTGGGCCTTGGAGCGGCCGGGGACTCAGCCGTTCGCGGTCGGATTGCTGATCGGGGTGGGGGTCTGGATTCGCCCGGACGCGTTGCTGTTGCTGGCGCCCGCGCTGGCGAACGTGGCGCTGGGCCGTCGCGAACGCCGGCTGCGCGCCGTGCTCTCGGTCGCCGGCGGCACCATTCTGGCCGTCGCGCCCTACCTGGCCTTCAACCGAATGCTCTCGGGCGAGTGGTGGCCGACGACGTTCTATGCCAAGCAAGCCGAGTACGCCGCGCTCCGCCTGGCGCCTCTGACGCAGCGGCTGCTGGCCCAATGGACGTTGCCGTTGGTGGGAGCCGGTGCGGTGCTCCTGGTGGGCCTCGGCGCTGGGGCGGCGCGCGCGTTCCGCGCCCGTACTTGGGCGCAGTTCCTCCCGCTCCTATGGATCCTCGGGCACTTAAGCGTGTATGCGCTGCGCCTTCCGGTCACCTACCAGCACGGCCGTTACGCGATCCCGGTGATCCCGGCCCTGTTGGTGCTGGGTCTCGACGGCATGGCCGGATGGGTGCAGCTCGATTCGCCTTCTCGAGTCCCCCGAGTCCTCTCCCGGGCCTGGGCAGCTACGTTGGCGGGCGTGGCACTGGCGTTCTGGGGTCTGGGCGCGCGCGCGTATGCGGCCGACGTGGCCGTCATCGAGACCGAAATGGTTCGGGCGGCGCGCTGGGTTGCCGAGCATACCGAGCCGTCCGCGCCGGTCGCGGCGCACGATATCGGCGCGCTGGGCTACTTCGGTCGGCGCGGACTCATCGACCTGGCCGGACTGATCTCCCCGGAAGTGATTCCGATCCTGCGCAACGAGCCAGCCCTGCGCAACTACCTGGACGCCTCCGGCGCCAGGTACCTTGTGACCTTCCCGGGCTGGTATCCGCGATTGACTCAGGCGGCGACCCCGCTCTTCGTGACGGACGGCCCCTACAGCCCGGCCGCGGGAGGCGAGAACATGGCCGTATACCGCTGGCCAACCTCACCCTCGGCCGGGCCATGAGGGCGCTCCGGCCGCGGAGGGGGCTGGCATTTGCCCGGCGGGCGGAGCCTGTGCTATACTCTCGCCAGCTTTGGGCGAAGGCAGGGTGATCCATGGAGAAGATCGGCGTCATCATCGTGGACGACCATCCCCTCTTTCGCGAAGGCGTGCGGAACATCCTCATCGGGGAAGAGGATCTCGACGTCCTGGGGGAGGCAACGACCGGCGACCAGGGACTTGACCTGGCCCGGGAGAAGAGGCCTCGCGTCGCTCTGGTGGATGTCAACCTTCCCAATCTGAACGGCATCCAGGTCACCCGTCAGATCACCACCGAGAGGCTGGGGACGTCCGTCGTCCTGCTGACGGCCTACGATGATCTCGAGCAGGTGCTGCATGCGTTCAACGCTGGGGCCTCCGCCTACTGCTCCAAAGATGTCCAGGCCGGCAAGCTGGTCGACGTCATCCGCCAGGTGGCGCGCGGCTTCTTCGTCGTCGGGGATCAAATCTACGATCAGACCGGGCTGGACCAGTGGGTGGCGCGCGGCGTCGAGACGATCCGCCGGCCACATCTGGACGGCGAGGTCGAGGCCTACACGCCTCTGTCCCCGCGGGAGATGGAGATCCTTCAGTACGTCACCCGCGGCCTGAGCAACAAGGAGATCGCCTCCAAGCTCGGGATCAGCCACCAGACGGTCAAGAACCATATGACCGCCATCCTGCACAAGCTCGATATCGAGGACCGCACGCAAGCGGCGGTTTATGCGCTGCGCCACGGATGGGTCCGGCTGCAGGACACCCGCAAGTAGCCGGGAGCGATCATGAGCCCCATTGAAGCGAAAGCGAAAGCGAAAGAAAAGGAAAAGGAGAAGGAAAAGGCAGAGCCGACCCCGCTGGAGGCCTTCGTGCAGACGGCTCGCGCCGAGCATGAGCAGATCCGGACGGAGATGAAAGAGATCGGGCTGCTGGTGGAGCAGAGTCAGGGCGAGGTGGACAAGCTCGCCCAGCGCAATGCCGGCATCACCGCTCACGTCCACCAGTTGACAACCCATTTCGACACGGTCCCGCGCGAAGACATCCGCTCGGCCTACGAGGCCTTTCAGGACGCCCAGCAGCGTCTGTTCACCATGCGCGGCCAGTTGGAAAAGCTGCAAAGCGACCAGGCGCACCTGAAGCGCTTCGTCGACTTCCTGGCCAGGACGCTTCAATTCCTGGAAGGCGGCGTCAACGTGGACGTGGCTCAGAAGGAGGTGAGCGGGGGAGTGCGCGCGGAGCAGATCATCGAGGCGCAGGAGGACGAACGCCGCAAGCTCTCCCGCCAGCTGCACGACGGCCCGGCCCAGGCGCTCTCGAATTTCATTCTACAGGCTGAGATCGCCATGCGTCTGTTCGACACCGATCAGGAGAAGGCGCGAGAGGAGCTGAAGAACCTCAAGGGCGCCGCTTCCAGCTCCTTCGGCCACGTGCGCGACTTCATCTTCGATCTGCGCCCGATGATGCTCGACGACCTGGGCCTGGTGCCAACGGTCCGCCGCTACATCGACACCTACAAGGAACGCACCGGGCTGGATACGACGCTGGTGGTGACCGGCAAGGAACGCCGGCTGGAATCACATCTGGAAGTGCTGGTGTTCCGGGCGATACAGGAGCTGCTGGCCAACATCCGCGAGCATGCTCAGGCGACTCAGGCCAAGGCGACGATGGATCTCGATGCTGCCCAGGTGCGGGCGAGTGTCGAGGACAATGGGCGGGGCTTCGACGCGGAGGGCGAGGAGTTCCGGGTCACGAAGGGACGCGGCCTGAAGACGCTGCGCGAGCGAATCGACCTGGTCGGAGGGACGCTCGACATCGCCGCTCAGCCGGGCAAGGGGACGCGCGTGGTCTTCACCGTGCCGGCGGCGGAGTAGCTGTCGAGGCGCGAGCCCCCGGCCGGATGTACCCAAGTACCACGGACGTAGGTCCTATTGCTGGCCTTCAGGCCGGGTGGCATAATATAGCCAGCCTGGAGCGGAATCCGGGCGAAACTGAAACGGGAAGGAGGTAACACCATGTTCTTCGCACCGAAGGAGAGAGGTCAGGGTCTCGTTGAATACGCGCTGATCCTTGTTTTGGTCGCTGTCGTTGTGATCGTCATTCTGGCGCTTCTCGGGCCCGCCATCGGCAACGTCTTCAGCAACATCGTCTCGAACATCTAGGCGTCCGACAGGTAGGGGACGAGATTGTTCTCGAGCACCTGCCGATCGCACCGGAGCCCTATCGCCGATAGGGCTCCTTTCTTACTCAACGGCGGCGTGCGGGCCCCCACATCTGGGGGTTGCTTGACTTTTACTTTGGAAGCGGTATCATTCCTCGACAACTTCGCTTGTTACAGATTTGCTCCGATAAGGAGGCCTCATGCGTCGTGGCCGGATCCTGATTCTCTTCGCGATGGTCCTGATCTTCGGCGTTGTGGCGGTTTACCTCCTGCTCGGCCGTGGGGGCGGGGGAGGCGGGCAGGTGACGACGCCGGAGGGGCCGGGGATCCCCTCCGACATGACCCAGATCGTCATCGCCGCCCAGGACATCTCGCGCGGTTCGGTCATCCCGGATAACGGCGTGACGCTGGCGCCTTATCCGGCCGACATGGTCGTCGAGACCATGATCGAAAACGACCTGTCGGTCGTCGTCGGCCGCTACGCCCGTCAGGACATCGCCCGCGGGGCTCCCATCACCAGCAATATGATCACCCGCCGGGCCGGCGACCTGCTGGGGACCGGATCGGAAGCGGCCATCGCCATCCCGCCCGGCTACACGGCCATCTCCGTCCCGATGAACCGCCTGTCAGGCGTGGCCTATGCCCTGGAGGCCGGCGATCGGGTGGACGTTCTGATCACCCTGCTGATGGTCGACATGGATCCCGATTTCCAGACCATGCTGCCCAACGAGAGTCTGGCATTGGTCTCGCCGGACGGGACCCTGCTGACGGCGCTGGTCTGCCGCGAGCTCAAGTACGGCGACCGCGGTCCGGAGTGCACCAACCCCGAGCCGGTCATGGTCGGACGGGTCGACGTCGAGGAGACGACCAGCCAGCCGATCTTCTCGCACCCGGTCGAGGATCAGCGCCCTCGGCTGGTGACCCAGCGGCTGGTCGAGAATGCCGCGGTCCTGCATGTCGGCACCTTCGTCAGCGAGGAGGCGCAGGTCGTGGCGGTCCAGGTTCCGCAGGCGACCGGGGCGACGACCGAGACCACCGGTCAGGCGGCTGCCCAGCCAGTCGCCTTGCCGCCGGACATCATCACCATCATCGTCACCCCACAGGACGCCCTGGCGATCAACTGGGCAATCCGCTCCGGGGCGACGCTCGGCTTCACGCTGCGTTCGCCGGGGGACACCACCGAGACCGATACCGCCAGTGTCACACTGCAGTACCTGGTCCAGAGCTACAGCATCACGGTGCCCTCCCGACTGCCGTACGGCCTGACCCCGCGACTCGAGCAGGTGATCGAGCCGGTGCTGCCCAACGACGGGCCGCAGCCGACACCGTCACCGTAAGGGCGTAGGAAAGAGGACCTGCGCGCGCCATGCCCGACATCGTCGAAGGCAAGATCCGGATCCTGATCGTCGACGACATCGCCGAGACCCGCGAGAACATCCGCAAGCTGCTGCAGTTCGAAGCGGATTTCGAGGTCGTCGGCGCGGCGCGCACAGGCGATGAGGCCCTCCAGGTAGCGATCGAAACGCAACCCGATGTCGTCCTGATGGACATCAACATGCCCGACATGGACGGCATCACCGCCACCGAAGCGATCCTGGAGAGCGTCCACTTCACCCAGATCGTCATCCTGTCGGTGCAGAGTGACGCCGACTACATGCGCCGGGCGATGCTGGCCGGGGCGCGCGATTTTATCGCCAAGCCCCCGTCCGGCGACGAGCTGGTGGCGACCATCCGGCGTGTGGCAGTGCGCGCCAAGACCGAGCGGGAGCGGCGTCCGACCGCGGCCCAGACGGCCGCGCTCAACGCCGCCGCCGAACGCCTGGGAGGCCCGTCGCGCCCGGAGGGCCGGGCCATCACCGTCTACAGCGCCAAGGGCGGCGTGGGCGTGACCATGCTGGCCACGAACCTGGCCATCGGCTTGAACACCGCCGAGACGCCGACTGTCCTGGTCGACACCTCGCTGCAATTCGGGGATGTGTCGGTCTTCCTCAACATGCAGCCGAAGAACAGCATGGCCGACATGGCCTCGCGCGCCGACGAGCTTGACGCCGACGTCATGGAAGAAGTGCTGATGAACCATGACAGCGGCCTGAAGGTCCTGGCCGCCCCGATCCGCCCCGAGTTCGCCGACGACGTCAAGCCGGAGCAGGTGCGCAAGGTCCTGCAGTTCCTCAAACGCCACTTTGCCTACGTGGTCATCGACACCAGCTCGAACATGGACGACGTGACGCTGGCGGCGCTGGATGGGACCGACCTGCTCGTGGCCGTGGCCACGCCGGACATCCCGGCCATCAAGGACGCCCGGCTGCTGTTCGATCTGCTCAGCGCGCTGGAGTTCCCGCGCAACAACATCTTCTTCGTGCTCAACAAGATGGACCGCCGCACCGGGATCACCGCCGAAGCCGTGGCCGAGAACCTCAAGCACGCCGTCGACGGCGAGATCCCCTATGACGAGCGCACGATCACGACCTCGATCAACCGCGGCGTGCCGCTGCTGATGACCGACAAGAGCCGGCCCCCGGGCAAGAACATCCTCGAGCTTCTGGGGTCCATCAAGCAGCGCCTCGTGCTGCAGGCCCGCGAGGAACCGGAGGAGGCCAAGCCGGAGCGGTCGAAACTGTTCAGCCGCTAGCCGGCCGATTTGGGTAGGTTGGGTACGGATCAAGGAGGTGGGCGGTGTCGCTGCTGAAGAGGATCGAACAGGGTCAGCCCCAGAACGGGCCCGTCCCGGCCCCGGCTGCGGCCGGCGCCAGCGCCGCGCCGGCCCCGCAGGGCGGGGCCTCGCGACTGGGCGGGCTGAGCGCGCGGCGCGTCGCCCCGCCCGGCGTCAGCCAGCGGGACACTTACTACGACCTCAAGGCGCGCGTGCAGAACAAGCTCCTGGCCGAGTTGGACCCGTCCATGGACGTCAGCCAGACCGTGGAGGTCCGCCGCACGATTGAGGAGCTGTTCGAGAACATCCTGGCCGAAGAGCGCATCGTCCTGTCGCGTCCCGAGCGGCGCCGGCTGTTCGAGCAGATCGTAGCCGAGATCCTCGGCCTGGGGCCGATCGAGCCGCTGCTGGCCGATGAGACCATCACCGAGATCATGGTCAACGGCGGCAAGAACATCTACATCGAGCGAGCCGGCAGGATCTACCGCGAGCCGGCCGCGTTCGAGAGCGACGACCATCTGATGCGCATCATCGACCGCATCGTGGCTCCGCTCGGCCGGCGCATCGACGAATCCAGCCCGTACGTCGACGCCCGTCTGCCGGACGGATCGCGCGTCAATGCCGTCATCCCGCCCATCTCCCTGGTCGGCCCGACGCTGACCATCCGAAAGTTCGCCCGCAACCCGATCACCGTCGAGCAGCTCATCGAGTATGGGACCATCACGCCCGAATCAGTGGAGTTCCTCAAGGCGTGCGTGATCTCCAAGGTCAACATGATCATCTCGGGCGGCACCGGTTCGGGCAAGACCACGCTGCTGAACGTGCTCTCGCAGTACATTCCCGGCGACGAGCGCATCATCACTATCGAGAACGCCGCCGAGCTTCAGCTCCGGCAGGAGCACGTGGTCACGCTCGAGTCGCGCCCGCCCAACATTGAGGGGCGGGGCGAGGTGACCATCCAGAACCTGGTGGTCAACTCGTTGCGCATGCGCCCCGACCGCATCATCGTCGGCGAGATCCGTGACGAGGCCGCGCTGGACATGCTCCAGGCCATGAACACCGGCCACGACGGCTCGATGACGACCGCCCACTCCAACAGCCCGCGCGACACCCTGTCGCGTATCGAGACCATGACGATGATGGCCGGGATGGATTTGCCCATGCGGGCCATCCGCGAGCAGATCGCCTCGGCCCTGGAGCTGGTCGTCCACCTGGAGCGCCTGCGCGACGGTACGCGCAAGATCACGCACATCTCCGAGATCCAGGGCATGGAAGGCGACGTGATCACCATGACCGACATCTTCGTCTTCGAGCAGACCGGGCTGGAGGACGGGAAGGTCATCGGCCGGTTGCGCCCGACCGGCCTGCGCCCGAAGTTCATGGACAAGCTGGAGGCCGGCGGGATTCATCTGCCGGCGTCTATCTTCGGCGTCGGCGAAAGGATGCGCTACTAGAGCCATGAACCCCACCTCCGTACTGATCATCGGTGGCGGTCTGGGTCTCCTGCTCCTGGCGGCCGGGCTGCTCGTCTCGATGTTCGGCGAGCGCTCGGTGGTCGAGGAGCGACTCGGCCGCTACAGTGAGACGGGCAGGCAGGTGAGCGGCGCCGAGGCCGAAGCCCGGCCTCGGCTGACCGTCGTTCTGGGTGACTTCCTCAACCGCATGGGGGAAGGCACCGACCTGTTCGACTCGATGTCGCGGCAGTTGGCCCGGGCCGACTTGAAGTTCCGGCCGGCCGAGTACATCATCCTGATTGTCGGCTCGGGGGTGATCATCGCCGTCGTCGGCGCCATCTTGGGCCGCTCGGTAATCTTCGGCATCATGGCCGGTATCGGCGGGTTGTTCCTCCCGCCGCTGTACGTCGGGCGTGCCCAGCGGGCCCGGTTGCGCCAGTTTGACAATCAACTGGGCGACATGCTCAACCTGACCGTCAACGGCCTGCGGGCCGGCTATTCGACGCTGCAGGCCATGGAGGCCGTCAGCCGCGAACTGCCCTCCCCGATGTGCGACGAGTTCCGCCGCGTCGTCCAGGAGATGCAGCTCGGCATCGCCATGGAGGATGCCCTCGACCACCTGCTGCGGCGCATCAACAGTGATGACCTCGACCTGGTGATCACTGCCATCAACGTCCAGCGCGAGGTCGGCGGCAACCTGGCCGAGATCCTGGATGTGATCTCCTTCACCATCCGCGAGCGCGTGCGCATCAAGGGCGAGATCGCCGCCCTGACGGCGCAAGGCCGCATCACCGCCTGGGTCATCTCACTCCTGCCTGTGGCGCTGGTCGGCATCCTCTTCCTGACCAACCGCGACTACATCATGGAGTTCTTCAACCCGGACACGCGCGCTTGCGGACTGCCGATGATCATCACGGCCGCGCTGATGGTCCTGGCCGGTTTCTACACAGTGCAGAAGATGGTCGCCATCGACATCTAGGCCGCCCTGGCGGCATATGCCGGAAACGTTGGAACGGCAGGGAGTAAACGTATGAGCGGACTCGGAACGATCTTGATCATCATCGCCATCGCGCTGATCGTGGCCGTGGTCCTGGTGATCGTCGGCATCCGCGCCCCGGAAGCCAAAGACCCGATCCAGGAACGCCTGGCCGAGTTCAGCGTGCGCGAGGAACCGATCTCCCTGGAAGAGATCGAGCTATCCCAGGCTTTCACCCAGCGCGTCATCTTGCCTATGCTGAACTCGATCGGCCGCGTCGCCTCGCGCTTCACGCCGCAGGCGACCCTCGAATCGACCAAGCGCAAGATGGAGATGGCCGGCAACCCGATGCGCATGGACCCGTCCGTGTTCCTGGTCATGCGCATCGTCATGGCCGTCGTGTTGGGCGGATCGCTCATCCTGGTCTTCATCATCTCCAGGCGCAATTGGGTCCAGGGTCTGACCGTCTCGTTCCTGTTCACCCTGCTGGGCTTCTTCTTCCCCGATCTGTGGCTGACCAGTCGCATCAAACGCCGACAGAAGTCGATCTTCCGCGCCATGCCGGATTCGCTCGACCTGCTGACCATCTGCGTCGAGGCCGGGCTCGGGTTCGACGCGGCCATGGCCAAGGTGCATGAGAAGTGGGACAACGACCTGGCGCTGGAGTTCGGACGGGTGATCCAGGAAATCCGCCTGGGCAAGCTGCGGCGTGACGCGCTGCGCGACATGGCCGAGCGGCTGGGCGTGTCCGAGATGACCAGCTTCGTGGCAGCCGTCATTCAGTCGGAGCAGCTCGGCGTGAGCATGGCCAAGGTGCTGCGCATCCAATCCGACCAGATGCGCGTGCGCCGGCGCCAGATGGCCGAGGAAGAGGCACACAAGGCCCCGATCAAGATGGTCTTCCCGATCGGCCTACTGATCTTCCCGTCGCTCCTGATCATTCTGCTCGGCCCGGCGGCCATGCTGCTGTTTGCCTCCCCCATGGGAGGCATGCTGCGCTGATCCGGCGCGCCCGGCCTCGCGGCGCGGAATGGACATCGCTTGAACGGGACGAACGCCCGCCCAGGGCAGCGCTGGTGGAGGCGCTGGCTTGCGGCGGGCTTCGACTTGCTCTTCCCGGCCCGCTGCGCCGGCTGCGGCCGACGCGGACAGGAGTGGTGCCCGGGCTGCCAGGCCGGGCTGGTGAGGCCCGAACCGCCATTCTGCCCTCGCTGCGGTGCGAGCCTGCCGTCCGGGCGCGGCTGCCGCGATTGCCGGGCACGAGACTTCCCACTCGTCGCCCGTTCGTTCGCCCGCTACGAAGGCCCCCTGCGCCGCGCCATCCTGCAGCTGAAATACCGTCCCAATCGCCGCCTGGCGGCCGTGATGGGCGGCTGGCTGGCAGACCTGTATCGCGGTCAGGCCTGGCAGGCGACGCTCATCCTGCCGGTCCCGCTCGCCGGTCGGCGCCAGCGCCTGCGGGGGTATAATCAGGCCAGCCTGATCGCCTCGGCCCTGGCGGAGCGGGTAGCCCTGCCGATGGAGGAGGGCGGTTTGAGACGCGTGCGGGAGACACCTTCGCAGGTGGGGCTCGATCCCGCTGGCCGTCTGCAAAACGTCGAGGGCGCCTTCGAGGCGAATCCCGCGGTCGTCCACAATCAGACGCTGCTCGTGATCGACGACCTGTTCACGACGGGTGCGACGCTGGCCGCCTGCGCCCAGGCCGGCCTGCGGGCCGGCGCTCGGCGCGTCTACGCTCTGACCGTGGCCAGGGCTCGCTAACGGATGGTTCCGGGGATACAAGGAGACGTCATGGCCATCAAGGTAGAAATCAGCGTACACAATCTTGACCTCACCGATCGCCTGCAGGAGTACGTCACCAAGAAGGTTTCGAAGCTCGACCGCTACCTCGACCGGCTGGAAGAGGCCAAGGTGGATCTTTCGTACATCAAGTCGGCCCGCAGTGCGGGCGACCGCCAGGTGGCGCAGATCACCGTGCGGGGCCGGGGCGCGCTGCTGCGGGCCGAGGAGCGCAGCGACGACATCTACTCGGCGATCGACAACGCGCTGGAGAAGATCAACCGCCAGGTCGAACGCTACAAAGGGCGCAGCCGGCGAGGGCGGGGCGACGGCCGCCCGGCCTCCGCCGCGGCCGAATCGCCGAGCGCCGAAGAGCGCGAGCCCGCGGCGCAGATCGTTCGCCGCAAGAGCTTCCGGCTGACCCCGATGGACGAGGAGGAGGCCTTCGAGCAAATGGGCCTGATCAGCCATGAGGACTTCTTCGTCTTCCTGAACGCGGCCACCAACCAGGTCAACGTCCTGTATCGCCGCCGCGACGGTACGTACGGGTTGATCGAGCCGGAGGTCGCCTGAACGGCGAGCCGCCGGGCCAGATGTCTGAACCGATACCGGCATTGATCATGACCCCGCCGGCAGGCGTCTCGCCGGCCGAGGGCTGGGTCGCCCGGGGCAGGGCGGCAGCGTCGCGCGACCTTGTCCGTCTGCTCTGCGGCTGCGACCGCATCGGCCCGGTCTACGTCTTGGCCGCGGAGCCGGACGACCGGCAGGCCCTGGTCTCCCTGGGCGCGATCGCCTTCGAACCACCATCGGACATCTTTCATTTCGGCCATGCGCTGGCGGCCTTCCTCGAATGGAGCGGCGTCGATCGGTTGGCCTATTTCGGCGGCGCGGCGGCGCCGCTCCTGACGGAGGCGCTGCTGCGCGAAGCGGCGATACGTCTGGACGAGCTGCGCGCGCCGGCCGCCGTGGTGAACAATTATCACTCCACCGACTGGGCTTTGATCGGCGAGGCGCAGCGTCTGACCGGGCTGGCTTCGGCGCTGCCGAATGACAACCCCATCGGTTGGGTCCTGAGCCAGGACGCCGGCTATGCCGTGGCGGCGCTGCCGGCCAGCGCCGCCACGCGGGCGGACCTGGACACCCCGGCCGATTTCCTCCTGCTCAGCGGCCACCCACAGGTCGGGAGCGAGATGGCCGCCTTCCTGCGCGAGGCGCCTGCCGAGCTCCTGGCGATGGTCGAGTCTATCCGCCAGGTCCTGCGAACACCGGCCAGCACGGTCACGATCATCGGGCGCAGTTCATCGCATCTGTGGCAGTCGCTGGAGCGGCGCGGTCAGATCTGGGTGCGGCTGTGGGTGGAGGAGCGCGGCATGGTCGCCAGCGGCCGGCTGGCGCGAGGCGAGGTGCGTTCGATGGTCGGCGAGATGCTTGACAGCTGGGGTGCGCGCGAGTTCATCCGCCGGCTGGCGACGATGACCGATGCCGTGTTGTGGGACACGCGGGTGTGGATGGCGCACCGCGGCGACTGGCCGTCGGTCGGCGACCGCTTCGCGGCCGACCTGGGCTGGGCCGAACAGGTCGCCGATCCGGCGCTGCGCGATCTGACGACGGCGATCCGCGCCGCGCCGGTGCCGATCCTGACCGGCGGGCACGGGGTCGTATCCGGCAGCGTGTTTGCGTTGGTGGAGACTTTCGGCCCGGCCTGAACGGTCTACCAGCCGGTCAGGAACTCCCCCCAGACGTCGTTATCCGGCAGATGTCGTGAGAAGAGGTAGGCGGCGGTGGCGCGCGGCTCGGCCGGGTGATGGAGCAGACGCATGCGCACTTCCGCGAGGGTGCGCCCGCCCTTCTTCAGATTGCAGGCCGAGCAGGCGGTGACCAGATTCGACCAGCTGTGCTCGCCGCCGCGGTAACGCGGCAGGACGTGGTCGACGGTCAGCCGCGAGGTGCGGCTGCCGCAGTACTGACAGGTGTGGTCGTCGCGGCGGAAGATCTCGCGTTTGGTCAGGCGCACGCGCGGGCGAGGCCGCCGAATCATGTAGCCCATGCGGATGACCGAGGGGCGTGGCACCGTCAGGCGAACGGTGCGGACGTAGCCGCGACCGTTGAGCAGCATCTCGGCCTTGCCGGCCATCAGCAGTGCCAGCGCCCGGCGAGTCGAGCACACGTTCAGCGGTTCGAAGTTGGCGTTGAGTACGAGCACCGGCGCGTTCATCGCTGCGGCCCAAAGGTCGGCGCATTATATCACCATCGAATCTCGAGGCAAGCTCGGGCGCGGCCAGCCCCCGGACAAGCACAGCGCCCTGCCGGCCGGCAGGGCGCTGTGCTTGCCCGGGCCAACGCCTCTACACGAATCGGCGGCGGATCTCCGAACTTACGAAGTCGAGGATGGCCACCGTGATCGAGATGAACCAGACGGCGATGCCGGCCGCCCGGTAGTCGAGCAAGTGAATCCACTGGATGAGCAGGAAGCCGATGCCGCCGCCGCCGACCAGGCCGATGACCGTGGACATGCGCACGTTGATGTCCCAGCGATAGATCGTGAAGGACACGAACGGCGGCACGACCTGCGGGACGACCCCGAAGACGATCGTCTGCAGCCAGTTGGCTCCGGTCGCCTGTATCGCCTCAATCGGGCCGGGGTCGATGGACTCGATCGCTTCCGAGTAGAGCTTCCCCAGCGCGGCGATGCTGTGGACGGTCAGGGCCACGATGCCGGCGAACGGGCCCAGCCCGACAACGATGATGGCGATGACCGCCCAGATCAGGGGTTCGATCGAGCGGATGATGTTCAGGATGGTGCGGGTCAGGTAGTAGACGACGAGCGTCAGCTTCGACCCGGACATCAAGTTGCGCGCCGCCAGGAAGCTGACCGGGATGGATAGGATGATCCCGAATAAGGTGGCCATCATGCCCAGGAAGATGGTTTCGATCATCTTCTCGATGGCCAGCAGGAGCGTCTCGCTCGGTTCGGCCGGGCCGACGGCGGCGACCTGGCGCGCCATGAGTTGCCAGGTCGAGTAGGCGCTCGCCTCGGCCGGAGGGATCAGCCGGTAGGGGATGATGATGTCCAGCTGGAACGATCCCTGCGCGTCGGTGGTCACCTTGACGTATTCGCCCGCCTGACGCTGGCGGAACTCGTTACGCAGCTCGTCCATCCACCAGATCTCGGTCTCGGTGTTGGGAGCGAAGCCCCGGCCGGTGATGGTCAGCGTCGTGCCCGGCGCGCCTTCCTGGGCGGACAGCTCGCCGCAGCTCGGCTCGGCCACCAGGCTGGGCTGGCCCTCGGCCGGCTCGATCGGCGCCGGCGGCGTGCCGGAGCAGGGGATGCGGATCTCAGCCCGGCCGACGAGGAGGACCTCTTCGTGATGGACGGCGGCTTCCCAAGGCCAGAGAATGCGTTCCATGAACGGGGCCGCATCGCGGCTCTGCGTCGCCAGCGTGACCAGGTTGATGTCGCCGATCTGCCAGCCGAGGGCAAAGTAGACGGCCAGGATCAGGGCCCACAGTCCGACGCTGTTGGCGCCGCGCAGCCGGCGCGCGGCCAGGTAGGCGTCCAGGATGATCCACAGGTAGATCAGAGCGGCGCCGATGGCGACCACGAGCAGGATCGGCTGGAGGTCGAACGCCTTGCGCACCATCCCGGTGATGTCTTCTTCGCGGCGTCCGACAATGCGAACGCGCCAGGCGAGCAGGCCGAGGATGGTCGCCAGGCTGACCAGCAGGAGCAGGCCGCGCCGCCAGGCGCCGGCCAGCGCCTGGCCGATACCGGGCAGGATGATCGAGGCCAGCGGGGCCAGGACCGCCACAACCGGGCGTGCCGGAGCGGGGGAGGGCTGGCGTGGTGAGGTGCGGTTCATTGGGCGCCTCCGCTTGCCGGGGCGAGCTCCCCGACCAGGCCGCCGGCGCGCTCGGCCTCCTCGCCGTAGATCTCCTTGAACTGCCCATCGGTCATGCGGCGGATGTCATCGCGAGTGCCGCGATACACCAGACGCCCCTCACGCAACCCGATCACGCTCGTGGCGTAGCGCTGCACCAGATCGAGATAATGCAGACTGCAAAGAATGCTGATCTGGTCTTCCTGATTGAGCCGCTCGAGATGGGAGAGGATCGAGTGGGCTAGGACCGGATCCAGGCTGGCGACCGGTTCGTCGGCCAGGATGATCTTCGGCGCCTGCATCAGCGCCCGGGCGATGCCGACGCGCTGTTGCTGGCCGCCGCTCAACTCGTCGGCGCGCTTCTGTGCCTGGGGGGTGATGCCCAGGCGGCTCATCGCCTGCCGGGCCAGTTCGAGGTCCTCGGCGGCGAATCGGCCGACCAGGCTGCGCCAGCTGGGGGTGTAGCCCAGGCGGCCGGCCAACACATTGGTGACCACTTTGGAGCGCTTGACCAGGTTGAACTGCTGGAAGACCATGCCGATGTGGCGCCTGGCCATGCGCAGCTCTTCTCCCTTCAACTGGGCCAGATCGACCCCGTCCCAAACGATCTCACCCTCAGTCGGATCGATCAGGCGATTGATACAGCGGAGCAGTGTGGACTTGCCGGAGCCGCTCAGGCCAATGATGACCAGGAACTCGCCGTCGGGGACCTGGAAGGAGACGTCCTTCAGGGCGACCGTGCCATCCGGGTAGACTTTGGTAAGGTGGCGCACGTCGAGCATGGGTAGGGCTCCTAAAAAGAGCGGGGGGACTGGCGAAGTCCCCCCGCTCTTTCAGCCTCATTGCGAGAGTCGTGCCTTCGGCTTACAGGTCGGAGGGCGAAACGCCGGCCGCGTCGAGCAGCTGGCGGAAGCCGTCGTAGAACGTGTCGTCGTGGAGCTCGAGGCCGCTCCACTGGTAGGCGGTGTTGAGCGCCTCGGCGCCCGCCTCGGTGGCGGCGATGGCCAGCAGCGCGTTGTTGAGCTGATCGCGCAGCTCGCGCGGGAAGCCGGTCGCATACTGAACGCCGTCGTTCGGGATGGCGATCGAGACCTCGAAGACGCCGACCTTGTCCATCACATCGGGGTAGGCCTCTTCGATGGTCGTGCGGGCGTCGACGAAGGTTGCGCCGGCATCGCATTCGCCGGTGTACACCTGCGTGGCCACGCCGTCATGCGAGCCGGCGAAGACGACTTCCAGATCCGTGTCGGGATCAACCCCACCGGCGCGCAGCATGACACTCGGGATGACCCAGCCGCTGGCGCTGGTCTCGTCCACGCCGCAGAAGGTCTTGCCCACCAGCGTGGTGTAATCGCCGGGGACAATGCCGCTATCCACGTTGTAGATGAGCTGACCGTTGTAGCTGGTGCTGCCGCGGCGGACCGACACCAGTTCGGCCTGGGCGCAGCCGCGGTCGGCGGCCACGATGTAGGCGAAGGTGGCCAGCGAGCCCATCTGGGCCTGAGCTGGATCGGCGCACATCGCCTCGATGGCCCCGGTGTAGTCGGTGGCGACGAAGGTCTCGACCACCAGGCCAGTCTCCTCGAAGATCAGGTCGGCGACGGCCTCGGCGCCGGCGGTGACGCGCTCGAGCTCGCCCGAGGGGACGAAGACCCACTGAATCGGGTTCTCTTCGGTGCCGTAATCGGGCGTAGCCTGGCCGCAGGCGCCCAGGACGAGGGCCAGGACGACCAACAGGCCCAGGACAAGGCGTTCTTTACGCATGGATCCTACTCCTCCTCTTGATGGTTAATGCTGACATGGTTCATGCTGCGGAACTTGGTTCGTGTGCTGCCTATGTGCGGTCGTGCGGGGGATAGTCTACCGCTGCCGGCCACCTCCCTGCGCATGGGGTTGTGTGACTGCATCATAGCGCGAAAGCGGAGCGCCTGCAAGACAAGGCCCGGCCCGGAATCCCTCACGAGCCTCAGGTGGCGTGCGCGGCGGTCGAAGGGAGGCGGCTTGCCGACCGCGCCGCACGCGTCCACTGTCCGTCGAGGTGCCAGATGTGGGGCGCGCCGGCGGGAGCGGGGGCGAATCGCCTCCCATGGGGGATGGGCGCGCCGCCGGCCTTGTGTGTTCGCGGTGCGACGGTTACAATCCTCCCGATGACGCATCTCACCTTCCAGGCCGCCGTCGACTATCTCTACAGCTTCATCGACTACAGCCTGGAGCGAAGCTACCGTTACACGGCCGACCGGTTCGACCTGAGTCGGGTGCGCCTGCTGCTGCATACGGTCGGGGACCCGCAGCGCTCGTTTCGGGCGATCCACATCGCCGGCACCAAGGGCAAGGGCTCGGTCTCGGCGCTGACCGCCGGCGCCTTTCAGGCGGCCGGCTACCGGACCGGGCTGTACACCTCGCCGCACCTGGTGCGGCTGACCGAACGCATCCGCGTCGACGGGCAGGAGATCCCCGAAGGCGATCTGGTCAACCTGATCGAGGAACTCAAACCGCACATTGCCCGGGTGCCGGATCTGACGATGTTCGAGATCCTGACCGTGCTGGGGTTCCTGCATTTCGCCCACCAGGGCGTGGAGTGCGCTTCGATCGAGGTCGGCCTGGGGGGCAGGCTGGACGCGACCAATGTCCTCGAGCCCGAGGTGGCGGTCATCACCTCGCTGTCGTACGACCACATGCATCTGTTGGGCAACAGTCTTTCGGACATCGCTCGCGAAAAAGCCGGCATCATCAAGCCCGGGGTGCCGGTCGTCCTGGCGCCGCAACAGCACGAGGCCGAGAAGGTCGTCGTCGAGGTGGCCCGCGAACGGGGGGCGCCGCTGGTCATGGTCGGGCGCGACTGGCTGTATGCCGCCGGCGCCCACGACCTGGATTTCCAGAGCCTGTTCATCTGGCCGGCGGCCGAGCAGGCGCTCATGGACGCGTTCGTCGAGACCGCCGGCGGCGAGGAGTGGGCGCCGCCGCGCTATGAGATTCCGCTCCTGGGATTCCATCAGGTGGTCAATGCCGCCGTGGCCTACGCTGCGCTGCAGGTCGTGCGCCAGCGCGGCCTGGCCATCGACGACGAGGCGATCCAGCGCGGCTTCCGCGAGGTCTCCTGGCCGGCGCGTTTCCAGATCCTGTCGCGCTCCCCGGTGATCGTCGTCGACTCGGCGCACAACCGCGATTCGGCCCTGCGCCTGCGGATCGCGCTGGACGACTACTTCCCGGGCGCGCTGGTGACGCTGGTCTTCGGCGCGCTGGGAGACAAGGACATCCCCGGGATGCTGACCGAGCTGCTGCCGCGCGTCTCGCGCCTGATCCTGACCCAGGCCGATCACCCGCGCTCGGCGACACCCGCGGAGCTGGCGGAGATGGCCCACGGTCGCGGCTGGCGCGTCGAGACCATCGTGCCGGTGGCTGATGCGCTGCGATGGGCGATCACGCACAGCCGGCCGGGTGAGGTGATCGTGGTGGCCGGCAGCCTGACCGTCGCCGGCGAGGTCCTGGCCGCCTGGGAGGGTCTGCGCGCCTCGGTTCCGCTTCCGGCGCAGGAAGAGGTGCGATGACCTTCTTCAATTCCCGCTGGGCGCATGTCCCCTCCGAGATGAGCGAGGGCGCCCCGCGCCGGGCGGACGAGCTGTATGAGATCGACGATGCGCCGGTGGACGAGCGCGGCCTGATCGAATGCGCCGTGCTGCCGCTGCGCGATGTCGTCCTGTTCCCCAACATGGTCACGCCGCTGTTCATCGGACTGGAATCGCCCGTGGCCGCGGTGGAAGAGGCTGTGCACACTCGCCTGACGATGATCGCCGTCACTCAGCTCGACCCCGAGCTGGAAGAGCCGACACCGGCCGACCTGTACACGGTGGGAACCGAGATCGCCGTCGGACGCCTGATGCGTATGCCGGACGGGACGACCTCCGTCCTGACCCAGGGACGGCGCCGTTTGGAGATCGTCGAGTTCGTTCAAACAACGCCCTACCTGCGCGCCCGCGCCCGCCCGGTGTTCGAGGCCTCCGAGGAAGGCAAAGAGACCGTCGCGCTGATGCGGGCCGTGCTGACCCTGTTCGAGAAGTGCGTCCAGCTCAACCGCAGCCTGCCCGAGGAAGCCTACATTTACGCCATGAACATCGAGGACCCGGGTTGGCTGGCGGATCTGGTCACCTCGACCTTGAACTTGACCGTGGCAGAGCGGCAGTCGCTTCTGGAAACCTTTCAGCCCCTGATGCGTTTGCAGCGTGTCAGCGTCTTGCTCGGCCGAGAGCTGGACGTCCTCGAGCTGGAGAACCAGATTCACTCCCAGGTGCAGAGCGAGGTTGACCGCTCACAGCGGGAGATGTATCTGCGCGAGCAGATGAAGGCCATCCAGACCGAGCTGGGCGAGGCGGATTTGTGGGCGCAGGAGATCGCCGAGCTGCGCGAGCGCGTCAATCACCTGGCCCTGCCGGACGAGGTACAGGCGCGGGCCGTCAAGGAGATCCAGCGGCTGGGTCAGATGGCCCCGATGTCTCCGGAAGTGGGGATCATCCGCACCTATGTCGACTGGCTGATCGAGCTGCCCTGGGCGCAGGCGACGCCGGACAACCTGGACGTGCACAACGCCGCTCGTGTCCTGAACCGTCGCCATCATGGTCTGCGCAAGGCCAAAGAGCGCATCTTAGAGTACATCGCCGTCCGCAGCCTGGCGAAGGAGGCCCAGCGCCAGCCGATCCTGTGCTTCGTCGGGCCGCCCGGGACGGGCAAGACCTCGCTCGGACAGTCGATCGCCGAAGCCCTGGGTCGCAAGTTTGTGCGCGTTTCGCTCGGCGGCGTCCGCGACGAGGCCGAGATCCGCGGCCATCGCCGAACCTACATCGGCGCACTGCCGGGGCGGATCTTGCAGACGATGCGGC
>Ga0154653_1148_pt4 | contig 19674 bp, 15 predicted proteins | sample Rifle2008BG13ft_FD_116082 | JGI IMG/M metagenome (GOLD analysis project Ga0154653, IMG submission 116082) | Chloroflexi bacterium RBG_13_68_17
GTTATAGTGCGTGCGCCGCGCTCGATCCTCGACCAGCTCACCCCGCAGGAGATCCACGTCACGGCCGAGCTGACAGGGTTGGCCTCCGGGCGGCATCAGGTCACCCTGGTCGGGCTGATCGATCGCCAGCCGGCTCGCGCCCTGTCGATCGAACCTTCCACCGTGATTCTGACCATTGAACGCGTATCGACGCGCAACGTCCCGGTCCAGGTGCGGACCGTCGGGTCCCCGGCCGTCGGCTACCGTCTGGTCACGCAGATGGTCGCCCCCACCCAGGTGGCGGTCGCCGGCCCGGCCTCCGCCGTCGACCAGGTGGCGCAGGTCCTGGCCGAGGTCAACGTCACCGACCAGCGCCAGGATATCGACCAGCTCGTCCGGCTCATCCCGGTCGATTCGACCGGGCAGTCGCTGGAGGGGCTTCGCCTCGAACCGGACTCAGTCCGCGTCACGGCCAGCATCGAACGGCTGGGCGGCTATCGGGATGTGGCCGTCAAACTGGTGATCCAGGGCGAGGTCGATCCCGGATACGCGCTGGCGCGCCTGACGATCTCTCCACCGGTCGTCACCGTCTACTCTCCGGACGCATCCGCCGTGGCCGTCCTGCCCGGCTTCGTGGAGACCGAGCCGCTCGACCTGACCGGCAGCAGCAGCAGCTTCGAACGCCGGCTGGCGCTCGACCTGCCGGAAGGGATCACCCCGGTCGGGGCGCAGACTGTGCTGGTCCAGGTCGAGATCTCCGCCATCGAGAGCTCGTTGACGCTGACCCTGCCGGTCGAGTTCCAGGGGCTGGGCAGCGGCCTGGCCGCCGTCGCCTCGCCCGACAGCGTCAGCGTGATTCTCAACGGCCCCGTCTCGGTGCTGTCCAACCTGCAGCCCGGCGACGTGCGTGTCTATCTGGACTTGCGCGACCTGCGCATCGGTACCTATCGGGTCACGGCGCAGGTCGTCGTCCTGCCGGCCGGCGTCATCACCCAGACGATTCTTCCGGAAGCCATCCAGGTCACCATCGGCTGGGCCGCGCCGGCCACCGCCACCCCGTGAGGCCGACGTGAGCAGGCCGGTGGTCGCCCTCGTCGGTCGCCCCAACGTGGGCAAGTCGACGCTGTTCAATCGCCTGACTGGGGAGCGGCTGGCGGTGGTCGATGAGACGCCTGGGACGACGCGCGACCGCCTCGTGGCGGAGGCCGAGTGGCGCGGGGTGACCTTGGATGTGGTCGACACCGGCGGGATCGACCCGCGCGGCCAGGGCGCGGGCGAACCGCTTTCGATCGACTCAGCTGAGTACGTTCCGCAGATCCGCTCTCAGGCCGAGGCGGCCGCGGCCGAAGCCGACGCGGTCCTGTTTCTGGTCGACGGCGAGTCGGGGCCGACGCCGGCCGATCAGGAGGTGGCCCAGATCCTGCGGCGGCGACAGGCACCGGACGGACGGCGCGGCGCACCGGTCCTGCTGGTGGTCAACAAGTGCGACACGGCGGCCCGCCGCGCCCAGGCGGTCGAGTTCTACTCCCTGGGAATGGGCGATCCCATTCCCATCTCTGCGTTGCACGGCACCGGGACCGGCGACCTGCTGGACCGGTTGATCGAGGCCCTCGGCGCGCAGGCCGCGCCGGAGGAAGAAGAAGACGGCTCGATTGGGATCGCCATCGTCGGCCGCCCGAATGTAGGCAAGTCCAGCCTGCTCAACCGCCTGCTGGGAGAAGAGCGCGTCCTGGTCTCGCCGATCCCCGGTACGACCCGCGACGCGGTCGACACGCACCTGACCTACCACGGCACGCCTATCACGCTGATCGACACGGCCGGAATCCGCCGCCGCGGCCGAATCGAGCCCGGGGTGGAGAAGTACTCGGTGCTGCGGGCCGTGCGCGCCCTCGAACGGGCCGACGTCGCCCTGCTCCTGATCGACGCCACGGAAGGCGTCACCGCCCAGGACACTCATGTGGCCGGCATGGCGCTGGACAAGTACAAAAGCGTAGTCGTGCTCGTCAACAAGTGGGATCTGGTCGAGAAAGACGACCAGACCCTGCCCGCTTTCGCCGAGCGCATCCGGCATCAGCTCAACTTCATGGACTTTGTCCCGGTGCTGTTCATCTCGGCCAAGACCGGCCAGCGTGTCCACCAGGTCCTACCAACCGCGCTGCAAGTTCAAGAGGAGCGCCTGCGGCGCATCCCGACCGGCGAGCTGAACCGGCTGGTCCAGGAGGCGCTCGGCGAGCACGCGCCGCCCTCGAAGGGCGGCCGCTTCCTCAAGATCTTGTACGCCTCGCAGGTCCGGACCGATCCTCCGACGTTTCTGTTTCACGTCAATGACCCGGAACTGGTTCATTTCACCTACCAGCGTTTCCTCGAGAACCGCCTGCGCCAGGTCTACGGTTTCCTGGGGACCCCGCTGCGCCTGTCGTTCCGCAAACGCTCGCGGGCGAGGGGCGGAGAACGGTGAGCCCGGCGGCAGCTTCCGCGAGGAGCGGGCAGGACCGCGGTCCTGCGTGAGCGGCGCGGCCCCTTCCGTGTTCAGGCGGCGGGACATCAATCACCGGCTTCACCCCCCGCCCCACGACGCGGGCATCTGACCAGCCTGCTGCCCGAAGCGGCAGGTCTCGTCCGCCCGGCGCGCATTTCGCGAACCCATTCACCTTCTTGCTAGGGCGTCGTCGCGGTCGTATAATGCCGCTCGTGCCTGAGCCGTCGTCCGAATCAACTGCGCCCCCGGAGTGGGGCGCATCCGCCTCTCCGCCCAGGCGCCTACCTTTGCTGCGGGCGCTGTGGGAGATCATCCAAACCCTCTTCATCGCCGGGGCGCTCTTCCTGGCCGTCAACCTGACCACGGCCCGCATCCGTGTCGAGGGCAGCAGCATGGAGCCCAGCCTGCACGACGGCGAGTTGGTGGTCGTCAGCCGGCTGTCCTACCGCTGGGGCGAACCGGCGCGCGGAGACATCATCGTCTTCAACCTGCCGCTTGACCCGGGTCGCCGGCTGATCAAGCGCCTGATCGGCCTCCCCGGAGACCATGTCGTCATCCGCGACGGCCAGGTGTGGATCAACGACGCCCTGCTGGACGAGCCCTACATCGCCGCCTCGCCGCGCTACAGCGGCGAATGGGACGTCGGCCCGGATGAGGTTTTCGTCCTGGGCGACAACCGCAACAACTCGTCCGACTCGCCCAACTGGGGCATGCTCCCGATCGACCGGATCATCGGCAAGGCGGTATTGGTCTACTGGCCTCCGCCCGAGATCGGCCTGATCCCGCACTACGACCTGGCCGTCTCTCCCGGGACGTGAGATCGTGACTACGTACCGGTCGCTCGCTAGAAGCTCGCTTGTGCTAGAATCGCCCCTGCACATCCCGCCGGCCGCTCGGCACCCATGCCTTGCCGGCGGATGGGTGGTCTGATGTCTGCCGATCCCGATTTGAATCCGAACCTACCCGGCCTCCTGAAAAAGCTGACGCCGAAGGCGCGCGCCGCGGTCAACCTTGCCGGCGGTCCCTCGCCGCGCCAGATCAAACCGGCCCAGGCGCTCGGCTCGCGCGACTTGCGCGGCCGCGCCGTGGCCGCGACGATCGATCACACGCTGCTCAAGCCGGGGTCCACCCCGGCCCAGGTGGAACGGCTGTGCGCTGAGGCGGTCGAGTACGGCTTCGCTGCGGTGTGCGTCAACTCCGGTCTCCTGCCGCAAGCGGTCGCGGCCCTGGCCGGGACGCCGGTCAAGTCGGCCGCGACGGTCGGTTTCCCGCTGGGCGCAACCACGCCGCAGGTCAAGGCCGTCGAAGCCGACCAGGCCGTGCAGGCCGGGGCCGCCGAGATCGACATGGTCATCGACCTGGGCCATCTGAAGGCCGGCGACCATCGACACGTGGCGGAGGACGTGTTGTTCGTGCTGCGCCCATGCCACGCGGCCGGCGTGCCGGTGAAGCTGATCATCGAGACCTCGCTGCTCTCGTTCGAGGAGAAGGTGCTCGCCTGTCTGCTCGGCGCCGAGGCCGGGGTGGACTTCGTCAAGACCTCGACCGGCTTCAGCGGCGGCGGCGCGACCGTAGAGGACATCTCCTTGATGCGGCGTGTGGTCGGCCCGGCTATCGGCGTGAAAGCCTCCGGCGGGATCCGCACGCTCCATGATGCCGAGGCCATGATCGCCGCGGGCGCCTGCCGGCTGGGCACCGGTGCCGGCGTGGCGATCATGCAAGAAGCCCTGGGCGCTTGGGCCAACCCGAAGGTCAAAGCGCCCGGGTATTGAACATGAGCGCTGAGTCCGCGTACCCCTGCCCGGAGTGCCAGCTCGGGACCGTCTCCGCCCGGCGGGTCACGTATTTCATCTTCCGCAACGGGCAGCCGGTGACCGTCCCGGACTTCCCGGCCTGGGTGTGCGACGTCTGCGGCCGGCGCGAGTACGACACCGCCGCCCTGGCCGAACTCCAGGCGATGCTCGACACGGGCTCACAACCTCGCCGGCGAACTCGCCGTCCTCGGCCGGGAAGCGATCCGGCCCGCCCGGCCCGGCACGACGGCAACCGTCGGCGCCCATAGGCGCGCCGGCCGGCGCTGTCCGCGAAAGGCGGATCGGCATGACGGACGCGGCGACCCGAGTCACTACCCCGAGAGTCATCGTCGTCGCTGACGTCGAAAGCAACGCCCGTGCGCTGATCAGCAATGTGCTGACACCGGCCGGGATCCAGGCCTGGCCCGACCAGGGCGCAGGGCCTGCAGCCGACATACTGGTCGTCGACATGACCCAGATGCGCGGCGATCCCCTGGCGGGGCTGCGGACCCGCCGCGAGCTTGGTGACGAGTCCCCGGCCGTCGTCCTGGCGGCCCACTTTCCCCCCAACCGACTGCGTGAGCTCTTCCAGCTCGGCGTTCGCGACATCCTGCTCAAGCCCTACCGCCCGGCTGAACTCTGCCAGGCGATATACGAACTCAGCGACGTGCGCGCTCGCGAGGGCAACACGCAGATCCTCTCGCGCCGTCTGGAGCTGATGCGCGAGCGCCTGCGCCGCCAACAGGACGAGCTGGGCCTGCTGGGTGAGATCGGCCGCGCCGTCGCCACGCTGGGCAACCTGGATCAGATCCTGACGCGCGTGGCCGAGGCAGCCGCGTATGTCACCGACGCCGAAGAGACGCACATCTACCTGTCCGAGGGCGGCACCGGCGACCTGATCCTGCGCGCCTCCAAGCCGGCCGGCGAGCAGCGCGCGGCACTGCAACGACTGCGCGTCCAGGACACCCTCGTCGGGCAGGTCATTCAGACCGGCGAGCCGGTCCTGCACCAACCCTCGCTCGAGGGCGGCGCGGTCAAGGTGCAGACCGGGTTCCTGGTCCAATCCTTGATGCAGGTTCCGCTCCGGCTCGGCAACCGCGTCGTGGGAGTCCTGGGCGCATACAACCGACTGGCCTCGCGGCGTTTCGATGAGCACCACCTGGCGCTGCTCAGCGCTTTGGGGGATTGGGCCAGCGTCGCCCTCGAGCATGCATTCCTGATGCAGCAGGCCAAGCGGGCTGGGCCCAGCCTCGAGCCGGTTGTTCAGGCAACCGCTGAGCGCACGCGGGCGATGGAGCAGGCTTCATCGATCCTGGCTGAGTTCCTCTCCGGCGCGCAGGGTCCGCTCGGAAGCGGGCAGGTTCAGCGCCTGCGGCAGGTGCAAGATCATTTCGAGACCCTGCGCGCGGTCCCTCTGGCGGCACTGCCGCCGGAGGTAACGCGCCGTTTCGTCGACATCCCCGGTCTGGTCCAGGAAGCGGTCCGCAAGCTCCAGCCGGAGGCCTCGCGTCGAGGCCTGGAAATCGAGGTTGGAGCCCTGCCCCTGATCCCGCTGTTCCCAGGCGACAGCGCACGAACGCGGCGGGTCATCGCGGCGCTCGTGGGCACGGCTCTGAGTCGGACGCGGCAAGGACGCGTGGTCGTGCGGGCCCACTACTTCGGGGTCCGCGCGGGCGATCCTGACATAGCCTTGCGCCTGCCCGTCGGACGCACATTCCCGGACGGACAGTGGGCGGCCGTCAGCGTCGCCGACCCCAGCCCCGGTCTCTCGCCCGACACTGTGCGGGCGCTGACCTCCCCGCGCCCGGATCCGGCCGCGGGCCTGGAGGCGCCGGGGCTGTCGATGGGGGAGGCGCGCATGATCGCCGAGAGCCTCGGTGCGCATTTGTGGCACGAGCTGTCTGCGTCGGGCAATGTGATCACCTTCGCCATCCCCATCGCCTGAGCCAGGGAGGAGACTGTGGGCAAGCCGATCTCCGTGGAAATCTACACCTCCAGTCACCGCATCCTGGGCAGGATGGATCCGGGCGCCAGCGGCCTGTTCAGCCACCTGAACATCCCGACCACCTCGTTTGTCGAGCTGGAGGGCGCGCACCTCAGCCGGCTGCACCAGCCCGGGCGCCTCGTGGCCCGCTACCCGGAACTGACGCTGGTCAAGGCCCAGATCGTCGCCATCTTGCTGAGCAGCCGAATGGAGCTCGGGCCGGCCGGCGTGGCGCGAGGCGGCTATTCGACGACCGTGCCCCACGGTGTGCACGTGGCACTGGGCGGCTACGAGCTGCGCGGCATCATCGAGACCGCCGGCAAGTACGATATCGGATCGATGATGTTCGAAGGGACGCGCTTCTTCGTTCCTCTTCACCACGCCACGCTGATCGCCATCCTCTTCCCCAACGTCAAGGCGGAGTGTCCCGCCCTGCTGTTCAACCGGGACATGGTGGATATCGTGGCGCTCCTCCCCAAGGAGGAGTGGCCGCAGCCGGTGCCGACGGGCAAGCTGACGCCTCAGACCTAAACCTCAGGCTCCGGGAGCCTGGGGGTGAGCCGCGCGGGGGGATGCATGGCGCTCTTCTGGCTCGCGCTCGGATGGCTGGCCGGGATCGCGGCCGGCCAGGAAACGCCGCAGCCGGTCGGCGCATGGCTGGCTTTCGCCGGAGCCGCGCTTCTGGCGGCCGTCCTCTTCCGCCGCCTGACGGCTTTGCGATGGGCCTTCCTCGGCCTGCTCGTCGTCGGCCTCGGCGCGGCCCGCTCGGCTGCTGCCCAACCTCCCTCCGGCCCGCAGTCCCTGGCGTCCTTCAACGGCCGCTCCGGCAACCTCGTCCTGGAAGGCGTGGTCATCGAGACTCCCGACGTGCGCGACACCTACGTCGGCCTGCGGATCGATGTCGACCGCGTGCAGCCGGACCCGGGCCAGCCGCTGATGCCGGTCCGTGGCCGTGTGCTGGTGTACGCAGCGCGCCTCGAAACGTGGGCCTTCGGCGACCGGGTCCAGGCCGCCGGACGAATCGAAACCCCGCCGGTCTTCGAGACCTTCTCCTACCGCGACTACCTGGCCGGTCAAGGGATCCACAGCCTGATGCGCGAGGCCGTGGTCACCCGACTGGCCTCGCGGCAAGCCACTCCACTCCTGCAAGCCCTCTTCGACTATCGCGCCCGCGCGCTGCGTGTGGTCTACCGCTTATTCCCGGACCCTGAGGCATCCCTCCTGGCGGGAATTCTGCTCGGGATAGAGACCGGGATTCCGTCGGACGTACGCCTGGCCTTCGATCGCACCGGGACATCGCACATCATCGCCATCTCGGGGTTCAACCTGACGCTGGTCGGCGGGATGTTCGTCGGGGTCTTTGGCCGGTGGCTGGGTCCCCGCCGCGGCGCCGTGGCGGCCGGGATGGCCATCGCGGTCTACACGCTGCTGGTCGGCGCCGACCCACCGGTCGTCCGGGCCGCCATCATGGCCGGCATCGGCCTGCTGGCCCGGCGCCTCGGCCGCCAGACGGACGCCTTCGCCTCATTGGGTGCGGCGGCCTGGGTGATGACCGCCGCCCGGCCGGCGGCGCTTTGGGATGTCGGATTCCAGCTCTCTTTCGCCGCGACCCTCGGCCTGATCGTCTACGCCGCGCCGCTGCAGCAGGCCCTGTTGCGCCTGCTCGGACGGCGCATGGACAGCCGGCTGGCGGAACAGCTCGGGGGTCCGCTGGCCGAGTTTGGGCTGTTCACGCTGGCGGCGCAAGCGATGACCTTGCCGCTGATGATCTACTACTTCCAGCGTCTCTCCCCGGCGTCGCTCATTGCCAATCCGGTGATCCTCCCGGCGCAGCCGGCGTTGATGGGGTTGGGCGGCCTGGCCGTTCTACTTGGGTCGATCTGGCCTCCGCTCGGCCAGCCGCTGGCCTGGGCGGCCTGGCCGTTCGCCGCTTTCACCATCCGGGTTGTGGAATGGTTCGCGTCCTGGCCGATGGCCTGGATCCCGCTCGGTCGAACCGCTCTGCCGCTCGTGGCCGGGCTGTACTTGATCCTGTTTGGCGCGACCGCGCTGGCGGCCCTGCCCGCGGACCGATGGGCGCGTTGGCGCCTGCCGGCGTTTCACGCGCCGGCCTGGATCGTATGGACGGGGCTGGGTGCGGCGGCCGTGCTGACCTGGGCACAGGCCCTGGCTCTCCCGGACGGCCGGCTGCACCTGACGGCGCTGGAGGTCGGCCGCGGGGAAGCCGTGTTGATCGAATCCCCGACCGGCCGCTTCGCGCTCGTCAATGGCGGCGCCAGCGCCATCGCCTTGAGTGAGGGGTTGGGCCGCCGCCTGCCGCCCTTCGCCCGCCGGATCGACTGGCTGATTCTGGCCTCCACCGACGACGAACGGATCGGCGGCATCCCCGATGTGGTCGAGCGGTTCCCCATGGGAGGCGCGCTGATCGGCGGTCCGCCCGGCGGGGCCGCCTACCGGCGTGTGGTGGAGCGACTGACGACCTCCGGCTGTCCGATTGTCGATGCCCTCCCGGGGCAGACACTGGATCTGGGCGGGGGCGCAGAGCTGGAAGTCCTGGCCGTCGGCGAACGCGGCGCCATCCTGCAGGTGACCTACGGGGGTTTCCGCGCCCTGCTTGCCGGCGGCGCCGATCCGTCCGCCTTCGACGGACCGAGTTCGCGTCGGTTCGCTGCGCCGGTGACCGCCGTCTTTCTGGCCGACGGCGGGGACGCGGCGGTCAATCCGACGGCCTGGCTGGCGGCGGTCCAGCCGCGGGTGGCGATCGCCTCGCTCGCCGCCGGCGATCGGCGCGGCCTGCCCTCGCCCGAGACGCTCCTAACGCTGGCCGGACGGACGCTGCTGCGCACCGACCGCAACGGGTGGATCGAGCTCATCACCGATGGCGAGAGTCTTTGGGTTGAGGTCGAACGGTCCGGCGATTCATGAAGACTCCCCGAATGGGGTCAGCCGGCCGCCAGAGCGGCCTACTCGCGCTCGCTGCTTGCGCCTGTTCTCCATTTGGAAAGAGGGGCGACCCCTTTCGGGGTCGCCCAAGCCGGCAGATGTGAGATCCGCTGGCGGCCGAACGAGACGCAAGGGAATCTCAATCGCTCAGATCCCAGTACTGCAGCTGGTCGAGGCGGTACGTGTAGGCGGCGTTGGCGCCCGAGCGGACCAGCAATCCGAATCGGCCGGACCGAAACGTGGGATCGGTGTACTCGGCCAGGCGGTATCCGTTGGCGTACAGCGTCAGCGTGCTGCCGACCGCCTGAATGCCGAACAGGTTGGCCTGGTTCGGGCCTGTGTGAATAGCCGTGCTCTGCGTCGCCGGAATCAGGTCCGTGGCCTGGTAGGTCGGTGCGGCCGCGTCCAGCCGGCGGAGCCGGTACGAACCGTCGCACGTGAGCAGCGCCAAATAGCCCCGGACCGTCGGCGCGCCGCGCTCGGATCCGCGGAAGATCAGCCCGTAGGCGTCGCTGTCGGTGCAGGCCGCCGTCTGGACGGTGATCTCCAGATAGAAGTCGCTCAGCGTCGGCCAGGTGAACCACCACGTTTCGAAGAGCAGCTTCTTGCCCGTGATGAGGAGCTGTGTGCCGTTGTGCTCGAGGCGGATATTGTCGGTGTCGGCCAGTAGGCCGTCTGCGCTGACCCAGTTGGCCGGGCTGTCGAGCGTGTCGACCAGGTTGGCCGCGCCCCAGGTGGCAACCGGATCCAGGCGAGGTCCGCTGGGCGTGGCGCTGGGCAGCCCGGTCGAGGTCGGCAGCGGCGTCGGGCTGGCGCCGAAGGTCGCCGTCGGACTGGGCGGCAGCGTGCCAGTCGGGCTGGGCAAGATCTCGGCCGTCTCCGTGGGCTGCTCCGGCACGAGCGGCGTGATGGGGATGACGGTGATCCCGGGCGTCGGCTCCGCGCTGGCCGGCGCCGGGCTGAGCAGGATCAGGGCCGACGTCGCCGTCGGCGGGACCGGTGGGCCAGGCAGGAAGCTGCAGCCGGCCGTGGATAACAGGAGCAGCATCGAGAGCAGGGAACGGATTCGTCTCATCACCACACCACCTGACGGTCAGATCGGGTCGGAACCGGGCGAGGCGTACTATACACCTTCCCCCGCCGGCTGCCAGCCGATCCGCCCCCGACGATGGAATGGTCTCTCCCTGGACTTGTGATACAACTCACTAGGAGGCCGGCGCCTGCCGGGAGAGGATGGTTGTGGTGAGCAGTGGCGCCGGACACCGGGGGGATGGTTGGCCTGGATTCGTCCGGCGGCGCGCGATCGTCGGGTCGGACTTCCCGGCCGCCGCGTGAACGCTTGTACCTGCGCCCGGCCGGGCGCATCGTCGCTTGGTGGAGGCAGCCCTGATGGATCCGCTCACGCTCGCTCGATGGCAGTTCGCGATCACGACTGTCTATCATTTCTTCTTCGTGCCGCTCACCCTCGGCCTGGCCTGGCTCCTGGTCTTGATGCAGACCATCTACGTGGCAACAGGCCAAGAGGTCTACAAGACCATGACGAAGTTCTGGGGGAAGCTCTTCGTCATCAACTTCGCCATGGGAGTGGTCACCGGCATTGTGCAGGAGTTCCAGTTCGGGATGAACTGGTCGGAGTACTCGCGCTTCGTCGGGGACATCTTCGGCGCCCCGCTGGCGATCGAAGCCTTGCTGGCCTTTTTCCTCGAATCAACGTTCCTGGGGGTGTGGATCTTCGGCTGGGACCGGCTCCCTCGCCGCATCCACCTGGGCGCGATCTGGCTGGTGGCTATCGCCTCCAGCCTCTCGGCCCTTTGGATTCTGATCGCCAACTCGTTCATGCAGCAGCCGGTCGGGTATGTCATCTCCGGTGGTCGGGCGGAATTGGCCGACTTCGGTGCGTTGGTGTTCAACCCGAACGTGTGGGTCCAGTTCCCGCACGTACTGATCAGCGGCCTGGTGACGGCCAGCTTCTTTCTCCTCGGCATCAGCGCCTACCACCTGGTGCGCCGGTCCGAGACCGAGGTCTACCGGCGCTCCTTCCAGATCGGCGCCTGGGTCGGCCTGGCCGCCTCCATCCTGATCATCCTCAACGGCCACTCGCAGGCGCAGCACATGGTCGTGACCCAGCCGATGAAGATGGCTGCCGCGGAGGGATTGTTCGAGTCGGAGGACCCGGCCTCGTTCTCCTTGATCACGATCGGCGACCTGGAAGGCCGGCGTGAGGTCTTCGCCATCCGCATCCCTCGCCTGCTCAGCCTGCTGGCCTACAACCGCCTGGAGGGGCGCGTGTGGGGGATCAACGACCTGCAGCAGGAGTTCGAGCTAGCTTTCGGTCCGGGTGACTACGTACCGGTGGCGTGGATCGCCTACTGGAGCTTCCGCGCCATGGTCGGGGCCGCGATGCTGATGCTGGCTCTGGCAGGCGGGTCGGTGGCGGTGCTGATGCGCGGCCGCCTGGACCCACCGCCGCGCGCGCTGCGCTTCCTCCCCTGGGCCATCGCTCTGCCCTACCTGGCCACCACCACTGGCTGGCTGCTGACCGAGACCGGCCGCATGCCGTGGGTGGTGTACGGCGTCATGAGGGTGGAAGACGCCGTCTCGGCCACAGTCTCCGCAGGCATGGTCCTGACCAGCCTGATCGTCTTCACCCTTCTCTACGGTCTGCTCATGCTGGCGACGATCTATCTCCTGAGCAAGTTCGCCCGCGGTGGGCCACAGGCCGTCCTGGCGCTCGAGCCGTCCGCCGACACGCCGTCGTTCCTGGCCGGCGAGGGGAGGTGAGCGATGGACCTCAACACGGTATGGTTCATCCTGATCGCCGTTCTCTATCTGGGCTTCTTCGTCCTCGAAGGCTTCGACTTCGGCGTCGGCATCCTGCTGCCGTTCCTGGGCCGGGACGACACGCGCCGGCGCATGATCCTGAACAGCGTCGGACCGCACTGGGACGGCAACGAGGTCTGGCTCCTGACCGCCGGTGGAGCCACCTTCGCCGCCTTCCCGCACTGGTACGCGACCCTCTTCAGCGGCTTCTACCTCCCGTTCACGCTGCTCCTGGTGGCGCTGATCGTGCGCGGGGTCGCCTTCGAGTTCCGCAGCAAGGATGCCGACCCGCGCTGGCGAGCGCTGTGGGACACAGCCGTCTTCGCCGGGAGCCTCATCCCGGCATTCCTGCTGGGCGTGACCTTCGCCAACCTGGTGCGCGGCGTCCCCATCGACGCCGCCATGAACTACGTCGGCGGCTTCTGGAACTTGCTCAACCCCTACGCGCTGCTGGGTGGGCTGGCCTCCGCCCTTCTGTTCACTCTGCACGGCGCGGTCTTCCTCAGTCTGAAGACGACCGGGGAATTGGCCGACGAGGCGCAGCGGGCCGCGCTGCGTGTCTGGCCCCTGGCCGCGTTCGCCCTGCTCGGCTACTTCGCCGCCACGTACTTCGCCACCGACATCCTGACCAAGCTGGGCGTCGACCCTGGCGTAGTTCCCGTGGGCATGGCGACGACCATCCTGATCACGGGCTGGCTTGTGCGAACGCGCCAGATGGGCTGGGCCTTCGCCATGACCGCGCTGTCGATCCTGTTCTCGACCGTCACGCTCTTCATGATCCTGTTTCCGCGCGTCATGGTCTCCAGCCTCAACCCGGCCTGGAGCCTGACCATCTACACCGCGGCCTCCGGCCCGGCGACGCTGCGCGTGATGTCCACTGTGGCGTTGTTCCTGGTCCCCATCGTGCTCGTATACCAGGCCTGGTCGTATTGGGTGTTCCGCAAGCGGATCGAGGCGAAAACGGAATCGCTGACCTACTGAGCGAGAGGCGCCTCGCCGTCGCGTCCCCGGATCGGCGCCGGCGGTCCGAACTCTTCCGATCGCCAGCCTGGTCCGGCGGAGGCGCCGGAGCAAGGCCGGCTGCCCTCGGACGTCCCTGCGAGCCTGATGCGTGAGACCCCTCAGGTGCTGGGAATGATCGACCGCCGCTTGCTGTCCCTGGCGCGCTCGGGACGCGGCGCGTGGGTCGCGGTCGCCGCGCTCGCCGTCTGCGGCGCAGGCCTGGCCATCGGGCAGGCGTGGAGTCTCAGCCGCCTCCTCGATCGAGCCTTCCTGCGCGGCGACGGCCTGGCCGAGGTCACGCCGCTCCTCGGCGCGCTGGTCCTCTTCAGTCTGTTGCGCGCCGGCGCTTCCTGCGGCGCCGACCTGGCGGCAGCCGGAACCGCCATTCGCCTGAAGACCGCTTTGCGAGATACGCTCATCGACCACCTGGTCGCTCTCGGTCCGGCCTACGCCCAGGCGCAGCGCACCGGCGAGTTGGCCGCGACCGTCGTCGAAGGCGTCGAGGCCGTCGACGCCTACCTGCGACAGTACCTGCCTCAGATCCTGCTCGCCGCGCTCCTCCCGCTGTGCCTGCTGGCGGTCATCCTGCCGGTGGACCCGCTTTCTGCGCTGGTCCTGGCCGCGACCGCTCCCTTGCTCCCGTTGTTCACGATCCTGATCGGACGCGCGGCCGAGGCGCTGACAAGACGGCAGTTCGGCGCGCTCAGCCTGCTCAGTGCGCACTTCCTCGATGTGTTGCAGGGCTTGACCACGCTCAAGCTCCTGCGCCAAAGCCGAGAACAGGCCGAGGTCATCCGGCGAGTCGGCGATGCCTATCGGGCCGCCACTCTGCAGGTCCTGCGCGTCGCCTTCCTGACGGGACTGGCGTTGGAACTGGTCGCCACCCTCAGCACGGCGATGGTGGCCGTGCAGGTGGGGCTGCGGCTGCTGTACAGCCGGCTCGGATTCCAGGAGGCGATGTTCGTCCTCGTGCTGGCTCCGGAGTTCTACCTGCCGCTGCGCGGCCTGGGAACGCGATTTCACACCGGGGCGGCGGGTGTCGCGGCGGTCGAGCGCATCTTTCAGGTGCTGGCGGCGCCGCGCCCTCCGGCTGCGGCCGCGCCGCGCGCTGCCACCCCCTCCTCCCCTGCCGCGCCGCCGGCGCTCAGCATCCGGGACGTCCAATATGCGTACGACGGCGCCCGGGCCGCGTTGCAGGGGCTGACCTTCGACATCCCCGCCGGAGGGACCACTGCGATTGTCGGCCCGAGCGGCGGTGGGAAGAGCACGCTCGTGTACCTGCTACTGCGCTTCCTCGAGCCGACCTCCGGCGAGATCACCATCGATGGGCGGTCACTGCCGCAGATCCCGATCGAGGACTGGCGACGACAGGTCGCCTGGGTTCCCCAGTCGCCACACCTGTTCCCGCTGTCCCTGGCGGAGAACCTGCGCATCGCCCGCCCCGACGCGACCGACGAGGATCTGCGCCTGGCGCTGGCGCGCGCCGAGTTGAACGAGCTGGTTTCCGGGCTCCCGGCGGGCCTCGACAGCTTGATCGGTGAGCGTGGCGCCCGCTTGAGCGCCGGGGAAGCGCAACGGCTGGCCATCGCCCGCGCCTTCCTGCGCCAGGCGCCGTTCGTCATCTTCGACGAGGCCACTGCCAGCCTGGACCCCGCGCTGGAGGCGCGGCTGCAGTCTGCGACCGAATCGCTCATGCGCGGCCGCACGGTCCTGGTCGTCGCGCACCGGCTGAGCACGGTCTATCGGGCGGACCAGATCGTCGTGATGCAGACCGGCCGCGCGGTCGAGCGCGGCAGCCACGCCGCCTTGTGGGGAGCCGGAGGCCTCTACCACCGGATGCTCGCCCCGTTCATGGAGACGGTGTGAGCGGCCCAGCGAGGCAGCTGCTGCGCTGGACTCGGCCGCATGCCGGTCGGATCGCCGTGGCGGCCATCCTGGGCGCGGCGACGGTTGCCAGCAGCATCGGGCTGATGGCCACTTCCGCCTATCTGCTCTCGGCCGCGGCGCTGCACCCGTCGATCGCCGAACTCAGCCTGGCCATTGTGGGAGTCCGCTTCTTCGGACTCTCGCGGGGAGTCTTCCGCTACCTGGAGCGGATCGCAAACCACACGCTCAATCTGCGCCTGCTGGGCGAGCTGCGGGTGTGGTTCTACCGAACGATCGAGCCGCTCGCCCCGGCGCGCCTGTTCGAACTCCGCGGCGGCGACCTGCTGGCGCGCGCCGTCGGTGACATCGATTCGCTCCAGGAGTTTTACGCTCGCGTGCTGGCCCCACCGGCCGTGGCCCTTGCCGTGGCTGCGGGGACCGCCATCTTCCTCGGCGCACGGGACACCCTGCTGGCGCTGACCTTCCTGGTATTCTTCGCTGCGGCTGCGGTCCTGCTCCCGGCGATGATCCGAAGAGCCGGCCGCGCGCCGGCAAGGGCCCTCTCCGGCGCCCGGGCTGCCTTGAGCGCTCAGGTCATCGAGACGCTGCAAGGCTTGCCGGATCTCGTCTCGTTTGGCGCCCAGGGCTTGTTCCTGGAGCAGCTGCACGGGGAGAATCTCGCCCTGGCGGCGGCGCACCGCCGCTGGGCGTGGCTCCAGGCCGCGCCGGCCGCGGCCAGCTTGGCGTTGGGGCATCTGGCCGCCGCGGCGACCCTGGCCTGGGGCGTCCACCTGACGGCCGCCGGACGGCTGGACGGCGTGGAGCTGGGCGCGCTCGCGTTGGGCGTCCTGGCGGCCTTTGAAGCGGCCGCTGCGCTCCCCGCCGCCGCTCAGGTTTCCGAGGCCGTCCTGGCCGCAGCCGGCCGCGTGTTCGCCCTCTCGGACCTGAAGCCGGCTGTGCGCGAGTCCGCCGCCCCCGTCGACCTGCCTGATCGGCCCGGCATACTCGACCTGGAGGTGCGCGGCCTGCGGTTCACCTACCCTGGGCAGCCTTCGCCGGCGCTGGACGGCGTGGACTTGCGCCTCGCCCCCGGCGCCCGCGTTGCGATCGTGGGCCCGAGCGGCGCAGGGAAATCCACCCTGGCCGCACTCCTCCTGCGCCTGTGGGAGATTGACGAGGGGGCGATCTTCTTCAATGGCGTCGAGCTGCGCTCGCTCCGCAGCGATGCGGCCCGTTCTCTCATGGCGGCGCTGGTCCAACAACCGACGCTGTTCAACACCAGCCTGCGCGAGAACCTGCTCCTGGCAAATCCGCAAGCGAGCGAGAGCGACATGCGCCGCGTTCTGCACCACATGCAGCTTGGAGCCTTCCTGGACACGCTTCCCTCCGGCCTGGACACCCGGGTCGGAGAGGGCGGGTTGGCGTTGAGCGCCGGCGAACGGCAGCGCGTGGCGCTGGCGAGGACGCTGCTTCAACCGGCGCCTATCCTCCTGCTCGATGAGCCGACGGCTCATCTCGACACGATCACCGAGCGGGGTGTGCTGGCAGGCCTGACCGCGGCCGCGCCGCCGCGGTCGTTGCTGCTGATCACCCATCGGCTGGTCGGTCTGGAGGCGATGGACGAGATCCTGCTCCTGGCGCGCGGCCGCGTCGTCGAGCGCGGGGCACACGCGCACCTCTCCCGGGCAGGCGGGTTATATCAACGCATGCTCGAGCTGCAGAATCGTGCGTGGGATGTCCTGGGGGAAACGGAAACGCGAGGCCGGAGCGCGCCCGGGACGCAAACGTGATGCCCCCGCGCAACCCCGCCGAAGGACGCGACGCGTTGAGTCATTCAACGCATCCGGGGGTGCAAGCTGCGCCCTCACCCCCGGATGGCCGACTTGCATGCTCCGCGAGCGGCTCGCCGCCTAGTAGCGAATGCGCCGCGGCAGCTTCTTCGCTTGGCGCACCCAGGCGCCGACCTGGCGCTGCGTGGGAAGCCGGCGTACCAGTTTCTGCGCCGCGTTCGCCGCACCCAATTTGCCGAACAGGACCTTTGGGTCGCGCTTGGCCAGTTCGACGACCGTGTCCACCCCCGCCTCTTCCAAGAGATCGGCGTACTCTTCGCCCACTCCCTTGATGCGGAACAGGTCGGCGTGGTTGACCCACTCCAGGATCAGCTTCGGGGCGATGCCGGTCGCCTTGGCGATCGCCTTGCGTCCCTCGGGCGTGCCACCCTGCTCAAGCAGCGCCGCCAGCGAGCGGACGCCAGCCTTGCGCAGCTTGCCGGCCTTGGACGGCCCGATGCCTTCGATCAGTTCGAGCTTCGTCCCGTGCTTCCACAACCCGGCCATGTGCCTCTCCTTTTCCTTGAGATCGTCACGGAGCCGTGGCGGACCCGGGCACACGCGGCACCCCGGCCCTCGTCACGGCGGCCCGACCTGCGCGCGGGCGTCGACGGCCAGCGCCCCCCCCTCTCCGACGATCAGCGGGTTGATCTCGACTTCCACGAGTCGTGGGTAGTCGATCAGCATCTGCGAGATCGCCAGGAGGACATCGACCAGCGACTTGCGGTCCACCGCCGGCCGACCGCGGCCGCCCGCCAACAGGCCGACCCCGCGCACTTCACGGATCATCGACTCCGCCTCGGCCCGATCGATCGGTGCCACTCGGAAGGCGACGTCGTCAAACACCTCGACCTGCACGCCGCCCAGGCCGAACATGACGACCGGGCCGAACACCGGGTCGCGCTTCCCGCCGACGATGACCTCCACACCCGAGTCGGCCATGCGCTGCACGAGCAGTCGCGGCTGGGCGACCTGCGGGGCCGAATCGCGCAGCTTGGCCAGCATCGCTTCGGCCTCTCGCTGGACGGCGTCTGCCTTCGCCAACCCCAACGCCACCCCGCCCACATCCGATTTGTGCGTGATCTCCGAGGCCAGGATCTTCAAGGCTACCGGCAGACCCATCCGGCGGGCGGCCTCGGCCGCCGCCACCGGTGACTCGACCGCCGACCAGGCCGCGGTCGGAATCCCCTGAGCCCGGATCAGGCCGAGTGCCTGGTCGGCTGTCAGGGCGGACGCCTGCGCTGGGAGCGCCACCGCCGCTGGAGCCCTCGCGGCGGCGACCGGCGCCGGCCTGCGTCCCGACCGATGCGCGGACCATTCCCGTGATGCGGCCAGGGCCTGGAGCGCATCCTCGATCTCGTTGAAGATCGGCAGCCGCAGCTCCTTCTGCAAGGCCTCACGGTCCTCCGCATGCGAGAAAGCACAAAAGGCGACCGGCACCCCGGTCTCACGGGAGATCTCCTCGACCCGGCGGGCCAGACGGTGAGCGCCGTCGGCTTCGTTGTCGCCGTACGTATTGATCAACAAGACCGCGTCCGGGGACAGGCTCCCCAGGCAGCGTTCGACGATCTGGGCGTAGAGATCGAAGTCGAAGATCGTCCCCAGATCGAGCGGGTTGGTGGGCGCGATCACGTCGGCCGAGAAGAGCGCCCGAACGCCCGCGGCGAACTCTTCCGGAAGCGGACTGAGGCGGAAGCCCATCCGCTCGGCGACGTCCGCGGCGACGACGGCATGTCCGCCGGAGCGCGAGATGATCATCAGGTCGCGGCCGCGCACCGGCGGGAAGGTCAGCCCCTGTGCCATGGCGATGGCGTCGCGAAAGCCGTCCGCCCGCAGGATGCCGGCCTGGCGAAACGCGGCGCTGACGATGCGGTCGTCGTCGGCCAGGGCGGCGGTGTGCGAGAAAGCGACCGAGCGGCTGGCCTCGCTGCGGTTAGCCTTGTGCACGATGATCGGTTTGTCGGAGGCGCGCGCCAGCTCGAAGAGCCGGCGCCCGTCACTGATCGATTCCAGGTACAGCAGCAGGATCCCGGTCTGCGGGTCCCCCAGCAGGTAGGTCAGGAAGTCGGCTTCATCCAGATCGGTCTTGTTGCCGATGCTGACGCCTTTGTTCGCCCCCACCCCGGCACCGCACAAGCGCAACAGGTAGGTGACCGTCACGCCTCCGCTTTGCCCGACGACCGACGCCGGCCCGAGTCGTACGTCGGCGCGCGAGAGCGGCGCAAAGGGCAGGACCACGCCCGTCTCCAGGTTCATCACGCTGATGCAGTTCGGCCCTACGAATCGGATCCCGTGACGGGCGGCGACCTCGGTGAGCTGCTCTTCCAGCTGACGGCCTTCGGCAGAGAACTCGCTGAATCCGCCCGTCTCGACCACCACGCGCAGAATGCCTTTGCGCCCGCAGGCCTCCATCAGGCCGGGGACCAGGGAAGCCGGGGTGAGGATCACGGCCAGGTCGAGTCCGTCGGGGACCTTGTCGAGCGAATCCACGATCGGGACCCCGTGCACTTCCCCTGCCTGGCGTCCGACCGCGTAGATCCTTCCTTCGAATCCAAACTCCTTCAAGTTGCCCAGGATGTTCTTGGCCAGATTGTCGGGCTTGCCCGAGACGCCGATGACGACGATGCTCTGCGGGTAGAAGATACGTTGCATGGTTGGGTCGATTCCGTTATCGCGGCGACTGGGATTCTAACAGCCCCGTAGCCAGCGCGCCGCCGTCTCAGCCGACCGCGGGTCGGGAGACGATCGCTGCGGGACCGCCTCCGCCGCGCGCCGCAGACCCGGTCAGCGGTTCCGCCGCGCGAGGACCCCGAAGGCGATCCCCATCGCGGCCAGGCCGGTCACGTCGAAGGCCAGGAAGCGGGCACCGGTGGCGCGCAGCGCGGCATGGCCGGCCGGGAGTGCGGCGCCGATCCAGAGCTGGCCCAGAATCCCCAGGAGTTGCTGGACCAGGATGACCGCGAACAGCGTTCGCTGCCG
>Ga0154653_1185_pt1 | contig 19446 bp, 14 predicted proteins | sample Rifle2008BG13ft_FD_116082 | JGI IMG/M metagenome (GOLD analysis project Ga0154653, IMG submission 116082) | Chloroflexi bacterium RBG_13_68_17
ACCGCCGGCGTTTTGGACCAGGCGGCTGACGCCGAAGTCGCTCCGGGGTCAGCCGGCTGTCATGTGCGCCGGGCGGAGGCGATCGGATGGGTGAGCAGCGGCGGGCTGGGACTGCTGTCCTTGGGACTGATCCTTCGCCGCGCCACTGCCCCCGGGATGGGACCGGCGGCGACCGGGAACTCGGCAGCGGTGGGGATCGCAATCCCGTTGCCGGCGAACCGAGATGTGGATATCCTGACGGCGCTACACTCCCAGTCTCGGGGAGGAGCGGCCGAGTGGACGGGTCGACGGCTGTTCGGTCGCGTGGCCGCGAGCCTGTGTCTGTGGAACCAAGCTGCCAGTCACCCGGCCTCCTTGTGGCGCCGGCGTGTCAACGGAAGGAGAGGGACCCGATGGCTGCGACCCGTCCGACAAGTCAGACTGCGCACACCCCGGCGTACTGGGTTCTCCAAGGTGTGCGTTTCTTCCTGTACCTTGCTCTGGTGCCGGCTGCGCTTTTCCTTTCCGCCGGACGCTTGGACTGGGGCATGGGCTGGACCGTCTTCGGGGTCATGCTGGCCGCGACCCTGGTGAGCCGGTTGCTGGTGGCCCGGACAAACCCCGACCTCCTGCAAGAGCGGGCCAGCGCCGGCGAGCGGGGAGGCGTCCCGGATTGGGACCGGTGGCTGGTGCGGGTGATTGGGCTCGCGGGGCCGGTGGCGATCGCGGTGGTCGCCGGGCTGGATCTCCGCTTCGGTTGGAGCCCTGCCCTTCCATTGATGGTCGTGGCCGCGGCGATTGGTGTACTGATCGGCGGCTACGCCCTGAGCACGTGGGCGATGGCCTCGAACCCGTTCTTCTCCGCCTACGTCCGCATCCAGACCGACCGCGGCCATACCGTCGTCAGCCGCGGCCCGTACCGATGGCTGCGTCACCCCGGATACGCGGGCGGTGTGCTGGGCGACGTCGCCGTCCCTCTGGCGCTGGGATCGCTGTGGGCGCTCCTCCCGGCAGCTGTGACGATCGCCGTCATGGTGCTGCGCACGGCTCTGGAGGACCGCACCTTGCGGGCCCAGCTCCCCGGCTACCAGGAGTACGCCGAGAAGGTCCGCTACCGGCTGCTGCCCGGACTCTGGTGAGGACATGGATCGCGTAGCCAGGTTGGAGCGGGCGAGTCAGGGCGCGGCGGGCTCAGGGCGGTACAGGCTGTAGCTCCCCTCGATGTTGTACAGGAGCTGCATCCCGTTCAGCTGCGTTTCGGTGCAGTACGTGCACAGGATGGCACAGTAATCGCCTGAAGCCGGCCTCGCGCCCGGCAGCACCCGCGCCTCGATGTGCTCGAGGCGGACACCCGAATCCGGTGGGGCCAGCAACGCCCAGAAAGGATACTCCGGCTGGCCGGAGTCGATCTTCAGCCCGAACGAGTCACAACCGATTCTGCCGGCGGCCTCGATCAGCGGCAGATAGCCGGGCATGAACTCCGGCGCGTTGATGAATAGGAGCTCCGTGCGCGAAGTGTTCCACAGGCTGACACCGTCGTCGGGGCGGGGCAGAAACGGACGGGAGGGGTTCATCAGGAGGAAGCGCAGGCTGGCCACCGTCAGGAAGAGCCCGACGGCGGTGGTCGCGAGGGCGCCGATCCGAATTGGGGTCCGCCTCAGCCGCAGGCGCTCCAAGGCCAGGCCAACCACGGGAGCCCAAAGGACAAAGAGAGAGAGTTGCAGGCGGCTTCCGGTTGGCTGCCACTTGTACAACGCGCAAAAGGCCAGGGCGCTGGCCGCGACCAGCACCGCGTAGAGCCAGCCGGCGCGCCGGCCGACTCCGCGCACGGCGGGAGCGCCTCCCGCCGTGCGGCCCCGCCAGGCCAGGAGCAGCAGGCTGACAGGCACGAGCAGGGTGTGATAGGGATTGCCCGCGTAGTCCTCATGGAAGGACCGCTTAACGCGGTACTCGCCCATGGTCGTGCGCGGATCATTGACATCCAGGCCGAGCCAGCCGTGCACGGCTGTGACTGCGTCGGCGATCGGACCGTTGACGTCGCCGTACGGTGTGGCCAGGTGGAGAGTCAGTCCGCGTACTGCATTGGAGACCACCACCCGCCAACCCCAGGTCTCGTTGCCATGGGCGGCGATGGCCCCGGCGGGTCCGAGCGGCAGGCCGTAGGCGCGTAGATTGCGGTTCCAGGCGCCCGCGTTGAGAATCGTGACGAGTCCGATCCCCAGCAGCGCGAAGCGGAGTGCAGAGCGCCAGCCCGTCCGGCGAACGGTCGATACGCCCAGCCAAAGCAGGAACGGCAGGGCGAATCCGTAGAACGTCGCTTTGGTGAGCACGCCCAACCCGGTGGCCAGCCCGGCCGCGATCCAGTCACGGACGCTGAGTGGTTGTTGGTGGGCCTTGACGGCCCAGTAGGCCAGGCACACGACCCACAGCGCGGTGACGTAATCATTCTGGGTGCTGGTCGATTGGAGGATTCCCATCGGCAGGGTGACGGCGAACAGGGCGGCCAATGCCTGTCCCTCCCGCCTCGCGCCCAGCCTGGCGGCGAGCATCGAGACACCCAGCAGGCAGAGGAGCATGCTGACCCATTGCACAAGGTTGACCAGGCGGTCGCTGCCGGCCAGGACATACAGGTTGAGGACGGCTACCTCGGCGAATGGCGGCATCCATAGTTGGCGCTCGATCGGGGTGGGGTAGTGATCGAGCGAGCGCTGGGCGGCCCAGTGCGCGACACGGCTCATGTGGTATTGCAGGGAATCGTTGGTGTTGGGCGGGGAGGCCAATGCGATGACCAGCAGCACCGCGGCGGAGACGGCTGCGGTCGCGAGCCAGACGGAGGCCCATCCGTTCCAGGCAAGCCTGCCCCGCAGGGGCGTGACAATCGTTGCACGGTGCCGCCAGGCCAGGGCAGCCAGCAGGCCGGCGAACCCGGCCCAGCCGACGGCCAGGAGAGGGCGGCTGAGCGCGTGGAAGACGCCCAGCGCCTCGCTCATGAGCGCCGTCCAGGTGCCTGTCACTACGGCCAGCGCCAGGAGAGACTCCCGCCAATCCGTCACCGGTTTGGGCGGGCGTTCGGCGTCGTGCAACGTGCTGCCTCCGCTCGCGGCCCGGGCCAGGCGCTGCGGGCCGCGCCATAGGATAACACGGGGCGCGTGCCGAGGGCGAAACCCGGGCCGCGCCGAACCGGGAGTCGGGCCGCGGTACAATTCGAAGGTGGGTGCGCCGGCGGGCATGGACGCCGGCATCGCCTGACAGCCGTGACGCATACTCACCCCCCGATCTGCGACTACGAAGGCTCTGACTACCAGGCGCGATTCTGGGAGCACGGCAACCGCGATTACGAGGACCGCGTCGAGGCTGTCGCCCTGCGGCGGCTCTTGCCGCCGAGCGGGGAGCAGCTCCTGGAGGTCGGCGCCGGCGCCGGCCGCAACACGCCTCGCTATTCCGGTTTCCGGCGCGTCGTGCTGGTCGACTACTCGCGGACACAGCTGGCCCAGGCTGTGGAGCGGTTGGGGATCTCCAATCGCTACCTGTACGTCGCCGCCGACGCCTACCGGCTCCCCTTCGCCCCGGCTGTGTTCGACGCGGGCACCATGATCCGCACCCTGCACCATATGGCCGATCCGCAGGCAGCGCTGCGCGAGGTGCGGGACGCCCTGCGGCCGGGGGCGGCGTTCGTCCTGGAGTACGCCAACAAGCAGAACCTGAAGGCGATCGGCCGCTGGCTGCTGCGACGACAGACGTGGAATCCGTTCGATTCGCAAGCCGTCGAGTTCATTCCCTTGAATTTCGACTTCCACCCCCGGGCGGTGCGCAACTGGTTGGGGCAGGCCGGTTTCCGGGTCGACCGGCAGCTGACGGTGTCGCACTTCCGACTGGCGCTCCTCAAACGCCTGGTCCCGCTCTCGGTGCTGGTGGCCTTCGACGCCCTGGCGCAGTGGACCGGGAATCTCTGGCAACTCACGCCGAGTGTTTTCGTCCGCGCCTGCACTGTTGGGTCGACGGAAGAAGAGTCGTCGGGAGCCTTTTGGCGCTGCCCGGTCTGCCGTTCGTTGGCCATGGAGTCACTGGCCGAAGGTGTCCGTTGCCGCGGATGCCGGCGCCTCTGGCCGCAGACCGACGGGATCTATGACTTTCGCGTCAGCCCGCCGGCCGGCGGCTGAATCCGATCGCAGACGAACCGGCGGCGCAGAACGCGAAACGGCCAGGACCGTTGCGGTCCTGGCCGTTTGTCTTCCTTGTGATCTGCGCGATCTACGGGTGGCTGCTGGGCGTGTAGCTCAGCTCGGTGACGTACAGCGTTCCGGAGACGAAAGCGCCGGAGGAGTAGCTCCCGACCCAGACGTCGATCTGCCCCGCGCCGGGGTTGTTCAGATCGACCAGCGGATCGCGGCCGGAGTAATCGTCGTTGCAGACCCAGCTCCCGGTGGCGCTGTTGACGATCAGGGTGGTGTCGTTCCCGCCGCTGGCGACGAAGAAGATGCGCAGGCGCGAGGACGTGCCCGACCAGTTGATGCGGAAGTCGGGGGAAGCGGTGGCGTAGCCGGTGCAGCCGCCGCCCAGATAAGAAGCGCTCACGCTGCCGCCGCTCGTGACCGAGGTGGTGTGCGGGTCGGGGGTGAAGCCGGCCGAGAGCGACACCGAGCCGTAGTTGGGCGAGGCGCCATAGTCCAGCGTGCCCGAGCTCGACGAGCTGGAGCCGCCCGAGGCGTAGTCGCCGGGGCCGATGCTCAACTCGCTCACGTACAGCGTCCCGGAGACGAAGTCCCCCGAGGCGTAGCTGCCGACCCACACATCGATCTGTCCCGCAGCGGGGTTTGTGAGTTCAACCATCGGATCCAGGCCGGCGGAGTCATCGTTGCAGTGCCAGCCGCCGCCGGCGTCGTTGACGATCAGCGTCGTGTCCTCGCCGCCGCTGGCGACGAAGAAGATGCGCAGGCGCGAGGACGAGCCGGACCAGTTGATGCGGAAGTCGGGGGAGGCGGTGGCGTAGCCGGTGCAGCCGCTGCCTAGATAGGAGACGCTCACGCTGCCGCCGCTGGTGACCGAGGTGGAGGACGGGTCGGGCGTGAAGCCGGCCGCGAGCGACACCGAGCCGTAGTTGGGCGAGGCGCCGAAGTCGAGACCGCCTGTCGAAGGAGCAGACCCGGAGGGGCCGGCCGGCGCAGCGCTGACCGTCCAGGTGACGGCGCCGCTGACGCTGGTCGCCCCCTGGGTGGACAGAGCGGTGTGGCTGCAGTCATCGGCGCGCAGGTCATACGTCCCAGCGGCGACATCGAAGGCCCTTGAGGCGCCATTGGAAATCGTCTCGGTCGAACCGAGCCAATCCGCGCCCCAGGTCGAGTCGGTCGTGGGGGAGATGTAGACGTAGCACACGGCCAGACCCGAGTTGTTGACCAGTGTCAATGGCTGGGTCGGGGTGCCAGCCGGCAGGGCGGGGGGTGGGGCGCTGTCGTCCCCCGGGGGTGTATCCGGCTTGCCGCCGGGAGAAGCTGCGGCCGGGGGCACAGTGGCCGCCACCGCCGCGGCCGCCGGCGCTGTGGTTGCGGTCGGCTCGGCGACCGAGGCCGAGAAGCTGCAAGCCAACCCGGCAATCGCCAGGACGACCAAAACCAGCCCGATCCATCGTGTTCTCATACGCGTTTCCTCGACCCCTGTATGCCGGCAGTCGGAGCCCCATGTGGCTGCCCGGATAATCGGGCCGAGTTTATCGGGTTGACGCCAGGACGTCAATCACGCATCTCTCCTATCTAACCGAACGCGCGGTCGCCCCGCGTCGACCGGTTGGGGCTTTCGGCTATAATCGGCCCGTCGCGTCGCTCGATCCCCCGGCGGCCGCCTGGCCGCCCATCCCCTGGAAGGAGAAGCGACATGCTCCCCAAGCGTGATACCTACCCCGTCGAAGTCGCCGGGTTGCGGCGGGAATTGCCGCTTTTCGAGGTCGCGCCCGGTCTGCGCATCGCGGTTCTGAACATCCTGGGGGACACGGAATTCGTGCAGGCCTGCGGCGCGGCCATGGCCGACCGACTGGGGGGCATCGACTACGAATTGCTGGTCACGGCAGAAGCGAAGAGCATCCCGCTGGCGCACGCCCTTTCGGTCGCCAGCCGCAAGGGCTACGTTGTCCTGCGCAAGACCTACAAGCCGTACATGGGCGAGACCGTCCACGCCGAGACGCTATCGATCACGACCGGCAAGCCGCAGACGCTGTACCTGGACGAGAAGGACCGCGCCCGCATCGCCGGCAAGCGGGTTGTCCTCCTGGATGACGTCGTCAGCACCGGTTCGACGTTGATGGGCATGCGCCAGGTCGTCGAGAAGGCGGGGGCGACGGTCGTCGCCGAGGCAGCGGTGTTCACGGAAGGGGACGCAGCGAAGTGGAAGCACATTCTGGCGCTCGGCCACCTGCCCCTGTTCAAGGAAGGTTGACCGGCGGGCCGCTGCGAGCGGGGGTGTGCGCCGCCTGGCCGTTCTCCTCCGGGGCATTCTCCCACCAGTGACCCACCCGATTTTGCGCATGGCGGAAGTGGCTGCCCGCGTACTGCCACCCGGCGTCGTGCGAGCCCTCTACCGTCTGGGTCCGCTGACGGAAGGGCTGCGGCGCCTGCTGAACCGCGCCGCGCCGAAAGGCGCCGCCGTCGTGACCGTGGCCGGCGGGCGGCTGGCCGGATGGCGCATGCGCTTGAACCTGCAGTCGGAGAAGGATCTCTGGTTGGGGACCTACGAACCGGAGCTGCAGGCGGCGGTCGCCGACGCGGTCCGACCCGGGATGATCGTCTACGATCTGGGCGCCAATATCGGCTACGTCAGCCTGCTGACGGCACGCCGCCTTGGGACACACGGCCGGATCCTGGCATTCGAACCTCTACCCACCAATCTGGAGCGCCTGCGAGAGAACGTGCAGCTGAACAGCCTGAGGGATCAGGTTCAGGTCATCCCGCTGGCCGTCGCCGCCAGAACCGGACGGGCGCGCTTCCTGGTGCATGCCTCGGGCGGGATGGGCAAAGTCGAGGGGTCGGCCGGGCGGAACGGCGCCTACACCGAGGCGATCGAGGTCGAGACCGTCCGGCTGGACGACTTCGTTTTCGGCCGGGGCAACCCGGCGCCGGACCTGATCAAGATGGACATGGAAGGCGGGGAGGTATTGGCCTTCCCCGGGATGCGTCGAGTGCTGCGACGAGTTCGGCCGCTGCTACTCCTGGAATTACACGGCCCCGAAGCCGGCCGAGTCGCCTGGCAAGCCCTTGCGGCGGCGGACTACAGCGTGTGCGAGATGGCCAGGGGCTATCCACCGATCGAGGCGGCTGAGGCGCTTGGATGGAAGGCGTACGTCCTGGGAATCCCGCGGGAGAGCGGAAAGCGGTGACGGAGGTCGATTTCTTCCGCGGCAAGGTCGGTCTGCAGCAGCGCGTCCTGCCGGCCTACCGCGCGGCGTTCTTCGACCGATTAGCCCAGGTGTGCAGCGGGGGATTGAGCGTTTTCGCCGGAGAGCCGCGGGATGCAGAAGCCATTTCGACTGCCGGGGCTCTTCGGGTCGCACACCGGGTGCAGGCGCGCAATCTCGATCTCTTCGGTGGCCCGGTCTACGCTTGCCTCCAGTGGGGGCTGCTCCGCTGGCTGCGCGAGTGGGACCCCGATGTCCTGATCCTGGAAGCCAGCGCTCGCAATCTGCTGAACGGCCTGGCGGTCGCCTGGATGCACCGGCGCGGCCGTCCGGTCATCGGCTGGGGGCTGGGGGCACCGCCCGTGGGCGGATGGCTGGCCGGCCTTCGTCAGGCGAGGCGCAGGTCGTACTTGCGCCGCTTCGACGGACTGATCGCCTACAGCAGCCGTGGCGCCCAATCCTACCGGGAAGAAGGGATCACTCAGGATCGCGTCTTCGTGGCCGTCAATGCCGTATCGGGCCCGCCCACGCCGCTGTTCCGACCGACGCCTCCACCGGACCGCGCGCGGCGCGTGCTCTTCGTCGGGCGGCTTCAAACGCGCAAGCGAGTCGACGCGCTCCTGGCGGCCTGTGACGGTCTCGAGCCGGCTCCGGAGGTGTGGATTGTGGGTGAGGGCCCGGCCCGCGCCGCGCTGGAGCGGCTCGCGCAGCGCGGTCGTTTGTCGGTGCGATTCCTCGGCGGTGTGCATGGTGCGGCCCTCGAGCAAGTCTACCGGGAGGCGGATCTGTTCGTTCTGCCGGGGACCGGCGGACTGGCCGTGCAGGAAGCGATGGCCCACGGCCTGCCGGTCATCGTGGCCGAAGGCGACGGCACCCAGGCCGACCTGGTCCGCCCCGAGAATGGGTGGCTGATCCCGAGCGAGGACGCCGCCGCGCTGCGGCAAGCTCTGCGGACCGCGCTGGCCGACCCGGCTGGCTTGCGGCACAAGGGCGAGGCTTCGCACCGGATCGTGGCCCAGGAGGCCAATATCGAGGTGATGGCCGGTGAGTTCGTGCGGGCGTTGAATCAGACGCGCGCGGCAGGGGGCTGACTTGCGCTTGGCGTTTGTCGCGGACGGACACAGCCCGATCGCCCGAAGCTGGATCGAGCACTTCCTCGCCGCAGGGCATGAGGTGCACCTGATCTCGACCTACCCCTGTGAGCCGGATGCGCGTCTGGCTTCGCTGGCGGTCGTGCCGGTCGCCTTCACCGGCATGGGCGCACAGGCGGGTGGCGCCTCGGGGTGGGAGTCGCCGCTGCGCTGGCTGCGCAGCGCCGGCGGGCTGAACCTGCGCGTCGGGCTGCGCCAGTGGCTGGGTCCGTTGACCATCCCGTCGGCCGCCGAGCGCGTGCGCGGCGAACTGCGGCGTATCCGGCCTGATCTGGTGCACTCGCTGCGCGTGCCGTTCGAGGGGATGCTGGCCGCGGCGGCGGATCCGCAGGCGCCCCTGCTGGGCTCCACCTGGGGCAACGACTTCACCTTTCATGCCCACTCGACTCCGACGATGGGCTTGGCCACACGCCGGGCCATGCGTCGCATGGACGCCCTGCACAGCGACTGTGCGCGTGATCTACGCCTCAGCCGAGACTGGGGGTTCCCGGCCGACCGACCGACGATCGTCCTTCCGGGAAACGGCGGGGTACGGATGGAGGTCTTCCACCTGCCGGACGAGTCGACCGAGCCGGTCGCTGACGAGGTTCGCGGGGCACTCGGGTCGCTGCCCGACGACGCGCCCGTTGTTGTCAACCCGCGCGGCTTTCGCGCCTACGTCCGGAACGACACCTTCTTCCGCATGATCCCGCTGGTCCTGCGGCAACATCCGCAGGCGCGCTTTGTCTGCCCGGCGATGCAGGCCGAGCCGACCGCCGCGGCGTGGGTCCGCAGGCTTGACCTGGGGGGGGCGGTACTGCTCCTGCCCAACCTCAGCCCGCCGGCGATGGCGGCCGTCTTCCGCCGGGCGCAGGTGTCCGTGTCGCTGGGTGTGCACGACGGGACCCCCAACACGCTCCTCGAAACCATGGCCTGCGGTTGCTTTCCGATCGCCGGTGACCTCGAGTCGATCCGGGAGTGGATCACACCCGAGGCAAACGGGCTGCTGGTCGATGCGGCCGACTCCGGATCGGTGGCCGCGGCCGTCAGCCAGGCGCTCTCCGACGCGAAGCTGCGCCAGGCCGCGCAACGTGCCAACCAGGATCTGATCGCACAACGGGCAAGCTATCGGGCCGGCATGGAGCGGGCCGAGGCCTTCTACCACAGCCTGTTGCCCGCCTCCTGAGGCGCCCTCGGGAAGCAGCCGGCCGGTGCCCCGCACCCGGGGCGGGCAGGTCGGCCGACGAGTTGGGCTATAATGCCCGGTCGCAGGGGGGTGACCGGGCCCACCTGCAGGATTCTCACTGCCATCCATGAAACAGGTCGTCCAGGACGTTCGTTCCGGCCAGACGCAGGTCGTCGACGTCCCGGTGCCCAGGGCGGCGCCGGGGACGGCGTTGATTCGAACGGGCGCCTCGCTCGTGTCCGCCGGGACCGAACGGACACTGGTAGAGTTCGCCGGCCGCAGCCTGATCGGCAAGGCGCGCGCCCGACCGGACCTGGTGCGGCAGACTCTGGATAAAGCCCGCCGCGAAGGGATCCTCTCCACGCTGGACGCAGTCCAGAGCCGGCTCGACCAGCCGATGCCGCTGGGGTACTCCTCAGCCGGGACGGTCGTGGAGGTCAGCGCGGGGCTGGTCGGCGTGCGCGCCGGGGATCGGGTCGCCGCTGCCGGCCTCGGCTATGCGGTGCACGGCGAATACGCTGTTGTCCCGATGAACCTCATGGCGCAGCTCCCCGATAGCGTCGACTTCGAGTCGGGCGCCTTCGCCACGGTTGGGGCGATCGCGCTGCACGGCTTCCGGCTGGCTGAACCGCAGCTCGGCGATCGCGTGGCGGTGATCGGGCTGGGCTTGCTCGGCCTGCTGTCGGTCGGTATTGCCCGGGCTGCGGGATGCCGCGTTTTCGGCGTGGACGTCGATCCCGCGCGGGTGGCTCGCGCCCGGGAGATGGGCGTCGAGGCAGTGACGCGTCAGGGGGCCGAAGAGGCCGCGGCGGTTTTCAGCCAGGGGCAAGGCTTCGACATCCTGTTGATCTGCGCGCACGCGGCGAGCGCCGACCCGGTCGACCTGGCCGGCGCCCTGGCGCGAGACCGGGCGGCGGTGGTGGCCGTCGGTGCCGTCGACCTGCACATCCCCCGCAAGCCGTATTACGAGAAGGAACTTCGCTTCGTCGTCTCCCGATCCTATGGCCCGGGACGCTACGACCCGCGCTATGAGGAAGACGGGGTCGATTACCCGATCGGCTACGTCCGCTGGACGGAGCAACGCAATCTGGAGGCGTTCCTGGGGCTGCTGGCCGAGGGCCGCCTGGACGTGCGCCCATTGATCACGCACCGCTTCCCGATCGAGCGCGCGGCCGAAGCCTATGACCTGATCACCGGACGGAGCGGCGATCCGTACCTGGGCGTTTTGCTGACCTATGGGCAGGCTGCGGCGGCCCCCATCGAGCGGCGCGTGCTCGTCTCCTCTTCAGCGGCCGAGCCGACCGCAGCGGTCCGCCTGGGTGCACTCGGCGCGGGCAGTTTCGCCAGCGGAGTGCTGTTTCCGGCGCTGCGGCGTGTGCGCGGCGTCGAGCCGATCGGCCTGGCGACGGCGAGCGGCCTGAAGGCCGAGAACCTGGGGCGCCGTTATGGATTCCGTTACGCCACGACCGAGGAGGCCGAGATCCTGCGCGATCCGGCCATCAACACGGTGGCGGTCCTCACCCGCCACCATCTGCATGCGCGCCAGACCGTGGCCGCGTTGCGCGCCGGCAAGCATGTCTTCTGCGAAAAGCCGCTGGCCCTGAGCCGGGAGGAGCTGGTTGACATCGGCGCGGCGCTGACGGAGTCCGGCAGGCTCCTCTGTGTTGGTTTCAATCGCCGCTACGCGCCGATGGCCGTCCGGCTGCGCGAGGCCTTTGCCCAGGTCCACGAGCCGCTGCTGATGCACTATCGCGTCAACGCCGGGCCCCTTCCGCCGAACCATTGGCTGCTCGACCCGGCGCAGGGCGGGGGTCGCATCGTCGGCGAGGCCTGCCACTTCATCGATTTCCTGACCTTCCTGGCGAACGCCGTCCCGGTCCGGGTCGAGGCCCGCGGACTGGCCCTGGGCCGCCGTTCGCCCGAGGAGAATGTCGTCCTGGTGATCGAATTCGCCAACGGATCCCTGGGAACCGTCATGTACGCTGCCAGCGGCGCTCGGACTTTCCCCAAAGAACGCGTCGAGGTTTTTGGCGGCGGGCAGGCCGCGGCGCTGGACGACTTCCGCAGGCTGGAGATCGTCGCGGGCGGTCGCCGGCGCACACGACGCGCCTGGCTGCGGCAGGACAAGGGCCACCGGCAACTATGGCAGGCGTTCGCGCAGGCCGTTGCCTGCGGTGGGCCGCCGCCAATCCCGACGGAACATCTGATGGCGGTCACCCTGGCCAGCTTCGCCGCCGTCGAGTCTCTCCGGGCGGCAGAACCTCGCCCCGTCCAACCGCTCTCGGCCCCAGGATGAGTTCCCCCTCCCGGCCGCGTTCCGTCCGCAGCCAGCCCGAAACGCTCGTGCGGGCCACGCTCGACCTGGGCCTGCCGGCTATGCTGCAATATGGTGCCTACCGCCTGGACTTGCGGACTGGATGGCTGCGACGGCGCACGCCAGTCCGGGCCTGGGTGGATTTACCGCTCGCGGCCTGGCTGCGGCCGGGGATCGCCGGAGATCCGCAAGGTTACCTGGCCTACCGTCGCGGCCGGCCCCGACTCCTCGCAGAGGCTACGGGGGAGAGGTCGGCCGCCCTCAGCGTGGCGTTGGAGGCGAGTCGTCCGGCCGTGATGACGGAAGCAGATGAGATCCTACGGGGCGAGTTCCGCCTGTTCGGTGGACCGGCGCGCCGGCTGGGCTTCCCACCCGATTGGGGGGCTTTCGCGGCCGAGCCGGCGGATTCGCCGCCGGCTCATCTCGACCTCGATCAACACTGGACGGCCTACCTGGTTGAGCCGCCGCCGGGAGACCTCAAGCTGCTCTGGGAGCCCTCGCGCTTCGCCTGGGTCTTTCCGCTTTCGAGCGCCTATCGCCTGACGGGCGAGGATCGATACGCCGAAGGCTGTTGGCGGCTGATCGAATCGTGGCGTGCAGCCAATCGCCCCAACGCCGGCCCGCATTGGGCATCGGCTCAGGAATCCGCGGTCCGGATTCTGGCGCTGACCTTCGCCCTTCACGCGCTCGAGCCGTGGCTGGCCGGCGAGCCGGCGCGCGTGGCCGCGCTGGCGCAAATGGTCGCCGTCCACGCCCGGCGCATTCCCCCGACCCTGGGCTACGCCCGCTCTCTGCGCAACAATCACCTGGTGACCGAAGCCGTCGGACTTTACACAGCCGGAGCGGCCTTCCCCGAGTTCCGGCAGGCGGCGCGCTGGCGCTCCCTGGGCAGGCGCTGGGTGATCGCCGCGTTGGAGGAGCAGATCCTGGCCGACGGCGGCCATATCCAGCACTCGCTGAACTATCACCGCCAGGTGCTGGAGGCCGGCCTGTGGGCCGCACATCTGGCGGAGATCGAAGGAGCGCGGCTGCCCGGCTCGACGCTGCAAGCGCTTCGGCGCGCCGCCGAACTGCTCGGCGCGGTCGTCGATCCGGCCACCGGCCAGGTGCCGAACCTGGGCGCCAACGACGGAGGGCGTCTGCTGCCCGCGGCCGGATGCGGCTTCGCCGACTTTCGTCCGACGCTGCAGGTCGCAGCCTGCCTGTGCGGATCGGGGCCGCTGCCGCCGGGGCCGTGGGATGAGACTGCGGCCTGGCTGGGCCGAAGCCTCGACCGCCGCCAACCTGCCCACCCGCCGGCCGAGGAGCGGAGCGACTTCCCGGCGGCGGGCCTGTATCTGGCCGGCGGTCAGGAGAATCGCGGGCTGTTCCGCTGCGCCCGGTTCATGCACCGCCCGGGCCATGCGGACCAGCTTCATCTCGAGTTGCGCTGGCACGGGGTGGCCTTGGCGCGAGATCCAGGGTCCTACCTGTACAACGCCCCGCCGCCCTGGGACAACGCGCTGGCCAAAGCCGAGGCTCACAACACGGTGCTGGTCGACGGTCAAGAACCCATGCGCAGGGCAGGGCCGTTTCTGTGGCTCGACTGGGCCCAGGCACGACTCCTCGGCCGCTGGGGATCGCCCGGCGGCGCGCTGGAAGTGCTGGCCGGCGAGCACGATGGGTACGATCGGTTGGGAGTGATTCATCGGCGGACGGTCGTGCGCGCCGGCGATGATGTGTGGCTGGTGGTCGACGACTTGCTGGGCGCCGGAGAGCACAGCGCCCGAGCCGTGTGGCAGCTTCCCGATGCTGCCTCGCCGCAGCTGCGGGGCGACGCGCTGAGCCTGGCCGTCGCCGGAGGCTATGCCGTCATCCAGATGGAGATCCCCGGCGACCTCTTCGCCGGGCCGGTCCTGCACCTGGGCCTGCACCGCGCCGGCGCGCGTATCGCCGGAGAGAGCGACTCGCCGCCGGCGGAGACGTGGGGCTGGTGGTCGCCGACGTACGCCGTCCGCCAGCCGGCGCTGACGCTGGTGGGTGAGACGCGCGGGGCGCTGCCGATGCGGATCCTGACATGGTGGACCCTCGGCAGTCACGGACAAGAGTCGCTGGAGGTGTCCTGGCGCACGCCGGGCCGCGGTCCGGCGGCGGCGGCGCGGCTGAGTTTTGAAGGCGAGCTGCTCGAGATCGGTGCATGAGACATGCACATCCTGCTCGTCCACCAACTCTTCCTGCGCGGCGATGAAGCCGGCATGACCCAGCACTATGAATACGCCCGCCATCTGGTGCGGGTCGGGCACCGCGTCACCGTCCTGGCCGGACGGCGCAGCTATCTCACCGGTCGGGAGGTGGCCACCACCCGCCGGGAAGTGCTGGAGCCGGGTCTCGAAATCATCCCCTGCGCGCAGTCCGGCCGCGTGCATCAGAGTTTCGCGTGGCGTACGCTCGGGTTCCTGTCGTTCATGCTGTCATCGTTTGTGGCCGGCCTGCGACTGCGCGGCGTGGATGTGATCTGGACGACTTCGCCGCCGTTGCCGCAGGTGTGCACAGCCTGGGCGCTCGCCCGGTTGAAGCGTCGCCCGTGGGTCTTCGAGGTGCGCGACCTATGGCCGGCAGTCGCGATGGAGATGGGCGTCCTGCGCAATCGGCTGCTCATCGCCGTCGCCAGCGCGGCAGAGGCATTCCTCTACCGGGCCGCCTCGGTCATCGTGGCCAATTCCCCCGGATTCCTGCCGCATCTCCTCGGGCGCGGGCTGTCGCCGGACAAGATCGAGGTGATCCCCAACGGGGTCGACCTGGAAGCTTTCGATCCGGGGGTCTCCGGCGAGCATCTGCGCGCCGCGCACGGCCTGCAGGGCAAGTTCGTCGTCCTGTATGCCGGCGCCCACGGGATGGCCAATGACCTGATGACGCTGCTGCGCGCGGCGCAACACCTGCGCGACGAGCGGAACATCGTGTTCGTCCTGGCCGGAGACGGGAAGGAGAAGCCGCGGCTGACGGCCGCGGCGGCGGACATGGGCCTGAGCAACGTCGTCTTCCTGCCCCCGGCGCCGAAGAGCGAGCTCGCACGGATTCTGGCTGCCGCCGACTGCGGCGTGGCCGTGTTGAAACCCATCCCGCTGTTCGCGACCGTCTACCCCAATAAGGTGTTCGACACGATGGCCGCCGGCCGGCCGGTGGTTCTGGCGATCGCGGGCGTCATCCGCGATCTGGTCGAACAGGCCGGGGCCGGGCTGGCCGTCCCCCCGGGCGACTGGCAGGGAGTGGCCGAAGCCGTGCGCGCGCTGGCGCGCGATCCGGCACGGGCGCGGCGGATGGGTGCGCAAGGCCGCGCCTGCGTCGAGGCCGGCTTCGACCGGCGCCGGTCGGCTGAGCGCATGGAGCAGATCTTCCTCGAGGTCGCCGGCAGCTGAGGCCGTAGAAAAGCGAACCCCCCGCCGGCAGGCCGGCGGGGGGTTGATTCTAAGGGTGCGAGGGTTCAGCGCACCTGTCGCCAGTTGATGAGCAGGAAATTCTGCTCGCACGATTCGACGGTGGTCAGGAACAGCTTGTCCGAGAGCGCCAAACCGGCGGTGTCCTCCAGTTGAAGCCAGAGCGTACCCTGGCTGGCGGTCGGCCGGTCAGACAGATCGAAGACGTAGCCGGACGGCCCGAGGACGCCGGCGCTGCCGGTCAGTGCGGTCAGGTCGAACGGCTGGCCCCCGAGCTGGCCCTCCAGGTGCACGCTCAGGCCGGCGATGGGTGCCCCGTTCATGTCGAAGACCTGCCCACCGACGCCCATCCACTCACAGCCCGAGGCGTTGACGAACGAGTTGGCCATGTAGATCGGGCTGCCGGGCTGGATGGAGAAGGGCAGACCGGTCGGCGCCGGGGTGAACGTCTCCGCCGGCGGCGTGGAGGTCTCGGTTGCCAGCGGCGTCTCGGTCGCGGTCGGGGTCAGGGTCGGCCCGGAGGTTCCGGTGATGGTGGGCGTCCACGTCGGCGGAAGGTGGATCTCCGGCGTGTTGGTCGCCGTCGGCCAGCCCAGGGTCGCCGGCAGGGTGGGCGGGGGATACGGGTTGAAGGGCAGATAGGGGTTGACGAAAACCCCCGCCAGAATCAGGCCGGCCAATAGCGTGGCCAGCAGGACCAGCGCGGTCAGGAGGTTCAGAATGACTGCCCCCCAGTTGCGAGCTGGCCGATCCTCGTAGATGTCGTCCATCCTTCTCGCCTCCGCGTCGCCTGCTCAGGGCCCGACGAAGATCTCGATGGAGGCGGCCTGTCGTTCCGCCGCCAGCCAGTCCTCGACCGCCTTCTCCCGCAGACGCCGCTGGGCGTCGGGAGTGAGGGGCCGCTCGCCGCGGTCCAGGACCTCGACGATGTGGAATCCTAGCGCGCTTTGCACGACGCCGCTGACCGTCCCGGGCGGGAACGTGTAGGCGGCCTCCTCGACCTCATCCACCAGCAGGTAGCCCCGCGGGAACCACCCCAGGTCGCCGCCCGCCGGACGGGTGCTCAGGTCGAGCGAGAACGTGCGGGCCAGTTCGGCGAAATCCTCCCCGGCCTGCAGCTGGGCCAGGAGCGTTTCGGCCTCGGCCTGACCGGCGACCAGGATGTGCCGGGCGTGCACCTGTTCGGCCTCGTCGCCGACGTTGGCTGTAATCTTCTCGATCATCTGCGCCGCCATGACCTCCTCCGCCAGTGCGGCCGTGAAGCTCTGGGTCGTGAAGCCGCTGGCCGTCAGCCAGGAGGCCAGTGCCTCGGTTGACCCCAGATCGGCGGCCAAGGCTTCCATGCGCTGGTCAACCGCATCCGGGTCCAGGCGAAGGCCGTCGCGGCGGGCAGCCTGGGCCAGCAGCAGGCGGTCGATGAGCGCCTGCAGCACGCCGGTCTGGTAGTCCCCCAGGGTTGCAGGATCGATGCCAAGCGCGTCCTGAGCCGCCTCGAATCGCTCGACCTCTTCTTGATAGGTGGCCAGAAGGACGGGCTCGCCGTTGACCCATGCCGCCCTCGGCTCCGGAGTGGGGGTCGGCGGCGGGGGAGTCGGCGTCGGGGTCGGGGTGGGGCGGGAGAAAACCGACGCGAGCGGCCCGCTGCAGCCCGACAGGAGCGCCGCGGCCAGGAGCAGCCCGAGCGCGCGGCCGCCTGGCAGGGATGGACGCCTAGGCATGTCAGACGAGGCTCGATCCAAGGTGTATCCTGTGTTAGGCCGACACAAACACGAAGATCATCGGCCGGCGCTTGGTCTCGGCATAGAAGAACTTGGCCAATTCCTTCTCGACCCGCTCATTCAGGTCGCCACTGGGGGAGGCGGCCAGGTCGGCCACTTTGGCCTGGGCCCGGGCCAGCAGCTCCTCGGCGTCGCGCACAAAGACGAAGCCTTTGGAGACGATCTCGGCCGGGCGCTTCAGGCCCCCGCCCGGTTTGAGGGTCAGGTGGACGATGACGAAGCCGTCCCGCGCCAGCGCCTCACGTTCGCGCATGACTGTCGGGCCGATGTCGCCGACGCCGCTGCCGTCGACGAAGATGTACCCGCCGGGGACGCGCTCGCCCATGCGCATCTCGCCCCCGGAAAACTCGATAACCGTTCCGTTCTCCACCACCGCGATGCGATCGTGGGCAATGCCGACCTCGCGGGCCAGGGCGGCGTGCTGCATGAGGTGTCGGAGCTCACCGTGGATGGGGATGAAGTGCTGCGGCCGAACAAGCTGCAGCAGGAGCTTCATCTCCTCCTGGCTGGCGTGCCCGGAGACGTGGACCGGGGCGATGGCATCGTAGATCACTTCGGCGCCGCGCTGGATCAGCCGGTTGATGGTGCGGTGGACCGGCTCCTCGTTTCCCGGGATCGGGTGCGAGGACAGCACGACCGTGTCGTTCGGCTCGAGGTCGAACTGGCGGTTGGTGCCGGTTGACAGGCGACCCAGGATGGACAGCGGTTCGCCCTGGGTGCCCGTGCACATCAGGACCACCCGTGAGGGGTGCATCTTCAGCGCCTGGTCGAGGGGGACGATCAGATCCTCGGGGACCTCCAGGTAGCCCAGGTTGCGGGCGATGCGGGCGTTCTCGATCATGCTCGTGCCAACGAAAGCCATGACCCGGTTGTGCCGTGCGGCGGCTCGGGCTACCTGGACCATGCGCGAGACCAGGGAGGCGAAGGTGGCGATCAGGATGCGCCCCTTGGCCTGGCGAAAGACCGCATCGAAAGCCGGATCGATCACCGCTTCCGAAGGGGTCCAGCCGCGCTTGTCGGCGTTGGTCGAATCGGCCAGCAGCGCCAGAACCCCTCGGCCGCCGAGTTCGCCCAGCTTGGCAAAATCGGTCGGCCAGCCGTCGACCGGGGTGTGGTCGAACTTGAAATCGCCGGAGTGGACCACCAGGCCGGCCGGCGTGTTGATCCCCAGGCCGACGCCGTCGGGGATCGAGTGGCAGACGTGGAAGAACTCCACGTCGAACGGCCCGATGCGCGCCCGCTGGCCGGCCTGGATGGTCTCCAGCCGGGCCTTGCCCAGCAGGCCGTTGCGGCTGAGCTTGGACTCGAGCAGGCCGCGCGTCAGCGCGGTGGCGTAGATTGGCACCGGAATCTCGTCGAGCACGTGGCGGATGGCGCCGGTGTGGTCCTCATGCCCATGAGTAACGATGATCCCGCGCACCCGGTCCCGGTGCTCGAGCAGGTAGCGGAAGTCGGGGATGATGTAGTCGATCCCCAACATGTCATTCTCGGGGAACATGATGCCGGTGTCGATCACCAGGGCGTTGTCGCCGTACTCCAGGACCATCATATTCTTGCCGATCTCCCCCAGACCACCGAGGGGGATCAGGCGCAGCGTCTTGCTTGTCATGCGTACATTCCTTAGAGTGTGCTACGGAAGCGGCCGACAATGGCCTCACGCCCGACCGGCGGATTCGCCGATCGGGATCAGGGCGGTGCGTCTCAGCTTCCGGTTCAATTCAGGCGGGTGACGTCCGTGGTCCGTGGACCACGAAGCGTGCGTTCGAGGAAGAGCCCGACTCGCTCGCCCCCCAGCAGCAGGGACCTCCCTGGAGCGGAGAGTGCGATGTAGTAGACGAAGACCTCTTCCCCATCTTCGCCGCAGTAGCCTTTCGAGCCATCAAACCAAGGTGCCGCGCCCGTTGTGCGCTTGGCCACGCAGCGGACCTCCGTGCAAAGATCGGGGCGAGTGTAACACACCCCGTGGGGACCGTCAAACCGACCGGCCTCGCGGGCTTGGCGGCCGGGGGCGGAGGGGATCGGGGGCAGCCGCGCCGGGCTTGCTTCGGCAAGGGACTGGCGGAGCGGCCGGAGATGGCGGATGAGAATCGGCGCGCCGAGGCGGGATGCCTGGCCCCGCCTCTTGCGGATCGGACAGCTCGCGGATGGCCACCAGGAGGCGCGGCCGGTCACCGGCTCACCAGTCCATCCAGTCCCGCGCGATCCGCTGCCCTTCTTCCTGTCGGAAGTGGGCGGCGACCGCCACGGGGCCCTACAGGCGAGGCG
>Ga0154653_1110_pt3 | contig 19440 bp, 18 predicted proteins | sample Rifle2008BG13ft_FD_116082 | JGI IMG/M metagenome (GOLD analysis project Ga0154653, IMG submission 116082) | Chloroflexi bacterium RBG_13_68_17
TCTCCAACCCGACCCGCACCAGCCCCGGCTCGCGGTGCAGGTGCTCGAACAGCAACGCCTCTCCCGCCAGGTGCTTGGCCTGCGCCAACGGGCTGAAGACGGTGGGAAGGACCGGCGCCTTGCCGGCCAGCCCTTCCAGCACCCGGCGCAGACAGCTCAGCTGCGCTTTGAGGGCTCCCCGTCGCGGGTCGAGCGGACGAAGCCGCCGCCAGTCGGTCGGCTTGCTGATGGCGCGACGCACGTAGTCACGTGTGCCTTCCGGGTTCCCGCGCCACTCGTCGCCCACGCCCCAGTCGGACACCGAGTACGACGAGGCGGGCGTGACCTTCACGAAATCGAAGTCATACTCGCGCTGATAGGCCAGGACCGAGTCTGCCAGCGTCGCCGGGTCCTGATCGTCGACGGGAAAATGCCGCCACAGGACCACCGGCGTCCGATCCACCGGCTCGCCGGCGATGGCCGCCTGCAGCCGCTCCCGCTTCGACATCACTCGTAGTGCCATATCTCCTTCTCGAGGTCCCACGTCCCCTTGTCCAGGAGGTTGAGGTGACCCTTGGCCAGCCGGCGCAGCATCGTCCCCCGGGCCTGCTTGACGTCGCGCTCGAGCAGTTCGACCGCCCGGGTGAACGCCTGGCGCGCCTGATCCTTCCGGTCAGCTTTGAAATGCGCCATACCCAGGCCGTAGGCGATCTCCTCGGAATCGGGGAAGCGGGTCTGCGCCTGGGTCAGCAGCTGCGCAGCTTCGGCGTAGCGTCCGGCGCCATACTCCGCCCAGGCCTGTCTCAACACCGCCGAGAGTTCCTCGCTGGCGTTCATCGTCGTGCTCCCTCTTGCCTTCCGCTATCGGGCGGATCACGCGACCAGTTCGGCGATCTCCTCCGGATGCCTGGCCACGCGTACCCTGGCGGCTTCCAGGGCGGCGATCTTGTCGGCCGCCAGGCCCGAGCCGCCTTCGATGATCGCACCGGCGTGACCCATGCGCTTCCCCGGCGGCGCCGTCAGCCCGGCGACGAACGCGACCACCGGCTTGGTCATGTGGTCGGCGATATACTCGGCCGCCTTCTCTTCGTCGCTCCCGCCGATTTCGCCGATAAGCACGATCCGCTCGGTCTGCGGATCCTCCTCGAACAGGGCCAGCGTGTCGATGAACGAGGTCCCGTTGATCGGATCGCCGCCGATACCGACACAGGTCGAAGCGCCGATGCCACGCTGCTTGAGCGCATACAGGACCTCGTACGTCAGCGTGCCCGACCGGGAAACCACACCCACGTCGCCCGGGATGGCGATATGACCGGGGATGATCCCGACCTTGGCCTCGCCGGGGGTCAGCAGACCCGGGCAGTTGGGCCCGACCAGGCGGGTGCCTTTCTGATCCAGGTAGCGCCGCACGCGCATCATGTCCTGGACCGGGATGCCCTCCGTGATGCAAACGACCAGCGGCAGGCCGGCGTCGGCCTGCTCCAGAATCGCGTCGGCCGCGCCCATGGCCGGGACGAAGATCAGCCCGCAGTTGGCGCCGGTCGCCTCGACCGCGCTGCTGACGGTATCGAAGACGGGCACCTTCCCGTCCAGCACCCACTCGCCGCCCTTCCCCGGCCGGACACCGGAGACGATCTTGGTGCCGTAGGCCAGGATCTGGGCCGAATGGAAATGCCCTTCCCGTCCGGTGATCCCCTGCACCAACAGGCGCGTGTTCTTATCGACCAGGATGCTCATGGCTTCCGCCCCTCTGCGACGGCAACGGCTTTCTGGGCCGCATCCACCAGCGAGGTGGCCGTGATCATCGCCGCGTCCGCCAGAAGCTGGCGGCCCTCCGCCTCATTCGTCCCGACCAGCCGGATGACCATCGGCACGGAGGTCGGCTTCTCGGCCAGCGCCTCCAGGAGGCCCCGGGCGACCTCGTCACAGCGGGTGATCCCCCCGAAGATGTTGATCAGCACGACCTTGACGTTGGCGTCCCCGAGGATGATCTCCAGCGCCGCGGCAACCTTGTCCGCGCCGGCCCCGCCGCCGATGTCCAGGAAGTTGGCCGGCTCGCCGCCGTGCAGCTTGATGATGTCCATCGTGGCCATGGCCAGCCCGGCGCCATTGACCATGCAACCGATCTGACCATCCAGCTTGACGTACGAGAGCCCATACTTGCGCGCCTCGCTCTCCGCCGGCGCCTCTTCATCCAGATCGCGCATCTCGGCCAGGTCCGGATGCCGGTACAGGCCGTTGTCGTCCAGAACGATCTTGCCATCCAGCGCGATCAACCGTCGATCGCGTGTGATGACCAGGGGGTTGATCTCCGCCAGATTGGCGTCCGACCGGCAGTAAGCGTCGTACAGGCCGCGGGCGATCTGGGTGAAATCGTTCCACAGCTCACGCGGCAGCTCGATCGAGGCGGCGATGTTGCGGGCCTGATACTCGCGCAGCCCCATGAGCGGGTCGATCGTCACCTTGACGATCTTTTCGGGTGTTTGCCGGGCAACCTGCTCGATCTCCACCCCACCCTCGGCCGAAGCGATCACGACCGGACAGCGGGCGCCTCGATCGTTGGTGATGCCCAGGTAGATCTCGGTCTCGATGTCGGCCGCCTGGTCGACCAGGACTTTGCGCACGGGCAGGCCCTTGATCTGCATGGCCAGGATCTGCGTGGCGGCCTCCTCGGCCTCCTCGGGCGAGGTCGCCAGCCGGATCCCACCGGCCTTGCCGCGCCCACCGACCAGCACCTGCGCCTTGACGACGACCCGCCCGCCCAGCTCCTGGGCGATGTTCTTCACCTGACCGGCTGTGCTGGCCACGCGCCCGCGCGGAATGGGCACCCCTTGTTGGGCGAAGAGCTGTTTCGACTGGTACTCGTGCAGCTTCATACGCTCTCCTTCCGGGCCCGCCGCTTCACGGCCGAGCGGCAGCAGTCTTACTCGCCGGCCTACGGCCAGTCGGGCGTGAACCGCATCACCCGATCATTCCCCGCGTCGGCCACCCACAGGTGACCCTCTCGATCGAAGGCTACGCCTGTCGGAAGATTGAACTGGGTCACGGCGGAACCAGCGTCCCCCCAGCCGGTGAGAAAGACGCCCTGCGGATCGAAGCACAGCAGCCGGTAGCCTTCCGGCTCGCTCGTGCACACCTCCCCGTCGGGCGAGACCGCCAGGTAGGGTTTGTTGTCCAGCGATTGGCCGTACCAACCGTCGATGGTCCACTCGATCACAGGCTCGAAGACGCCCGGCTCGCTCTCGCGGAACCCCTGGATCCGCCCATTCCAGGTGTCGTCGACATACACCGTGTCGTCCGGCCCAACGGCGACACCGACGGGCTCGTTGAGCTGGCCCGGGCCGTACCCGGCGCTTCCGAACGAACCGACCGACTCACCCTGCCGGTCGAACACGACGATGCGCTTGTTGCCGGTGTCCGACACGTAGACACGGCCTTGCGAATCGACCGCAACGGACCGCGGCCCCCAGAAGGCGGTCGCGGTCTCACCCGTCCCATACGTGCCGAACATGCCCAGGAAGTCCCCGCGCGAGGTGAAGTGCTGGATGCGGTGATTCCACGTGTCGGCGACGTAAACGCTGCCGTCCGGGGCGACCGCCACGCCCCACGGCTCGTTGAACGTGCCCCCCGGCGCGGCCCCCTGCAGCGATTCGGCAAAGGTGCCCCACGAATGCAGCACCTCGCCTTGCTCGTTGACGTGCAGGATGCGATGGTTGCCCGTGTCGGCGATGTAGAGCGTCCCGTCCCGGGCGACGGCGATCGAGCGCGGCCGCGAGAGCTGCAGGTCGACCGTACCGCCCGGCCCGAAGATCGAGTCCGCGGCCAGGTCGGTCATCTGGTCCTCATACGGGTCGGCGAACTCGACCGGCTCGAGTGACGCCGGCAGCGCGCCGTAGTCCCAGATCATCGCGGCGATGTCCTTGCGCACGTACAGCCGCATGCGTTCGGCCGGAGACCAGTGCTGCAGAGAGTAGTCGACCTGGGTCAACTGGCCGTAAGCGGTGAAGTCGCGGTTGAGCCAGACATCCCACAGGGCGTCACGATAGTCCGGCGAGCGGATCGCGTTCCATACCCGCTCCCAGGTCAGCCCCCAGTAGTCCTGCATCGGCCACCACATGCGGGTGTATTCGAACTGGAAATAGCGATCGCCGACCAGCGGATCGACCTTCGGGTAATTGGCATCGCCGGCGATGATGAGTGGATAGTTGAGAAGGTCTCGCCCCGGCGTCGAGCCGAACGGATGCGTGTTGGGGAAATCTCGCAAATACCACATGAACGGGTAGGAGGTGCGATCGTCGTAGGCGACGTCGATGGACATTCCATCGGTCGTCCGCCGCGACAGGTCCTCGACCTGTTCGAGCAGGGTCTTCGACCCCGTCGCCGAGTGCGCATACACCAGGAACTCGGTGGCGTTGTCGAAATTCACGTACGCGGCGCGGAAGGCGGCCCGCGCCGTGAGCCCGAACAGGGCTGCCACCGCGATCAGCGCGCCCAGCCGGAGCAGGTCCGCCGATCTCCAGCCGCGTATCAGCAACGCCAGCCCGAAGACGACCGCGGCCAGTGTCACGAGAGAGGTCAGGAACCCCAGCGTGGCGTTGAGCCCGTCCAGCCCGACTCCCCCGAAGGGCGGGTTGAGGCCGGCCAGCAGGCCGACCGCCCTGGCGGCGGCCACCAGACCGAGGACTAGCAAGCCGGTGATCACCCAAGCCCGGCCGGATCGGAACGCGGCCCAGTCGATCGACTCGAGCAGGCGACCGATGACCCAGCCCGTCAGGAGGATCATGCCCAACGTGATGTGCACCGTCAACCAGGGCATTTTCTCGCCGGCGTAGGTGTACGCCACCAGGGAGGTAAAGGCCCAATAACCGAGGAAACCGATCACCGGGAAACGTGCGCCGCGATCGGCAGGCTCGACGGCCGCCGCTCCGCTGGCAGTGCCGTCGCGTCGCAGCAGCCGGCGCGCGCCGATCACGAGCGCCGCCAAGCTGCCCAGCGCGGGAAGGAACTCATAGAGAGGGATCTGCAGTAGCCCGTAGTAATACCAGGGCTGGCTGCCGCGCTCCACGCCCTGGTTTCCCAGCCAGTAGGCCAGCGATCCGACGGAGCCAGTCAACAGCCCGAGGGAGTGGCTGAACATGGTGGTGTAGAACGGGACATACAGCGCAACCGCAACGGCGACGGCAATCCCCCAGCGCCGCCAATCCCACGCCACGCCGACCGCGATCGCCAGGAGCAAGAAGAGCGGGATCGCCAGGGTCAAACGCTGGACGGCCAGCGGGTCAAGCAGCGCCTCGGGGTTGCCGCCGTCGCCGTAGCGAGCCAGGATCTCCGGCGGCAGGAACAGCCCGGGCAGCTGCGTGAGCGTGATCGTCCCGGTGATGATCAGGAGATCGAGCGCCGGGAACTCCGAGCGCAGCCGCCGACCGAACTCGCTCAGCAGTGCGGCGACGAACAGGACCGTGCCGGCCAGCATCAGGATCAGGCCCAATCCGAGCAGGGGCGTAATGGCCGGGCCCGAGAACGTCTCACCGGCCTGGAAGGCCTTGGTGGCGGTCACCAGGTTGCGGAAGTAGGCCAGGAAGCTGACCCCAAACCCGACCACCGCCGCCAACAGGCCTATCGCGAAGACGACCCGATGCCCGCGTCGGCTCCAGGAGGCGCGCAGGACATGCCAGACGAAGGCGCCGGCCAGGAACACCAACAGCTGCGCGGCGTAGATGAAAGAGGTTTCTTTCGTAGCGAAGTGGAGCGTCAGGGAGGCGGCCAGCAGATACAGCCAGCGGGCCTGGCGCGTCTCCGTGTAGCGAAAGACCGCCCAGAACATCGCCAGACCTTCGACCACGACGAACGACTCATTGCGGGCATAGCGGTTGTAGTAGAGGATGTACGGGGACACCAACATCAGGGCTGCCGCGGCCAACGCCCCTGTCCGACCCAGCCAACGCCGGAAGAGAAAGACCATCCCCACCCCGATCACGCCGGCCAGCGCAGTTGGGATACGGGCTGTGAAATCGCTGACGCCGAACAAGAAGTAGCTCAGCGAGATCAAGTGGAACTGCAGTGGTCCGTGGCTGAGAGGGTTGTGCTGGAAGCCGAGCCCTCGGAACAGGTTATACGACCAATAGACGTGGGTGACCTCATCATGGCTCACGACACGCACGCCCAGGTCGTAGAATCGCGAGATCACGGCCGCGATCAATAGCAGGCCCAGGATCACGGTTTCGGCATTCAGGCGAATCCCATCGGCCAGCGCGCGGTCGAGCCAGCCCGGAGCGCCTCGGCTCGCCGCGTCGGATTCGGGGTTCAGCGCAGGCTCGGTCATCCCCTCACGCCTCCATACCAGGCCGTCGGTCGGTGCGAGGCTTGCGAGCGGGCTTCTCCGCCTGCACGCGGGTCGCCCGCCGCAGCTTGGCCACCTCGCCGGGCGTGAGCTTGCGCCATTCGCCCGGCCTCATCGTCCCGAGCACGATCCCATCCATACGCACTCGAATCAGACGCCGCACCCGCAGACCCAACAGGCGAGCCGTCTCGCGGATCTGACGCTTGCGGCCTTCGCGCATGACCACCCGCACCCAGGCGCCCTGGTCGGCTTCCCGCTCGACCCAGACGCGCGCCGGCAGGGCCCGCGCCCCATCGGGCAGAACGATACCCTTGCGCCAGCTCTCCAGTTGCAGGGCCTGCGGGGTGCGATCGAACAGGACGCGGTATTCGCGCTCGTGCCCATAGCGTGGATGTGTCAGCCGCTGGGCCATCTCCCCGTCGTTGGTAAGAAGGAGCAGGCCCTCGCTGTCGAGATCCAGCCTCCCGACCGGGAATAGGCGCTCGGGCAGGTCGACCAGCCCGACGGCGGTGGGGCGGTCGCCCTGGGGGCGGGCGGCCGAGAGGACGCCGACCGGCTTGTGCAGCAGGACGTACACGGGCTCGACCGGCGCGGCCAGCCGCGCCCCGTCGACGCGGATGTCATCCCGCTCGGCGTCGGCGCTGCTCCCCAGCTCGGCCGTCCGTCCGTTCACGCTCACCCGGCCGTCGCGGATCAGCTCCTCGCAGCCGCGCCGCGATCCAAAGCCGGCCCGGGCCAGGACCTTCTGCAGCCGCTCGGCGCTCAACCGGCGCCCCCGGCTTCAGCCCCAGCCTCCTCCGCCGTCGGCTCAGCCGACGGCGGGGCGGCCGCGGGCGGGATCTCCAGCGGCGGCAGCTCCTTGACGGAGCCCAGACCGAAACGCTGCAGGAAATCGGGGGTGCTGACATACAGGATCGGCCGCCCCGGCCCGTCGCTCCGGCCGGTCTCCTCGACCAGACCGTGATGCACCAGCGTGTGCAGCGCGCTCTCCGAATTCACGCCCCGCACCGCGTCGATCTGCGGACGAGTGACCGGCTGCTGGTACGCGACGATGGCCAGAACCTCCAACGCGGCGCGCGTCAGGTGGACGGTCGACTCGAGGCCGAGCAGCCGCTCGACCTCATCGGCCAGCTCGGGCGCGGTCGTCAGCTGGACGCGGCTGTTGTGGCGCTGCAGGCGGATGCCGCGCGCCTTCAGTTCCGCCTCGAGGTCAAGGACTGCCTGCTCGACGGCCGCTGCCGGCACCTGCAGCGCCGCCGCCAGCTGGTCGAGGCCGACCGCCCCGGAAGAGGTGAACAGCAGGCCCTCGATGCGCGCCGCCAAGCCGAGCGGCGCCTCGGCGGGGGCGGGCGACGAAACAGGCGTGCTATAATCCCCCGCGGCTTCGGACGGAGGCGGGAATGGGGTTGCGTCGGTCACCGTTGTCCACCATGAACAGGCTGGCCCTGCTTTGCGCAGCGGCCGGCCTGATTCTGAGCACCATCGCCTGCCAGGTCAACATCGGAGGCCCTGAGCAGCCGGGCGAGGTCATCCCTCTCTCCACCGAAACCGCCCAGGAGGTCGAGGAGGCGTGGCAATCGGCGCTGACCTCCGCCGCGCTGACGGGCCAGTTGACCCTGCTGCTCACCGAGTCCCAGGCAACCTCGCTCCTGCAGCAGCGCCTGGAGAGCCAGGCCAAGCCGATCATGCGGGACCCGCAAGTCTTCCTGCGCGACGGCGTCATTCGCGTCTATGGGATCAGCCAGCGCGGCTTCCTGCAGGCCAGCGTTCTGATCACGGTCGCGCCGCGCCTCGAGCCGGATGGGAGCGTCTACTTCGACGTTACCTCGGCCGACTTTGGGCCTTTCCCGGTGCCCGACGCTGTGCGTCAGAGTATCTCGGCCATGTTCACTGAGGCCTTCACCTCCCCGCTCGGTGCGCTCGCCACCGGTGTGCGCATCCTATCCATCGCGATCGCCGACGGGCAGATCGCCATTGTCGGGGAGCTGCGCTAGGCCGCCCGCGGGCGATTATACCAGCGCGCCCAGGCACCAGCAATGAGCCTCCCACTGCGACGATCATTCCTCCTGCCAGTGTGCCTGTCGGTTCTGGCCGCGGCCGGCGGCTGCGCCGGCCCTCAGGCCACCGCCGGGACGATTCGCGTCGAGGTCTCCGCCGACGGGCAGACGCAAACGGTCGAGATCGCCTCCGGCTCGACCGTACAGCAGGCGCTGGAGCAGGCCGACGTCCAGCTCGGTGAGTTCGATCGGGTCGAACCGCCGACGTATACGCTGCTGACGGACGGGGCCGCGGTCGAAGTCCGACGAATCACCGAACGCTTCGAGGTCGAGTCGGTCACGCTGCCCTTCGAACACCAGACGATCCGCAACGAAGCCCTGGCCGAAGGGGAGACGCGGCTGCTTCAACCCGGCCAGAACGGACTGCAGGAGATCACCTATCGGATCATTGAAGAGGGCGGCGTAGAGGTCTCGCGCACGGCGGTCCAGTCGGTTGTCGTGCAGGCGCCGGTGGCGGAAATCCTCATGATCGGAGCCCAGGCCGCGCACGCCGTCGTCGCCATCGACGGGACCCTGGCTTACCTGAGCGGGGGCAACGCCTGGATCCTTCGCGATAGTTCGGCCAACCGTCGTCCGGTCATCGTCAGCGGGGACCTCGACGGGCGCGTCTTCCGCCTGTCCCCCGACGGCCAGTGGCTGCTCTTCACGCGCGCGGCGCCGGATGACTCACCGTCTATCAACTCGCTGTGGGCCGTGTCGACCATCAGCCAGACCCCGGAACCGATCGACCTACAAGCGGAAAACGTGGTCCACTTCGCCGACTGGGCCCCGGACAGCCCGCCGCTGACCGTGGCCTACTCGACCGTCGAGCCCAGCCCGGCCGCGCCGGGCTGGCAGGCGAATAACGACCTGTTGCTGGTCACCTTCAGCCCCGGCGGACGCGTCACCAGCCATCGGACGTTGATCGGGCCGAATGCCGGCGGGCTGTACGGCTGGTGGGGAACCAGCTTCGCCTGGGCCACCAACACGATCATGGCCTACGCCCGCGCCGACGGCGTCGGCCTGATCGACTTGGCCGACCCGGACTTCGTCGCGCTGGTCGATGTGACCCCGCTGGATACGTTCAGCGACTGGGCCTGGGTGCCGCCCGTCGCCTGGGGCCCCGACCAGCATGCGCTCTATCTCGTCGACCACGGCGCCCCGACGGGGTCGGAGAGCGCCGGAGCCTCGCAGACGTTCGACCTGGTCGTCGCGCCCCGCGACGGCGGCCCCACGTTGACCCTGGCCTCCCGAGCAGGGATGTTCGCCTCGCCAGCGACCTCGCCGGCAGTACCGCTACCCGGAGGCGAGGTGTCTTTCCAGGTAGCCTACCTCCAGGCGCTCTCGCCGCTGCAGAGCGCAGAAAGCAGTTACCAGCTGGTCGTCATGGACCGCGACGGCAGCAATGCAACGGTCCTCTTTCCGGCCGCGGGTGAACCGGGTCTAGAGCCACAGACCGTCGCGTGGTCGCCGGACGCGAGCAAGATCGCCCTGGAATACCGCGGGGATCTTTGGATCGTCGATGCGGCCACGGGGCTCGGCCAGACCCTGACCGGCGACGGGCAAGTCGTCGCCGTACAATGGAGGCCGTGAGGCAGGCGGCCTGCCCCGGTCGACACGGAGGAAAGCGTGCGTGCACTCATCACCGGCGGAGCCGGTTTCATCGGGTCGCATGTGTGTGACCGCCTGTTGGCCGAAGGCCATGAGGTAGTGATTGTCGACAACCTCGTGACCGGCAGCATCGAGAACGTCGCCCACTTGGCCGGCAACCCCGCCTTCCGATTCATCCGCCACGACGTCTCCAATTTCATCTTCGTCCCCGGCAAGATCGACGCGGTTGTCCATCTGGCCTCGCCGGCCAGCCCGAATCCGACCTCGCCCTTCGGCTACCCCAACCTGCCCATCCAGACTCTCAAGGTCGGCGCGCTGGGGACCCACAACGCGCTGGGTGTGGCACGCGCCAACCGGGCCCGCTTCCTGCTCGCCTCGACCTCGGAGGTTTACGGGGACCCCCTCGAGCATCCGCAGCGGGAGTCGTACTGGGGCCACGTCGACCCGGTCGGCCCGCGGTCCGTCTACGACGAGGCCAAGCGCTTCGCCGAGGCCATCACCATGGCCTACCACCGCTATCACGATCTGGACACGCGCATCGCCCGCATATTCAACACGTACGGGCCGCGCATGCGACTGGACGACGGCCGGGTCGTGCCCAACTTCATCGTCCAGGCCCTCAGCCGCCAGCCGCTCACGCTGTACGGCGACGGGCAGCAGACCCGCAGCTTCTGTTTCGTCGACGATCTGGTCGACGGCTTGCTTCGCTTGTTGATGAGCGACTACGCCGATCCGGTGAACCTGGGCAACCCGGTCGAGATGACCATTGCTCAGCTGGCCGAGGCCGTCAACCGCCTGACCGACAACCCGGCCGGGACGACCATCCAACCCGAGCGCCGCGGACGGGACGATCCGCAGCAGCGCAAACCCGACATCGGTCGCGCCAAACAGGTGCTGGGCTGGGAGCCGCATGTCGACCTGCAGGAGGGACTGAAGCGGACGATCGAGGACTTCCGCAGGCGGTCATGAACCCACCTTCGTCTCGTACCCGCCGCGAAACGGCCCGCTTCCTGAAGTTCGCTGTCGTTGGCGTCATCGGCGCCGTCGTCGATTTCGGCACCTTCAACCTGCTGACGGCCGGCCTGCGCCTGAACAGCATCCTGGCCAGCGGTATTTCCTTCAGCGCGGCGGTCACCAGCAACTTTCTGTGGAACCGCTTCTGGACCTACCCCGATTCGCGCTCGAAGCCCGTCCGCCACCAGGCGATCCAGTTCGCCGTGGTCAACCTGGTGGGGCTGGCCATCCGCACCCCGATCTTCGCGGTCTGCGAGCGCGCTCTGATCCGGGCCGCCGGCCAGGCGCCCTTGCCGGCGTTCCTCGACCCGACGCAAACCGCCCGCAACGTCGCCCTGGCCATCGCTGTGGTCGTCGTCCTCTTCTGGAATTTCGGCATCAACCGCGCCTGGACCTACTCGGACGTCTCCTGAGGCCCGGGCGAGCCTGCCCGCTTGAGCGGCTGAGGGCTATCGCCGCCTGCCGGCGGATTGTATAATCGGTGGGTGCCGCGCGCGCGGCCGCCGAGGTTGATGCCATCGATGTCCGTTCCGAAGAAAACCAAGCCAATCCCGATCTACACCTCGCGGGGCGACTGGGCCGCGCTGCTGGTCTTCCCGCACGTTTTCAGTAGCGTCGGGGAATGGATCGGCTGGATGACACCGGACCGCCAGGTCTATGACGTCGACGGGATCTACGTCGGCTGGCTGACCGGCGAGCCGCGCATCTTGCGTAAGCGGACGTACGACCAACCGCCGGGCAGACAGGCTCCGCCTGCGGCGCCGCAGAAGCTGCGGCCTCCGGCCAGCGTGCCCCTCCCCCCGATGATGGCCGAGCTCCCCTTCGAGCTGGTCGACGTCCTGGAAGAGGAGCCGGACCGACTGCACACCATCGACACCGGCGAGCTGAAGGAGGACGTCGATTGAGCCCGGACTCGCCCGAGCCGGTCCAATCGATCACCCAACTGCTTGAGCGGGCCAGCGCCCGCCGCTTCCTCGAGGCACCGCCGGCCGAGGATCTCGGCCTGGCGGAGCAACTCCCCTTCCCGTTCCTGGCCATCGTCGGCCAATCCGAGATGAAGCTGGCGCTCCTGCTGGCAGTCGTCAATCCAAACATCGGCGGCGTGTTGCTCATCGGTCCGCGAGGTACCGGCAAGACCACTGCGGCCCGCAGCCTGACCGATCTGCTCCCGGATGTGCCCCGCAGCCGCTGCGTATACGGCTGCCTGCCGGAGGACATCACCACCGGCGGCCTGGACGCCGTCTGCCCGGACTGCGCCAAGCGCTTCGGCGAAGGCGAGCCCCTGACCTACATGGACCGCGTGCGCTTGACCGAGCTTCCACTCAACGCCCGACTGGAAGACGTCATCGGCGGCGTCGACGAACGGGCCGCGCTGCACAATCGCATGCGGCTCGAGCGCGGCATCCTCTCGCGTGCCGACCGCAACCTGCTCTACGTCGATGAGGTCAACCTGCTGGCCGACGACATCGTCGACGCGATCCTCGACGCAGCCGCCCAGGGCAGCTTCACGGTCCACCGCGGGCCGCTGAGCGCCACATACCGATCGAGATTCGTCCTGATCGGGTCAATGAACCCGGAAGAGGGCCACCTGCGCCCCCAGATCCTGGATCGCTTCGGCCTGCGCGTCGTCACACGCGGTCTTTCCACGCAGGAGGATCGCCTGGAGGCCTACCGCCGCGCAGTCGCCCATCAGCAGAATCCTCGGCGCGTGGTGCTCGACTACGCCGACTCGACCGAGCAGTTCCGACAGGAGATCGCCCAGGCGCGCGACGCCCTGCCGCAGGTGGGGCTGACGACCGACGCGGAGCGATTTGGGCTGCGGTTGGTTCAGGAGATGGGGATCGATTCGCTGCGGGCCGAGATCACCCTCTTCGAAGCGGCGCGTGCGCACGCGGTCGCTGACGGTCGAGAGCGTGCCGCGCCCTCCGACATCCGAGCCGTGGCGGCCATGTCGCTGCGGCTGCGTCGGTCGACGTTCATGCAGGACTACTTCAGCCGGCAGGGGCAGGAAGAGGAGCAACTTCAACGGCTGCTTGGGGGCTCCAGCCGGAAGGCACGCCGGCCGGCGGGACCCCCGCGGCGCCGCACCCCCACCCGACGGAGCTGACCGCCCGGAGACTCACGCGGGAGTGCAATGGATTGCACCCCGGCCGCGCTCCGGGGCATTCAGGATGTCGACGCGAAACGGGCCGGTCGTTGACCGGCCCGTCCGATGGCCATACGCTGGCTGCCTACTTCTTCATGTGGGTGTCGACGTAGCTTACCGCCTCGCCCACCGTGGTGATCTTCTGCGCGTCCTCGTCGGAGATCTCCCCCCCGAACTTCTCCTCGAACGCCATGATCAGCTCAACCAGATCGAGCGAATCCGCCTCCAGCTCCTCGCGGAAGCGCGCCGTCGGAGTGACCTTGACCTCCTCCACCCCGAGAAGTTCCACGATGACCGCCTTGATCTCTTCGAACGTGTCCGCCATCTCGTGCCTCCTCCGTGTTTACGGGCAGCCAGGCCCAGGCGATTGTAGCGACAGGCGCAGTTCTGTCAAGGCTCGGTTGACACCCCGCGGCAGGCTTGGTATTATGGCTACTCCTCACCTAGGAACACTCCTGGATGCCCGAAGTTACGCCGACCGCCAAGCGAAAGTCCGACCACATTCGCATCAACCTCGAGCAAGATGTCCGGTCGGAGCGGACGACCGGCCTCGAGCGGCTGCGCTTCGAGCATCAGGCCCTTCCCGAACTCCATCTGGAGCGGGTCGACTCGAGCACGTCGTTTCTGGGCAAGCGCCTGCATGCCCCGCTGCTGATCTCCTCGATGACCGGCGGGACCGAAGAAGCCCGCCGCATCAACCGCGCCCTGGCCGCGGCCGCACAGGCCCGCCGCCTGGCCATGGGGCTCGGCTCACAAAGGGCCGCCCTCGAGGACCCGGCGCTGATCGACACGTTCCAGGTCCGCGACCTGGCCCCGGATATCCTGCTCTTCGCCAACCTCGGTGCGGTCCAGCTCAACTATGGATACGACGTCGATCACTGCCGTCGAGCGGTCGAGATGGTCGAGGCAGACGCTCTGGTCCTGCACCTCAACCCGCTCCAGGAGGCGCTGCAAGAAGGGGGCAACGTCGATTTTAGCGGACTGCTGCGGAAGATCGAGACGGTCTGCCGAAGGCTGGAGCGCCCGGTGATCGCCAAAGAGGTTGGCTGGGGCATCTCGGCCGAGTCGGCTCGGCGTCTGATCGAGGCGGGGGTCGCCGCCATCGACATCGCCGGCGCAGGCGGGACATCCTGGTCGCAAGTCGAGATGCATCGAGCGCCGAATCCGTCCCGCACCCGGCTGGCGGCGGCTTTCGTCGGCTGGGGCATCCCTACCGCCGAAGCGCTCGCCGATGTCCGCCAGGCGCTTCCCGGCGTGCCGCTGATCGCCTCCGGCGGACTGCGCAGCGGGATCGACATCGCCAAATGCCTGGCGCTGGGCGCCGACCTGGGGGGCATGGCCGGCCCCTTCCTAAAGGCTGCCGCCCAGTCGCCGGAAGCGGCGCTTGACGCCGTCGATGAAGCCATCGCTGAGATCCGCATTTGCCTGTTCGCCACGGGCTCGGCCGACCTGACCGCGCTGCGGCGCGCGCCCCTGCGGGAAATCCGGTGAGCGCAACCTCCGTAGAAACGCTGGCCACCGCCGAACTGCTCCAGGCCCTTGAGACGGACCTGCAGGTCAGCGTCCTCCAAATCAAGAGCCCCGAGGTCCGGGCCATGGCCGACATGGTCGCCTACCACTTCGGCTGGACGGAAGCCAATGCCTCGGCGCGTGGCAAGCGTGTGCGGCCGCTGCTGACGATGCTGTGCTGCGCCGCCGCCGGAGGTAATTGGCGCCACGCCCTGCCGGCGGCCAGCGCCGTCGAGCTCATTCACAACTTCTCCTTGATCCATGACGACATCCAGGACAACAGCGCCGAGCGCCGCGGGCGCGCCACCGTTTGGAAACGCTGGGGCGTGGCTCAGGCGATCAACACCGGCGACGCGCTGCTGGTCCTGGCGCACCTGGCTGCGCACCGGTTGGCCGCCCTGGGTATCCCGCTGGCCGCGACGCTCGACGTCCTGCGGCTGCTGGACGAGGCCTGTCTGCACCTGACGCGCGGCCAGCATCTCGATCTGGCCTTCGAGAGTCGGGCCGAGGTCAACGAGTCGGAATACCTCGAGATGATCGAGGGCAAGACCGCCGCCCTGCTCTCAGCCGCCACCACCTGCGGGGCTCGCGTGGCAGAGGCTTCCGAGCAGGCGCTCGAGCACTTCCGCCAGTACGGCCGCCACCTCGGGCTGGCCTTCCAGATTCTCGACGACATTCTGGGGATCTGGGGCGCGCCGCAGGTGACCGGGAAACCGGCCGGCGACGATTTGCGCGCGCACAAGAAGTCGCTCCCGGTGCTTTTCGGGACGCAGCAGTCCGCCGCGTTCCTCGAGCTGTGGGCCGCCGGCAGCGACGACGAAGCGGCGATTGGCGAAATGACCGCTGCCCTGGAGAGGGCCGGCGCGCTCGAGTTCGCCCGCCGGGAAGCCGAGGATCACACCGACCAGGCCCTGGCCCATTTGCAGTCGGCCGCGGCCGAGGGCGCAGCCGCCGACGAGCTGCGCAGCCTGACTCTCCGACTCCTCCAACGCGAGCGCTAGACGAACGCCCGAAAGACGCGATTCCCCAAACGCCGCCCGCGCGCGGTCAGGCGCAGCCTGGCGCCCGCCTCCAGCCACTCCAGAAGGCCTGCCTCGACGAGCGGCTGCGCGACAGTCAACATGGCCTCCCAGGCCGGCAGGCCATGCCGGGCCACATAGCCTGCGCGGCTCACGCCGGTATGGGTCAAGCGCAGCCCGAGGAGCATGCTGTCTCGCGCCGCCTCCTCCGCGCCCACCTGTCGCCAGGTCTCCGCGGCGAGTGAGATCGGGAAGCGCAGGGCGGCTGCCCGCGCCTCAACCCGGCGGACGTAATCCGGGATCGGGCGCACGTTTGCCGTGCGCACCCCGCACGCGTAGCCGTGCGCCCCGGCCCCCAGGGCCAGGTAGGGCTCGTTCGTCCAGTATGTCAGGTTGTGGCGACAGGCGCAGGCCGGCTGCTGCGCAGGGCCGGCCGGCCCGCGCGCCCAATTCGAAATCTCATACTGCAGGAACCCGGCCCCCTCCAGCCGCTCGTCGAGCCAGTCGAGCATATCCGCGGCCAGGTCGTCATCCGGCGCGGCGACCCGCCGCCGGGCGACCTGCCCCTCCAACGCCGTCCCCGGCTCGACCGACAGCGCATACACGGACACATGCTCGGGCTCGAGGGCCAGGGCCTGCTCGACCGTCGTCTGCCATGCGGGCAAATCCTGGCCGGGGACACCGGCCATCAGGTCGAGGCTCAGGTTGGCGAAGCCCGCCTGCCGGCTTCGGCCCACCGCCTCGACGGTCTGCGCGTGCGTGTGGCGGCGCCCCAGAAAGCGCAGGGCCCGATCCTCGCCGGCCTGCATCCCCAGACTGATCCGATTGAAGCCCAGAGACCGAGCCGACTCGAGGAATGCCGGCGCCAACTCCCCCGGATTGGCTTCCAGCGACAGCTCCGCGCTCGGCTCGAGAGTGAAGGCCTGCAGGATTGCAGCGACGAGGCAGGTCAAGTCGGCTGGGCTAAGCCGCGAGGGCGTCCCGCCGCCCAGGTAGATACTCGCCAGCCTGGGCGCGGCCGAGGCCGACTCGGCGATCTGCAAGGCCTCCCGTCCCAGGGCGCTGACGTAAGCGCCCATCCACCCGTCCATTCCAGCGTAGGTATTGAAGTCGCAGTAGTGGCAGCGGGAGAGGCAGAACGGGATATGGACGTAGAGCGCCATGGGCGCGGCCGGATCCCCGGCATGTTGCTCGGGCGCGAGGCCTGCGGGTGGAGGTTGCAGCCCGGCCATGGATGAGGCGGGAGTATAGCACGCGCGCTCGGCGCACCGTCCTTCCGGGTGGTACCGATGGGTCCCGGACCCCCGGCCGGTTGCGTGCAAGTTCACTCGTGCTATAATCTCGCAAATTCGGCCCATCCCTGTCGGAACAACATGCGTAGGATCACGCGAACCCTGGAAGGGAAGATAGGCGAGACCGGCCAGCTCGGTCAGTTGCAGCCTGGGGTGACCCTTCAGGACCGCTACCTGATCCTGGGCATCCTCGGCAGCGGCGGCATGAGCTCGGTCTACAAGGGCCGCGACCTGCACTTCCCCAACGTCACCAAGCTGGTGGCCGTCAAGGAGATGCTCAACCTGGCCTCCGACCCGACCATGCACGAGATGGTCGTGCGCAACTTCGAGCGCGAGGCCGATCTGCTGGCCACGCTCTCGCACCCGGCCATCCCGCGCATCTTCGACTACTTCTCCCAGGAAAGCAGCTCCTATCTGGTGATGGAGTTCATCGAGGGCAAGGACCTCGAGGCGATCCTGCGTGAGAGCGAGGATTTCCTGTCCGAAGAGCAGGCCGTCACCTGGGCCCTTCAGCTGTGCGAGGTGCTCTCCTACCTGCACAACCAGAAGCCCCAGCCGGTCATCTTCCGCGACATGAAGCCCTCCAACGTGATGATCGACAATCACAACCACATCCGGCTGATCGACTTCGGCATCGCGCGAGTCTTCCAACCCGGTCAGAAGGGCACCATGATCGGCACGGAGGGCTACTCGCCTCCCGAGCAGTATCGCGGCGAGGCCTCGCCGGCCGGCGACATCTACGCATTGGGCGCGACGCTGCACCATCTGCTCACCCGGCGCGACCCGCGCGCCGAGCCGCCCTTCTCGTTCTCCGAGCGCCCGATCCGCCAGATCAACCCGCACGTCTCGGCCGAGATCGAAGCGGTCATCAGCGCCGCGCTGGCCTACGACCCGAAGGATCGATTCCCGAGCGCCGAGACCATGCGCCAGGCCCTGGCCACCGCCGCCCGCAAGACCGGGCTGCTCAGCGGCGCGCAGGTCTCCTCGATGCTCAAGCCGCGCAACGAGGTCGAGGAGCTGTGGTCGTTCGAATGCGAAGACGAGGTGCGCAGCTCGCCTATCGTCCACGCCGGGGCGGTGTACGTCGGCTGCTACGACAACAACCTGTACGCGCTGGACGCCAAGGACGGGCGGTTCCTGTGGAAGTACGCCACCGAAGCCGGAATCGCCTCGCGGCCGATTGCGGACGACGAGACGGTCTACGTCGGATCGGAAGACCTGCGCATGCACGCCGTCACCGCGCGCAACGGGCACCTGGTGTGGACCTACTACTGCGAGGGGCCGATCCGCTCCTCGGCCACCGTCTCCCACGGCCACCTGTTCTTCGGCTCGGATGACGCCCATCTGCACGTGGTCAACATGCTCAGCGGACGGCGGGCGTGGCGGACCGAGGCCGCCGCGGCGGTCCGTTCGACGCCCCTGATCGACAGCGAGCGCGTCTACTTCGGCTGCGAGAGCGGCGATTTCTATTGCGTCGATTTCAAAGGCGAGATGAAGTGGCGCTACAAGGCCAAGCGGGCCGTGACCTCCTCGCCGATCGTGTCCGAGGGCATGCTCTACTTCACCTCGCTGGACTGGACGCTGTACGCGGTCGAGGCCGAGGGCGGCTGGATGGCTTGGCGCTTCCGGATGGGCCGGCCGTCCATCTCCAGCCCGGCCATCGCCGAAGGCCGACTGTTCGTCGGCTGCGCCGACGGCAACATCTACTGCGTCGAGGCACGCTCGGCGCGTGAGATCTGGCGCTTCCAAACCGAGCACCAGGTGACCGGCTCGCCGGTCATCCACGAAGACTCGCTCTACTGCGGATCGGTCGACGGCTCGCTGTACTGCCTTGACGCCCGCAGCGGTCGGCAGCGCTGGCGCTTCCACACCGGCGGCCCGATCACCGGCACGCCTTTCATTGCCGACAACACCCTGTATATCGGCTCCAACGACCACCGAATTTACGCCCTGCTCACCTGAGCCGGGCTGTGGACGACAACGAGGCTACAACCCACACATGAATCTCTGGCAGCGCCTCTTCGGCCGCAAGAAAACCGCTCCGCCTGACCGCGCCAAGACCGCACCTCTCGATCCGGGCATCCTGCCGACCCCCCCGGCGATCGAGGGCCGCCACCATATCCTCATCGGATGCGCCCAATCGGTCGGGATGGAGCGCACGCATAACGAAGACGCGCTGCTCGTTATCCAGGGCAATGCCGGCGGCGCCGAAGCCATCCCCGATTTCGGCCTGTTTCTGGTGGCCGACGGGATGGGCGGCCACCGTTCGGGCGAGGTGGCCAGCATGGTCTCCGCCCGGGCCGTCGCCAAGAGCCTGACCGAGGACAGCCTGCTCAGCCTGCTCGATCCGGAGAAGGCTGATCCGTCCCCCACCCTTCAGGATTCCATGCGCAATGCGCTCGAGAACGCCAATAACGTCGTCGTGGATCGCGTGCCCGGCGGGGGCACGACCTTGACCGCGGTGCTGCTGCTCGGCGACCACCTGACCATCGGC
>Ga0154653_1050_pt9 | contig 19270 bp, 15 predicted proteins | sample Rifle2008BG13ft_FD_116082 | JGI IMG/M metagenome (GOLD analysis project Ga0154653, IMG submission 116082) | Chloroflexi bacterium RBG_13_68_17
GGCCTCGTTGTCGAGCAGGCAGGTGACCCGCGTCCCAATCTGGCTCATGACCTCATCGTCGATCCCGCTCGGGCGCTGGTCGACGATCAGCAGCGTGACGTTGTACTTGCGCAGTTCGCGGGCGATATTGCCGAAGATGGTGTGCCCGGCGATGAGAGGGTCGAGGAACTTGTGCGCTTCCTCGATGACGATGACCAGCGGCCTGGGATCGTCGGCCTTCCGCCCGGCGGCCAGATTCTTCTGACGCACATAGCGGGCGTGGATCCGCCGCGTCAGGAAGTTGGCCACCAGGACGTAGGCGGCCAGCGCATTGCCGTAGGTTCCGAACTCAAGAACGACGCTGGTGCCCGTGCTCAACTTCTGGAAGATGTAGTCGACGGCCCCATCGTCGCCGCCGGGGACGAGGAAGCCGAGCCGGCGGAAGAGCTCAAACTTGCGCTGGATCGCGTGCAGCGTGCCCTTGATGATGCGCTCGTCATCGAGGAGGGCTTCGATCTCGCCCCCGCCCTCTTCATCAAGAAGCTTGGCGATCCAGGACGGGCCGAGCTGCCGGCGGAGCCAGTGCAGGGCGTTGACCTGGACCTCGCTCAGGCCGAGCAGCCCGGCCAGCATCTCGACATCCTCCGGCTCGATCTGGTCGTAGCCGATACGCAGGGTGCGGTCGGTCTTGCTGTTGCGGGCGCGCGAGGTCTCCTCGTCCAGTGTGACGACGCTGACCCGGCCGTCGGTGAACAGCTGGCGCAGTCCCTTGTACTCGCGCCCGAACTCGTCTTTGACGGCCCAGCCGTAGTCGTTGTGCATGTCGAAGATCAGCGTTGAGGCCAGGTTGGCCCTGATGATGCCGGCCAGGAGCGTGCGGGTGATGAAGGATTTGCCGGTGCCGCTCTTGCCGAAGACGCCCGACGAGCGTTCGACAAAGCGCGTCAGGTCCAGGTTGACCTGGACCGACTCCATGTCGAGCGGAGAGCCGATGAAGAAGTGCGTCGGGTCCTCGGCGCCGAAGACCCGTTCGACGTCTTCGGCCGAGGCCTCATACACCGGCGAGAAATGCGCCGGGATGGTCTTGATCGGGCGGGGTTGGTCTTCGTCCTCGTCGAGCATCAGCATCGGCGTGACATGCATCGTCCCGAAGGCGACCTGGCCGCTATACACCTCGGCCGCGAATGGATCGGCCAGATCGGGTGGCCGGCGGGGCAGATCGGGGTTGGTTGCGTCCAGGCCGATGTCGGTGATCAGGCCGAAGAACCTGCGGCCGGTCTGGCGTCCGTGGATGACCACATAGCGACCGACCGCCAGCTTCTCCATCGAGAAGCGCGCGTCGAGCTTGACGTCCAGGCCGGCCGAAAGAGACCCGCCGACAACCGCGCCGAGAGGCAGCTCACGCGGCTTGGCTCCGAAGTGTGTGTCGAGCACGGATGGTTCGGTCATGGCTCACCTGTATGGTTCGGCCGGCGGACTTCGGCGTGGACGGGCCCTGCAGGCAAGGCAGACTTCATACCGTCAGAAGTCGCACCAATCCGTCGAGTCGGGTCAGGTCGTGGCCGAGCAGCCGGGCGCATTCCTGCCCGGCGCGGACCAGGTAGCTGCGCCGCTCAGCTGCCGGCCGAGATTCGGCGGCGGTGCGCAGTGCGGCGACCAGGATGTCGTCCACGGGCAGCTGGGAGGCGGACAGGATGAGCGCCAGGAATTCCAGGCGCTCCGTGAAACGGCGCACTTCGGCGGCGGGAAGCGGGAAGATGTCGGCCAATGTCAGCGGGGGCTGCGGTGGCAGGCTGTAGTGGTAGGCGTCGCCGCTGCGATAGCCCACAGCCAGTGCCTGGATCTCGATCGGCACCGGGCGGGTGAACTGGTTGTCGGCCCGGGCCTCGGGCGAGGGCGCTTCGGCGATCGCCAGCTGGCGCGCCAGCTCATCGTCTTCCACGCTGATGTCGTAGATCAAGCCGATGACCTGACTCTGCCCGCGCTGCGCTTCGGCCGTGCAAAAGGAGCCGAAAGTGGGGAGGTCCGGCTCGGGCAGGCGCATCCCGCCGACGAAGCCGCGGATGCTGCAACGTGTCACCCGACCGATCAGTCGCCTGCCTTCTGGCATGGGCTGCTTCCCTCCTTATTCAGTCCGATGACGACGCCCGCCGGGAACCGGGATCCGACGCGCTTTTCTGCGCAAGGGCGCCGTGTTCCTCATGCCCCTACAGCCGGTGCCGGCGCCGTTGGGCGGTCCAGCGCTTGGTCTGCGCCTTCTGCGAAATGTGCGGCCGTAGGCCGGCCCGCAGGAGCGCCGCCTGAAGCAACTGTTCGAGGGCGGCGCGGTCCGCCTGAGCGACGACGGCCAGCTCGTGTGCGCGCACCAGCGGGTAGGGGATGCCGGTGGTGCGGCACTGCTCCAGGATGCCGGCGTGGACCCAGCCGAGCCGGCGCGAGTCCTGGCCGACCCACTCGGGCACCTCCACGCGGGCGATCTGGTTCTGGTAGCCGGTGTGCAGGTAGAAGAACTGGATCTCCTGCCCGCGCTTGTGGAAGTCGGCGTTCAGCGGTGAGGTGCTGGCGAAGCGGGCGGTCCGCTCGCCGGGTTGCAGGCGCTGCGCGAACAGGTCACGATCCAGAAGGCGGCGGAACGGATTGGCCTGCAGCGACTCCGGGTTGACCGAGTCGAGCGGCAGGCCGGCCAGATGGACAAGAGCGAGCGCGTTCACGCTCCCCGGCCGATCGACGAACCCGGCCAAGGCCGCGCCGCTCTGCTGGAGATGCCCCATTTCCGTCAGGTAGGCCTGGAGGATGCGGTCGACCGCGTGCCGCCGCTGATCGCGTTCCTGCAGGGCGACCCACAACAGCAGGGCGTTGTCGAGCAGCGTCAAGGCCGACTCGCCCCGGCAGCTGTCCGACAGGCGGGCCAGCTCGCCCATCTCGGCCGCGTCGCGGCGGCCGGCCACGAGCGCCGCATCGATGGGCAACAGCGTCTCATCGTACAGATCCTCGTCGCGGAAGTGCAGGCTGGGCCGGCTGGCAACCTGGGGAGGCTCTCCGCTGCCGTGGATCAGGTGCAGGCTGCCGATGTTGATCAGATAGAAACTGGCAATGGCGTGTCGATCAGGGAGCACCTGCGAGCCGTCGGCCCCCATCACATGCAGCCGTTCGGGGTGGGGCGGGGCGGGGTAGGCCGCACCGACCGGTTCGTCCGTCGGCCGGGCGCCGCGCCAGCGTGTCCCGGCACGGCCGATCCGATCGAGCAGCGCCTGGGGATCGAGCCGCGCCGCGGCTTCGAGCGCCCGGCCGGCCTCCGGCAAACGGCGGTTGCGGTCCGCAGCCCGGTCGGCTGCGTCCGTGGCGAGCTGGCTGACCTGCGGCAGGAGCTGGGCGAGATCGAGAGTCATCCGTTGGCGCCGTCGAACACCCGTTCCGCATTATAACCCGCCGGGTTTCGCGCGCAACGACTGCAGCCTACCGCACGACCGAATCCCGCCGGACACGGCGCCGCGCCGCCGGCAAGCGGCGGCTGTGTGGTTGCACCCGGGGCCTTGTGCTATACTCCGCGGACGGTATGAACGGGGAACACGAGTTCTCCCAGAAACTGGCACAACGATTGCAGCGCGCCGGGGTCGGGGAGCTGGCCGCGGCCGTGCTGGAGGCAGGGGCGCCGCTGGCGCCCTTCGCCGCGCAACTCGCCTATGTGGTCGAGCCGTTCCTGGGCGCCTCCGGCCGCACGGCGGCCCGCCTGGCCCGCCTGCTGGAAGACCCGCAGGGTCTGAACGACCTGGTCGGGCGGCTGCGCGAGGGTTCATAAGGAATGGGGATCGACGTCTTCGGGCTGATCGCCCTGCTGGTCTTCGTCGGGCTGCTTCTCCTGTATGGCGTCATGGGGCGGCGTTGGCCGGCCGTGTTCCGCCCGATGCCCGGCTTCGAGATGCTGGGCCGCGGAATCGAAAGGGCCGTCGAAGCCGGTGAGCGGGTGCACCTTTCCCTCGGCACCGGATCGGTCCCGGGCAAAGATTGCGCTCCGGCCCTGGCCGGCCTGGCCGTGCTGTCACGCGTGGCCGCGGCGACGACGATGAGCGACAAGCCGGCGGTCGTCACGGCCGGCGACGGCGCGCTGGCGATCCTGGCCCAGGACACGCTGCGCGCCGCCTACGCGAAGGTCGGGGCGCGTGAGCGCTACCAGCCGACGGCAGCCCGCATGTTGGGGCCGACGCCGTTCTCGTACGTGGCCGGCCTGCCGACTCTCCTGGCCTCCGAGGACGTTTCCATTCACATGTTGATCGGTTCGTTCGGCGCCGAGGGCGCCCTGGCGGCTGAGTTCGGCGAACGCCGCGAGGCCTTCGTCCTGGCCGGGACGATCCTGCGAACGCTCTTGGATCTCCTATGAGACTGCGGGCCTCCCTTGTCTGGGCTGCCGTGGCCAGCGGTGTCGGGCTGATCGTCCTGCTGGGCTTCTTCTTCGACATCGAGCCGCTGCGCGTCGCCCGGCAGATCCTGGTCGACTGGGCTGTGCTCCTGGCCGCCTGGGCGCTGATCCTCGGGCTGCTCAATCTCCTCAGCGTCCATTGGTCCAAAGTCAGCCAACAGGAGAAGGGCTGGCCCTACAGTGCCGTCCTGCTCCTGTTCTTCCTGGTCACCCTCATCCTCGGCCTGCTGTTCGGACCGGACAGCCCGGTGATCCTGTTCCTGTTCAACAACGTCCAGTTGCCGATCGAGGCCAGCCTGATGGCGCTGCTGGCTGTGACCTTGACCATCGCCGGGTTCCGAGTCGTGACTCGCCGCAGGGACCTGGTCAGCCTGGTGTTCGTGGGCGTGGGCTTCCTTGTCCTGCTCGGCACCGGCCCATGGCTGATCGGCAGCGAAGGTGTTCTGAACACCTTCTTCCGCGACGTACGCAACTGGCTGGCGCAGGTCTGGGCGGCGGGCGGGGCGCGGGGCATCCTGCTCGGGGTGGCGCTGGGAGCCATCGCCACTGGATTGCGTGTGCTGCTGGCGGCCGACCGGCCGTACGGAGAGTAGGCCGGTGGCTGACATCCGCTGCCCGATGTGCAGTCAACTCAACCCGGAAGGCGCGGAGGTGTGCGCCTTCTGCAGCGCCCGCCTGAGGCCGCTGTTGGCCGGCGGCCCGTCGGCGGATGCCGAGGCGGGCGAGCCGGAGTCCGGGGAGGCCGATTGGCTGAGCCGGATTCGGTCGGAGGCCGTCCGGGGAGAGCCGAGTGGCGAGCCTCCGCCGGCCGAGGAGGGCGCGCCGGATTGGCTGTCCCGGCTGCGCCGGGCCGAAGCCGAGGAGGAGGGCCCACCGGTGGGGGAGGTCCCGACCTGGGTGTCGGAGGCGGTGGAGCCGGCCGCGCCGGCTCCGGCGGAGGTCGCCCCCGCGGCGGCGCCCGACGTCCCCGACTGGCTGGCCCGGGTGCGCGAGCGCAAGGCGGCCGAGGGAGTAGAGGCACCGGAACCGGCCCCGGAATCGACCGACGACGATTGGCTCGGTCGGCTGCGGGCCCCCCAGGAAGAGCAGGCGCCGGCGCGCGAGGCTCCGACCCTGCCGGAAATCCTGCGCCCGCCTCCGGAAGTTGCGCCGGCCGTCAAACCTACCCCGGGGAGCCTGCCCTCATGGCTTCCGCAGCCTCCCGCGGCGGAGGAAGAAGCGGCCGATGTATCGCCGCCGCTGCCGAGCACGCCGTGGGAGCCGCCTTCTCGCCCGATCGCGACCCCCTTCTCCCGCGGGCCGGTGGCGCCTCCTCCCGCGCCGGCTTGGCCGCCCGCGCCGGAGACACCGGCGGTCAGCGGCCCCCCGGATTGGGCGCAGGCCGCGCCGGAACTCGCGCAGCCCGCCGAGCTCGAAGGTCTCGCGCATGTCCCTGCCCTTCTCCCGGAGGAGGGAACGCCCTTCCTGCCCGGGGAGTCGGGGGATTTCGATCTCGATTCGGTCCACCTGCCGGAGTGGTTGAGTGAGGTCAAGGCTCCGGCGGCCCCCTCCAAGCCGCCGACCGAGGAGCAGGGGATCAACTTGGCTCCGGCGACCCTCCCGGCCTGGCTGGAGGCCATGCGGCCGATGGAGACGTTCCGGCCGGTGGTCGAGATCCAGCCCGAAGAGGAGCAGATGGTGGAAGCGGCCGGGCCGCTGGCCGGCCTGCGCGGCGTGCTCCTGGCCGAGCCGGTCATGGCTATGCCCCGCCAGACCGACATCGGTTCGACCCGCCTGGACGTCACCGAGCGCCAGTATGCACATGCCGAGTTCCTGCACCGCATGGTGCAGGAGGAGGAACGGGAGTTGCCGCCGGCCGCCGCGGCCAGGCGACGGATCCCGCTCACGCGCTGGATCCTATCGCTCGTTCTGCTGGTCGCTGTGGCGCTTCCCATGACGGTCGGCCTGCCGGCCTTTGCTGTCCCGATTCTCGGGCCGCCCGATCTCAATCCGTTCATCGGCCGGATCAATACACTGCCGACGGACCGGCCGGTGTTGCTGGTGGTCGATTACGAGCCCGGCTACAGCGGAGAGCTCGAATCGGTCGCCGGTCCCATGCTCGACCACATGGTCGCCCGGGGCCTACGCATCGCCACGGTCTCCACTCGCCCGTCCGGTCCCCCGCTGGCCGAAAGGCTGCTGGTCAGGGCCGGAGTCGACGCCGGATACCAGAACGGCCGCGACTACCTGCATCTGGGGTATCTTCCCGGCGGGCCGGCGGCGGTCCAGCTGTTCGCTGAGAACCCGCGCCAGGCCGTGCCGCGCGGCTACCTGATTCCGGCCGAACTGACGAGCCGCTCCGGGTGGGAATCGCCCATGTTGAGCGGTGTCAGCGCGCTGCGCGATTTCGGTGCGGTCATTCTGATCACCTCCGGCGCCGAGACGGCGAGGACGTGGATCGAGCAGGCCTCGCCGCGCCTGGGTGATGTGCCGCTGTTGATGGTCCTGAGCGCCGGGGTTGAGCCGATGGTGCGGCCGTACTACGAGACCCTCAATCCGCAGGTCGATGCGATCCTGGCGGGGCTGCCGGCGGCCGCCGCCTACGAAAACGCCAACGGACGGCCGGGAGGGGCGCAGTCCATCTGGGGCGGGTTCGGTTCCGGGGTCTTCGTGGCCGAGATCACCTTGGCGCTCGGCGCCGGATACGGTCTGCTCACGGCGCTGCTGTCGCGCCGCCGGGCTTGAGGTCGAGAGCCGAGGATGTCCAACATCGCTTCGCTTCAGCCGCTGGGAACGCTCCTGGCTGCGCTGCTGACCATCATGGTCCTCAGCTACTTGCTGGGTGACAACGTCCTCTTCCGCCTGGCGGTGCACATCTTCGTCGGCATGGCCGCCGGGTACGCCGGATCCATTGCCGTGCACAACGTTCTCATCCCGCGGCTCATTACGCCGGTCATGACCAACGGACTGGCGGCTTTCAACTCGCTGCTGATCGTGCCGTGGCTGCTGGTCTTGATGTTGTCGCTCAAGGCGTGGCGGTCGACGGCCGGGCCGGGCTCGCTGCCGGTGGCACTGATGGTCGGAGTCGGGGCGTCCCTGGTCGTCGGCGGCGCCGTGACCGGCACCCTCGTACCGCAGACGATCGCGGCGATGGACAGCCTCGACCCGCGCGCGGTCACCCCGCTGACCGGCGAGACCGGACTGGAGCGGATGCTGAACGTCGTCGTCCTGTTGGCCGGGACGATCAGCACGCTGGTCTACTTCCAGTTCACGGCCCGTCGCGACGCGACCGGCCAGGCGACGCGCTCGCGCCTGGCGACGTGGGTCGCCTACGTCGGACGGCTGTTCATCGCGCTGACCTTCGGCGTGATGTACGCCGGCGGACTGGCGGCGGCAATGGCGGTGCTGGCGGAGCGGGTGCAGTTCCTGCTGTCGTTGGTGTACAGCTTCTTCGGAGGCTGATCGCCGCGCCAGCGCTTGGGTTGGCGGGGAGCACGGAAGAGGACGGATGAGCTCAATCCTGGATGCCGATACTCTCCTGGCCGTCGACGTTGGCAGCGTCAACACGCGCGCCAGCCTATTCGACGTCGTCGACGGACGCTACCGTCTGGTGGCAACCGGCCGGGCCAGCTCGACGGCCGAGCCGCCGCTGTCCGACATCAGCGAGGGCGTCCGCCTGGCGATCCACAGCCTGCAGGACATCACCGGCCGCCGCCTGGTCGACGAGTCGGAAGCCTTGATCACCCCCGCCAACCGCGACGGGGCCGGGGTGGACATCTGCGTGGCGACCACCTCGGCCGGGCCGAAGGTGCGCACCGTGCTGGTCGGGTTGATGCCCGGGATCTCCGTGGAGAGCGCGCGCCGCCTAGCGGTCTCAACCTATCTGGACGTGGTCGAAGAGATCGGGCTGATGGACCGTCGCCGTGAGGAAGAGCAGATCGACCTGATCCTGGCGGCGCGCCCCGACCTGATCCTGATCGTGGGCGGTACCGACGGGGGCGCGACGACTTCGGTCATGCGCATGGTCGAGGTGGTCAACGTGGCCGTCGGGTTGATCGCCGAGCACGAGCGGCCGACGATCGTCTTCTCCGGCAACCGCCATCTGGGCGCCTCGGTCGTCGAGAAGTTCGGCGACCAGATGCGGGTGGCGCTCGTCCCCAACCTGCGCCCGGGCATCGACGTCGAGGACCTGGGCCCTGTGCGCCTGCGCCTGGCCGAAGCCATTGCCGAGTCACGCTCATCGAAGGTGTCGGGATTCGAGGAGCTGGCCAAATGGTCGGGCGGTTCCCTGCTCTCCAGTGCCGATGCCTTCGGAAGGGTCGTCCGCTACCTGAGCAAGGTCTACGACCGCAACAAGGGCGTCCTGGGAATCGATCTCGGAGCCAGCCAGACGACCGTGGCCGCCGCGTTCGACGGCGACCTGCGTCTGTCGGTGCGCATGGACCTCGGCTTGGGATATGCGCTCCCCGGCTTGCTGCGGCACACGTCGATGGCCAAAATCATCCGTTGGCTTCCGGTCGAAGTGGCCGAGGCCGACGTGCGGGATTACATCCACAACAAGGCCCTACGGCCGGGAACGGTTCCGGTCGAGCCGGCCGAGCTGCACGTCGAGTACGCCTTGGCCCGTCAAGCGATTCGCACAGGGCTGGCAGTGGCGCGGTCCGGCTGGCCGGCGCAGCGCGGCCAATACGCGACGGGGCTGTTGCCGCCGATGGATCCCATCCTGGCCGGTGGAGCGGCGCTGGCGCGGGCGCCGCGCCCGGGCTATGCCGCACTCGTCCTGCTGGATGCGATCCAGCCGATCGGGGTGACCACCCTGGTCCTCGATCCATACAGCTTGATGCCGGCGCTGGGTGCGGCCGCCGGGCCGCTCCCGCTGGCGACCGTGCAAGTGCTCGAGTCAGGCGGCTTCGCCAGTCTGGGGACCTTCGTCTCGCCGGTCGGGCATGGGCGCCGCGGCCGGCCGGTCCTGCGCCTGCGCCTCGACCGGGAAGGCAAAGGCGACAGCCTGGAGGGCGAGGTCCGCTACGGACAGTTGGTGAGCGTGCCGCTGGCCCAGGGGGAGTATGCCCGGCTGACCCTGCGGCCCGAGCGCGGTTTCGACCTCGGCTTCGGCGGGCCCGGGCGGGCCGGGGTGCTGCGCGTCGCCGGGGGCGCTCTGGGATTGGTCGTCGACGCCCGCGGGCGGCCGCTGCAGGTGCCGTCCGACCCGGGTAAGCGTCGCGAGTTGAATCAGAAGTGGCTGTGGGACATCGGCGGACTGGAATGAGCGTCTGGCACCGGACTTGCAACACTGAGGGGCGGGAACCGTGGCGATGACCCACCTGGCGCCCTTGACGCACGTTCTCCCGCTGACGACGGTCCGGCGGGAGCGCCGGCTGCCCGTGCCGGGCACGGTGTCCGTTCGCGCCGGCCAGCGGGTGACGGCCGTAGACGTCCTGGCCGAAGCCGAACCCGGGCCGCGGCACTACTATCTAGACCTGGCGCGCGGCCTGGGGATCTCGGAGCGGGAGGCGATCCGGCATCTGGTTCACGAGCGCGGCGCACGGGTCGAGGCCGGCCAGGTGATTGCCGGCCCGGTGGGGATCTCGCGGCGGACGGTTCGAGCGCCGGCCAACGGCCGCATTGTGGCCATTTCGGGATGCCGGGTCTTGTTCGAGGTCTCCGGGGGCAAGTTCGAACTGAAGGCCGGGTTCCCGGCGCTTGTGACCGCGACCGATGGGACCCGCAGCGTGACCCTGGAAGCCAGCGCAGCGCTGATCCAGGCCGCCTGGGGCAACGGGCGCCAGGATTACGGCATCCTGCGCGTCATCGCCGCCACTCCCGGCGACCGGCTCCAGCCGGAGCAGCTCGACATCAACCTGCGCGGCGCGGTCGTCGTCGCCGGGATCTGCGACCAATCCGCGGCGCTGCATCAGGCGACGGAGCTGACGGTGCGTGGGCTGATCCTGGGGAGCATGCCTTCGGACCTGATCGCGATCGCCCTGCGGGTTCCCTATCCGGTGATCCTGACCGAGGGCTTCGGCCGGCTGCCGATCAATCCGCCGGCCTATGCGCTTCTGACCAGCAGTGCCGGCCGGGAGGCGTCGGTCGACGCCCGGCTGCCGATGCCCTATGAGTACTTGCGGCCGGAGGTGATCCTGCCACAGCCGACCGCGCAGAACGTCGAACTTCCCGAGGAGAACATTCGGCTCGCTCCCGGGATCCAGGTGCGCGTGCTGCGGGCGCCGTTCCAGGGGGCCGTCGGCACCATTCGGGACATACTGGTTCAGGCCGTCGCCTTCCCCAGCGGCGTCCTGGCCCGCAGCGCGACCGTCGATTTGGAAGGAATTGGGACCGCAACCGTGCCGCTGGCCAATCTGGAGGTCCTGCAGTAGGCTGGGATACTCCGGGGAGGGGCCCCCGCCGCCGACAGGCAGGCGCGACAGGAGAAGAGACTATGGCAGAAGATTTCGAGGTGGGTGGTCCGCTCCCGGAGGAGTCGTCCAACCGGCCGTTTGTCATGGCTGCGGCGGTCATCGGCGGCCTGCTGGTGTTGAGCATGATCTGTCTGGCGCTGTATGCGCTGATCCTGGCGCCCAGCCGGCAAATCGCCCGCGCCACCGAGGCGGCCAACATCATCTTGCAGAACACGCAGGTGGCCCAGGCGATCACCGAGACGGCGCTGGCGGAAGGCACGACGCCGACGGCTTCCCCGACGACGGTGCCGCCGACCTCCACCGCCACCCCGACGCGGGTGGTCGTCCTGCCGACCGATACGCCGACGGTGACGCTGCAGGTGACCGCCGACCCGCGCACGGCGACCGCGGCTGCCGCGGCGACGATCGCCGCGCTGGCGCAGGTCCGCACGCCGACCCCGACCGCCCTCCCGGCCACTGGCTTCGCCGAAGACGTCGGCCTACCCAGCCTGCTCTTGCTGGGAGGTATACTACTGGTGGTCATCATCGTCGCCCGTCGCTTGCGGGCCGGGACGTCGGCCTGACGCCCAATTAGGACCTCGCGGGTTTCGCGCGGGCAGGGCCGGCCCAGTCTGGCCCTGCCCGTTGTTCATTCGCCGAGATGCCGTCACCGACCCTGCCTTTCCCCTCCCTGAGTGCCCGGCTCCTGGACGATGTGGCCGACGATCGCTGTGCGGCCATCACCGGCCTGAGCAACACCGGCAAGTCCACCTTGATGCGCGCCCTGGCCTCGCCGGAGTCCGAGGCCGAACTTCGGCGCCGGCGGGGTGGGCCCTGCACGCTGATCTACGTCGACTGCAACCAGGCCGTGGCGACGTCTCCGCAGGCCTTCTACGAAGTCGTCCTGCGCGCGGCCCTGGAGCGCATCAACTCTCCCACCGGGGGCGACCTGCCCGCCAGCCTGCACCGTTATCATGAGGCGGTCACGGAGGCGGAAACCGCCTTCTCTGCCTCGCTTTCCTTCAACCTGGCGCTGACCGAGTTGTGTGAAAACCTGGGCGGCGCCCTGGTCCTCCTGATCGACGAGTTCGACGAAATCTACGTCGGGCTGGACGATCGCGCCCTGCTCAATCTGCGCGCCCTCAAGGACCGCTTCCACCGCCGGCTGATCTACCTGACCGCCACGGTCCGCAACCTGCTCGAGCTGCGCGGCGGTGCGGTGGAGGGCGAGTTCGCCGAGATGTTCTCGGCCACCACCTACCGGCTGCCTGCGCTGGAAGAGTCCGAGAGCGATAGCATGCTGCGCGCCCTGGGTCTGGAGGGCTTGTCGGCCAGGCGACGGGCCGCGTGTCGGGAACTCTCCGGGGGCCACCCGGGTCTGCTCCTGGCCGTCGCCCACGTCCTGGCATCCCTCCCGGCCGACTGGGCCGGAGACGCAGCGCGGGCGGTTGCACAGGAACTGCGTCCGCGCACCGAATGCCTGAAGCTGTGGATCCAGCTTACCCCGCCGGAGCAAGCCGACCTGACCGCGCTGCTCCTGGAGCAGGAAAGCCTCCCCGCGCCGCAGCTCCGAAGACTGGAATCGCTCGGCCTGGTGTCCGGCGGCATGGTCTTCTCACCGGTCTTCGCCGAGTTCGTCGCACGGCGCGGGCGAGGCGGCGAGGTGGCCGAGGAGGGCGTTCACCTCGATCCCGATTCGGGCGACGTCTGGGTCGACGGGGTGCGCATCCCCGTGTTGACCGACCTGGAGTTTCGTCTTCTGTCGTTGCTGTATGAACGCCGCGACAAGCTGACCGACAAATACCGGATCGTGACGGCGGTCTGGGGTGAGAGCTTCCTGGGCGAGATCGACGACGCCCGGGTCGAGAAGCTCGTCAGCCGCCTGAGGGGGAAAATCGAGTCGGATCCGGCGACCCCGCGCTACCTGATCACCCAGCGCGGCCGAGGCTATAAGCTGTTTTCCACCCCGATCACGGGCTGATGCGCCCGCAGGCCATGCTGACCCGGCTTCTTGTCTACGACCCAGATCCCCTCGGGCGGAGCCTGATCCGCGAGGGTTGTCTGGGTCTGACGGGCTTCAAGCTCAGCCTGCGCTCGACGCCGGAGGCCTGCCGGCGCGATCTCGCCAAGTCCCGCCCGGACGCGCTTCTGCTCGGAATGCCGATGCCGGCGCCGGATCTGGCAGCGCTGGTCAGCGCGGCCCTGTCGCAGCCCGATCCGCCGGTGATCCTCTTCGCCGGACTTCCTCCGACGCTCGAGGCGTTCCGCCCTCCGACGTGGATCGATAAGACGCCGGCCGGGATGGCCGGACTGCCTCAGGCGCTGCGCCCGCACCTGTTGGCCCGCAGTCGCCTCGTCCAGCAGTTCGGGCAGGTGATCAGCCTGGAGAAGGACCTGCCCGCCATCCTCCATCACCTGATCCGCCACAGCTTGCAGGCTCTCGGCGCCGGGCGGGGGGTGGCCGGCGTCCACATTTCCGGGGGGAAGCCGGTCTTCTCGCACCTGTATCTGCCCGCCGACGGGAGCGCCTCGCCCGACCCGGCTGCCCAGGCCGCCGACTTGCAGCTCCCCGGTGAGTTGCTTCTGCGGCTGGCGCGCGAGGTGCATCTGCAGATTCCCCGCCTGCTGGCAGCGGCGGACCTGGACTCGAGGGACCGAGGGTTCCTGCCTGACGACGCCGGCTCCATCCTGCTCCTGCCGATTCGGCGCGGCGACCAACGCTTCGGCGTACTCGGGGTAGACCGTCCGGGCAGTGCGGCCCCATTCGAGGAGGGCGAGCGAGCGCTGGCCATGGCGATGGCCGATCTGGCTGCCAGCGCCATCGAAAACGCCGCGGCGCTGGCCGACCTGCGCAGGCATTCGGACGAGTTGACCTCCCTGCTGACCCTGGGAATCGGACTCTCCAACGAGTTGACCAGCGAGGGCGTCGTGGATCGCCTCTTCGAGCAGATCCGGCGCCTGATGGACGTCGACACGGCGGTCATCGCCCGCCTGGTGGAGCCCGGGACTCTGCACTGCGACCTTCTCGATTTCGGGCACCGACTCCCCTCGATGCGCGTGCCGCTCGGAGGCCCGACCCTGAGCGGGTATGTGATCCGTACAGGCGAACCGCTGCTGATTCGCGATTATGACGCCGAGGCGGACCGGCTGCCCGTCCCGGGCCTCACCGCCGGCGTCGAGACCGCCTCGTGGCTGGGCGTGCCGCTGATCGTTCGTGGGGAGACCATCGGGGCGGTATCCGTGCAGAGCCAGACGGCCAACCACTTCGATGACGGCGACCTGCGGCTGCTGCGCATGGTAGCCAACCACATCGCCGTCTCTCTGGACAACGCCCGCCTGCTGCAAGCCGCCTCGCAGCGGGCCGAGCAGTTGCGCCTGGTGAACGAGATCGGCCGCTACGCGGTCTCCGTCCTGGATATCCAGCATCTGGTGCGTGAGGTGGCTCAGCACATTCTGCGCGCCTTCGATTACTATGCCGTCCAGATCTTGCTGCTGGAGAGCGGAGCGCTGGTGCCGCGGGCGGTGGCGCGCGCGCCGGACGGCGAGTTGATCCATATCGGGCGGATCCTGACATTGCGCGATCAGAGCTTGATCGCCGAATCCGTCCGGAGCGGCCAACCGATGCTGGTCCCGGATGTCTCGACCGACCCGCGTTACCTGCCGACCTCCGAACTGCCCGAGACGCGTGCCGAGCTGACGGTGCCGCTGATGATCGGCAGCGAGGTCGTCGGGATTCTGGATGTTCAGAGCGATGAGGTCGGCGGACTCGGTCCGGCCGACCTCGAGCTGCTCCAGGCGCTGGCGGCGCAGGTGGCCATCTCGGTGGTCAACGCGCGGCTCTTCGCCGAGGTGCGCTCCCACGCCGCGCAGTTGGAGGCGAGGGTGACCGCCCGCACGGCGGAAATCCGATCGCAGAAAGAGCGCACCGAAGCCATCTTGCGTTCGGTCGCCGACGCGGTGGTGGTGCTCAGCCTGGAGGGTGCCCTGGTCCTGGCCAACCCCGTCGCCCAAGACCTGCTAAGCGGGCCGCAGGGGGCCGAAGTGGTGTCCCAGATCGGCCGGCTGCACGCACAGGGGGGCGTGGTTACGGAGACGCTCGAGCTGGGGCAGATGACCTTCCAGGCGCTGGCCTCGCCGGTGACGCTGGGCGAGCTTGCCGTCGGGACGGTCGTCGTCCTGCGCGACATCAGCCGCCTGCGAGAGCTGGATCGCCTGAAGAGCCACTTCGTCGCGACCGTTTCCCATGAACTTCGGACCCCGCTGGCCAACATCAAGCTCTATCTCTCCCTGCTCCGGCGCGGTCGGGAGGAGCGTCGCGGTCAGTATGTTCAGGTGCTCGAAGAGGAGACCGGCCGGCTGTCGGCGATGATCGAGGATCTGCTCGATCTCTCGCGCCTGGAGGCCAGGCGCGAGGAGGAGCCGAGCGAGCCGGTCGAGCTGCGCGCCCTGCTGCGCCAGGTGATGGAAAGCCTGCGGCCGTCTTTCACGGCCAAGGTGATGGACGTTCAACTGGAGGACGGCGCTGCGGCGGTTGTCATGGGGCGCCGCAACCAGCTCATCCAGGTCTTCACCAACCTCTTGAGCAACTCGATCCAGTACACATCCGCCGGCGGCTGGGTGCGGATGCGGGTCCAAAGCGGCGAGCCGGGCGCCAAGCCGAGGATGGCCGCCGTGGCGGTGCAAGATAGCGGGCAGGGGATCCCCGAAAAGGATCTGCCTTACATCTTCGACCGGTTCTACCGCGGAAGTCTGGCGCGCAGCAACAACCTGCCCGGCAGCGGGCTCGGCCTGGCGATCGTGCGCGAGATTCTCGATCGTCACCAGGGCCGCATCACGGTCCTGAGCCGCCTGGGCGAGGGAAGCACGTTCACCGTCTGGCTCCCGGAACACGAGGAGTGATGCGCATGGCCAAGCAGACCATCCTGGTCGTGGAGGACAACCTGGCGCTGTTGGAGGGCATCCGTGACCTGCTGGAGGTCTCGGGCTACAATGCCCTGATCGCCGAGAATGCCGAGGAAGCGCTGAAACTGCTGGCCGACAACCGACCCGACCTGATCGTGTCTGACATCATGATGCCCGGGATGGACGGCTATCAGTTCTACGAGGAAGTGCGCAAGCGTCCGGAACTGATCGAGGTGCCCTTCATCTTCCTGACCGCCCGCGGCGAGAAGCGCGACATCCGCAAGGGCAAGGAGCTCGGCGCCGACGACTACATCACCAAGCCGTTCGAGGAGGAAGATCTGCTGGTGGTCGTGCGGGCCAAGCTGGCTCGGCGCCAGGCGATCGAACGGCAGATGGACGCCCGCTTCAGCGATCTGAAGCGGACGATTCTCAACACCCTCAGCCACGAGTTTCGCACGCCGCTGACCTACGTCCTCAACTACTCCGAACTGCTGGAGACCGAGGCGGACGAGGTCTCGCCCGAGGAGTTCCACACGTTCATGCAGGGGATTCGCCGGGGGGCGGAACGGCTCAACCGGCTGGTGATGGATTTCATCGCGCTGATCGAGCTGGAGACCGGGGAAGCCGAGACCGTCTACCAGCTCAGGCGCAGGCGGCTCAGCGACGTCGGGCCCTGGCTGCGTGTCGTCGGCCGGGGCTTTGAAGACGCCGCCCGGGCGCGCAACCTGGCGTTGGTCCTGGAAGTGCCTGACAGCCTGCCCGATTTGATGGCGGATGAGGCCTTCCTGGCGGACGCCATCGGCCGTCTCCTGGAGAACGCCATCAAGTTCTCAGGCCCGATGAGCCAATGGATCCGTCTGGCGGCCAGCGTCGAGGCCGGGCAGCTGCGCATCGCGGTCAGTGATCAAGGGGTGGGAATCCGCAGGGAGGACCTGGACTCGCTGTTCAATCTGTTCCACCAGATCGACCGCCCGAAGCACGAACAGCAAGGGGCCGGTTCCGGGCTGGCCATCTGCAAGGGCATGGTCGAGCTGCACGGTGGACGGGTGAGCGCCGATAGCCAGGTCGGGGTCGGAAGCACGTTCATCATTGAACTGCCGGCGGCGCCGGACGAGATGCCGTCCTAGGGTCAAGCCTTGCCTTCGGCCACCCGCTGACCGTGGGCCAGCAGCGCCTCAACCATCGCCGGCTCGCTGGCTTCGGCATACACCCGCAGAACCGGCTCGGTCCCTGACGGGCGGATCAACAGCCAGGACTCGTCGTCGAGAAGATACTTGACCCCGTCGAGCGAGTCGACGGACGCCACCCGCGCGCCGCCGATGGCTGCGGGGGCGTCGGAAGCCAACCGAGCGACCATGCGCGCCTTCGATATGGGAGCGGTTAGGCGCAGATCGAGCCGGGCATAGTGGGCCGGGCCGACTTCGCGCAGCAATTCGGCGACCAGATCCTCCAGCGGCGTGCGCGTCGCCGCGACCATCTCCAGCAAGAGCAATCCCATCAGGACGCCGTCGCCCTCGGGGATGTGCCCTTTGAACGACATACCTCCCGACTCCTCGCCGCCGATCAGGATGTCATCCTTGAGCATCCATTCGGCGATGTGGTTGAATCCGACGGGGGTCTCGATCACTTCCAGTCCGTACTTCTGCCCCAGCCGGCGAATCATCCGGCTGGTCGAAACCGTCTTGACGACCTTCCCGCGCCAGCCGCGCTGCTCGACAAGATACTTGAGGGACAGGGCCAGGATGCGGTGCGGGTCGACGAACTGCCCGCGCCCATCCATGGCCGCAATGCGGTCGGCATCGCCGTCGGTGGCCAGGCCAAGCTGGCCGTTCCCGGCGCCGATCGCGCCGGCCAGCGCCCCCAGATAGCGGCTGATCGGCTCCGGGTGGATGCCCCCGAAGCCCGGATTCATCTCACCGCGCACTTCGAACACCTCGCAGCCCGTCCCCTGCAAGATCCCCTTGATCTGCCCGCGGCCGGCGCCATACATCGAATCGACGACGACGCGCTGCGGATAGTCGGCAATGACGTCGAAGTCGATCAGGGTGCGCAGGTGTTCGTAGTAGGCCGGGGTCGGGTTGAAGCGGTCGATCAGGCCGCCCGCCCGGGCGGCCTCGTAGTCCATCAGGTTGGGGCCGCGACCGCGGACTTCGTTGTCGTTCAGGTACACCTCGACACGGCGGCACTGCTCGGGCAGGGCCGAGCCGCCGTAGGCCGCCTTGAGCTTGACGCCGTTGTAGCGCGGGGCGTTGTGCGAGGCGGTGATCATCACGCCGCCGATGGCGCCCCTCTGGCGGACGGCGAACGAGATCGCCGGCGTCGGGGCGTCGGCCGTGGCCAGGGAGACCTTGTAGCCGTTGGCGGCCAGGACGCGGGCCGCCTCGCTGGCGTAGCGGTCGGAGAGGAAGCGCGTGTCGAAACCGACGACCATCTTGTGCGGGTCGGGATGGATGTCCCCGGCGGCGCCATTCAGCCACTCGGCCGAGGCGACGGCGTCGGCGATGGCTTGCGCCACCAGCCGCAGGTTGTGGAAAGTAAAGGTGTCGGAGATGACGGCGCGCCAGCCGTCGGTGCCGAAGTGAATGGTCATGCGTTTCCTCGATGTGTCCGATGGACGGCGGGATCGCGGCCGTCGGGGAGGGGCGGTCGATTTGCGCGCCCCGGGCAGGGCCCCTCAGACGGCGTACTTCAATCCTACCACCAGGTCGGCCAGGTTGGTCCCGGTCGGCCCACAGCGGATCAATGCGCCGGCCGCATCCAGGACCGGGTATGCGTCGTTGCGTTCCAGACCGGCACGCGCATCGGCGCCGATCCGAACCGCCGTCTCGCCGTCGATGACCGCGCCGGCGGCGTCGGTCGGCCCGTCCACGCCGTCGCTGGCGTACGCCATCAGGGCAACGCCGGCCTGCCCGGCCAACGCCAGCGCCGCAGACAGGGCCAGCTCCTGGTTGCGCCCTCCCCGGCCAGGGCCTCGGACGTGGACGGTCGTCTCCCCGGCCATCACCAGGCACTCGCTCGGCCCGGCGGCCCGCAGCCGCCGGGCGATCACCTCGCCGATTTCCCGGGCCTCGCCGTGCATGGACAGGCTGACAACTCGGACGCGGAAACCGAGCGCCCGCGCCTGCTTCGCCGCGCCGGCGACCATCGTCCGATTGCTGGCGACGACGAGGTTGTGTGGGCGTGGGCAGCGGCTGGCCGCGGGCGCCCGGCCCAACGCGCTGCGGACGGTGGCCGGAACCTGTCGCCATAGCCCGTACTCGCGCAGGATCCGCCGGGCGTGCGCCGGATCGCGGCGTGTCAGAACGGTGGGTCCCGAGGCGATAGCGGAGATCCGGTCGCCGACCACATCGGAGAGAATCAGCCCGATCGTTCGGGCCGGGGAAGCCAGCCGGGCCAGGCCGCCACCCTTCACCCGCGAGAGGGCGCTGCGGACCGTGTTGAAAGCGGCGATCGGCGCGCCTGAATCGAGCAGAAGTCGGTTCACCGCGCGCAGGTCGTCGAGACTCACGCCCGCTCTTGGCAGTTCGAACATCGCCGACCCGCCGCCGGAGACCAAGGCCAGGAGCAGATCATCCGGGCCGGCGCAGGCCAGGAG
>Ga0154653_1124_pt1 | contig 19212 bp, 15 predicted proteins | sample Rifle2008BG13ft_FD_116082 | JGI IMG/M metagenome (GOLD analysis project Ga0154653, IMG submission 116082) | Chloroflexi bacterium RBG_13_68_17
CCGTTGTTGTGGGTGGGCTACCCCCTCCCTGCCCCTGAGAGGGGGAGGGTTAGGGTGGGGGTGGCTCTTCAATCGCATCGGCGCAGCGCATCGCGGCTCTTCCGCCGTGGACCCCGGGAGCTCTGCCCCGGCCGGCGGTCAGCCTTCGATCTCCCAGGGAGGCGTATGCGCGCCGGCGCCTTCGAGTGCCGCCTCGATCGGACCCCGCAATGCCGGCAGCCGGTCGGCCACCGCCACCAACAGGCCGATGCATCCGGCGATCATCATGTCCCCGTACGGGACGGCGAAGTAGGGGCGCAGGCGCGACCTCACCATCATGGACCGCCGCGGCCCGGTGACCACGACGCCGTCATCCAGAAGCAGCGGGGAGGGCTCCAACACCAGTGCCCCATGGCCGTGGTCGCCGAAGACGGACGCGTGCGTCAGGGTCCCCGCGGCCAGATCCTGAAGAAGCCTCTCCAGTCGGGGAAGGTCGAGCAGGCCGGTGTGGTGCTCGAACAGGCCCTCGATCCCGGTCGGTCCCAGGCGGAAGGCCAGCGTGTGGAAATTGCCGATGTTGGCAATCAGGCTGCGCTCCCGAGCGGCGACGAGTGGATCGTAAGTGGCGCCCAGGACGGCGGCCGGGGCCGTATCCATGACCAGCAGCGGGCAATCCAGGGCGGGGCAGGACTGGGCCACGGCCTGCATACGGGTCATGGCGGCGGGGATGTCGCCGGCCAGGAAGGCGAAGGCCGTCAGGCTGTTTTCGGCGCGAATGCGCGCCTCCAGGTAGTCGAAGCGGAACTGGCGGTCGGACACGTCGGGCGGCGCGGCGCCGTGGTCAAACACGGCCACGGCCACAGTCTGCGGCTGCAGATCGACCCCGAAAGCCTCGAACGCCGAGCGCACTGCGCTGTAGTCGAAATCGCGCAGCGGGATGCGGGTCACATTCCCCAGCCGGGCCGCCTCGTCCTCGGCGACGATCGTGATGCCCAGCTCGCGGGCGAGCCAATCCAGGTCGTCGTTGAAGCTGCGGGCCGCGTCCGGGGTGGCGAACAGCCGGCGGCCGGAGCGTCGGTGCGCCTCGGCCGCCCACTGGCTCGGCCCGCCGCCCATCGTCACGCCGGTGAGCAGGACATCCTCTCCTCTCTCGGCCGCGGCCAGCAGCTGGTCCCGGACGATCATCGTCGGCGAGGGCATGACCAGCTTGAAGCCGTTCTCCAGGCCGAGCCCGGCGCGGAAGAGGTAGATGTCCTGCGTCCCGGTTCCAATGTCGACCGTCAGGACCTGCACGCCGGCGCCTCCTGCCGACGAGCAAGCCGGGGCGCGACGGGCGCCCCGGCCTGAGTCAGGCTCGGTTGTGGGGTGGTCAGGGGAGCGGCCGCGGCTGCCAATCCGGCTCCATATCGCGTGTGCTCGGGGAGTTGGTGAGATTGATCTCGTTGACGCCGTTGATGGTCATCAGGTAGATCTCGGGATTCTGGTCGCGGGTCGAGGTGAAGATGATGTATTGGCCGTCGGGGGAGACGGACGGCTCTTTGTTGCCGGCGCTGTTGGTCAACTTGATCCGGCCGGGCGGGTCGTTCAGCGGGACGATGTAGATCTCGTTGAGGGTCGGTTGGTACCAGGTGTAGACCAAGAACTGGCCGTTGGGGGTCCACTCCAGCTCCTCGGCGCCGATGATCTCATCCCGCCGATCGAACTGGGTCGGCTCACCGCCGGCAGCCGGGCGCAGGAAGATGCGCCCCGGCGCGCCGTTGATCGAGGCAGACACGGCCACGGTGCCGCCGTCGGGCGACCAGGCTGCCCACGATTCGACCGCGTAGCCGGCCGAGAAATTGTGCGGGCGGCCCATGGTGCAGCTCTCGGGAGGCTCGGCGCAGGTGATGTCGGCGACGAAGATCTGTTCCGGGTTCCCGTTGCGGGCGCTGGTGAAGGCGATGCGCGTGCGGTCCGGAGACCAGACGGGCTCGCTGTCGTCGCCTTCGTATTGGGTCAGATTGGCCACGCCCGAGCCGTCGGCGTTCATCACCCAGACGTCCTGACCCGTCCCCTGGCCCGGCGCGACGAAGAGCAGCCGTCGGCCGTCCGGCGACCAGTCCGGGTAGTGTTTGTTGCCGGGGCCGAACGTCAGCTGCTGCACGTCGCTGCCGTCCGGGTTCATGGTGAAGATCTGGAATACACGGCCGGCACGGTCGCTGACGAAGGCGATGCGACCGCCGCTGCCGATCACGACGGCCGGGCTGGTCGCCGTCGGTGAGGGGGGCGTTTCTGTCGGGGTTGGGGCGGGCGTCTCCGGCGTGGGCGTCGCGGTCGAGGTGGTCGTGGGGACCAGGGCGACGAAGGGCACGGTGGGGCTCGGCGTCGGTGCCCCGAATGCTCCACCGAAGAGCGCCAGCGCCCCGGCACCCCCGCCCAGGACGACTAGCGCACCCAGGCCGAGCAGGATCGGTACGGCCAGCCTGCGCCGCGGGCGCGCCTCTTTCGACGGGACGCGCACGGTCGTGGCGGCTCGCATGCGCGTCGCCTCGACCGACCCATGCATGGCCGCCCGGAAGGTGGCCACATCCGGGAAGCGGTCATCCTGGTCGAGTTCCAGCGCCTGCAGGATGGCGTTTTCGAATGGGAGGGACACTGCCGGATTGAACTGCCGCGGCGGGATCAACTCCTGCTTCTTGAGCATGCGCTCGATGCTGTCGACCGGGGAGCGGCCCGTCAGCAGTGCGTACAACGTTGCCGCCAACGCATACTGGTCGCTGCGCGCATCTGTCCGCGAGCCGCCGTACTGCTCGGGAGGTGAGAAGCCGGGTGTCAGGCCGCGGGCGCCGGTCGTCGTAGCCGACTGATCGGCGATCTTGGCGATGCCGAAATCCACGAGCACGAGTGTGCCATCCGGCTGGATCTTCAGGTTGGCCGGCTTGATGTCGCGGTGGATGATGGCCGGCTTGCGGGAGTGCAGGTAGGACAGCGCCGAGCAGAGTGCGTCGGCCCAAATCACAACCTCGGGGACGGACGGGAGCTGGCGTTGGCAGCGCGTGTGTAGGTCCTCCCCCTCGATGTAATCCATGACCAGGTACTGGCGGCCTTCGAGGATGAAGTGATCGGTCACGCGCGGCAAATTGGGGTGACGCAGGCTGGCCAGCAGCGTGGCTTCGCGCTGGAATTGGCGTTCCGACTCGGGGTTGAGGTTCAGGTTCTCCTTCAGCGCGACCTGAATCTGCAACGTCTGGTCGAACGCCAGGAATACGGCGCCCATCCCGCCCTTGCCCAGCTGACTTTCGATGCGGTAGCGGTTGTGGAGGATCGATCCGGGCTCCAGCATGGCGGGATTCTAGCCCCGAGAACCGGGACGGTCAAACCGAATCCGCCGCGAGGCCGGGGGGCTGCTGGCGGGCAGGCGCGACTTCCGATGTACAATGGCGAGACAATGCCCGGCCCTGGGAGTTCGCGCGCGGGGCCGTCGCGACGGTCGATCGGGGGGGGAGGAAAGCGTTATGCCCAAGCCGAAGGGCGAGAAGCCCGATCCCCTGGAGACCATACTCGAGCGGCGCGCGCCGGGCGGGAGAGGCGAGCTGATCCCGGCCCTGTTGGAGGCGCAGGCCGTTTACGGCCATCTGCCGGAAGGGGTGGTCGAGGCCATCGGGCAGCGCCTGCGCGTACCCCTGGCGGAGATCCACGGCGTCATCGAGTTCTACAGCATGCTCTACCCGCGGCCGACCGGACGGACGATGGTGCGCGTCTGCACGAGCCCGATGTGCGCGCAGGCCGGCGCTGCGGCGGCGCTGCAGGCGGCCTGCGGCGCGCTGGGCGTCCAGCCGGGCGAGGTCAGTGGAGACGGGAGCTACCAGGTGGAGTCGGTCGAATGCCTGGGCCTGTGCGACCACGCGCCGGCGGCGCTGGTTGGGGAGACGCCGGTGGCCGGGATCGACCCGCGGGCGGCACGCGCCTGGATCGAGCGGCCGGCAGCCGCCGCGCTGGGCCACATCGGCGGCGAGCCGCGCTGGCTGAGCGGCCGCTGCGGGGCGATCCGCCCGACCGACCTGGAGGCCTTCGTCGCCCATGGGGGATTCGCCGGGCTGGCCCGTGCCCTCGGCACGATGACCCCGGCTGAGGTGATCGCCGAGGTCAAGGCCGCCGGCCTGGTCGGCCGGGGCGGGGCGGCCTTCCCCACCGGGGCCAAGCTTGAGATGACCGCCGCGGCCGTGGCGGATGAGCGCTTCATTGTCTGCAATGCCGACGAATCGGAACCCGGGACCTTCAAGGACCGGGTGCTGATGGAGGGCGATCCCTTCTCCCTGATCGAGGCCATGGCCCTCTCGGGGTACGCCACCGGATCACGAAAGGGCTACCTGTTCGTGCGCGGAGAGTACCCCCGCGCCCAGCGGATCCTGGGTGATGCGATCGACAAGGCACGCCGGGCTCATTTCCTCGGTCCGGACGTGCTGGGCAGCGGCTTCTCCTTCGAAATCGAGCTCCGCTCGGGGGCGGGGGCCTACATCTGCGGGGAGGAGACCGCTCTGTTCGAGGCCATCGAAGGCAAGCGCGGTTTCCCGCGCATCAAGCCTCCCTTCCCGACCACCCACGGTTTGTTCGGCAAGCCAACCGCCATCAACAACGTCGAAACGCTGTGCGCGCTGGCCTGGATCGCGGCGCATGGGCCGGAGGCGTATCGGTCGGTCGGTACAAAAGAGTCCCCGGGGTCGAAGCTCTTCTGCCTCTCCGGAGACGTCGTCCGACCGGGCGTGTACGAGGTGCCCTACGGGACCTCGCTGGGCGAGCTGCTGCGTCTGGCCGGCGGCGTGCGCGGCCAGCTGCGGGCGGTGCTGCTGGGCGGGGCGGCCGGCGCTTTCGCCGGGCCGGACCAGCTCGAGCTGCAGATGAGCTTCGAGGGCCTGCGCCAGGCCGGACTCCCGCTCGGCTCCGGTGTGGTCACTGCGATCAACACCGGCCGCGATCTGCGCCAGACGCTGCTCAGCCTGGCGCACTTCTTCGCTCATGAATCGTGCGGCAAGTGCTTCCCCTGCCGGCTGGGCACCCAGAGGCAGCTGGAGATCCTCGAGAAGGCCGCGCACGGCCGGGCCACGGCCGCCGACCTCGCCGCGCTGGAGGACGTCGGCTATGCCATGACCGCCGCCTCGCTGTGTGGGTTGGGGATGACCGCCGCAAGCGCGATCCTGTCTGCGCTGCAGCGCTGGCCCGAGGAATTCGCCGGCCGCCCGCGGTCGGCGTGAGTAGGTAGACGGATGACGTTGGGTGTGGTGCCGGTCGAATGGCACGAGTACAACCACGGCTGGCGCAGCGCGCTGTCGGAGGTCATCGAAGAGGCGCTGGTGACGATCTACGTCAACGGCCAGGAGCTGGCGACGATCATGGCCACGCCGCGCGACCTCGACCTGCTGGCCCTGGGATTCCTGAAGAACGAAGGGCAGATCGAAGCGCTGGGCGAGGTGGAGGTGATCACCGTCAGCTCGGCGGCCTGCTGCGTCGATGTGTGGCTGAACCGGCCTTTCACCAAGCCCGCCCGGCGCATCATCACCTCCGGCTGCGGGGGCGGTGTGACCTTCGACGACCCGACGATCGGGATCGAACCGCTGCCCGACCTGCTGCGGCTGGAGCCGGAACGGCTCTTCTCGCTCTTCCCGCTTATGCACTTCCCCGACAGCCTGCACGCTCGGGCCCGCGGGGTGCACGCCGCGGCGCTGTCCGACGGGGAGAGCATCCTGGCGCTGGTCGAGGACGTCGGCCGGCACAACACCATCGACAAGCTCCTGGGAGCATGCCTGAAGCAGGCGCTGGAAACGCGCGGGCGCGTCCTGCTGGCGACGGGGCGCATCTCTTCGGAGATGCTGCAGAAGGGCGCCCGCATGGGCTGCCCGATCATCGCCTCGCGCAATTCGCCGACGTCGATGTCGGTAGCCATGGCCCAGGCCTGGAACATCACGCTGGTGGGGTATGTGCGCCAGCGCACGATGCGTGTGTACACGCACCCGTATCGGTTGACCCGTGAGGCTGCCCAGACAGCGGAGGGATGAAACCCGTGGGAGAAGCCATCCAGCTCACGATCGACGGACGCTCGGTGGAGGTCGAGCCGGGGACGACGATCCTGCAGGCAGCCGCCCAGGCCGGGATCACCATCCCCGTCCTGTGTTACTCCGATCACACCACCGCCAACGGCCTGTGCCGTCTGTGTGTCGTCGAGGTAGAAGGGGCGCGTGGATTGCAGGCGGCGTGTGTGGCCGCGGTCCGTCAGGGAGCGGTCGTGCACACACGCTCGTCGAACGTCGAGCGAGCCCGTCGGACGATTCTGGAGATGCTCGCCTCGACCGTCGATCTCTCGGAGAGCCCGGAACTCGTTCGGATGCTGTCCGACTACCAGGCCCATCCCGAGCGGTTCGAGGGCGGCCAGCGCCTGGCCCCGCCGGTTATCGACGACAATCCGGTCTACATCCGCGACTACGCCAAGTGCGTCCTGTGCTGGCGCTGCGTGCAGGTGTGCGCCGAGGACGCGCAGTATACCTACGCGCTGAGCTTCGATGGCCGCGGCTTCCATACCTCCATTGGGACGTTCTTCGAGCGGCCGATGCCGCAGACGACCTGCGTCTTCTGCGGACAGTGTGTCGGGACCTGCCCGACCGGGGCGCTCAAGTCCAAGCGCGAGTTCCTGCTCGAGCAGGGCGTCACGCCGGAGGAGATCTTCGCGGTCACCCGCCAGCAGGGCAAAGGCAAGGCCTCGCGCCGCGGCCCCCATCTGGCGGAGGGAGGTTGACATGCTGACGGCCGAACGCGTCGTCCCGACCACCTGTCCGTACTGCGGGGTGGGCTGCCAGATGGATCTGCACCTGCGCGGCGGCATGATCCTGCGGGTCACCGGCCGAAGCGACAACCTGGTCAACTTCGGCAACCTGTGCGTCAAGGGCCGCTTCGGCCTGGACTTCGTCCACGCGCCGGATCGACTGACGACCCCGCTGTCACGCGCGAGCCGGATCGACCCGCTCTCCCCGACCTCCTGGGAGGCGGCGCTGGATGTGGTCGCCGGGCGCCTGCTGGACCTGCGCGACCGTTTCGGACCGGACAGCCTGGCCTTCCTGACCTCGGCCAAGTGCACCAATGAAGAGAACTACCTGCTGCAGAAGCTCGCCCGGGCGCAGATCGGGACGAACAACATCGACCACTGCGCCCGACTTTGACACGCCAGCAGCGTGGCCGGTCTGGCCACCACGCTGGGCTCCGGGGCGATGACCAATTCGATCGCCGACATCCCCCAGGCCGAGGTGTTGCTGGTCATCGGCAGCAACACGACCGAAGCCCATCCGGTGATCGCGCTGCAAATGAAGTCTGCCGTGCGCCAGCACGGCGCCAGGCTGATCCTGGTCGACCCGCGGCGGATCGAGCTAGCCCAGTTCGCCCACTTGCACCTGCGGCATATCCCCGGCAGCGACGTGGCGTTGATCAACGCCATGATCCAGGTCATCCTGGCCGAAGGATTGGAGAACCGGCCGTTCCTTTCGGAGCGGACGGAGGGTCTGGAGGCCCTGCGCCCGTCCGTGGCGGAGTGGACGCCGGAGCGGGCGGCGGCCGTCAGCGGCGTCCCGCCGGAGCAGATCGTCGCGGCGGCGCGCCTGTACGCCGGGGCGCGCAGCGCAGCCATCTTCTGGGCGATGGGCATCACCCAGCACACGACCGGAACCGACAACGTCAAGGCCCTTTCGAACCTGGCCCTGTTGTGCGGACACGTCGGCCGGCCGGGCACCGGGTTGAACCCCCTGCGGGGGCAGAACAATGTGCAGGGCGCCTGCGATATGGGTGGGTTGCCGAACGTCTTCCCGGCCTACCAGCCGGTGACGGACGAGGCCGTGCGGCGCAGATTCGCCGACGGGTGGGGCCTTCCCGCCGATCGCCTCAGCCCCAAGGTCGGGCTGACTGTGACCGAGATGATGAATGCGATTCTCGAAGGCAAGGTCAGAGGCCTGTTCGTCCTGGGCGAGAACCCCATGCTCTCCGACCCCAATCTGCACCACGTCGAAGAGGCGCTGCGGAAGGTGGAGTTCCTGGCGGTGCAGGATATCTTCCCCAACGAGACGGCCGCATTCGCCGACGTGGTGCTGCCGGCGGTGAGCTTCGCCGAGAAGGAAGGCACGTTCACGAATACCGAGCGGCGTGTGCAGCGGGTGCGGAGAGCGCTGCCGCCGCTGGCGCAGGCCCGCGAGGATTGGCGCATCCTGACGGATCTGGCCGGGCGCATGGGCGCCGACTGGCGCTATGCGAGCGCGTCCGAGATCTTCGATGAGATGGCCCGCCTGACCCCGTCGTACGCGGGCATGTCCCATGCCCGGCTGGAGGCTGGCGGCCTGCAATGGCCCTGCCCGACCGCGGACCATCCCGGCACGCCGATCTTGCACACGCAGAAGTTCACTCGCGGCAAAGGGCTGCTCACCCCGGTCGTCTACCGCCCTCCGGCGGAGGAGCCCGATGAGGTTTATCCGTTACGTCTCTCCACTGGACGAGTGCTCTTCCACTGGCATGGGGGCACGCTCTCGCGCCGCTCGCCCGGACTGGAGAGCCTGGCGCCGCAGGCCGAGGTCGAGATTCACCCGCAAGACGCCGAGGCTCTGGGCGTTGTCGACGGCCGGCCCGTCCGAGTCCGTTCCCGGCGCGGGCAACTGGTTGCCGCGGCCCGCATCACCCGCCGGTCTCCGCCCGGAACCGTCTTCATGACTTTCCACTACGCGGAGGCAGCCGTCAATTTGTTGACCAGCGACGCCGTCGATCCCATCGCCAAGATCCCGGAGTACAAGATCTCGGCCGTCCGGATCGAGCCGGTCGCCGAGCCGGTTCCGGTCTAGGTCCGGAAACAAGAAGGCTCCCGGAGCCTCTTAGGCTCCGGGAGCCTGGTTCGTCTCCTCTTCCTGCGGCGGGCCGAAGCCGAGGTCGAGCTCCTCCTCCATCCGAATCTGGCCGCGCAGGAACGCGCCCTCCTCGGTCGAGAACGAGGTGGTGACGACGTCGCCCCACACACGCCCGCTGCGGGTGATCTCCACGCGCTGTGCGGTGATGTTGCCCTTGACCGATCCGGCCACGACAACGGTCACCGCCCGGATGTGCTCGCAGGTCACCCGCCCCTGCGGGCCGATGACCAGCAGGCCGCGCAGCGCGATGCCGCCGTCGAACGCACCTTCGATGCGCACGCCGCCGGTCCCGCTGATCTGACCCTGCCAGGCGATCGCCGGGCCGAGGACGGAGTCGACCCGTTCCGGCGCTTCTTCCCCGGGATGTCGATCGGCCGCCCTACGAAACATGACTGCCTCCTGGCCCGCCGTGCTGATGGGGGTTGGCTCTCTTCAAGCACTGCCCTCCGCGGCCAGCCGCGCTAAGGAAGGGAACGCAGCGCCGTGGCTGCATCGTCCACCGCCCAGATGTCGAAGAGAACGGTCCCGTGACGATTATAGCGCCGCATTCCCGTACCCTCGGGGAAGCGCCTCCGTAAGGCCGTGAGTTCGTCACCTTCCTCGGGCAAGACAATGGCGATCCACCCGGTCGCACGATCGGGGACATCGCCGGCAGACGTCAGAACGGTCGGCATGGCGTCGGGAACCAGGTAGGCCAGGTTCGGGATCGAGGCGGAGATCATTCGCTCACCGCCGAGGAAATACACCCGTGTCGGCTCGCGCCAGTAGGGCAGGATGGCAGCCATCTCCTGGGTCACAGCCTCGTTCAAACTGCCGTATTCCTCGCGCGGGAAGTAGCGCACGAACAGTGCGTCGAGGTTCTGAACGATCATAACGCCCAGCAGGGCCGCGCCGACAGCGACCAGCGCCATCCGCCCGACAGGCCGCCGGCGGGTCGACCAGGTCCACACCGCGCCGAAGGGAAGGCCCACGACCATGGCGAGCGCCGGCGTCAGATACAACAGCCGCTGGCTGTTGGGAGCCTGGATGCTCAGGCCGCCGGCGAGAATGCCGCCAGCCATGATGAGCAGCGGAAGGGAATAACGAGGATCGCGGAGGCGGAGCGCGCACAGTCCCAGGCCGATGAGGAAGAGTACGGCCGAAAGCGAGATCAGCATGGGCACACCGGGCTCGTAGTACACGCCTTGGAGTTCGGCGACCGTCAAGCCCAGGGTGGTTATCCAGATCTGTTCGAGGATTAGTCCCCCAACCGAGGTGCCCAAGGCCGCAGCGGCCTCGGCGGTCAATCCGGGAACGAGCAACGAAACGCGGCTGGCGGTGAACAGAAGTTGATCGGGGTGCTGGGCATAGAGGAGACCGAGGGGAAGGACTACCACCGCGGCAACAAGCAACATGCCAGCCAGGCCCGACAGTCGGGCGCGGTCCGGGCGCCGGCGCATGGCCAGCAGCAACGTCCAGAGCGCCAGGATCACCGGTGTCAGACGACCGGTGGTGTAGAAGAACTGGCTGAGCCCGAGGGCCAGGCCTGCCGTGAGGAAGGGGGCTCGCCGACCCTCTCTCCAACCCTGCCAGAGCCCAGTGACGGCGAGAACCAGCAATAGCGGGTCGAAGATGTTGTTGTAGGCGACTCGGCTGAAGAACACGTGGATGTGCAAGGCACCCAACCAGGCGGCGGATGCCCATGCGGCGGGCCGGCCGAACATTGACCGGACTGCGGCATACAGGAAGGGGATGGTCAGAGCGCCCGTCAGCGCCGATAGAAGTCGAACGGCTTCCATCGTGCGCCCGAAGACAACCTGGAAAAGGGAAAGCAGCCCGAAGTAGAGCCCGGGGAAAGAGAACCAGCCAAGCGAAAGCACGTTATTGCGCACGCCGGTAAGGAACTCCCAGGCGGTCAGCCCGGCCGATCCCTCATCCCCGTTCAGGACGAATGGCATCTGCCCGATGCCCCAGGCGCGCAACGCCAGCGCCGCCAGCGTCAGCAGGGAGAGCCCGGCGATCTCCACCCGGGTCCATCGAATCGCGGAGGAGGTCTGGTGCCTGATTCGGCAGCCCAGGATGACAATGACGATCGCTGCCAGCCAGAGCGGAGTAGCCAGCGGGCTGATCGCGTGCGGGCCGTCGCCAGAGGCCGAGCGCGCCGCAATGGCGAACGCGACCCCATTCGCAATCAGAAGGGTCTGGAGAGGGCTGATGCCGAGCCAGGTGCCGGCCAGCTGAAGCAGGGAGGAGGCCCTGCGTGCGGCCAGCGATCCAGAGGCGACCTGGAAGCCTGCTACGAGCATGACAGCGACAGCCGAGCCGACTAGGCCGCCGGACAACAGAAGATGTCCGCCTACGAGGCCGAGGACGAGGCCCGCAGGGATGAGCCACCGGGCATCAGAATTGGCCGCTCCTGCGTGGCCTGGCGCTGCGTGTGCGACGATGTCCGATCCCCGACCTTCCATTCACCCTCTGCGCAAAGAAGGCATTGCGGGCAGGGGCTCGTGCGGGCGGAGGGCTCATGCTCGGGCAACCTCCCACGAGGGGGTTCGGGCCGCGCCCGGGCCGACGATTGCCGCCTAGAGGTCACGCGCAGAGGGCAGGCCGCCGGCGGACTCGGCCATCAGCACCGCCCGCACCACCGCCTGGGCGACCGCCTCCGCGGCGAAGGCGCCGACGATGTTGACGTCGATCTTCTTCCTCCCGGTCGACAGGGCGAAGATGGTGTCGCCGTCCAGCAACGTGTGTGCCGGACGAACGGCGCGGGCGATCCCGTCGTTGGCCATGCGCGCCACCAGGTTGGCCTCGTCTTTCGTCAGCGCCGCGTCGGTCGCCACGACCCCGATGACGGTGTTGCTGCGGGTGGCGAAGCGCAGCACCGTTCGCCCGGCCAGCGACTTCAACACGGCCATCGTGTCGGCGAAGACCTCCCGGCCGCCGACGCGGACCGGGCCGACCTTGGCAGGCCGCGCGCCGGCCAGAATGCGGCCGCTGGCCGGGTCGACCACATCTCCCAACGAGTTCACGGCGACGATGGCACCCAGCACCGCGCCCCCGCCCAGATCCAGGCTGACGCTGCCGACGCCGGCCTTGACCGCGCCGGCCGGACCGAGGATCTTCCCGACGCTGGCGCCCATCCCGACGCCGGCGTTGCCCTCCGCCGGAGGGTTGGTCGAGGCGGCGATGCAGGCCGCGTATCCCATGGCCGCGTCCGGGCGCACATCGGCGCGGCCGATGCCCAGGTCGAAGATGACCGCCGCCGGCACGATCGGCACCTTGGCCACCTGGACGTCAAAGCCGACCCCGCGCTCCTCGAGGTAGCGGACGACGCCGGTGGCCGCGTCCAGTCCGAAAGCCGAACCGCCGGTCAGCAGGACGGCGTGAACTTTCTGGACCAGGTGGAGCGGGCGCAGGAGGTCCGTTTCGCGCGTCCCCGGCGCGCCGCCGCTGACATCTACCCCGCCGACGGCGCCGGCTTCGCACAGCACCACGGTGCAGCCGGTCAGGGCCTGGGCGTCGTGCGCATGGCCGACGCGGATCCCGGGGACATTGGTAATGGAGTCTTCACGGGTCATGTCACAAGCCTCGTCTAATCCTCGCGAACGGTCACCGCCTCGGGGTCGGCCGCGATCCGGAACCCATAGCCGCGGCAGGTGCCCTCGGCCGGGAGCCTGTAACGAAACGCCGAGCGCAGGTCGACATAGCTCAAGTCGAAGGCGCCGCCTCGCAGCACATGTTCCCCGGGAGCGCCGGTGTCCTCGCGGCCGTCAGTGGCATCGTAGGGATACTCTTTGAAGAGCGAGCTGACCCACTCCCAGACGTTGCCGCTCATGTCGAGCGCGCCCACCCAAGAGGCGCCGTCTGGGTAGGTTCCGTCCGGGGCGGTCAACGCGTAGCCGTCATCGTAAGCAGCATCGGCCCAGAAGAAGACATCGCAGTTGGCGTCGCAGTAGTTGAGGGCGCCTTTCTCGAAGGTGTCGCCCCACGGATACACGCGCGCCGTAAGACCTCTGGCGGCGTACTCCCACTCTGCTTCCGTGGGCAGCCTGCCGCCGACCCAGGCCGCGTAGGCCACCGCAGACGGCCAGGGCACGTTGATCACCGGATGGTCGCCGTAGGCTGGATCATCGAAGGAGGTTCGGTCGAGCGGCGGGGCACAGGCCCCGGCCTCGACGCAGGCGGCGTACTGGCGGTTGGTCACCTCGGTCTGCCCGATCCAGAAGGCATCCAGGCAGATTTCATGCTGCGGCCCCTCGTTCTGATACTGGCTGGTGTCGCACGGAAACGGTGCGCCGTTGTAGATCGAGACGCAGGATTGCATCGCCTCCGCAATCTGGGCCTCGGTGCTCCCCATCTGGAAGCAGCCCTCGGGGACGTAGACCAGGCTGAGGCCGTTCAACTCGCCCAGGCTCCCAGCTCCCAAACCGGCGGCCTGTCCCGCGGAGGGCTCCGGCGCAGAAGGTCCTTCGGGCCCGGGACCCTCCACGTCAGGCCCGGTTGTGGGGAACGAGCATGCCAGCGCGGCCAGGGCCAACACGAGGGCAGACAGCACAAGACGCGTCATGTCGGACCTCCCAGCGGGCGCCGCCGCGAAAGGCGGCGATCCCGGCGTCACCACAGTCGTCGAGCCGAACCGCGCTGCGGGCTACCCCAGTTTGTACCCGAACTTGCGCAGGAGCGCCTTGCGTTCGGCGATATCCTGCTCGCCTTCGACACCCAGGCTCTTCACCCCGTCGATGACTCCCAGGATGCCGCGCCCCTGCTCGGTCTCCGCCAGGACAACCTCGACCGGGTTGGCCGTGGCGCAGTAGACCCGGCAGACCTCCGGGACGGCTTTGACCGCGTTGAGGACGTTCACCGGGAAGCAGTTCTTCAAGAAGATGATGAAGCAATGGCCGGCGGCCAGACGGCCGGCGTTGTCCTTGGCCAGTTCGATCATGTCCGGCGAGGTTCCGCTCCAGCGGACCAGGGCCGGCCTGGAAGCCTCGCAGAACGCCAGGCCAAACTGGATCCCCGGGACCGCCCCCGCCAGCGCCTCATGCAGGTCCTCGACGGTCTTGATGAAATGCGATTGGCCGAGGATGAGGTTGACGTCATCCGGCTTCTCGATGCGGACGATCAGAAGCTCCATGCGTGCCTCCATAACCTGCCCGCGATCCGACCGCGAGGCGCCGCCTCCGCACCTCCATTGTAGCGCGCCAAGGCCGGCTCAATCGAACGGCTGGCCGAGACGGGACCGCTCGGCCTCGATGATCGAGTCGTCCAGCTTCTTGTAGAGCGGTTCGGGCTCCAACAGCTTGCGCCCGGCCTCCAGGCGGCTCGGCTCCCACGTGCCCGTGCCGCCGGCCGCCTCATAACACAGGGCCTGATGGGAGCGCTCGCTTTCCTTCAGCTCGACGATACGCAGCTCCCCGAACAGCGGAGCATCATACCCAAGGCTGCGGTGGAGTCGCTCGGCACTGAAGGGCAGGAAAGGGGAGAATAGAATCTTGAGCGAGTCGATGGCGCGCAGCGCGGTGTAGACCGATTTGGCTGCAGCGCCCCGATCGGTCTTGATCTCGAACCACGGCGCCTGCGTGTCCAGGTATTTGTTGACCACCGCGGCCAGGCTGAGCGCCTCACTCAGGCCGGCCCGCAGGTGCACGGCCTCGAGGTGCTCGGCGACGGCGGGGAAACCCCCTTCGATCGTCTGCAGCAGGTGCTCATCGGCCGGACGCAATTCCCCTGGGTCGGGGATGCGCCCTTCCCAGTGCCGGTAGGCGAAGGACAGCACCCGATTGGCCAGATTGCCCCAGGTGGCCACCAGCTCGTCGTTGTTGCGGCGGACGAAGTCGGCCCAGGCGAACTCCGTGTCACGGGTCTCCGGGAGGGTCGACAGGACGTAGTAGCGAATGGCATCCGGGTCATAGCGCGTGAGAATATCGGGCAGCCAGATGGCCCAGTTGCGGCTCTTGCTGAACTTGGCCCCCTCGACGTTCATGAACTCGTTGGCCGGGACGTCGAAGGGCAGGTTCAGCCGTCGGCCCTCGTCCTGGCCGACGAAGCCGACGCCGAGAAGTTCGGCCTGCCAGATGACCGTATGGAAGGGAATGTTGTCCTTCCCCAGGAAGTTGTAGATGCGCGCCGACGGCTCGTACCACCAACGCTTCCACGCCTCCGGTTGCCCGGTGACCTGGGCCCACTCGACCGAAGCGGTCAGGTAGCCCATCACCGCCTCGAACCAGACATACAGCCGTTTAGCTTCCCATCCCGGCAGGGGGACCGGGACGCCCCATTCGATGTCGCGGGTGACCGGGCGCGGCTTGAGACCATCTTGGACGTAGTTCCGGGCGAAGTTGATGACGTTCGGCCGCCAATGGCCGGCGTGTTCGCTCAGGTAGCCCAGCAGCCGGTCGGAGAAAGCCGGCAAATCGAAGAAGAAGTGCTCCGTGTCGCGCCAGACCGGGCGGCTGCCGTCGATCTTGCTGCGCGGGTCGATCAGGTCGGCCGCGTCGAGCAGGCTGCCGCAGTTGTCGCATTGATCGCCGCGCGCCCCGTTGAAGCCGCATACCGGGCAGGTCCCCTCGACATAGCGGTCGGGGAGGAACCGGCCTTCCTTCTCCGAGTACAGCTGGCGCTGCGACTGGAGCTTCAGATGGCCAGCGTCATACAGTCGCCGGAAGATCTCTTGCGCCAATCGATGGTGGTTTTCGGTATCGGTATGGGTGTACAGGTCAAACGTGATTCCGATCGCCTGAAGGGCGCGCAGGTGGCGAGCGTGGTATTCCTCGAACAACTGGCGCGGCGGTACGCCGCGCTTGTCCGCCTCGACCGTGATCGGTGTGCCGTGCGAGTCGGACCCCGACACAGTCAGGACGTGATTGCCGCGCAGGCGATGGTAGCGGGCGAAGACGTCTGCCGGCAGCAGCGCGCCGGCCAGATGCCCAACGTGCAGATCGCCGTTGGCGTACGGCCAGGCGACGGAGACGTGGATGTGATCGGCCATTTCGAACCTCGGTCTGGCGGGAACCCGGCCGTTTCCGGACCGGGTTCCCGACGCGATTCTAGCACGCTCGACTCGGGAAACGAAACCGCCAGCGCGAGGCTGGCGGTGGACAGGCTGCCGGGGCCGGGATCACGCGCGCGCGGCCCTGACCGATGGGCCTCGCCCCATCGGCTGCGGCAGCCTGCACATGACCATGAGAGCCCACGCGGTGTTCACGGCGTTCCTCGCCCACCATTCTACCCGAGCGGAACCGGGAGTCAAGATGTGCACATCAGGCCGGAGGGGAGGTCCGCAGTATCGAACGCAGAACCGACTGCAGGATCCCGCCGTTGCGGAAGTACTCGAGCTCGACGGGGGTGTCGATGCGGGCGCGGACGTGGAAGTCGACGGCGCCGCCGTTCGGCCGCGCGGCGTGGACGGCCAGCCTGGCCGAGGGCGACAGCCCGCCAGCCAGGTCGGAGATCGAGAAGACCTCGTGCCCCGTCAGACCCAGCGTGGCCGCGGTCTCGCCCGGCATGAACTCGAGCGGCAGTACACCCATCCCCACCAGGTTCGAGCGGTGGATCCGCTCGAAGGACTCGGCGATCACGGCCCGCACGCCGAGCAGGACGGCGCCCTTGGCGGCCCAGTCGCGCGACGACCCCGTGCCGTACTCCCGCCCGGCCAGGACGATCAGCGGGACGCCCTCGGCGCGGTAGCGCTCGGCGGCCTCGAAGATCGTCGCCCGCTGGCCGTCAGGGAAATGCAGCGTCACCCCGCCTTCGACACCCGGGACGAGCAGGTTCTTCAGTCGGATGTTGCCAAAGGTCCCGCGCACCATCACCCGGTCGTTGCCGCGCCGGGAGCCGAAGGAGTTGAAGTCGCGCGGCTGGACACCGTGCTCGACCAGATATCTGCCGGCCGGGCTGTCGGCCGGGATCGCCCCGGCAGGCGAGATGTGATCGGTGGTGACCGAATCGCCCAGGACGGCTAACGCGCGCGCACTACGGATGTCGGCCAGCGGCTGAGGCTCGGCGGCCAGGTCGATGAAGAAAGGCGGTTCCTGGATGTAGGTCGAGTCGGCCTGCCATTCGTACAGCGCGCCGCCGCTCACCGGAACATCGTTCCAGGTCTCGTTGCCGCTGAAAACGTCGGCGTAGCGCTGGCGAAAGATCTCCGGGGTGATCCAGCGCTCGATGACCTCCCGGATTTCGGCCTGTGTCGGCCACAGGTCGCGCAGGTAGACGGCCTGCCCGGACGGATCCTGGCCGAGGGGTTCATGCACCAGGTCGATGTCGGTCGTTCCGGCCAGGGCATAGGCCACGACCAGTGGCGGGGAGGCTAGATAGTTGGCGCGCACATGAGGATTGATGCGCCCTTCGAAATTGCGGTTGCCCGAAAGCACGGCCGTAGCGACCAGGTCCGCTTCCAGAATGGCCTTGACCACCTCGGTCGAGAGCGGCCCGCTGTTGCCGATGCAGGTGGTACAGCCGTAGCCGACCACGTTGAAGCCGAGCCGGGCCAGCCCCTCCAGAAGTCCCGCCTGCGAGAGGTATTCGGTGACGACGCGCGATCCGGGCGCCAGGCTGGTCTTGACGTAGGGCTTGACCTGCAGGCCGCGGGCGACAGCCTTGCGGGCCAGCAGCCCGGCGGCGACCATGACGGATGGGTTGGAGGTGTTGGTGCACGAAGTGATGGCTGCGATGACCACCGCGCCCTGGCGGAGCTCGGTGCTGGTTCCATTCGTCCCGACCGTGGCGCGGCGTTCGATGGCCTCGGCCGGCAGCCCGAAGCCTCCCTCCGAGGTCGGGGCGCTCAATGCCCGGCGGAAGTCCTCCCGCACCCGCGGCAGGCCGACGCGGTCTTGCGGCCGCTTCGGGCCGGCCAGACTGGCCTCGACCGTCCCCAGGTCCAGTTCGAGCACCTGACTGTACTCCGGATCGGCGGCGGCCGGGCTGCGGAAAAGCCCTTGTTCCTTGCAGTAGCGCTCGACGAGATCGACCTGCTCAGGGTGTCTGCCCGTCAGGCGAAGGTAGCGCAGCGTTTCTTCGTCGACCGGGAAGAAACCGACCGTGGCGCCGTACTCGGGCGCCATGTTGGCGATGGTCGCCCGATCGGGAAGGGTCATCTGGTCCAGACCGTCGCCGAAGAACTCGACGAACTTGTCGACCACGCCATGCCGCCGGAGGATCTGGGTCACCGTCAGCGTCAGGTCTGTGGCGGTGGTGCCCTCCGGCAGTCGGCCGGTCAACCGCAGCCCGACGACATCCGGGGCGGGGAAGACCAACGGCTGGCCCAGCAGGGCGGCCTCAGCCTCGATGCCTCCGACGCCCCAGCCGAGCACGCCCAGGCCGTTGACCATCGTCGTGTGCGAATCCGTGCCCACCAGGGTGTCGGGCAGGGCGGTCACCTCGCCTGGGTCGCCCCGGGTCAGTACCACGCCGGCCAGGTACTCCAGATTGACCTGGTGCACGATCCCGGTCGCCGGTGGGACCACGCGGAAGTGCTCGAAGGCTTGCTGCGCCCAGCGCAGGAATTGGTAGCGTTCGCGGTTGCGCTGGAACTCGAGCTCGGCGTTGCGCAGCAGTGCGTCCGGCGAGGCAAAGAAGTCGACCTGCACCGAGTGGTCGATCACCAGGTCCACGGGCACATGCGGATTGATGCGCTGTGGGTCGCCGCCGAGCCGGTGCACGGCGGCGCGCAGGGCGGCCAGATCGACCACGGCCGGCACGCCGGTGAAGTCCTGCATCAGCACGCGCGCCGGCAGGAAAGGGACGTCTGGCCGCGTCGCGGAGCGGGGCTGCCAGGCCGCCAGGGCTCGGACATCCTGTTCGCGGATCACGCGGCCGTCGACCTGGCGCAGGACCGATTCCAGCAGGAGGCGAATGGCATACGGCAGGCGCTGCAGGCCCCCGGGAGCGTAGTCGAGGGCGGAGAGCCGGAAGAATCGATACCGGCCGGAAGGAGTGGTCAGGATGGAACCAGCATCGAAGGGATCTACACCCATGACAGTCTCCGAGCCTGGGTTTGCCGGGCGTACCGCGGGATGTGGCCCTGAGTATAATCCATCCGGACCGTCCGGGGCCTCCAGGTCCTGGGGGGGTGCCCCATTCATCGTGGCCTCTGACCGGACACACCCCGCCGACCCCTTCGAGCCGGGCCGCCTGTCGGCCCCAGCTCTGCATTCGGCCCTCAGCCGGCTGATCGCTGAGGCGCCGGATCCCGGCAGTCTTCTATCCGAGGCCGGGAAGCTCGTGCTGCATGTCCCCGCCTGCCGATTGGTTTGGTTCGGTCTGATCGACCCGCGCGATGGTCGGGTCATTCCGACGGTCGATGTCCGGCCGGAGGGGCGAGCCCGGGCGGCCCGGGTGACTGTCTGGG
>Ga0154653_1221_pt2 | contig 19190 bp, 17 predicted proteins | sample Rifle2008BG13ft_FD_116082 | JGI IMG/M metagenome (GOLD analysis project Ga0154653, IMG submission 116082) | Chloroflexi bacterium RBG_13_68_17
TGGGCGTGGATGCGTACGTGACGTCCTTCTGCGTCAACACGGTCATGGCAGACGAACTGGGTCTTCCGATCCCTTCCACCTGGGAGGATCTACTCGACCCGGTTTACCAGGGCCAGATCGTGATGCCCAGCCCGGCCTCGTCCGGCACCGGTTTTATGTTCGTCTCCAGCGTGCTTCAGGGCCTGGGCGAGGAGGCCGGCTGGGAATACCTTCGGGCTCTGGATGAGAACATGGCCATGTACACCATGTCGGGCTCCAGGCCATGCAAGCTGGCCGGTTCCGGCGAGTTCGCGGTCGGGGTCTCGTTTGAGTTTGTGGCTGCCGGCCTGATCGCCGACGGTGCCCCGCTGGTGATGGTCCTGCCCGAGGACGGCTCTGGCTACGAGGTCGAGGCCAACGCGATCGTGCGCGGCACCGACAACCCGGAAGCCGCCCGCCGGTTCCTTGACTGGGCTATCAGCGACGAGGCGATGTCCATGTACGCCAACTACTTCGGCGTTCTGGCCATGCCCGGCTTCCCCATCCCCGAAGGGATCCCGGAGGACATCGCCGATCGGCTCTTCCCCATGGACTTCGCGGTGTCATCAGGCAATCGCGAGGCGTGGCTGGAGACTTGGGTGTCGCTGTTCGCCGACAAGATAGAGCCGACCGCGACGCCAGCTCCCTAACGGCATGCCGGTCTGAGCTGATACGTGGCGAGACCCTCATCGCCGAGGCTTGACCGATCTGCTCCCGACCATCCCTTCCGGGATGGTCGGGAGCAGAAGCAGTCGAGGAACAGCCCCAATGAACTCTGAGCAGAAGTCGCCGGAGAACCCCTACCTACGCATCGCCCACATCACCAAGACTTTTAAGGACCTCACCGCCGTCAATGACGTCTCCCTGGACGTCCGCAAGGGCGAGTTGGTGACCCTGCTCGGGCCGAGCGGCTGCGGCAAGACAACGCTGCTGCGAATCGTGGCTGGTCTCGAGGTGCAGGACGAGGGCGAGATCCACCAGAATGGTGTGGATATCTCTAGACTTCCCCCCCGCCAGCGTGACTTCGGGATCGTTTTCCAGTCGTACGCTCTATTCCCCAACCTGACCGCATTCCGTAACATCGCCTACGGCCTTGAGAACCGAAAGCTGCACAGGGACAAGATCCACGCCCGAGTGCGTGAGCTCATGGGGCTCATCGGACTGCCAGATGTGGGCGGGAAGTACCCGGCGCAACTATCGGGCGGTCAGCAACAGCGAATCGCCCTGGCCAGGGCGCTGGCCACATCTCCGGGCTTGCTGCTGCTTGACGAGCCGTTGTCGGCACTTGACGCCCGCGTGCGCGTTTCATTGCGGATCGAGATCAAGGATCTCCAGCGTCAGGTCGGGGTGACCACGCTGTTCGTCACCCATGATCAGGAAGAGGCGTTGGTGATGGCCGACCGCATTGTGGTAATGAACAAGGGACGCATCGAACAGGTCGGCACGCCTGAGGAAATCTACCGACAGCCAGCCAACCCCTTTGTGGCGGACTTCATCGGCGTGATGAACTTCCTGCCTGCCCGGGCCGCTGACGACCCCCGCCGGGTGTCATGCGCATCCATGGATCTCGAATGCGCCGAACCCCATGGTTACCCGCCGAGATCACCGCTGACCCTGGCGGTCCGACCGGAGGACCTGCGGGTGGGCCCTGAGGTGCAGGGCCAAGGCAACCGGGCCAGTGCGCACCTGCAGCACGTTGAATTCCTCGGCTCCTTCTACCGCCTGACCCTTGGAATCCCGGGCCTGGAGAAGGCACACCTCGTCGCCGAGGTTCCCATCACCGCGGTGCGCGACACGGACGTCCGGGAAGGCATGGAGATGGAAATCCAGTTTCCCCCTGAATTCCTGCGCCTGTATCCGCATCAGCCGGAGCTGAGCGCATGACACTCCCCGAGGCCAACGTTGGTGTCTCTCACTCGCTGCGGGTTGCCAGGCGCCCTCGCCAGCGTGTCAAACATCGCGTCGGGCTGGAGGGGATTCTCCGGCGTGTGCTGCTGGCCCTGGTCGGCGTCGGCCTGATGCTCTTCCTGGTCTACCCCCTCTATCGCGCCCTGGTGCGGAGTCTTCAGGACAGGTCGGGGACCTTCGTGGGCCTGGAGAACTACATCGAGTACTTCTCCACCCCGGCAACCTCGATCTCGTTCCAGAACAGCCTTTATATATCGGTTGTCAGCACCGTCATCACCGTCGTCCTGGCGTTCATCTACGCTTACGCCTTGACCCGCACGACCATCGCAGGGCGCGGCATCCTGAGGGCCGTGGCCCTCTTGCCCATGTTCATCCCCTCCCTCGTCCAGGCCCTGGCATTCATCTATATGTTCGGGAACAACGGGTTCATCACCCGACTGCTCGGGGTGAACATCGGTCTCTACGGCAAGGTGGGCATCATCATGTCGGAGGTGTTCTACGCCTTCCCCCACGCACTGATCATCCTGTCAACGGCCCTTGCCTTGGCCGACTCACGGCTGTATGAGGCTGCGGAATCGTTGCGCACCTCCAGCCGGCGCGCCTTCTGGACGATCACCCTGCCGGGCGTCCGCTATGCCCTGTTGAGCGCCGCCTTTGTGGCCTTCACCCTGGCCTTGACCGACTTCGGCGCCCCCAAGGTCGTCGGTGGGGACTACGCCGTCCTGGCAACGGACATCTACACCCGGGTCATGGGACAGCAGGACTTCGAGATGGGGGCGACGATCAGCACCATCCTGCTCGTCCCGGCGGTGCTGGTATTCGTCCTCGACCGCATCGTCCAGCGGCGTCAGGTGGCACTAGTGACATCAAACATCGTGCCCCAGGGCCCGAAGCCGCATGGTCGACTGGTGCAGATGCTGATCACCGTCTCTTGCGTAGCGGTCGCAGGCTTCATCCTGGTCGTCTATGGCACGGTCATCGTCGGGGCCTTCACCCGGTTCTGGCCGTATAACCTCGAACCCACCCTGCGTAATTTCACATTCGATATCGTCGGCGTGCAGCGCCGCGGTGGGGCGCTGGTCATCCTGTGGAATAGCGTTCAGATGGCGGGCATGACGGCCCTGTTTGGCACCATTGCGGTCTTCGTCAGCGCCTACCTGATCGAGAAGTCTCGCGGGATGAGCACGGCCCGCTCGATCCTGTATCTGCTGTGCGTCGTGCCGCTGGCCGTCCCCGGCATGGTCAAGGGCCTGTCCTACATCTTCGCCTTCAATGACCCGGCGAATCCGCTCTACATCCTCTATGGCACGATGTTGCTTCTGTCCATCTCGACGATCATGCATTACTTCACCGTCCCGTTCCTGACTGCGATGACTGCCCTCAAGCAGTTGGATCCTGAGTTCGAGTCGATCGGCGAGTCCCTGGACGCCCCGTTCTATCGCACCTTCTGGCGCGTGACCATCCCCGTGGCCCTTCCGTCGATCCTCTCGATCGCCATGTACTTCTTCCTGAACGCCATGGTGACACTCTCGGCGATCGTGTTCCTGTTTGTGCCGGGCAAGGAGGTAGCCTCGCTGGCGGTCATGCTCCTGGACGATGCCGGGGAGAGCGCACAAGCCATGGCGATGTCGCTGTTGATCGTCCTCGTCGGTTTTACCGCGCGCGGCTTGTTCCATCTGGCCACCCGTGGTGTCGAGCGCCGGACCCAGGCCTGGAAGGTGCGCTAGGAACGCGGCCTGATCGCGCCGGCCCGCCCTCTGCCGTAGAATCCCCAGGGGCACGGATCGCCGTGCCCCTGCCCCGTACCCAGCCCTGAGGAGAGAGGTTCATATGAATGCCCGCCGGACGAGCTTCGCCGCTGTCATGCGCGACCTGGCGCAGCCCACGCTCGGCGCGCGCCCGCTGATCCTGAGCGTCGATCTGTTCCTGGCCCCGGCCGCGGAGACCGCGGCCGGGGCCCGCCGGGCTTGACCACACCCGCAGGCCGAGCACCTCGTCAATCAGACCGGTTCCCGAAGAAAGGATCGGAGATGTCCCCCAAGCAGTTCCCTGACGGCTTCCTGTGGGGCGCGGCCACGGCCGCTTATCAGATCGAAGGCGCCTGGAATGAGGAAGGGCGAGGCGAGAGCATCTGGGACCGCTTCTCCCATCGCCCGCACATGACCCAGCGCGGTGAGACCGGCGATGTGGCCTGCGATCATTACCATCGCATGCCCGAGGACGTGGCCCTGATGAAGTCCCTCGGGCTGAAGACCTACCGCTTCTCGATCTCGTGGCCGCGCGTCCTGCCGCGAGGCCGCGGCCGGGCGAATGCCAAGGGGCTGGACTTCTACGACCGCCTGGTGGATCAACTCCTGGCAGCCGACCTCCTGCCCAACGCTACGCTCCACCATTGGGATACGCCGCAGGCGCTGCACGATAAAGGCGGCTGGACGCGCCGAAGCAGCGCCGACTGGTTCGCCGAGTATGCGCACTTGATGTTCGAACGCCTGGGAGATCGGGTGGCGTATTGGTCCACTCACAATGAACCGTGGGTATTCGCTTTCCTGGGCTATGCCCTGGGGATCTTCCCGCCCGGCATGGCTGATTTGAGCCAGGCCTACCAGGTCTCCCACCACCTGCTCCTGTCGCACGGAAAGGCCGTCCAGGCGTTTCGGCAGGGGAACTACAAGGGGAAGATCGGCATCGTCCTGAACTTCTCACACTACCAGGCGGCAAGCGAGGACCCGGCAGATCGTGCGGCCTTCCGACGGGCCTACGAGAACGGGATCGGCCTGTTCATGGAACCCATCTTCCACGGACGCTATCCCGAGACGCTCTTCGACTGGATCGGGCCGCACGCGGCGCGCGTGGAATCGGGCGACCTGAGGACGATCTCCCTGCCCATCGACTTCCTCGGCGTGAACTACTACTTCACGGTGGAAGTGTCCTTCGACCCTCGCGCCGGACAGCTGAAGGTGGCTACTGCCCAGCCCCATGATGAGCGCTTCCCGCGCACCGAAATGGGTTGGGGCGTCTATCCGGTCGGCCTGACGAAGCTGCTGCTCCATCTGAAGGAGACCTACAACCCGCCGCCGATTCTGATCACCGAGAACGGCAGCGCGTTCGCCGATACGCCGTCCGCGAGCGGAGTCGTGGACGATCCGCTGCGGATTCTCTACCTTCGAACGCATCTGGAGGCCATCTGGCAGGCCATCCAGGCGGACGTCGACGTTCGGGGTTACTATATCTGGAGCCTGTTGGACAATTACGAATGGACCCACGGGTACACGCCGCGCTTCGGGATCGTAAGGGTGAACTTCGAGACCGGTGAACGCATCCCCAAGCACAGCGCGGCCTGGTATCAGCAGGTGGTGGCGCGTAACGGCCTGGACGCGTAGGGCTGGGGTCGATGCGATGGAGCCGGAATCCATGCCGGCCTCCCACCTCCACTGAGAGGCACATTGAGCACGGTTACGATCGTGGGCGCTGGCTACATGGGCAGTGCGCTGTCCTGGCCGCTGGCGGACAACGGACACCAGGTCCGGCTGGTCGGCACCCCTCTCGACCGCGACATCATCGACGCCTGCCTCAAGGACGGCCGGCACCCCAAGCTCCAGCGGACCCTGCCCGACGGGGTGCGCCCGTTCCAGATCGAGGCCCTGGGGGAGGCGTTGGACGGCGCTGACCTGCTCGTGCAGGGCGTCAGCTCGCCGGGCGTCGAGTGGTTCGCGGACACGCTCGGCCCGCTCCTTGACCCGCGCCGTCCGCTATTGTCGATCACCAAGGGCCTGGCCCTGAGCGACGACGGCCTGCCCTGCATCCTGCCCGACCACCTCGATCAGCGTCTGCCGCCGCCGCTGCGCGGCCGGATCCCCTGGGCGGCAGTTGGCGGGCCGTGCATCGCCGGCGAGCTGGCCGGCCGGCGGCAGACGTGCGTCGTCTTCGCCGGCCGGGACCCCGCCCTCCTGGAACGCCTGGCAACGCTGCTGCGCACCGACTACTATCACGTCTGGACGTCCACCGACGTCGTCGGTGTCGAGACCTGCGTCGCGCTTAAGAATGGCTATAGCCTGGGCATCGCGCTGGCAATGGGCCTGCTCGAGGCCGCCGGCGGGCCGGATGCAGCCGGCGCCGGGATGCACAACCTGGCCGCCGCTCTCTTCGCCCAGGCCGGGGCAGAGATGGCCACGCTGGTGCAGGCGCTGGGCGGCGACCTGCGCTCGGTCTGCGGCCTGCCCGGGATAGGCGACCTGTTCGTCACTGTGCAAGGTGGCCGCTCGGTCCGCCTCGGCCGGCTCCTGGGCAGCGGGCTGGGGATCGAGCAGGCGCTGGCCCGCCTGGAGGGGGTGACGCTCGAGTCGGCCGAGGTCATCCGCGTGCTCGCCCGGGCGTTACCCGTCCTGGAACGGCAGGGCCGGATCCGGCCTGGCGACCTTCCCCTCCTGCGGCACTTGCAGGCGATCGTCGTCGAGGGCCGGCCGGTTCAGCTCCCCCTGGAGCAGTTCAATCAGGCTCCCGGAGCCTAAGAGGCTCCGGGAGCCTGGGAGACGGGAAAACCCCTGCTTGCCGGACCCCAGTTTCCGTGATATCGTCTTGGCGTAATGGTATACACCATTACGCCACTTCTCATCCACCCGGGTCGCTGTTCCCCGGCGGAGAGGACCACCGGTGTCGACGGCTGATGCACCGACCAATCGCCTTTTGGCCGCCGCCCCCCTGTACGTCCAGATCGCCGAGGGGCTGCTGGACCGGATTGAGTCGGGTGAACTGGCCCCGGGCGACCGCTTGCCGGCGGAACGAGAGCTGAGTGAGATGCTCGGCGTCAACCGCCTCACCCTGCGCCGGGCCCTTTGGGTCCTGGAGAGCCAGGGGCTGCTCGCTCGCCGGCAGGGCAAGGGCACCTTCGTCTCGGAGCCTAAGTTCGAACGCCAGGCCGGGCAGCTGGTTTCCTTCAACCGCGGCATGCGCCGGCGCGGCCACGTCCCGAGCACGCGCCTGATCTCGGTCGAGGAGCGGCCGGTCGAGGCCTCGCTGGCGGCCGAATTGAAGATCCCCGTCGCCGCCCCGGTCTACGTCGTGCTCCGCTGCCGCTCGGTTAACCAGGAGCCGGTGCTGCTGGAGCGCTATACCATCTCCGTGCGGCGTTTCCCCGGGCTGACCGGGCACGACCTCGAAGGCCGCTCGGTCTACGAAATCATGCAGTCCGAGTACGGCGTCCGTTTCAGCCGGGCGCGCCAGAGCCTGGAGCCCGTGGTCGCCACGGACTATGAGGCCGAGCTGCTGGGCATCCCGCCCGGGGCGCCGCTGATGCTCGAGCGCCGCCTGTCCTTCGACCACTCCGGTGAGCCGGTCGAACACGGGCGGGACCTGTATCGCGGGGACCGGTTTCGATTCGTCACGGATAGCGCCCCCTGGGAAGCCTGACCGGGGACGCTTTCGACAGCGCTGCGTGCCGCCCCGCCAGGGCCGGCTGAGGATGAGGTCGCATGGTCGCCAATTACGCCAACCTTCTCACCCAACAGCAGGTCGAACGGGTCCATGAGGCCTCGCTCGAAATCCTCGAGCGGGTCGGCCTCCTGGTGCGCAACGATAAAGCCCGCGCCGTCTTCGCCCGGCACGGCTGCACCGTCGATCCGGACACGCAGGTCGTCAGGTTCCCCCGGGCGGTGGTCGAGGAGCACCGCGCCTCGATCCCGCCCAAGTTCACTTTTCGCGGCCGTGACCCGCGCTTCGACAAGACTATCCCCGACGACGCCCCGGTCATCGTCACCGGCAGCTCGGCGCCGAACATCGTCGACCCGGTCACCGGCCACGAGCGCCGGGCGCTGTCGAGCGACCTGGCCCGCATCGCCCACACGGTCAACGAGCTTCCCGGCTACGACGTCTTCTCCATCTCGACGCTGGCCGAAGACGCCCCGCCCGGGTTGTTCAGCGCCACCCGCTTCTACGTCGCCTTGAAATACTGCCTCAAGCCGGTGCGCGGATCCGGTCCGCCGGATGACACCGAGAAGATCCTGCGGCTGGCCTACCTGATCGCCGGGAGCGAATCGGCTTACCGCGACCACCCCTTCATCACCCATCACTACTGTCCGGTCGTCTCGCCGATGACGATGGATTTCGACTCGACCGAGAACCTGATGTACTTCACCGAGCACAAGCTGCCCTGCTACGCCACCATCGTCCCCAACGCCGGGCTGACCGCCCCGCTGACGCTCATGGGCACACTGGCCCAGGGCAACGCCGAGTTCCTGGCCGCGGCCGTCCTGGAGCAGATGATCGACCCGGGCAAGCCGACGATCTACGCCAGCCTGCCGACCGTGGCCGACACGCGCAGCGGCGCCTACGCCCCCGGGGCGATCGAGACCGGCATCCTGATGATGGGCGTGGCCCAGATGGCGCGCTACTACAACGTCCCCAACGGCGGCTACATCGGCCTGACCAACGCCAAGGTCAACGACGCCCAGTCCGGCTACGAGACGGGAATGTCGACTCTGGCCGGGCTGCTGGGCGGCGTGGACATGTTCAACATGGCCGGCCTGCTCGATTCGCTCATGTCATTCGATTTCGCCAAGGCCGTCATCGACGACGAGATCGCCATGATGCTAAAGAAGGTCAAGCGCGGCCTGGAATTCAGCGAGGCCAACCTGGCCCTGGACCTGATCGCCCAGGTCGGCCCGGCGGGCATGTTCATGGACCAGCCGCACACGGTCGAGCGCATGCGCAGCACCGGCTTCCTGCCCGAAATCGCCGACCGCGACCCGCGCCAGCTGTGGATCGAACGCGGCGCCCTCGACTCGCAGGCCCACGCCATGCAGCGCGTGCGCGACATCCTGACGCGCGACAACCCGGCCGGATTCTCGCCCGAGGTCGACGCCCGCATTCGGGCCGAGTTCAAGGACATGGTCGCCGGCACGCTCGAGCCGCCGACCGGGTGGACTCGCCCGGCCGGCGCCCCGACCGCGCGGCGCTCGCGCGAGGAACGTCGTCGGCGACGTGAGACCGCCGGGAGCGAGGCCTGACCCGGCCCGAGCGCAGCACACCCGAACGCCGGACTCTCACGTCAACACGACGTCAAGGAGCATTCCATGAAAGACCAGGCCCGGGTTGTCATCATCGGCGGGGGTATCACCGGCTGCAGCATCCTGTATCACCTGGCCAAAGCCGGCTGGACGGACGTCGTCCTGCTGGAGAAGCACGAGATCACGAGCGGCTCGACCTGCCAGGCCGCCGGCCTGGTGACGATGTTCAACGTCTCGCCGACCATGATGCGCTTCCGCAAGTACAGCATCGACCTGTACAGCCAGTTGGGTGTCTTCTCGCACGTCGGCAGCCTGCGCATCGCCGCCAGCCGCGACCAACTTAAGGACCTGCAACGCAGCGTCAGCCGCGCCCACGGCATCGGGCTGGAGGCCGAGGTCATCTCGGCCGAGGAGGCGCTGCGCCTGATGCCGGCCATCACACAGGAGAACCTTTACGGCGCGGTCTACATCCCACGCGATGGGCATCTCGACCCGCACACAGCCACGCACGCCGTGGCCAGGGCGGCTCGCGACCTGGGCGCCACGATCTACACCGACACGATGGTGACGGCCATCGAGATTTCCCCGCGGCGCGAGGTCCAAAAGGTCATCACCAACAAGGGCGAGATCCGCACCGAACTGGTCATCAACGCTGCCGGCATCTGGGCCCCGCAGGTCGCTTCGATGGTCGGCGCCTGGGTCCCGTCCACCCCGATCGACCACCAGCACGTCGCCTTGAAGGCTGTCCCCGGGCACGAGCTGCCCAACGAGATGCCCTGTTTCCGCGACCCGGACAATCTGGTCTACGGCCGGGCCGAATCGGGCGGAGTCGTCTTCGGCGGGTATGAGCCCAACCCGGTCGCCCGCTGGATCGACGGGGTGCCCTGGGAGCACAACGCCCGCTCGCTCCCGGCCGATTACAACCGCTTCGAGCAGTTGATGGAGGGCGCCATTCGGCGCTTCCCCTTCCTCGACCGGGCCGAGATCGTCCGGCTGATCTGTCACCCGGACGCCCTGACCCCGGACGCCAATCCGCTGCTTGGGCCGATGCCCGGACTGCACGGGTTCTGGATGGCCGCCGGCCTGTCGCTGAACGGATTCGGCGGCGGCGGCGGGATCGGCCAGGTGATGGCCGAGTGGATCACCACCGGCGAGACATCGGTCGACGTGTACAGCTACCGCGCCTGGCGCTTCAGCCCGATCTACCGCGACCCGATGTACGCGGCCGAGATGGCCCGCGAGTGCTACAAGTACTACTACCGCCTGCGCTACCCCTTCGACCAGGACGAGTTTGCCCGGCCGAAGCGCGTCGGCGCTGTCTACCATCGCCTGCAGGACCTGGGCTGCGTCTTCGGCAAGAAGAACGGCTGGGAGCGGCCGGAGTACTTCGAACCGGACCGGCCGTGGCGGCGCGCCGGCGCCGACCAGCGCGAGTTCGGCTACACCAAGCCGCCCTTCTTCGACCGCATCGGCCAGGAGCACCAGGCCTTCCGCGAGCGCGTCGGCCTGATCGACATGTCCTCCTTCGGTAAGATCGAGGTCTCCGGCCCGGGCGCCCTGACGCTCCTGCAGCGCCTGACCGACAACGACATGGACCGCCCGGACATGGCGGTGATCTACACCCAGTTCCTCAATGATCGCGGCGGCGTGGTGGCCGACATCACCATCACCCGCCTGGCGCGCGACCGCTTCCGCCTGGTCACCGGTGCCGGCTTCATCGACAACGACCTGGGTTGGATCCGGGCGCACCTCCTTCCCGACGACGCGCCGGTGACCCTGCGCGACGTCACCGAGGAGCTGACCTGCCTGGGGATGTGGGGGCCTAAGGCACGTCAGGTCCTGCAGGCCGTTACCGCCGTCGACGTCTCCAACGCCGCCTTCCCGTATATGACCGCCAAGGCCATCGACATCCGCGGCGCGCCGGTCCTGGCTCAGCGTGTGACCTATGTCGGCGAGCTCGGCTGGGAGCTGTACATGGACCCGGTCTGGGCGACGCACGTGTGGGACGCGTTGATGGCGGCCGGGCGGGCGCACGGCATTCGCACCGGCGGCTACAAGGTGCTCGATTCGCTGCGCCTGGAGAAAGGCTACAAGTACTACAGCGCGGACGTGACCATGCTCGAGAACCCCTACGAAGCCGGACTGGGTTTCTGCGTCAGGCTCAAGAAGGGCGACTTCGTCGGACGCGCCGCGCTGATCAAGGCCAAAGAACAAGGCATCTCGCACAAGCTGGCGACGCTCATCATCGGAGGCAGTGACTACCTGACTGTTTACGGCGGGGAGGCCGTCCTTCACAACGGGCAGGTCTTGGGCCGGCTGCGCAGCGGAGGTTACGGTTACACCGTGAAGAAGAACATCGGCTACGTGTACCTGCCGGTCGAGCTGACCAGGGCGGGGACGAAACTCGACGTGGACGTCATGGGCGAGATGGTCAAGGCCGAGGTCGCGGCCGACGTCCTGTATGATGCGGACGGGGCGCGCCTGCGGGTCTGAGGTGACGACCGGACCTCGCCGCGGCCAGAGAGAGTATGAGCCTCGCCAACCTGCTCCTGATCCTAGGTTCAGCCTGCATGCACGTCATCGTGCACGTCGGGTTGAAGAAGGCCCACGATCGGACCTCGTTCGTGTGGTGGATGCTGGTCTGGGCGATGGTGCTCTTCTCTCCGATCCTGTTCCTCTTCGGCCGTCCGCTCCCGTTGTTGGCTGTGGGGATCATGCTGCTCAGCTCGGTGTTCGAGGCCGCCTACTTCCTGGCCATCGCCAAGGCCTACCGTGGCGCGGACCTGTCGGTGATCTACCCGTTGGCGCGCGGCACCGCACCGGCGCTCCTGCTGGTGTGGTCGGCGCTGATCCTGCGCGAGCCGATCTCGGCCGGCGGGATCGCCGGGGTGATCACCATAGCCGCCGGCCTGTATGTCATCAACCTGCCGCGCCTGGGCGCCTGGCGCGAGCCCTTGCGTTCGCTGCGCCAGATCGGGCCGCGTTGGGCGCTCCTGGCCGGGTTAAGCACGTCGTTGTACACCGCCATCGACAAGATCGGCATCTCGCTGGTGCCGCCGCTGCTGTACACCTACGTCGCCCTGGGGATCACCACCCTGTGGGTGACGCCGTTCACGCTGCGCGAGGTTGGTTGGAGCGGGCTGCGCCAGGAGCTGCGCGCCTCGCGCCTCGGCACCGTTCTGGCCGGCCTGATGACGCTCGGCGCCTACGGCATCGTCCTGATGGCGATGCAGTTCGGCACACCGGCCTCGTACGCCGGCGCGGTGCGTGAGTTCAGCGTGGTCCTTGGCGCCGCATACGGCGTGTTTGTCCTGAAGGAGAGCCGCTCGCCGATGCGCATCGTCGGCTCGCTGATGGTGGCTGTCGGTGTGGCGATGATCGGCTTGCTCGGTTGAGTGTCGGAATGACTGCATCGCAGAACGCCCAGCACCAGGTCATCCTGCTGCCTTCCGGCCGGCGCGGCGCCGTCGCGCACGGCGCTAACCTGCTGGAAGCGTGTCGCGCGCTGGGGGTGGAGCTCGAGTCGATTTGCGGCGGGAGACAGACCTGCGGCAAGTGCCAGGTGATCGTCGAGGAGGGCACGTACCCCAAGCACGGCCTGACCTCGGCCGCTGATCACCTCTCGCCGCCCGGCGAGGTCGAAGCGGACTACGCCGCCAAGAACCTACTCGGCACCCGCCGTCTGGCCTGTGCCGCCGAGGTCGTCGGCGACCTGCTCCTCTCGGTCCCCGAGGAGAGCCAGGCCCGCAAGCAGATCGTCGCCAAAGCCGCCACCGACCGGGTCATCGACGTTCAGCCCGCCGTCCGGCAGGTGTACGTGGTGATCGTCTCGGCCGACCTGGGGGATGACCGCGGCGATTGGGAGAGGCTGCAGGAGGCGCTGGCCGAGCAGTGGTCGCTGGCCGGCCTGACGATCGACCTCCCCGCGCTGCGCAACCTTCAGGCGGCGCTGCGCGATCCGGCGGCGCAGGTGCCCGGCGGGCGCCGTGGCCTGACCGTGGCCGTCTGGCAGGAGCGCGAGGTCGTGCGCGTGCTACCGGGCTACGCCGAGGGGCTGTACGGCCTGGCCGTCGACATCGGGTCGACGACGATTGTGGCGCATCTGTGCGACCTGCGCACCGGCGCCCTGGCCGCTACCGAGGCGATGATGAACCCCCAGGTCCGTTACGGCGAGGACCTGATGAGCCGCGTCTCGTACGGGATGATGGAGCCGCAGGGCGTCGAGCGCATGCACCGCGCCGTCCTGCGGGCGGTGACCGAGCTGGCCGAGAAGGCCTGCGCCCGCATCGGGCAGACGCCCGAGTGCATACTCGACGCGGTCCTGGTCGGAAACACGATCATGATCCACCTGCTCCTGGGCATCGACCCGGTCGAGCTGGGCGGGGCACCTTTCGCCCTGGCGACAGCCGGCGCCGTCGATCTGCGGGCTCGCGATCTGGGGCTGGCCTTCGCCCCGTCCGCCCGCTTGCACACCCTGCCGTGCATCGCCGGCCACGTCGGCGCCGACCATGTCGGCGTCCTGTTGGCCGAAGCGCCCCAGCAGCAGGACGAGATGGCGCTGGTCGTCGACGTCGGCACCAATGCCGAGATGTCGCTCGGCAACCGCAACCGGCTGGTTTGCGCCTCCAGCCCGACCGGGCCGGCCTTCGAAGGGGCGCAGATCGCCCACGGCCAGCGGGCGGCGCCGGGGGCGATCGAGCGCGTGCGCATCGACGCTGCCACGCTCGAGCCGCGCTACCGGGTCATCGGCCACGAGGCCTGGATCGACCCCTCCAGCTCCGACCTGCCCGCCAGCGCCCGGGCCACAGGTATTTGCGGAAGCGGTATCATCGAGATCGTGGCGCAGATGTACCTGACGGGCATCTTGCGGGCCGACGGCCGGTTCGCCGACGACGCCGGTCAGCGCTGCCGGCGCGTCCGCACGCACGGACGCGCAGCGGCGTACGTGCTGGCCGAGGCCGGCCAGACGGCGACCGGGAAGGACATCGTCGTCACGCAGAACGACGTGCGCGCCATTCAGCTGGCCAAGGGCGCGCTGTACGCCGGTGTCAAGCTGCTGATGGAGCATCTGGGCGTGAGGCGCGTCGACCGGATCGCCCTGGCCGGAGCGTTCGGCAGCTACATCGATCCACAGCACGCCATGATCCTGGGCATGATCCCGGACTGCGATCTCGAGCGCGTTCGGGCGGTCGGCAACGCCGCCGGCGACGGGGCCCGCATCGCCCTGCTCAATCGTGGCCAACGCCTGGAGGCCGCCCGATTGGCCCGCTGGGTCGAGCACGTCCAGACCGCGACGGAGCCGGGATTCCAGCAGGCGTTTGTCGAGGCCATGGCGCTGCCGCATGCCGCGGATGCCTTCCCCCATCTGGAAGGCATCCTGCCGCAAGCGAAGATCAACGAGCCGCGCCGCCTGAGGCGCCGCAGCTCGAAAACGGGCTAGACGAGGACAGCATGAGCGATGACACCGACCTGACCAAGCTGGGGACCGAAGAGGTGATGCAGCAGATCCAGGACGACCTGTACGACGGCATGGCTGACGAAGTTACGTCCGCGACCCGCGAGCTGCTGCGCCGCGGCATGACGCCCTACGACGTTCTCACCAAGGCCCTGGTGGCCGGGATGGACGTCGTCGGCGCCGATTTCCGCGACGGGGTCCTGTTCGTCCCCGAGGTCCTCATGGCCGCCAAGGCGATGAAGTCCGGCATGGAGATCTTGCGCCCCCTCCTGGCCGAGACCGGGGCGCCGCAGGTTGGCACGATGGTCATCGGGACGGTCAAGGGCGATATCCACGACATCGGCAAGAACCTGGTCGCCATGATGATGGAAGGCGCCGGCTTCCAGGTGGTCAACCTGGGCATCAACAACGATTCGGAGAAATTCCTGGCCGCCGTCCGCGAGCACAAGCCCGAGATTGTGGGGATGAGCGCGCTGCTCACGACCACGATGCCCTACATGGGTGTGGTGATCAAGGCGCTCAAGGAGGCCGGCCTGCGCGATGATTTGATCGTGCTGGTGGGCGGCGCGCCGCTGAACGCCGCCTTCGCCGAGGAGATCGAAGCCGACGCCTACTGCCGCGATGCGGCCGTGGCCGTCGAGACGGCCAAGAAGCTCGTCGCCATCCGGCGCGGCAAGGCCTGAGACAAGGAGGACAAGCATGGGGGACTGGCAGAGTCTGCTCGATCGTCCCGGCGTGATCCTGGCGGATGGCGCCATGGGCACCATGCTCTTCGAAGCCGGTTTGGAGTTCGGCAATCCGCCCGAATTGTGGAACGTCGAGCATCCCGACCGCATCCTGGCGGTGCACCGCGCCTACCTGGAGGCCGGCGCCCAGATCGTCCTGACCAACACCTTCGGCGGCAGCTGCTTCCGGCTGGAACTGCACGGCCTGCAGGCGCGCGTCGCCGAGCTCAATCGGGCCGGCGTGGAGGTCGCCCGACAGGCGGTCGCGGCTGCGGGCGGCAGCACCCTGGTGGCGGGCGACATCGGCCCGAGCGGCGCCATGCTCGCCCCGCTGGGGACCCTGACTTACGACGAGGCGACGGCCGGCTTCGCCGAGCAGGCCGGCGCGCTGGCCGCGGCCGGGGTCGATCTGTTTTACATCGAGACGATGGCCAGCCTGGAGGAGATCCACGCCGCCGTCGAAGGCGTGCAGCGGGCCGCCACCGGCCTTCCGATCTGCGCCACGATGACCTTCGACACGCATGGCTTCACCATGATGGGCGTCTCGCCCGAGAAGGCCGTCGAGGCGTTGGCGGGTTGGGGTGTGTCGGCTGCCGGCGGAAACTGCGGCAACGGCCCGGACGAGATTCTGGAGGTCATCCGCAAGATGCGCGCCGCCGCGCCGCAGGCCGTCCTGGTCGCCAAGGCGAACGCCGGCATGCCCGAGCTGGTCGCCGGTCGGGCCGTCTACCGGGCCGGGCCGGAGGTCATGGCCCGCTACGCCGTCGCCGCGGCGCAGGCCGGTGCGCGTCTCATCGGCGCGTGCTGCGGCAGCACCCCGGCGCACCTGCGCGCCATGGCCGAGGCCCTCTCGGCCGCCGGGCTGCGCCCTTGATCGACGGCAGAGGCCGGGGATGAAGACGGCCCTGATCGCCTGCGGCGCCCTCGCCCGCGAGGTGCTCAGCCTCAAGGCCAAGCACGGCTGGGACGCCGACGTGCTGGGCGTGCCGTCGCTGCTGCACAACGAGCCCGACCGCATCCCGCCGGCGGTCCTCAAGCGCATCCGGCTGGCGCGCCGGGACTATGCACGCGTCATCGTCGTCTACGGCGACTGCGGCACGGGCGGGCAGCTCGATCGCGCTCTGCAAGCGGAAGGGGTCGAGCGCGTCGCCGGGCCACACTGCTACGAGATGTACGCCGACGGTCTCTTTCACAAGCTGATGGAAGAGAATCCCGGCACCTATTTCCTGACCGACTACCTGGTGCAGTCGTTCGAGCCCCTGGTCATCGAGGGGATGGGGCTGGATCGGCACCCCGAGCTGCGTCAGGAGTACTTCCGCAACTACTCACGGGTGGTGTATCTGGCCCAGCGCGACGACCCGGCTCTGCGTCAGCGAGCAGCCTGGGCGGCCGACGCCCTCGGCCTTCCGTTGGAGATCCGCCAGGTCGGTTACGGTGCGCTGGAGACGAGGTTGGTGGAGTTGATGCGCACATGATGGTCGCCTATCAGGTGGTCTACTGGCGCGACATCCCCGCCCAGGTCAAGCTGCACGCCGGCAGAGAGCGGCTGGCCAGACCGTTGAGCGAGCGCTTTCAACAGGCGATCGACGCGGCGGCCATGCGCGCCGGGCTGGCCGAGAGCGACGCCTACCTGGCCGAATGGCGCTCGTCGGATTGGCAGGAACGCGACGGGCCGATGGCCGATCTGGCCGCAGCCCTGGTCGCCGAACTCGAGTCGGACTACCCCGACGACCGTCTGACAGCCCTGGCCGCCCGCGGCGGTCGGGGGAGCTGATCGTTCCCCCGAGTCGCCGCCATGTCGCTCTTGCAGAACGCCCCGCACTTGCTCGAACGCGCTTACGCCTCCACCCAGGCCGTGCTGCGCCCACTCCGGCGCTGGCTGCGCCCGGGGGGAGGGGTCGAGCGGGTCTTCGTCTGGGGGGAACGCCTGAGCAAGGGCCCCGTCTTCGATTGCCGCATGTGCGGGCAGTGCGTCCTGCACTCGACCGGCATGACCTGCCCGATGACGTGCCCGAAGAACATGCGCAACGGCCCGTGCGGCGGCGTGCGGCCGGACGGCCGCTGCGAGATCCTGCCCGACCAGCCGTGCATCTGGGTTCTGGCCTGGAGGCGCGCCGAGAATATGCCGCGCTTCGGCGCCGAGATCGGGCGGGTCCTGCCGCCTCTGGATCGCCGCCTGCAGGACACTTCGGCCTGGATCAATGATCTCGACGGCCGGGGGGCGCAGGCGCCGGCGGGATGGGATCAATGAAACCGCGCTCCCGGCTGGAGCGCGTTCTGCGCTCGGGCCGCTTCGCCGTCACGGCCGAACTCAATCCGCCCGACTGCGGGGAGGCGCAGTGCGTCTACGACCGGGCCCTGGTGCTGGCTTCGGTCTGCGACGCCATCAACGCCACCGACGCCTCCGGGGCGAACGTGCACATGTCCAGCGTCGGCGTGTGCGCCCTGCTCACCCGCGCCGGCTACGAGCCGGTCATGCAGGTCTCCTGCCGCGACCGCAACCGCATCGCCATCCAGGGCGATCTGCTCGGCGCGGCCGCCATGGGAGTGCGCAACCTGCTGTGCCTGACCGGCGACGGCGTCCAGGCCGGCGATCAGCCTCAGGCCAAGCCCGTCTTCGATCTGGATTCGATCATGCTGCTGCGCACCGCCCGCATCATGCGCGACCAGGGCCAATTTCTGAGCGGCCGCCGGATCGAATCCCCGCCGCCCTTCTTTCTGGGCGCGGCCGCCAATCCGTTCGCGCCGCCTTTCGAGCATCGCGCCCGGCATCTGGCCAAGAAGATCGAGGCCGGGGCCGAGTTCATCCAGACCCAGTGGTGCTTCGACGTCCCACGCCTGCGAGAGTTCATGGCGATGGCCGGCGACCTGGGGCTTCCCGAGCGGGCGTTCATCCTGGTCGGGGTCGGCCCGCTGCGCTCGGCCCGAGCTGCGGAGTGGCTGCGCAGCCGCGTCCCCGGCGTCGTCATTCCGGACGAAGTTGTCGGCCGGCTGCGTCGCCTGCCCACAGATAAACAGCAGCAGGAGGGCAAGCGGCTGTGCGTCGAGATCATCCAGCAAGTGCAGGACATCCCCGGCGTGCGCGGCGTGCACGTCATGGCGTTCCGCCAGGAAGAGTTGGTGGCCGAGATCATTGAGGAAGCCGGTCTGCTGCCGCGGCGCCGTGGAACCGCCGGGGCGACGGCCGGGCCCCCTTCGGAGGATTAAACTGCATGGACACCCTCGTCACCTCACCCAAGCGTCAGGTCCTCATCGGACCAGAGCGCCCGTTCGTCATCATCGGGGAACGCATCAACCCCACCGGCCGCAAAGGGCTGGCGGCCGAGATGGCCGCCGGCAACTTCGAGCGCGTCCGGGCCGACGCGCTGGCCCAGGTTGAGGCCGGAGCCCAGATGCTCGACGTCAACGCCGGCATCCCGTTGGCCGACGAGCCGGCGCTGATGGCCGAAGCGGTGCGCGTGGTCCAGTCGGTTGTCGACGTCCCGCTGTCGATCGATTCGTCGGTCGTGGCGGCTCTCGAATCCGGATTGGCGGCTTATCAGGGCAAGGCGTTGATCAATTCGGTCACCGGCGAGGACGAGAGGCTGGAGGTGGTGCTGCCCCTGGCCAGAAAGCACGCCGCGGCGGTGATCGGCGTCGCCAACGACGAGACCGGGATCTCGCACGATCCGGACGTGCGCTTCCAGGTGGCCAGGAAGATCGTCGAACGCGCCGAGCACTACGGGATCCCCCGCCAGGATGTGCTCATCGATCCGCTGGCCATGCCGATCGGCGCCGTCCCGACGGCCGGGCTATCGCTGTTCAGGCTGGTCCAGCGGCTGCGCAACGAGCTGGGCGTCAACTCCGTCTGCGGCGCTTCGAATGTCTCCTTCGGCCTGCCGGGCCGGCCGGCGTTGAACGCCGCCTTCCTGGCCATGGCCATCGCCGCCGGGCTGACCTGCGCTATCACCAACCCCCTGGAGGAAACCATCCGCAGCACCGCGCTGGCGACCGACGTGTTCATGGGCCGAGATGAGAACTGCCTGGCCTGGCTGCGCGCTCAGCGCGCCGGGGCCAAGACCGAGGGCGGCGCGGCCGGCGAGC
>Ga0154653_1101_pt2 | contig 19017 bp, 19 predicted proteins | sample Rifle2008BG13ft_FD_116082 | JGI IMG/M metagenome (GOLD analysis project Ga0154653, IMG submission 116082) | Chloroflexi bacterium RBG_13_68_17
GATCTGCATCGATCTGCCCTGCGCGTTGCGCGGCGCCGAGGCCTTCGCCCGGGAGCTCTGCCGCCGTCTGGGCATCGAGCTGGGCGGCACGACCGCCGACGGGCTGATCACGGTCGAGCCGGTCATGTGTCTGGCAGCCTGCGACCGGGCGCCGATGTTCCAGGTCCAGGGCGCCGACGGGCTGCACTATCACGAAAACCAGACCGTCGATTCGGCGCTGGCTCTAGTCGAGATGCTCCGCCAGGGGGTGTCGCGTGGCTGAGCGCCTCCTCCTGCGGCATCGGGACATTCCCGGCCTGGAGGATCTGGACGTCTACCTGAAGCACGGCGGTTTCAAGGCCCTGCGCCAGGCCGTGACCGGGATGTCTCCGCAGCAGGTGATCGACGAGGTCAAGGCCTCCGGCTTGCGCGGCCGAGGCGGGGCCGGCTTTCCCGCCGGCCTGAAGTGGTCGTTTCTCACCCCGGGCGTCTTCCCGCGCTACGTCGTCGCCAACGCCGACGAGTCTGAGCCGGGCACCTTCAAGGATCGCGAGCTCCTTGAATCCAACCCGTATCAGTTCCTGGAAGGGTTGGCCGTCTGTGCCTACGCCGCCCAGGCCGGCACGGCTTACGTCTACTGCCGCGGCGAGTTCTGGGACCTGGCCGAGGCGCTGGAGTGGCACATCGGTCGGCTGCGCCTGCGCGGCCTGCTGGGCGAACGGCTTTTCGGAACCGAATTCAGCCTGGAGATCCACGTCCACCTCGGCGCCGGGGCGTACATCTGCGGCGAAGAGACGGCGCTGCTCGACTCGCTGGAGGGCAAACTCGGCCAGCCGCGCTTGCGGCCGCCGTTCCCGGCGGCCGAGGGACTGTACGGCAAACCGACGGTCATCAACAACGTCGAGACCCTCGCCAACCTGCCGCCGATCCTCAGCCGTGGCGCAGCCTGGTACAAGACCATCGGGACGGAGAAGAGCCCCGGACCGAAGATCTTCTGCTTGTCCGGCTGTGTGGCTCGGCCGGGAAACTACGAGCTTCCCCTGGGGACGACCTTTCGCGAGCTGATCTTCACTCACGGCGGCGGGATCCCCGAGGGGCGGCGGATCAAGGCGATTCTCCCGGCCGGCGCCTCGTCGTCGATCCTGCCCGCCAGCGAGGCCGTCCTCGACACGCCCATGGACTACGAATCGGTGGCCGCCATCGGCTCCGCACTCGGGTCGGCGTCGGTGATCGTCCTGGATGACACTGTCGATCTGGCCTGGGCGGCCCTGAAGACGACTCGCTTCTTCAAGCACGAATCCTGCGGCAAGTGCACGCCCTGCCGCGAGGGTACGTATTGGATGCTGCACATCGCCGAACGCATCCACGCCGGCAAAGGGACGCGTGAGGACGTCGCCCTGCTCGAGGCCGTCGCCCGGCAGATTCAGGGCAAGTGCCTGTGCGCGCTGGGCGAGTTCTCAACCATGCCGGTGGTCTCGGCCATGGAGCACTTCCGGGCGGACTTCGAGCAGCACACGGCGGGCGGACGATGAGCGACCAACGCGTGACGCTGACGATCGACGACGTGACGGTGACCGTCCTGGCCGGGACCCTGATCGTGGACGCGGCCAAGCAAGCCGGCATCCACATCCCGGTGTTCTGCTACCACCCCAAGATGGAGCCGGTCGGCATGTGCCGCATGTGCCTGGTCGAGATCGGGCGGCCGCGCCGCGAGCGCGCCACGGGCGCGGCCGTGCTGGGCCCGGACGGCCAGCCGCTCATCGATTTCAACCCCAAGCTCGAGACCGCCTGCACCACGCCGGTCGGGGAAGGTTGGGTGGTCCGCGGTCTGACCGAGAAGCCCCGCGCCGGTCGGCGCGAAGTGCTCGAATTCCTGTTGACCTCCCATCCGCTCGACTGTCCGGTGTGCGACAAGGGCGGCGAGTGCCCCCTGCAGAACCTGACCATGGCCCACGGACCGGGCAAGAGCCGCTTCGTCTACGATGAGAAGATGCACCTGGCCAAGCACGTCCCGCTGGGCGAGCTGATTGTCCTCGATCGGGAGCGCTGCATCCAATGCGGCCGCTGCGTCCGATTCCAGGACGAGATCGTCGGGGAACCGGTCATCGGTTTCTTCGAACGCGGGCGCAAGCTCGAAATCGTCAGCTTCTCGGAACCCGGCTTCGATTCGGTCTTCTCCGGCAACACGACCGACATCTGCCCCGTCGGCGCATTGACGACGACAGACTTCCGTTTCGAGGCGCGGCCTTGGGAGCTGCACGCCGCCGCCTCGATCTGCACCCACTGCCCGGTCGGCTGCAACCTGACGCTCAACATCCGCCGCCAGCCGAATGCGCGCGGGCAGATCCTGGTGCAGCGAGTCATGCCGCGCCAGAATGAAGCGGTCAACGAGATCTGGATCTGCGATAAGGGGCGCTTCGGCCATCACTTTGCCGCCAGCCCCGAGCGGCTGAACGCGCCCCTGGTCCGCCAGGACGGCCGGCTGGTCGAGGTGGGCTGGGACGAAGCCCTCGTCCACGCCGCCGATGGGCTGCGCCGGGCGAACGGCCGAATCATCGGTCTGGGCGGTGGACGGGCGGCGAACGAAGACCTGTACCAGCTGCGCGCGCTGGTCGAGGGGCTGGGCGGGAGGACGGCGCTCTCGGAGTGGATGGCCGGCGGGGCGCTCGTCCAGCACTTCGGCGCCGGCAGCCAATTCGACTTCGGCCGCCTGGGCGCCGGCGACGCCGTTCTTGTGCTGGCCTCCGACCTGCAGGAGGAGGCCCCGCTGTGGTGGCTGCGGATCAAGCAGGCGGCCGACCGCGGCGCGGCCGTTTATGTGGCCGGGGTGCGCCCGACGCGGCTCGAGGCGCACGCCACGCACACGCTGCGCTACCCCGCCGGGGAGGCGGTCAAGACCGCCGTCGGCCTGCTGCACGCCGTCCGCGGCGGGGAAGACCTGGCCGGTTTCCGAGGAGATGACTCCCTGCGCGCCGTCGGGACCGCGCTCAAGGAGGCGCGCGAACTGGTGGTCCTGTACGGCCGGGAAGCCTTGGACGCAGCCGGGACGGAAGCGCTGGCGCGCGCCTGCGCCGGCTTGCTGACCGCCAGCGGCCATGCCGGGCGGCCCGGCAGCGGGTTGATCGCCGTCTGGCCGAAAGCCAACACTCAGGGCGCCTGGGAGATCGGTTTGCGGCCGCAGGCGGACGGCCTGGCGGCAGCGCTCGCCGGCGCCGCTGCCGCGCTGATCGTGGCGGCCGATCCGGCCGGCGACGACCCGGCCCTGGCCGAGTCCATCGAGAAAGCCGGTTTCGTCGTCGTGCAGGAGCTGTTCTTGACCGAGACGGCCCGGCGGGCCGACGTGGTCTTCCCGGCGCAGGCGTTCACCGAGCGGGAGGGCTCGTTCACCTCGGGCGAGCGCCGCGTGCAGCGCTTCTTTCCGGCGGTTCCGCCGCGGCCGGGGACCCGGCCCGACTGGCTGATCCTGGCCGATCTGGGCGAAAGACTCGGCCTCAGCCTGGTGAAGAGCTCGGCCTCGGCCGTGTTCGACGCGATGGCCGCGGAGATCGTCGCGTACGCCGGTCTCTCCTATCAGGCGCTCTCTTGGGTCGAGCCGCAGTGGCCGATCGTCGGCGGCGACGACCTGTACTACGGCGGGACCGCCTACCGGAACGACCAGGGCCTGGGGGCCAAACTCCCGGCGCTGGCCGAGCGCGGAACGACCGTCGAGGTGCCATGGGTTGCTCCAGCCGAACCCCCGTCGGGCGGCGACGTGCTCCTCATCCCGGTTGACCGCCTGCTGGATGCCGGCACGACACTCCGGCCGACGAAGGAATTGGACCCGCGGCGCGCCCGCGCCCAGGCGATGCTGAACGCGCAGGACGCGGCCGGTTGGGGCGTGGCCGACGGCGATGAGGTTGAGGCCGCCTGGGACGGTCGGACCGCGCGTCTGGCGGCGGTCGTCTCCGAGGCGGTTCCGGCGGGATGCGTCTTGATCCCGCGCAGCGTGGGTGTGCCCCTCGACGCCCCGGCCGCGGGGAACCTGGTCGCGGCCAGGGAGCGGGCCTAGCCATGGACCTGGCGTTGCTGCTGGAGTGGACGATCAAGTCGGTGGCGATCCTCCTCGGCTCAGTGATCGGCTTCGCCTACCTGACGTACTTCGAACGGCGCGTCCTGGCCCGCATGCAGGTGCGCATCGGGCCGAACCGGGCCGGACCCTGGGGTCTGCTTCAGCCGGTCGCCGACGGGGTGAAACTGATCTTCAAAGAAGAGGTCATCCCGACCGCCGCCGACAAAGTCCTGTTCGTTCTGGCCCCGATCGTGACGGTGATTCCGGCGCTGATCATTTTGGCGGTCGTCCCGATCGGCCCGACGGTCCACTTGTTCGGGCGAGAGATCGAACTGGGGCTGGCCGGCGACGTCAACGTCGGCGTCCTGTACATCTCGGCCGTGACCTCGGTCGCCATCTACGGCATCACCATCGCCGGCTGGGCCTCGAACAACAAGTACGCGTTGATGGGCGGGCTGCGCTCGGCGGCGCAGATGATCAGCTATGAGCTGGCGCTCGGTCTGACGCTGGTCGGCCCGATCCTGATGGCCGGGTCGATGAGCGTGAACGATATCGTCGTCGACCAGCGCGGCCTGTGGTATGTGGTCTCGCAGCCGATCGGCTTCGCCATCTGGGTGATCGCCTCGCTGGCCGAGGTCAACCGCGCCCCCTTCGACATGCCCGAGGCGGAGCAGGAGTTGACGGCCGGCTACCATGTCGAGTATTCCGGCATGAAGTTCGCCCTGTTCTTCATGGCCGAGTACGTCAAGATGATCGCCGTGTGTGTGATCGGGGCGACGTTGTTCCTGGGCGGCTACTGGGGACCGTTTGTAGACCGCTGGCCGCTGCTCGGCCCCGTGTACTTGTTCGTCAAGGTGCTGGGGCTGATCTTCTTCCAACTGTGGGTGCGGGCGACGCTGCCGCGCTTCCGCTACGACCGGCTGATGGCCTTTGGGTGGAAGATCCTGTTGCCGGCGGCGCTGATCAACGTGGCCACGACTGCGGTGCTGGTCGTGTTGGGGCGGTAGGAGAGGCTAGGATGAATCCGCTGGAGATCCTGCGCGGCCTGTGGATCACCTTCCGCAGTATGTTCGAAAAGCCGGTGACCTACGCGTATCCGGAGGTCAAGCGGCCGGTGCACGAGCGGTTCCGCGGCCGGCACGAGCTGAAGCGCTACGACAACGGGCTGGAGAAGTGCATCGGCTGCTCGCTGTGCGCGGCCGCCTGCCCGGCGGACGCCATCTTCGTCGAGGCGTCGGAGAACAGCGACGCGGCGCGCTTCTCGCCCGGCGAGCGCTATGCCAGCACTTACGAGATCAACATGCTGCGCTGCATCTTCTGCGGCTACTGCGAGGATGCCTGCCCGACGGAGGCCATCGTCCTGGAGCACCAGTATGAGCTGTCCTTCACCGAGCGGCGCCAATCGGTCTACGACAAGGACATGCTCCTGGTGCCGGTCCCGCCGGGGGGCCAGCTTACCCCGATGCGCGTGACCCCGGGGAGCTTCAGCCGATCGATCCCGGTCATGAAGGATCCCGAATGAGCGCCCCCGGGAGGACGGCCGATGACGACTGATCTCATCCTGTTCGCGGTGATCTCCGTCCTGGCGGTGGCCACGGCGCTGGCCATGCTGTTCAGTCGCAATGCGGTCTACTCGACGCTGTTCCTGGTCTTCAATTTCCTGGTCGTGGCCGTGCTGTATCTGCTGTTGAACGCGGCCTTCATCGCCATGGTCCAGGTGACGGTCTACGCCGGGGCGATCATGGTGCTGTTCCTGTTCGTGGTCATGCTGCTGGGGGCGGAGCAGCTGTCGGGGCGGACGGCCCTGCGATGGCAGCGGCCGCTGGCCGTGATCTTCGGCGGCGCGTTGCTGGCGATCATCGGCTACGTCTTCCTGTTCCGCCCGGCCGGTTCGGCCAGCTTGCCGCCGGTCCCGGCCGAGTTCGGCAGCCCGGCGGCCGTGGGCAGCGAGCTGTTCCAGCAGTACCTGGTGCCGATCGAGATCGCCTCGATCCTGCTCCTGGTCTCGATGGTCGGGGCCATCGTGCTGACCCGTCCCGAGAAGAGGAAGGCCGAATGAACGTACCGACCGCGTACATCCTGGTGCTGGCGGCGGTGCTCTTCTCCATAGGGGTGATGGGAGTCCTGGTCCGCCGCAACGCCATCATCGTCTTCATGTCCATCGAGTTGATGACCAACGCCGGCAATCTGGCGTTCATCGCCTTCGCCCGGGAGTTCCTCTCGACCGCCGGGCAGGTCTTCGTCTTCTTCACGATCGCCGTGGCCGCGGCCGAGGTCGCCGTCGGGCTGGCGCTGGTCGTGGCGATTTTCAAGAGCAAGCACAGCATCGACATCGATCAGATGAGCAGCTTGAAGGGCTAGGTGAGTGGATCCCATGCATGTGGTTGAGACCGCACAGGCCGGGGGATTGTTCGCCTACGCACCCCTGATCATCCTGTTCCCCCTTCTCGGCCTGCTCGTCAACTTGCTGGTCGGGCGCCGGCTGGGGGAGCGCTTCGTCGGACTCGTGGCCAGCGGCGCGGTGGTGCTCGGTTTCGTCGTCGCCGTCCTGCAGTTCCTGGCGCTGCGGTCCGCGCCCGAGGGCGCCCGGGTGGTGGTGGCCGACTGGATCGCCATCGGCTCGCTGTCGGTCCCCTGGGCGCTCAAGATCGACAGCCTGTCGGTGACGATGATGCTGATGGTCACCGGCGTGAGCACGCTCATCCACATCTACGCCGTCGGCTACATGCACGAGGACGTGCGCTTCCAGGGCGATCCCGGCCGCTACACCCGCTTCTTCATCTACTTCAACCTGTTCGTGGCGGCGATGATGGTGCTGGTCACCGGCGACAGCTTCCTGACGCTGTTCGTCGGCTGGGAGGGCGTGGGGCTGTGCTCGTACTTGTTGATCGGGTTCTGGTACGAGAAGGGGGCGGGCGGCATCGGCAATGCCCTGGCCGGCAAGAAGGCCTTCATCGTCAACCGCATCGGCGACTTCGGGTTCCTGATCGCCATGTTGCTGGCCTTCTGGGCTTTCGGCAGCCTGCGCTTCGATGAGGTCTTCCTGCGCGCAGAGGAGATGGGTCCGGCGGCTGCCGGTGTGGTGACCGCCATCACGCTCTTCTTGCTGGTCGGCGCGACGGGAAAATCGGCTCAGCTGCCGCTGTACGTCTGGCTGCCGGACGCTATGGCCGGCCCGACGCCGGTCTCGGCGCTGATCCACGCCGCGACGATGGTCACGGCCGGCATCTACATGATCACTCGCAACCACGTGCTCTTCGAGCTGGCCCCGTTCTCCTCGAACGTGGTCGCCTGGGTCGGGGCGGCGACGGCCTTGTTCGCGGCGACCATCGCCGTCGGACAGTACGACATCAAGAAGGTTCTGGCCTATTCGACGATCAGCCAGCTCGGCTTCATGGTCGCCGCCGTCGGCCTGGGCGCCTACGTGGCCGGCATGTTCCATCTGGTCACGCACGCATTCTTCAAGGCGCTGCTGTTTCTCTCGGCCGGGTCGGTCATCCAGGGCGTCGAGCGCGGGCACCATCATGCCGCCCAGGATCACACCGCCCACGGCGGCCCGCCGTTCGATCCGAATGACATGCGCGGCATGGGCGGCCTGGCCGGGCGCATGCGCACGACCTTCACGGTTTACCTGATCGGCGCGGTGGCGCTGGCGGGCATCCCGCCGCTGGCCGGCTTTTTCTCCAAGGATGAAATCCTGGCCGAGGCCAGCCGTCAGGACCCGATCGTCTATTGGCTGCTGACCGCGGCCGCTTTCCTGACCGCCTTCTACATGGGCCGCCAGATCTGGATGGTGTTCTTTGGCCGTCCGCGTTCCTCGGCCGCGGCCGCGGCGGTGGAGAGCCCGCTGGTGATGACCGCGCCGCTGGCGGGTCTGGCGCTGCTGTCGGTAGTCGGCGGGGCGCTCAACCTGCCTGGCGTGCACACTCTCGGCCATTGGCTCGAGCACAGCCTGGGAGTGCTCGAGGCAGGCGAGTTCAACCCGGCCGTAGCGCTCCTCTCGGTCGGCCTGGCCGGCCTGGCCGTTGCGCTGGCCTGGCTGTTGTATGGGCGGACGCCGCTGGCCGAAGGTCGCCCCGACCCGCTGCGGCGGCTGCTTGGCCCGCTCTTCGTCGGGATGGAGAACAAGTGGAAGGTCGATGAGCTCTACGACTGGCTGATCGTGCGCCGCTATGTGGACCTGTCCCGCTTTCTGGCTGAAACGGTCGACGGCCGTTTCTGGCATGACTGGTTCCACGACTTGCTTCTGGCCCGCAGCTTCCGCCGGGGGACGCGCTGGTTGTCCGACGGATTCGACCTGCCGATCGTCGACGGTTTCTTCAATGGGCTGGCCCGGCTGACGGGCCGCGCGGCCGGCGGGCTGCGCAGTCTGCAGACCGGCTATGTCCGCAACTACGCGCTGGCGCTGCTGGCAGGGGCGGTCGTAGTTCTGAGCTTGCTGCTGTTCGGGTGACCGAGCTGATGAGGGCTGACGATGGACTCCTTTGATCCGATGTTGTTGACTCTGGTGACCTTCTTCCCGCTGCTGGGAGTGGCCGCTCTGCTGCTCCTGCCCGGAAAGCGGCCCGCGGCCCTGCGCTGGACCGCCCTGGTCACCTCGATCGTGACCTTCGGGATCTCCCTGGGGGTGTTGGCCCGCTTCGATCCCGGGGAGCCCGGGCTGCAACTGGTCACACGGCTGCCCTGGATCCAGGTAGCCGGCTGGGACATCGACTATCACCTGGGGGTCGACGGATTGAGCCTGCTGCTCGTCCTGCTGACGACCTTCCTGACGCCGATCTCGATTCTTTCGACCTGGACCGCGGTCGTAGAGCGGGTCAAGGAGTTCATGATCTTCTTCCTGCTGCTCGAGATCGGGATGGTGGGCGTGTTCCTGGCGCAGGACCTATTCCTGTTCTACATCTTCTGGGAGTTCACCCTCGTCCCGATGTATTTCCTGATCGGCATCTGGGGCGGGCCGCGCCGCATCTATGCCGCGCTCAAGTTCTTCCTATACACCATGGCCGGCTCGATCCTGATGCTCCTGGCCATCCTGTGGCTCGGGCTGCGCGCCGGCACGTTCTCCGTCCCCGATCTGATCGCCCAGGGCGGCATCCCGGCTGGGATTCAGACGTGGCTGTTCCTGGCCTTCGCCGCCGCCTTCGCCATCAAGGTCCCGATGTGGCCGCTGCACTCGTGGCTGCCCGATGCCCACGTCGAGGCGCCGACGGCGGGCTCGGTTATCCTGGCCGGCGTGCTCCTGAAAATGGGCACGTACGGTTTTCTGCGCTTCAATCTTCCGCTCTTCCCGGAGGCGGCCGTGCGCTTCGCGCCCTGGATGGCGCTGCTGGCGGTCATCGGGATTCTGTACGGGGCGGCGGTTTCGTATGCCCAGCGCGACGTCAAGAAGCTGGTCGCCTACTCCTCGGTCAGCCACCTGGGTTTCGTCGTGCTCGGCTTGTTCGCCCTCAACCCGCAAGGGATCCAGGGCGGGATCCTGCAGATGGTCAACCACGGGTTGAGCACAGGCGCCCTGTTCCTCATCGTCGGCATGATCTACGAGCGCCGCCATACCCGCGAGATGGATGCCTTCGGCGGCCTGTGGAAGGTCATGCCGGTCTACGGAGCGTTGACGCTGATCGTCGTGCTCTCGTCGATGGGCCTCCCGGGTCTGAACGGCTTCGTCGGCGAGTTCACCATTCTGCTCGGCTCGTTCGGGTCGCAGGCGATCGGGTCGCCCTGGTTCGCCGGTCTGGCGGCGCTGGGCGTGATCTTGGCGGCGATCTACATGCTGTACATGTTTCAGAAGATGTTTCTTGGCCCGGCCGACAAGGCCGAGAACCAAGGCCTGAAGGATCTGAGCGCCCGCGAGGTCGCGACGCTGCTTCCGCTGCTGGCGCTCATCTTCTGGATCGGGCTCTACCCGCGGCCGTTCTTCGACCTGATGGCGCCCTCGGTGGACCGGCTGGTGGCCGTGCTGCAGACCGCCGCGCTGGCCGTGAGATAGATGATGCCCGCACAGGATGTCCTCCAGATCCTCCCGCTCCTCGTCCTGGTGGGCTGGGCGTGCCTGCTGCTCCTGGCCGACGCCTTCATTCCGCACGATCGCAAAGGGCTGACGGCGGCGCTGGCCGCCGCCGGTCTCCTGGCGACGCTCATCCTCGAGGTCGCCTGGGGGGGCCGGACCGGTCTGGCTTTCGGGGGGATGATCGCGCTGGACGGCTTCGCCACGTTCCTTAACGTGATCTTCCTGGCCAGTGGTCTGGTCAGCATCGCCATCGCTTACGGCTACCTGAAACGCATGCAGTTGGAGCGCAGCGAATACTACCCGCTCCTGCTGTTCAGCGTATCGGGTATGGTGCTCATGTCGCACGCGGCCGATCTGATCGTCGTCTTCCTGGCGCTGGAGCTGCTGTCGATCCCCCTGTACGTCCTGTCCGGCATCGCCCACCCGCGCCTCGAGTCGGAAGAGTCGGCCCTCAAGTACTTCCTGCTGGGGACCTTTGCCACGGGCTTTCTGGTCTTCGGCATCGCCCTGACCTACGGCGTGACGCAGTCGACCAATCTGGTCGAGGTAATGGGCGCGCTGCAGACGCAGGCGGATCCGGCGCTGCTCCTGGTCGGGATCGGGCTGATCCTGATCGGCCTGGGGTTCAAGGTGGCGGTGGTTCCGTTTCACATGTGGACGCCCGACGTCTACCAGGGCTCGCCGACTTCGGTGGTTGCGTTCATGACCGTTGGGGCGAAGCTGGGCGGCTTCGCCGCGCTGCTGCGGGTTTTCGTGACCGCCTTCCCGGCATTGGCCCCGGCCTGGGCCCCGACGGCTGCCTGGGTGGCGGCGGCGACGATGGCCTGGGGGAACATCGCTGCCCTGGCGCAGAGCAACATCAAGCGCATGCTGGCCTACTCGAGCGTCGCCCACGCCGGCTACATCTTGATGGCCCTGGCCTCGGCCCAGGGTCCCGTCGTTGTGCCGGCGGTCCGGGCGGCGCTCTTCTACCTGCTGGCTTATGCCGTCACCAGTCTGGGTGCGTGGGCGGTGGTGGCTGCGCTGGAGCGGGCGGAGGGCAAGGGGCTCGAGATCGATGACTACGCCGGGTTGGGCTCGCGTCGGCCGGCCCTGGCCTTGGCGATGACCGTCTTCATGCTGTCGCTCACCGGCGTCCCGCCGACGGCCGGTTTCGTCGGGAAATTCACGCTGTTCCAGTCGGCGATCGACGCCGGGCTGATCTGGCTGGCGATCGTCGGGGTGCTGACCTCGCTGATCTCGGCGGCGTTCTACCTGCGCGTCGTGGTGGTGATGTACATGCGCCCGGGGGAGCCGGCCGCCGAGGGCGACGCCTGGCTCAAGGGGAGCATCGGCCTGGCGGCCGTGGCGACAGTGCTCCTTGGTCTGCTGCCCGGGCCGGTCCTGGCGCTGATCGCCGGGGCGGGGACGATGGCCGGCATCCCCTAGCCGGCCGCGGGGCTCGCTTCTCCGGCGAGATTCCCGAACGCCCCGTTGCCGACCCTTCGCTTCGCCGCACGCTGGGAGTGCGTGGAGGTTGTGCTAGGGGAATCGGTGTATGCTCGGCAGGGCAGGCGGAGGCAGGCACAATGGCCGCGGTTCGGGCGCATGTGTGGGTGACCGGGCGGGTGCAGGGCGTCAACTTCCGTCTCTACACCCGTGAGCAGGCACAGGCTTTGGGTCTGACCGGCTGTGTGCGCAACCTGCACGATGGACGGGTCGAGGCCGTGGTTGAGGGTGAGGCGGCGGCGGTCGAGGCGATGCTGGCCTGGTGCCGGCATGGGCCGTCGGGGGCGCGAGTGGACGAGGTGCACGTGTCGAACGAGGCGCCGACCGGCGAGTTCAACGGTTTCGGGATCCGCTGGTAGACTGGGAAACCGAGTTCGTCGGGGGAAATGAAACGGCGCCGGGAAACTGGCGCCGTTTGCGTCCGTCGCTGGCGATGGGCCTAGTGGCAGGTGGCGCAGGATCCGCCGGAACAGCCGGCGCATCCGCCGCCGCCGTCCCCGGCGACGACCCGGCCTTCGCTGTGGGCGGCGAAGAGGGAGATCAGGCGCGAGGTATGCTGGCTGGCGCAGGTCGTGCAGGCGATCGGCTGGTCTGCGTCGGCCATCGCCCGCAGCGTGTCGAATCGTTCTCCACAATCCAGACAGGCGTATTCGTACAGCGGCATGCTCTCACCAACCCGAACCGGTATCGGCTCCATTCTACCTCCCGGTACGGAGGCGGTCAATGCGGGTGTTGCGGAGCACCAGGCAGGGATAGAATGATGCGCCAGAACGTCGCTTCTCGACCAGCCGCAGGAGGCGCGTGATGAGACCGTCCGGGCGAGTCCGCTGCGAGGGCTTCCTGTGCCGGGATGTCGACCATGCCACTTACGTCGTGCCGGGGATCGAGGTCGACCCGGCCCGCGTCTCGGTCGTGCTCATTTCGGAATCTGCGCCCGCGGACCTCGCCGATTACTATTACGCGCGCGGTGATCCCCTCTTCCAGCAGACGACGGTGCAGGCATTCCGCGACGCCGGCGTAGGGGTGGACAGCATCGCGGATGTGCTGGCGCGTGGGGTGTACCTGACCACGGCTGTGAAGTGCGGCAAGAAGGCCTACGGGATCGCGCCGGCGACCGTTGCCGCTTGCTCGGACTTGCTGGAGAAGGAGTTGGGTCTGTTCCGGAATGTGCGCGCCCTGCTCCTGATGGGCGACGTGGCGATCAAGGCCGTCAACCAGATCGCCAAGCGGGCGGGCGAGCCGAGGGTCGTCCCGGCCGGATCGACTTACAGGATCCGCGGCCAGGCCTACTCCTTCCGCGGCGTGCGGGCTTTCCCTTCTTATCTGCAGGCCGGTCCCAGCTACTTCATCGAGAAGAGCAAGCGGCGCATGATCGCCGAGGACATCCGGCAGGCAATGCGGCTGGCCGGCCGCGCATGAGGCGGCCTCGAGAGGAGATCGCCGGGCGAGGGTACCGATTCGCGGATCCCAGATAACAAAGTGGGGGAGGGGCGCGCGGAGGTGGGGCGATGGCGGAGAGTGCACTGGCAAAGAAGCTGAAGATCAAGCCGGGACAGCGGGTGGCGATCCTCCGGGCGGCACCCGGCTACCTGGCGAGGCTTAAGCCGCTGCCGTCCGGGGTGGAGGTGTTCGAGAGCCTGCAGGGGAAGTTCGACTGGGTGCAACTCTTCGTCAAGGACCAGGCCGCGCTCTCCCGGCAACTGCCCAAGGCCGTCCGGGCGCTCAAACCGGAGAGCTTGCTGTGGCTGACGTTTCCCAAGGGGACCTCAAAGGTCCAGACGGACCTGACGCGGGACAAGGGTTGGGAGGCGGCCGAGCCCTTCGACTTGAAGTGGATCTCGCTGGTGTCTGTCGATGAGACCTGGTCGGCGTTCGCGCTGCGGCCGTACCGGCCCGGCGAGGCGCGCCAGTCGTTCCGTTGAAGGCCCCAGCATATGTCATCCTGAGTGGAGCGCAGCGGAGCGAAGGATCTCTGAATCGCGACAACGAGATCCTTCGCCGCTCCGGGGAGTCCGCTAAGACTCTCTGTAAGGCGGACGCGGCTCTGGATGACACAGAAGTTGGTGCTGTTGCGAGCCGCGCAGCGGCGAAGCAATCGCCGGGGCTTCGACGACTCCCGCCTATCAGCAGATTGCCGCGGCGCCGCTGCCTGACGCGCCGCGATCGAGCCTCGCCCGTCAAGGCCAGTGAATCGCCAACCGGCCGCGCGGGCTTGAGTCGCCTGGACCGTGCGCCTGGGGCAAGATGCCCAGGGCTACGACCTGGCCGGCCTTGCGCAGACCGACGCGGGCGAAGGGATGCGGATGATCCCCTGGAAACGGCTGGAAGCTGGTGATCTCCCAGCCGGCGGCCGGCGCTTCGCGCCAGTAGAAAGCCTGGACCGCGCCCATCGAGTGCGGGGTCTCAAACGCTTCCCAGGAGCCTTCAGTCCCAAGGTCCGCAAGGACCTCGGCGGCGGGAAGGCGCGTGCAGTTCGGGGGAAGAGGGAGGCCTCTAGGATGGGGCGTGAGGCCCTCTACTCCTTTGAGGAAGCGTAGGCTCCGTAGAACAGCGGTTGCCTGGGGCTCGAAGTCGGCGCGACGCGCCAGTGGGTGGGAAACCAGGACCTTGAGCACAACCAGATCGTGACTGAGGACGCCCAGCCACAGGCGGTCGGAGGTCTTCTTGGGCAGCACGATCTCGGCCTCAAGCCCAGTCGCCGGCCCGACTCGCCACGGAGCCGATCCAACTCGCTTGGCCCCGAACATGGCGGCCACGCGGGTGATGTGGTCTTGCCAGATCGGCTCGATAGGGCGCCGCAGGCCGTTCCATTCGGCCTGGATGATCACATGGCCGCCCAGCGGGCCGGCATAGCCGGAGGCGAGGCCTTCCTCGACTTCCGCGAACGCGTCGGCGTCCGGCAGTTGACGGTGGACCCAGCCTGCGGGCACGTCGATCGAGAACCCCCACAGCGGGTGGACGAAGGCCTTCATCGCGTGAGGAGTCTCCAGCCGAGCGGTTTTCGACTCACAGTCAGCCACCCGTCGCCGCCAGGTCTGCGGGGCGTCTCCAGGGATGCGCCGGACGGCCCGCCGAGGCCGGCGGGCCGTCTCTCCTGAGTTCGTGCTCCGTGCGGCCGTCGGCTGATCACCCGGCCGGAGGACCCCCGGGGTCAGCCGCCAGCGACCGCCGGTACAAACGCGATTCGGTCGCCTTCCTCGACCATGTCGTCCCAGTCCGCCTGGGAGTGATTGCGGATGACGACCTTGACCTCCTCCGGCGGCAGGCCGAGCCCGTCGCGGATTGCGGCCAGGGTCGTGCCGGCTCCGACTTCGAGCACGTGTGCCTCGCCGATCCCCAGATCAGGCAGGTGGCGGCGAAGCGTCGCGAAGACCCTCACCTCGACGTGCATTCCGGCTAGGCCTCGTGCACCCAGGCGTAGACCCTGTCCAGTTCCTGGTCGGTCACCGTCCAAGTCTGGTTGTGGGGCGGGAGTTTCTCGTAGCGCATGAACTCCGGAGGCCGGTCGTCGACGGCGGTGAACCCGGCTCTCTCGTTGAACAAGCGCTCGATCTTCAGGATCTCCTTGCCCATGGGGACGACGTCATCCCCGGTGATCTTCATGCCGGTCGTTCCGGCGACGGTCTCCGCCATCCCGGCCCAGCCCTTCTGGATATCGAGGATGGGGAAGGCGATGAACAGGCAGTAGCCGGTGCTGTCGATGAATGCGGTCGCCGCCTGAAACGTCAGAGACAGATCGGCCTTGCCCGCATCTGAGAGTGGATCGACCTTTCCGCCGACACCGGCGATCTCCGGGGCGATCGTGTAGCCGGCGGTGTGGTCGGCGCCCATCGGGGTGGTGGCATACGTCACGCCGATGCCCTTGACAGCGCGCGGCTCATAAGCCGGCATCGACTGCCCCTTGACCGTGGGCACCCGGTGGACCCCGAACGCCTTGGCCGTGGCTTCGACGCCCTGGCCGAGGATGCGGCCCAAAGGCGTACCCTTGCGGATTTCGTCGAACAGCTTCAGCGCGCCCTTGGCATCACCGAACTCCAGGAGCTTGCCCTCCATCGCGACGGCGATCGTGTTGCCGGATTCGATCGTGTCCACGCCGATGTCGTTGCACTCGCGCGTCATCTGGGCGATGTAGTCGAGGTCATCGATTCCGCAGTTGGCGCCCAGGGCCCAGGCCGTCTCATATTCCAGGCACGAGACCAGGTGCTTGCCCGTCTCATCGGGGTAGATGTTGGAGCATTTGATGATGCAGCCCGGGTGGCAGTTGTGGCCCATCGTGCCTTCACCCCCGCCGTCCGGGCAGCGTCTGGCGACGACCTCGGCGATCGCCTCGCCGGAGATCTTGGCCGCGCCTTCGAACTGCCCGCTGCTGAAGTTGCGCGTTGGAAGCCCTCCGGCCTCGTTGAGGATGTTGACCAGGATAGCTGTGCCATACGAGGGCAAGCCGCCGCCCTTCTTGGTCAGAGCGTGTTCCATGATCGATTCGGTCAGCTTCTTGCGCCCTTCATCGAGGAGCTTCTGATCGGCGATCTCGACGCCCGGTCCGCCGCTGTCGTCCACGACGATCGCCTTCACCCCGCGCGCCCCCATCACCGCGCCCATCCCGCCGCGCCCGGCGTAACGCCCGGGCCGGTTCTCGGTGTCGTTGATCGAGATCCCGGCGTTGGATAGCTTCATCTCGCCGGCCGGGCCGATGCCGATGACGGCCGTGTCCGGGTGGGTCTTCCACAGGGCCTCATCGACCGCGTACATCCCCTTGCCCATCAGCTTGGAGGCATCCTCGAACTTGACGCCGTCCTTGGTGATCATCAGGGTGTACCACTTCCCGTCGGGGGGTTGGCCTTCCAGGATGATCGCCGCCAGCCCGAGGCGGGCGATCTTCTGGCCGGACAGGCCGCCGGCGTTCGATTCCTTGATCCCCCCGGTCAGCGGGCTCTTGCCGCCGAAGGACGTCCGGCCGCTGCTGGGCGTGGCCGGCGTGCCGGTCACCCATCCCGGAGCGATGACCAGCTTGTTGTTCGGTCCGAGAGGGTGGCAGGTCGGCTCGACTTCATCAGCCGTGATCGCCGAGGTCAAACCCCGCCCGGCCCAGCGTCTCCACTTTTCGGGGACCTCCTCGTAGGCCGCCTTTCGGTTGGTCATGTCGATTCTGAGGATCTTGCGTGCCATGGTTGCCCCTCCTGCTTCCTGGATTAACCCGGTCCGCGGAGCGTGTAGGTGTGGTGCATCGGCCCTTGTTGTCGGAGCGCTTCTTTGAGCGCCTCGCTCATCCGGGCGCCGTCCCGGTATTGGTAGGGCCACATGTATCCCATGGAGAACATCCCGACGTGGTCACCGTCGGCCAGCGGGTGCCCCCAACTGGTGTTCAGCCCGGGCACATCACAGAGGATTGCGTTGACAAACACGAAGCCTTTCTCTTCCGGCAAGATGCCGAAACGGGCCGCCAGGTCGCCAATCGTGGAGTCGGGGCTTACCTGCACCCGCCGGACAGCCACGTGCACCCCGCCGGCCCTCTTCGCCAGGGGGCCATAGACGGCCAACTCCGCGGTGATTTCTGCCATGAAACCTGGGCCCCCATTGAGGCGTCTTTCGAGCGCGGTCGAGAGTGACGCTCCGGCTCCGCCGGAGCCATCGGGCCGCGGGTTCCTCTGCCCTGGAGGTGGAACGTACGCAGGCGACGATGCCGTGAGACGAAGCCCCTGAACTCCCTATTCACTATAGCACACCTCTGCACGGAGTCTATCTGACTCCGGCATGAGCTGCCGCTGGAATCTGCCTCCGCGGGGCCGAACCGCCCAGGCCGGTCCGGCGGGCGCGGCGGTCTTCCCCCTGTCACCGGGTGCCTAGTGGGAGGGTGCGGACCGACGGAGCAATCTCCCGAGGCGAAGAGAGGCCTGCCGGAGAGGAGATTGCCACGCCCCGCACTTGCGTGCGGGGCTCGCAATGACACGCGCGGGGATACGGGGGCCCGCGATGACACCCACACGAGGTGTCATTGCGAGGAGGGCGCAGCCCAACGAAGCCATCTCCACGCCTGCGAGCAATCCTCCTGCTGAGGAGCCAGGCGCGACACCGGACCCGGTATAATCATCCGGCCTGAGGGCGTCCCGCGTGAGCCAGCGACACGAACCCGACACCACGGCCAGCCTGCGTGCGGCCTTTCTGCTCAATCTAGGCTTTGCGATCGTTGAGGTCGTCGGTGGGGTGCTGACCAACAGCCTGGCCATCCTGTCCGACTCGCTCCACGACCTGGGCGATTCACTGTCCATCGGCCTGTCCTGGTACCTGGAGCGGCGCGCCCACCGGGCGGGCGACGGGCAGTATTCCTACGGCTACCGACGCCTGTCGCTGCTGGGGGCGCTGATCAACGCCCTGGTGCTCATCCTGGGCTCGGTCCTCATCCTGATGCGTGCGGCGCCGCGGCTCCTCCAACCCGAGCGGCTGGACGCCGGCGGCATGCTCGCCCTGGCGCTGCTAGGCATCGCCGTCAATGGCGTGGGGGCGCTGCGGATGCGCAGCGGGCGAAATCTCAACGCCCGGATGATCACCTGGCATCTGCTGGAGGACCTGTTCGGGTGGGTCGCCGTCCTGGTCGTCAGCCTTGCCCTGCTCTTCACTGACGCCTACATCCTGGACCCCCTGCTCTCGATTCTGATCACCGGCTTCGTCCTGTACAACGTGGTGCGCAACCTGCGGCGGACGTTGGCCATCTTCCTGCAGGCCGCGCCGGAAGACGTGGACGTTCACGCGCTGCAGCGTCAGCTCGAGCAGATTCCTTCGGTCCTGTCGACGCATCACACGCATGCCTGGTCGCTCGACGGCGAACACCACGTTCTGACCACGCATCTGGTGGTGCCCGCCCTGGCGACCAAAGATGACGTCATGCGGGTCAAGCGCTCCGCCCTGGCAGTGATGGACCGGCTGGATCTGGAGCACACGACGATCGAGATCGAGTATGAGGATGAAGACTGCCGCATGAAGGGCGACTGACCGTCGCGAGGCGCGCCCGCGGTGGCACCCCTGCCTTGAGCTCCGGATGGATCAGGAAGACCCCGCCTTCCTCATCGTCGAACGAACGGCGAGGGGCGAATCGCGCGCGGATATCGCCCAAGCCTTTGTTGGAGGACCGGTCTGTGCTGGCCAGCCGCGGAGGGCCTGGTGGAGGAGGTCTGCGCCGAACGCTCGCAAGACATTGCCCGGCGCCGGCTGCAGCGGCAGCCGGCGATCAGCGGGGTCGTGCTCGGCGCCGGCATCGTCCGGATGGCGATCACCGCCTCCGAAATCGCCGCGCTCTACCACCCGTTCCGCCTCCGCGCCTCAGGCGCCTCGGCGCCGATCACGCTCTTCATCCTGATCATTCAGGCCCCTCTGGTTTGGGGGCAGGGCGTTTTCGGGGCCGCGCGGGTCGTGGGGGGCGCCCTCGGCTTGCGTCAAAGCCTGGCGGGCCTGTAGCAGACGGTGAGGAAAGCCCCGTCACGGTGCGGATACGGACCCGTTT
>Ga0154653_1174_pt3 | contig 18926 bp, 16 predicted proteins | sample Rifle2008BG13ft_FD_116082 | JGI IMG/M metagenome (GOLD analysis project Ga0154653, IMG submission 116082) | Chloroflexi bacterium RBG_13_68_17
GGGCCGGCGCGGCGCTCATCCGTTCCCGTGGAAGTCCCCGTCAAAGTCGAGACGCGGATCGCGGCCCAGATGAATCACGCGGTGGGCGCCGGCTGCGCCCAGCTTGCGCGTCGCCGAGCCTCCATCGTAGCAGCGCGGGATGCCCCACGATCCGTTGGCCTTCCTCCCGGCATGCCTATGGCCGTACAGCAACGCGTCGATGTCGGCGTGCCTGCGCAGAAGGGCGCCCAGCGATCCGGCGTCCTTGAGCTGGCGGAAGGGTAGCTTGTCGAAAGGATGGTGGTGCAGGTAGATCACCCGGCGGCGGCATCGACGGACGGCGCGACTATTCAGGAGGGCAGCCGTCCGCTTCAGCTGGTCCTGCCCGATCTCGCCCTCGGCGAAGAGACGGTCGTTCCACGCCAGCTCCTCGGCCATCGAGTCCAGGCCGATAAGGGCGGTCCCCTCGATCAGGTCGAGTTTCGGATACTCGAGCTCAGGGTCGCCGAAGAACACCTCTTTGAAGCGGCGGACGTACCGCTTGTCGCCCAGGATCCCGGTGCCGTAGTCGTGGTTACCCGGGATAACCAGCACCGTGAAGCCGGCCTGTTCGAGGCGGCCGAGCTGTCGCCGCGCAGTTGGGAAATTCGAAGGCGGGGCCGCGCTATCCACGAGGTCGCCTGTCACCACAACGACGTACCGATGCGGCGGCTGCATGGCATACACAATGTTGTCGACGATCGCTGCGAAGCGACGAGTCAAATCGCCGTATCCGATGTGCAGGTCGGAGAGATGGATGATCTGCTTCACCTTGAACACTCCTCGCGGGGAGACGCCGCGCCTGCAGACGCAGCGGCGACGCCCCCGGGGGCAGGCGTCAGACCGCGATCCGGGCGACCGAGAGCAGGCAGAGCGCAATCCCGGCCCACTGCCCGCGGGACACACGCTGACGCAGCACGCTGCGCGCCAGTAGGACGGTCAGGGCCGGGTACATGGAGACCAGCACCGCGGTCACGTCCAGGCGGCTCAGCTGCCGCGCGATCAGGTAGAAGACGTTGCCGGCCGCGTCCAGCACCCCGGCCGCCAACGCCCACGGGCGGGGCCAGGTCAGCGGGGATAGGCCGCGTTGGCGGGCGAGCACGACGGCGGACACCGCCAAAGCGGCCGCCTTGGCCACAACCAGCGGCAAGAACAGCGAGCCCCGCGCCACCTGCCCCAGCGAGACGAAGAACGCCCCAAAGCACACGCCGGCGAGAATCGCCCGCGAGAGATCCCGCCGGGCGTCGGCGCTCGAACCCTCCGCGGAACGGCTGACCAGCCAGATTCCCAGCAGGCCCACCGCGATGCCCAGGAGGCGGTCGCCGCCCGGCGGGCCTTCCAGAACGGCGCCGACGACGACGGGGATGGCCGCGCCGACCACCGCCGCGGTCGGCGAGACAACGGCGGCGCTCCCCTCAGCCAGCGCCCGGTACAACGCCACGATTCCGACCGCCCCGGCTGCCCCTCCCAGAACCGCCCAGCCGACGTCCGCCGGGCGCGGCAGCGCCTCGCGCGTGAGAAGCCCGGCGGCGAGCAGCGCCAGCAGGCCCGCCGCGCTGACGACGCCCAACACCCGGTAGGGGCTTTCCCGGCGGGCGGCCATGCCGCCAGCGAAGTCGCCGACGCCCCAGGCCACCGCGGAGAGAACCGCTGAAAACACGCCCGCCAGATTCGACATCCACCACGCCTGTCGTCCGGGGTCGATCCTCCCGGACCGGACTGCGATTGTAACCGAGCCACCGCTTCCTGGCGGGTGCGGATCCACCAACCTGAGGGCAGAGGAGAGGGCGAAGGAGACGGACGGCCGGGCAGCAGGTGGACGGGCGCGGTTCAGCCGCTGCCGGCCCGCGCGCGGCGGATGGCCGGCTCGAGAAAGACTTTGATGATGAGCCGGTCGACCAGAGCCGGAGCTATGAGCCTGCCCCACATGGCCAGCCGGCCGGGGGCCATAACGACCTGGCGCTTCCGCTTCCCGGCCGCCTCCAGGAGAATGGCGGCGCAGCGATCGGCCGTCATCGTCCGGCGAGTATAGATCGCCCGGCCGCGCGGGCCGCGCCGCCGGCCCTCCCGATCCAGGAGACTCTCGTGGAACTCGGTCGCCACCCAGTATGGGCAGATGAGCGTGACGCTCACGCCGGACCCGGCCAATTCCATTCGCAGCGAATCGGAGAAGCCGAGCATGGCGTGCTTGCTGGCGATGTACGCCGTATTGTAAGGAATAGGCAGCATCGCGCCCAGGCTGGCGACGTTCACCAGCCGACCGGCCGTGTGCTTGAGGTGCGGGAGGGCGGAGTAGGTGCAGAACACCGTACCGGAGAAGTTCACCTCCATGACCCGCCGGAAGAGGGTCAGGTCAGGGAGATCGGCCAGCATCGCGCCGACACTGATGCCCGCGTTGTTGACCAGCATGTCGAGGCGGCCGTATTCGGCCACGGCTCGGTCCACCAGACCTCGGCAGGCCTGCTCATCGCTCACGTCGGTCGGCCAGGCCAGGGCGCGGCCGCCCCTCTCGATACAGGCGGCCGCCAGCGCCTCCAGGCGCTCGGCCCGCCGGGCCGCCAAAGCCAGCGACGCCCCTTCTCCGGCCAGCCGCAGTGCCAGCGCCTCGCCTATGCCGCTCGAGGCGCCCGTCACGATCACGACCTTCCCCGGCATTGACTTCGCACCCATGGTCAGACCCTCCGGCGCCGCGACCAGGAGACACGCGCAGGGAGCGAGACCTGGAGTGCACAGAATCGGCCTCGCCGCGTGCCTCGAGCGTAGTCACTCTCCTCGTGGCGCGTCTCCCTCGGCCGGCAGCGAGGCCCCGATGCGCTGCACGTCGCGCATGTGCAGCAATTGATGCCCGTAGATCGCCAGAATCATGGTCTCGAGGGTGACGTCTCCCAAGGCGGGATGCCGCCCGACTCGATCGAGGGTCTCTTCAGGCAGCTCCCGCAGCCAGGCCAACGTCGCACGGCGCGACTCGGCCAGTTCCGCCAGCAGAGCTTCGTTCGAGCGGCCTGCCAGGCGCTGCTTCTCTTCAGCGTTGAACGCGTCGAAGTCGAATCCCTCCGGCGCCCCGGTGCCTCCCCGGGCGACGTCCTGAGCCAGCGCCAGGAGCTCGGCCTCGGCAGAGACGAAGTGAGCTAGCAGGTCGCGCAGCGTCCACGCGTGCGGCTCGGCGTACACGATCGCCTGCCACTGCTCGGGCGAAAGCTGTCCGAGAGCCTGGCGGGACTTCTGCTCCCCGCGCTCGAGCTTCTCGACCAGCGCGCGCACGCGCTCTCCCATGGACATTCTTACGTCTCGGCTGCGCCACGCCCCGGCCGGGCTAGGCGTAGACCTTCTCGGCTTCCAGCCCGGCTCCGGTCGCGTCGCCTTCGCTGTCTCGTCCGCTCGGCGACCGGCGCGCCATCTCGCGGTAGTACTCGTGCTGGATGACCAGGTTCATGATCTCGTTGGTCCCGGTCCAGATCATCATCAGCCGTACATCGCGCAGGATGCGTTCGACCGGATAGACATCCGTGTAGCCGATGCCGCCGAGCACCTGCATGGCGTGGTTGACGACCTCCCAGGCGGACTCGGTCGAGAACTTCTTGCATTCGCTGACCAGGCGGCGCAGGCGCCCGCGGTCGTCGCCGGCATCGATGGCCTGGGCGGTGGCGCGGACGAGGGCCGCGGCCGCGTCCAATCTCGTCAGGCTCTCGGCGATCTTGAAAGATACGCCTTCGAACTCGCGGATCTTCTCGCCGAAGGCCATCCGCCGGTCGGCATACCCGGCAGCGATCTCGAGCGCGGCGCGCGCCAGGCCCAGGGCTCCGGCGGCGGTCGTCATGCGCTCGGGGATCATCATCTGGTGAAAGACTTCGTTGCCTCCGTGAAGCGACCCGAGCAGGTTCTCCGCCGGGACATGCACCTGACGGAAGATCAGCCGGCCGGTTCCACCGCCGCGCGTGCCCATCAGCCCGTAGATGTGCTCGACCTCGACGCCTGGCCCGCGTTCGACGAGGAAGGCGCTGATCGACTGACGCGCCGGCGCCAGCGGATCGGTTCGAGCGTAAACCAGGAAGAAGTCCGCCCCCTCGGCGCCGACGATGAACCGTTTCTGTCCTGTCAGGCTGAACCCGTCTGCGGTCCGCTCGGCGACGGTCGTCGTCCCGAAGAAATCCGACCCGCCGCGCGGCTCGGTCAACGCCTCGGCCGGCGCCAGGCGGCCTTCGAGCATCGGCTTGAGGAAGCGATCCTGCTGGTCCGGGGTGCCGAAGACGGCCAGCGCCTCACCGACGATCGAGACCAGACTGTACAGACAGGCCAGTGAAGAGCCCAGCACACCGATGTCTTGCAGGGCCAGGATCTCGTCTGCCCAGCCCAGCCCGCGCCCGCCGTGCGCGGTCGGGAAGCGCAGGCCGAGCAAGCCCCGCTTGGCGGCCTCCTCCAGGTAGTGGCGCGGATAGCGTACGCGGTCGGCGTCCATGTCCAGCAGCAGCTGGCGCGGCACCGAGCGGACGAAGTCCTCGACCTCGAGGCGCAGCTTGCGTTGCCTCTCTGTCAGCAGGATCTCCAACATGGCGGATCTCCCTTCCTCAGCCGCGGAGCGGCCGGCCGATCGGCAGCAAGTACAGCGGTTCGTGATCGGGCGGCAGCTCAAGCAGCCGTTGGACAGCCTGGTCGTCGAACGCGCCCACTGGAACCGCCCCTAGCCCCAGCGCGGCGGCTTGCAGCAGCACATTCTGGGCGGCATGCCCGATTTCGATGTGCACGTAGCGCGGACCTCGCCCGGTCCCGTACCGGCGGGCGATTCGCGCGAAGTCGGCGCAGAGGACCAGCGTCAGCGGCGCGTGCGCTATGAAGTCCTGCGCCAGCGCCGCATTCGCCAGCTCGCTGCGCAAGTCTCGTTCCGATAGCTTGCGCAACAGGTGCCGCCCGGGATCGTAATGGGCGCATCCGTCGGGCTCGACCGAATAGACCTCCAGCGGATACAGCCCACCGGCGGAAGGGGCGGTCCGCCGACCGTGTGCGTTGACCCCCTGGGCCGCCCACAGGAGCTGACCGGTCTGGCGATCGTCCAGCGGTTCGTGCGAGAGATCCCGGCAGGTTCGGCGCTGGTCGAGCGCCGCCTCCAGGCTCATCGCCCCTTCCCGCCGTGGCGGCGGGAGCGACCGGGTGTCATTCATGGGCCCCCCGCAACTCAATGGGCGGATACCGGATCGCTGGGGAAACCACCACACGTTCAGGTGCGACCAGCCTTTCTCTTGTCTTGGCTCGCGCGTGCCCGGCGACGTCGGCTGGTCCGCAGGTATTGTAGGCCCGAAAGCCGGGCAGAGCATCCCGACTGGAGCGCGGCGCCCGCGCCGTCGCCCGACCGCATGTCCCCGGGTCCGATGCCCGAGCTGCCCTACCCGTCCCGCAGGATTCGTGCTATGGATGGAGTCAGGCCTTCCGCCGGCCCGATCCGGAAAGGAGGCGGGGTGCGGATCCCCCTAGACCGGTCCAGTTCACTCCCGCTGTACCAGCAGATCGCCGGATTCCTGCGAGAACAGATACGCGCTGGGAGTCTGGCGCCGGAAACTCGCCTGCCTGCCACCCGCGAGCTTGCCCGGTTGTTGGGCACCAGCCGGGTGACAGTCGCCAATGCCTACGCGGATCTGGAGTCGGAAGGACTCCTGATCAGCCGCATGGGAAGCGGCACCTACGTCGCCCTGCTCCCGGGCGGCCTGGAAAGGAATTCGTCGGAGCGGGCCGAAGGCGATTGGCCGCTCTGGCAGCAGCGCCTGCTGACCAGCACCTGGCTACCAGCGATGCGGGAGTTGGACAGCCTGCTCTCGGCCGTTCCCCGCCGCAACCCGATCTCCTTTGCCTCGGGAATGGGCGCGACGGACTTGTTCCCCGTCGCCGACTTCCGCAAAGCGCTGACTGCAGTGCTTCGTGAGGAGGATTCCGAGACGCTCGGCTATGGGGATCGCGCTGGCAATCCGGCGCTGTGCGCCACCATCGCGCACATTCTCGGCGCCCAGGGGATCCCGGCCAGGCAAGAGGAGGTGTTGATCACTTCCGGCTCACAGCAGGCGTTGGCGTTAGTCGGCCGGCTGCTCCTGCGCCCGGGCGATCGAGTCCTGGTCGAGAGCCCGACGTATTCGGGCGCGATCGACCTGTTCCGGTCTCTCGACGTAAACCTCCAGGGCATCCCGATGGATGAAGAGGGGATGCGAATGGACCGCCTGGAGGATGGGATGCGGAGCGGCCAGGCCAAGCTGCTCTACACCATCCCGACCTTCCACAACCCGACCGGCCTGTGCCTGAGCGCCAACCGCCGGCGGCAGGTGCTCGCCCTGGCGCAGCGCTACAACGTCCCCGTTCTGGAAGACGATTTCGCCGGCGATCTTCGCTATGACGGTCGCGCCCTCCCGGCCCTCAAAGCGCTCGATCCCGGCGGCTGGGTGATCTACACAGGCACATTCTCGAAGATGCTGATGCCCGGTCTGCGAGTCGGTTTCCTGGTTGCCTCCGGCCCGATCTACAACGGGCTGCTGGCGCTCAAGCGCACGACGGACATCGCCACGTCCAATCTGATGCAGCGCGCGCTGCAGGCCTACATCACCGTCGGGCGGTATCAGACGCACTTGCGCCGGGCGTGCCGGGTGTATCGGGCCCGCCGTGACTGCCTGATTGAAGCATTGGAGGCGTACATGCCGGCGGGAACGCGCTGGCAGACCCCTCAGGGAGGGCTGTTCGTCTGGGTCCGCCTGCCGGGGGACCTGTCGGCAACGGCGCTGTATCCACTGGCTGCGGACGAGGGTGTGGTCTTCGCCCCCGGCTCGCTGTTCTTCCCGGCTGAACGGGACCAGCCTTATCTGCGGATGAACTTCACCGTCTACCCGGCCGACACGATCCAGGAAGGGGTCCGCCGGTTGGCAGCCGCCGTCGCAAAGGCACAGAAGGTCAGTGAGGGCGACCGTCAGCGGCATCGACAGGAACACCCCGCCACCTTGTAGCCCACGGCCGGGGCCCGAGCCGCAGCGACTCCGTGGCCTTTCGCCCACGTTGCCCTTGTCGCCCTGCAACACTTTAAGGTCCTTCCGGCCGGCGCCTCCGCCGGCACTCGGGCCGTGACCGACCCGGTTCGGGATGACGACCTCGCCAGCCGGTCGGCCCGACTATTGCAACCGGAGCAGGGACGGGGCTCTCACCCGGGAGTCCCGCTTGCACAAAGCCCCACTCTGGGGCATACTCAGGTCCGGGAAAGCCCATGGCTGACGTCTCGCTGCGCGTCTACCTGAAGGAAATCGATGAGCTGATCGAGCGAGAGCAGCTCGATGAGGCGATTGCTCACGCCCGCCACATCCTGGAGACCTACCCCAAGCACCTGGACACCTACCGGCTCCTGGGAAAAGCCTACTTGGAGGCCAAGCGCTACGGCGACGCGGCCGACATTTTCCAGCGCGTCCTCTCGGCCGTGCCCGACGACTTCGTCTCCCAGGTCGGCATGTCGATCGTCCGCGAGGACGAGGGCAACATCGACTCGGCCATCTGGCACATGGAGCGCGCGTTTGAGACCAGCCCGGCCAATCCGGCCATCCAACAAGAACTCCGCCGACTGATCGGAAGACGAGACGGCATCGAGCCGCACAAGGTCCGGCTGACACGCGGGGCGCTGGCGCGCATGTACGCCCAGGGCGAGCTCTATCCGCAGGCCGCGGCCGAGCTGCGCGCCGCCCTACAGGAGGATCCCGATCGCCCGGACCTGCAGGTGGCGCTGGCGGAAATGCATTGGAAGACCGGCCAGCGGGGGGAAGCTGTCGAGCTTTGCACCCGCATTCTCGAGAAACTTCCCTATTGTCGTGAGGCCAACCGCATATTGGCTTCCGCCTATCAGTCGGCCGGAAAATCCCCCGAGGCCACGTCGTACCACCGTCGACTGGCGATGCTGGACCCCTACGCAGCGTTCGTCGAGAACGCCATGGTGGATCCGCGATCGGTGGATGCCGGCTCGGTCCACATCGAGCGTGTGGAGTGGTACCCCGGCTTGGCCGTGCCAACGGCGCAGGCGGATTGGACTTCGACGCTCGGGGGCGAGGCAAAAGTGGAGCGGCAGGCCGCCAGCGCCATGCCTGGCTGGCTGGAATCGCTCGAGTCCGAACGCACCGCCAAGCCGCCACCCCCCGCGCCGGCACCGGTGCCGACGCCAACCCCGGCTGCGGCCGAACCGGCCACTGCGCCTTTCGCGGCCGGCGCTGGACCGCAGCAGATCCCCGATTGGATGCGCAAGGCCGGGTGGCAGCAGTCCACGGGCACCGCCAAGGATGGCCCACTGGGCTTCAGCGAGGCGGAGCTGGCCGGCCTGGAGGCCGGCGTCCCGCCCGAACCGCCCAGCAGCGACGAGTCGGAACTGGCGCCGGCGGAGATTCCCGATTGGGTTCAGGCGATCGCCCCGCGCGACAGCCAGGGCGCGCCTGCCGCGCCTGCGCCGCCCCCGGCCGAGTCTGCGCCGTCGATGGACGAGGGCCCCCTACCGGGCTGGATGGAGGAGGCCAGCACGCCTCCGCCGCCCGCCGCGGTGGAGCCGCCGGCTGCACCTCTCCCGGCCGCAACGCCGCGGGGGATGTTCTCGGGCGAGGCAGGCCAGGTGCCAGACTGGTTGGACAAGCCCGCCGACGGCGCCACCGAGACGATCGTCACGTGGTTGGGTGACCGGCGTCCGCCGGAATTGCGGCGGACCCCCGCCGCGCCGCCGCCTGCGCCGGAGCCTCCCTCCGCACCCTCCCGGGAATCGGAGGAGGTTGCCGCTGAACCCGAGGCGCCACCGTCCGCTGCTGCGCCCCAGCCCGCCTGGCTGAGTGCGATGGCGCAGGCGGCCGAGGAGACACCGCCAGAACCCGAGCCGGCCGCTGATCAGGCGCCGCCTGCATGGCTCTCCGGAATCACTGAAGCGGCCGCACAACAGGAACCCCTGCGCGCGGAAGACCTGGAATTCCTTCGCCAGCGCGCTCAACCGGAAGAAGCGCCTGCGACGCCAGACGAAGCCTGGCTGGCTCAACTTGAATCTGCCGAGCAACCCGAATCGCCGCCGACGCGTCAGGCGCCGGATTGGCTGCGAGGCGCCCCCGCACCGGAGCCGGCTGAAACGCCCGCCCCTGAGGCGGATTGGCTGAGCGGGATCGCGGAAAGCGCCCCGCCCGCGCCGCCCAAAGCCCCGGAATGGATGCAGGGCGTTTCCGCACCCCCGCCCGAGCCCGCGCCGCCTGCGGCCGAGGCAAGCCTGGACTGGCTGCGCGGGATTGCAGAGCCCGAAAAGCCCGGGCCCGCAACTCCACAAGGCGCCGATTGGATGCGCGGCATCGCCGAGCCGGAGAAGCCGGCGCCGGATACCGAGGGCCCGGATTGGCTGAAAGGTCTGGCCGAGCCGAGTGCACTGGGCGAGGCGGAGCAGGAGGCCCCGGCCGAGTGGCTCCGGGAGCCGAAAGCCGCGGCCGTGCCTCCGGAGGTCCCCCCCGCCCCCGCCGCCGCCCCGCGAGGGGAGGCCGAGACGCCCGCCTGGCTTCAGGAGTTCGCTGCCGCCGGCACTGGCGCCCCGCCGGCAGGCGCCCCGCCGCCGCAGCCGGCGGCAGAACAGCAAGAGCCGGAATTCGAAGGTGTCCTCGACTGGCTCCGAGAGCCGGCCCAGGCCGTCTCACCCGAACCGCCCGCCGGGCTCCCGACCCTGCCGCCCGAAGCCGCGGCCCCGCTTCCGGCCGAGGCGGTGGGCGAGGACGAGGCACTGCAGTGGCTGGAAGGGCTCGCCGCGCGCCAGGCGCCGCCCGAATCAGTCGCTGCTGCCGGGCTGCCAGCGTTCCTGGCAGAGAAGCCGGCGCCCCGGCCACCCCGGGAGTTGCCGCCCGAGGAGCCCGAAGAAGGGCTGGAATGGCTGGAGAAGCTGGCAGCGGAGCGGGGGCTGGACGCCGAGCTAGCCCCGGCCACGGGTCGGTCGGTCGCTCCGGCTCCGGTACCCGAGGTGCCGGCCGCTCCGATCGCGCCGCCAGCAACCGCGGCTGTCCCGACCCAGCGCGCCACCGGGTCGTTGGCGCCAAAGGAAGCCCTGCGCCGGGCGGCCGAGCCGGTCACCCCGCCTACGTCAGCTCCCGAACCCATCCAGAAACCGCCGGCGGAAGAGCCGGAGGCAGCGCCTGATTGGCTGCGAGCCGCCCAAGAGGCCGTGCATCCGGGCGAGGAGCCGCTCGCATGGAAGCCGATCGATACGACCCCCGTTCCCACGGGAAAGGCAGTGTCGATCGAATCGGAAGCCGAACCCGCGGATGAGGTCCCGGATTGGCTGAAGTCCATCGCGGCCGACACGGCTGCGGAGCCGGCCCCTTCCATAGAGACCCGGCCGGAGCCGGCGCTGGAAGAGCTGCCGGAAGCGCCGCTAGCCCCCGTCGAGCCGGTCGAAGTGGAGTTGGGCTGGCTGCAAGAGGCCGGCGCCACACCCTTGGAACCCGAAGCGGTCGCGGAGGAAGCACCTCCTGCCCCCGCGGAGGAGGTCCCGGTCTGGTTCCCCGGCGTGCCGGAGCCTGTCGAGCCGGAGCCGTCCTTCCCTGAGGAGATCGAGGCCGGGGAATTGGCGGTCCCAGATTGGCTGCAGGCCGAGACGCCGCTTGAGACCCCCGAAGCGGCTGAGGAGCTGCCTGCGGAGGGAGTTCCGGCCGTGGCAGAGGAACCAGTCCCCGATTGGCTGTGGGCTACCGGCGAGGCCGAGGCTGCGCCTCCCGAGGTCGCCCGAGTACCGGTCCCCTTGGAGCCGGTCGCGCCCATGCCGATCATGCCGGAGATCCCTCCGACGAGATGGGCCGCCGTGCCCGTGCCAGAGCCCACGTCCGAAGAGGCTTTGCCCACGCCCGCTCCGTCCGGGCCGCCGCCCAAGCCGGCTCCCCGACCGGCCGCTCCCAAACCCAAGCCCGGTCCGGCACCGTCGGAGGTCCTGGCCAAGGCTCGGCGAGCGTTGGCGACCGGCGACCTGGAAAACGCCCTGGTGCAGTATGCAGGGCTGGTTCGAAAACGCCGCGAGCTCGAGGCGGTTATCGAGGACCTGCGCGCCGTGCTGGTCCGCAGCCCGCATGAAGCGGCGGTGTGGCAGGCGTTGGGTGACGCCTACATGAAGGGCGATCGGCTGCCGGAAGCGCTGGAGGCGTACAAACATGGCCTGGAGGCCGCCTGAGGCCTCAGTCGCGTGACAACCCTCGACTCGGGGCCCACCCCGAGTCGGTTTTTATGGAGGCTGGATTGGAAAGGACGTTCGTCCTGGTCAAGCCCGACGGCGTGCAGCGCGGGCTGATGGGCGAGGTGATCCGTCGCCTGGAAAACCGCGGCTTGCACCTGAACGCGGCCCGCTTCTTGATGGTCGGCCGAGACCTGGCCGAGCGGCACTACGCCGTGCACAAGGGCAAACCCTTCTACGACGGCCTGATCGCTTACATCACTTCCGGGCCGGTTCTGGCGATGGTCTGGGAAGGGCCGGGCGCCGTGGAAGCGGTCCGCCAGACGATGGGCGCGACGCGACCGACCGAGGCCGCCCCTGGGTCCATCCGGCACGACTTCGGCCTCGAAATCGGACGCAATCTGACCCATGCCTCGGATGCGACCGACACCGCCGCGCTCGAGATCGGGCTGTGGTTCCAACCCGGGGAGCTCGTGTCGTGGTCACGGGACGTCGACCGCTGGGTCTTCGAGAAGTAGCACCCGGCAGCCCCCCTCAACCGCTGCAACAATCAGGGCCCCCAATAGGGGGCCCTGGCTTATCACCGACGGAGCCGGGCGTCAGGCGACCCGCACCAGCACCTTTCCCGCCCTCCATAGCTCCTCCAGCCGGTAGTACTCGCGCACGGCCTGGGTGAACAGGTGCAGGATGACGCCGCCACAATCGACCAACACCCACCCGCTGGAGGCATCCCCTTCACGGCGCGGGGCGGGAATCACGCGGCGGCCTTTGGCGCGCCGCGTCACCTCATCCGCCAGGGCTTGGAGCGTACGCTCGCTGGCGCAGGTGCACAACACGAAGTAGTCTGTGAACGAGCACACCCCATGCAGATCGAGCAGCAGGATATCCTCGCCCTTCTTCTCGTCCAGGGTCTCCACGATCTCGCGCGCCAGTGCCAACGTCTCTTCGGGCATCCGCCTACCGTTCTTGGGGCCCGGCGCCGTCCAGCGCGGCGGCGACGGCCTGCTCGGGAGTCTCTGCCCGCCCGATCGCCAGGCGATCGCCGTCGGTGCGGCGGCATTCCCAGGTGTCCAGCCCGATCACCCGCCGGCCGCTCTTGAGGGCCAGGCCGATTTCCGAGAGTGTCCCGGCCTCGCCACCGATGGCAATGACCACCTCCCCGGCCAAGACCACGAGTGCATTCCGGGCATGCCCCATGCCGGTGGGGAGCGCGACCGTAAGATAGGCATTCCCCGCCGTGACGCTATCGCCGGGAAGGATCCCGATTGTCAGCCCGCCGGCCTGCTGAGCCCCACGGCATGCGGCTTCCATCACCCCGCCTCGTCCGCCACAGACCAAGACTACACCTCGCTCGGCCAGCCCGCGCCCGACGGCCTCGGCTGCCTTCGCCTGCTCGGGTGAGCAGTCCGCTGCCCCGATCACGGAGACCACTCGCGATCTGGCGTTCACGTTTGCCCCTCCAGCGGGAATTGGCCCTGGACTGAATAGACGGCACCGCCGGGCCGAAGATCGCTGCGGAAGAGACAGACCGTCTGCACCGGGATTTCCCCCAGCGACGGTACCGGCGAAGACTCGACCGCGGCCCCGACGTCCGGCGCAGCACCGCCCGCTTCCTGCCGGAGGCGACCGAGGGTCAGATGCGGGCTGAAGGGCCGGTCTTCCTTCGGGTGGCCTAGCCGCTCCAATCCGGCCTCGATCTCGGCCTGCAGCCTACGCAGCGCACCCGTCGAGTCCTCCACCCCCACCCACACAATGCGGGGCCGGCGAACGTTTGGGAAGCAACCCAGCCCGGCGACGGAGACCCGGAACGCAGGTGAGCGCCGCGCCGCTCCGGCCAGGAACTCGCTAATCGGCGGCAATTCCGCCGCGGGAACGTCTCCCAGGAATTTCAGGGTCAGATGAATCCCCTCCGGCCGTGCCCAGCGGACCGAACCGGGCGGCGATCGGCGCTCCAGTTCCTGCCCCAAACCCCTGAGGCGGGCGCGGAGGTCGGCCGGGAGGTCAACCGCCACGAACGAGCGGACGCCCTTGGGCGCTGGCATCGATGGCTCCAGAGCCGGCTCGACCGGCTGGGTAAGGCGGTAGCGGACGGAATGGCAGGACCGGCGGGAAAGCCAGCTGGGGAGCGTTCGGAGCGAGATGAAGAAACCGCACTGGGTCCGATGTGAGCCCGGCCCCTCGGGGCCTGAAGTTGGCCGCGCACCTGCAAATCGGCGCAAGCGGCGGGATTATACCATGGCCGATTCCCCCCGCCCGTTCCTTGTGAGACCACCCCTGCGGGAACCGGCAAAGCAACCGCCAACGGAACCCTGGCCGCGCTCGAACACCGAAGGTCGAAAACTGGGCCGAAATCATCCGTCTTGACTCCTATTGCAGGGGCTGGCCCGGCTGGGTAGAATGGAAACATGGCACAACAGCTCTCCCGTCGGGAGTTCCTCCAGGCGGCCGGGCTGGCCCTGGGAGGCCTCTCGATCAAGCCGCCCCCGCTGGACGGCCTGGGGTCGTTCGGTCTGGGCCGGGTGGCCGCCGCGTGGATCAACCTGTACGACGAGCCCTCCTTCCGCTCCCGGCGGCTGGCTGAGATCGGCCGCGACGAGCTCGTCTCCCTCCAGGCGCGAGAGACCTCCGACGAAGGGCCGCAGTACAACCCGGTCTGGTTTCGTGTGCCGGACGGGTATGTTCATTCGGGCGACCTTCAGCTCGTGCGCTGGCTCCCGCAGACTCCGCTGGAGCTCCTCCCGGAAGGCGGCGCCTTGTTCGAGGTCAGCGTCCCCTACACGCGTTCGTACGTCGAAGCGGACCCGACCGCCCCGCCGCTCTACCGGCTGTACTTCGAATCCACCGCCTGGGTCGAGGGCGTCGCACAAGGAGCCGACGGACGGGCCTGGTACAGGATCCTGGACGATCTCTTGCGCGTGCGCTACTTCGTCCGGGCCGAGCACCTGCGCTGCATCCCGCCGGACGAGCTCACGCCGATCGCGCCGGAGGTCCCGCTGCGCGACAAGCGGATCGAGGTCTCTCTCGCCCGCCAGGAGCTCCTGGCCTATGAGGCCGGCCGTCTGGTCCTGCGAACGCGCATCTCCAGCGGCATCCCCAGCAACGGCCCGACGATCAATGGGATCCCGACCACGACCCCCAGCGGGCGCTTCTACATCAACCTCAAGACCCCGCTGCGGCACATGGGCAACGGCCGCCTGACATCTGACCTCGAAGCTTACGAGCTGCCCGGCGTCCCGTGGGTGTCGTTCTTCCACGCGACCGGCGTCGCTTTCCACGGCACGTACTGGCATACCGATTTCGGGCGGCCGCGCAGCCACGGCTGTGTCAACATGCGCACCGAAGAGGCCAAATGGCTGTACCGCTGGACCATGCCGGTCGTGGAACCGACGCAGATCAGCCGCAGCGGGCACGGGACGATGGTCGACGTGGCCTGAGGATCGCCGGCCGGAACGGTAACGGAAGCTAGACGACGGTGCGCCCTTTCGGGCGCACGCTGATTCTGAGGACGGGAGAGCGCATGGGCTCGGGCCTGGTCGGGACGGCCTGCCGCGTCATTCGGGCTTGTCACGCACCCGGTCGAGCAGGTCATTCAGCTTGCCCGTATCGCTGTAGCCGGAGGCGCCCCGCCGCACGGCTGCCTGCCCATCAGCGTCGGACAGGCCGTCGGCCAGGACGAAGATGCCGGCTTCGACGCACGTCTGCCGCAGATTGCGCAGCAGCCAGAAATCCTGCTCTTGCGCCAATCGGGCGTTGACCAGGATCTGGGCCGGGCGGAGACGCTCAGCCAGCGCCAGGGCTTCGACCGCCTCGCGCGCTTCGGTCACCCGATAGCCGTAGGCCTGGATCATCATGAGCATCGATGATCGCAGCGCATCCTCGGGCTCCACGACCAGCACTCGCGCCGACGGCTCGGTGCCTGCGCTCTCGAGCGCATGGATCGCCGCCAGCAGGGACCCGGTGCCGGGTTGGCGCACCAGGAAGTTGACCGTGCCGACCCGACCGCCGCTGCGCGGGTCACCGACCACGGTCAGGAACAGCACCGGCAGGCCACTCGTCCGCCGGTCGTACTTGAAGAGCATCGCCAGCTCGAGCGGCGAAGGATCGCGCAGGGTCAGATCCAGGAGGATCATGTCCGGTCGCAACCGGCGGGCGATGGTCAGGCTGTCGCGACCATTCCCGGCGACAACGACGCGGTAGCCGGCCGAGGTCAAATCCGCCGAGAGCATGTCACCCAGGTCGCTGTTTTCGACAATGACGAGCAGAGTCCGTGAGCCGCGGTCGCCCTCGGGCAGACGGGCTTCGACCACGCGGCGCACGGCGAACCGATCAGCCTCGGCCTCGACCGCGCCGTGGACCGGCAGCAGCAGGTTCAGGCGAACGCCTCTCCCGCCGGGATCATCCGTCCACAGCCGGCCCCCGAGGTCCTCCAGGATCTGCCGGCACGCACCCAGGTCGCCGGTCGGCGCGAGGAAATCCCCGGCCGCATCCGCCGCCCCGTTGGCGGGCACATCATCGGAGATGCGCCCGGCTCCGGTGATGATGACTCTGACCCACGGGCCTTCGAGCGGCGACTCGCCTGGAGCACCCGTCGTCGGCCCCGGCGCCTCATCGGCCTCCACCAGCGCCGCCCGGACCCGGACCTCGCGCTGCTCGGCCCCGAGCAGCGCCAGAGACAGCAGCGAGCTGAGGACTTTGGGCAGTACGGTCGCATCACCGACTACGGCCGGCAGGTGCGCCGGGTACTCGGCCACGATCGCCACCGGGCGCATCCCTGCCAGGTGGGCGGTCTCCTCAATCGCTGCATCGATGGCCCGGACCAGGTCTACGGGCGATCGGGCCGTTTCCAAGGAAGCTCCTCCGCCGGGTGTGATCGGAGAACGTACCGGGGTACTGCTTAACTCTATCGCAGAACCCCTGGCCGCAACCTTGCCGTCGGCTTACAGATCGGCCTGCGGCGGGTCTCCGCTCGTCCATAGGCTCTTACGAAGGGCTGGATGCGCGTTTGGCTGATGTAGAATCCTGGCTGTGGAAGCACACGTCGCGGTCGCCAAGGTCGGCAAGTATGCCACCCCGGAGAGCGGGGATTCGTTGGAGATGATCGAACGCCCAGGGGGTGGGCTGTCCTTTGTCCTGGCCGACGGTCAGCGCTCGGGCAAGCCGGCCAAGGCCATCTCGAATGTCGTCACCCGCAAAGCCATCAGCCTGCTCTCAGAAGGGGTTCGGGACGGCGCGGCGGCACGGGCGGCCTCCGACTATTTGTTCACTTATCGGGCCGGCAAGGTTCTGGCGACGCTCAACATTCTCTCGATCGACCTGGAAAGCCGGACGATGGTGGTCACCCGCAACAACCCGGCCCCCGTCGTCTTGGCGCGGCACGGCGAACTGCACCTGCTGGAAGAGCCGTGTGAGCCGGTCGGGGCCCGCCGTGGGGTCCGTCCGAACATCACCGAGGTCAGCCTGGAGGCCGGGCTGGCGGCGGTGGTCTTCACGGATGGCCTGACCCACGCCGGAGACCGGCGCGGCGCCGGGATGGATGTCCGCGCACACGTCTGGCGTCTGATGGAAAGCGGTCCTCTTGACCCGGCCGTGTGGGCTGAATCCCTCCTGGCGCAAGCGGTCGCCCTGGATGACGGACGCCCCGTTGACGACATCAGTGTGCTGGTGGCGGCCATCCTTCCCCGGCAGGCCGACGAGATGCGCCGGATGACCGTGCGCATGCCGCTCTGACCGGGCACGACACGGGTTCCTTGTCAGGCGGCTGGCCGGCCCATGCCTCGCCCGCAGAATTCCCGGAGGCGCCGATGGCCCGACGACGATCCCCCTCGCGTGGCGAACGGCTGTCGCTCTTCCTCGACTGCGCCCGGGCTCCCGCCCTCCCATGACGCCGGCGCCGCGCCTCCCGAAAGTGGCGATAGTCGGCCCGTGCGCGGCGGGAAAGTCGACCCTGGCGGCCGGCCTGCGCCGGCACGGGTTCACGGTCAAGGAGGTCGTCCAGGAGCACTCCTTCGTCCCCGACCTGTGGCGGGTCTTCTTCCGCCCGGACGTCCTGATCTACCTGGACGCGAGCTACACGACCGGCACGCGCCGCAAGAACTTGGATTGGCTGGAGCGTGACCATGCCGAGCAGGTCTCCCGTCTGGCCCACGCCCGCCAGCACTGCAACTTGTATCTGCCCACCGATGACCTGACCCCTGAACAGGTCCTCCAGCGGGCGCTCGAGGCCCTGGGGCGGAGCCGTTCTTCGGAGGTATAATCCCGCCGACAGCCAGCCCTCCGGAGTACGGGACCGGCAGCGGCTGGTTTTTCTTGGGTCCGCGGAGGGCATGGCTCGTATGAAACGCAACTACTCGTGGTGGATTCTCCCGATCCTGCTGGTTGTCGCCGCGGCGATCTGGATCGCGCTCCCCGACAGCCCGGGGATCCACATCGGCTCGATCAACCGGGACTTCGAACTGGTGCGCGGGCTCGATCTGCAGGGCGGGCTGCGCGTGCTGCTCGAAGCCGACCTCCCGGCCGACGTCGCCGTGACGGCCGAACAGATCCAGACTGCGCGTGACATCATTGAAAACCGCGTCAACGCCCTGGGGCTGACCGAGCCGATCGTCCAGGTCGCCGGGGACCGGCGTATTCTGGTCGAACTGCCCGGCGTGGCGGACCCCGACCAGGCCGAGGCGACCATCCGCCAGACCGGGCTGCTCGAATTCGTCGAGATCCCTCTGGACCTGGCCTACAGCCTGCAGGAAGGCCAGACGGTGCAGACCGACTTCGGCCAGGAGGCTTCGACCGAGGGCGGCCCCCAGCCGACCACGTCGGCGACACCGGCTTCGCCCGAACCGACCCCCGTAGCCAGCCCGACCCCGGAGACGCCGGTGCTCCACACCGTCATGACCGGCTCCGCGCTCCAGACGGCTCTGGTCAATCGCGATCAGCTCGGCCAGTTCGAAGTCGGGTTCGAGCTCACCGACGAAGGCTCGCAGATCTTCAGCGAGTACACCAGCGCCCACGTCGGGGACATCCTGGGCATCGTTCTGGACAAGCGGATCATCTCCCTGCCAAGGATCGACTCCCCGATCACCACAGGCTCCGGCCGGATCACCGGCAATTTCACCTACGATCAGGCCAACCAGCTGGCCGTCCAGCTGCGCTACGGCTCGCTGCCCATCCCGCTGCGTGTCGCCCAGCGCAAGGCCATCGGGCCGACCCTGGGCGAAGACTCCCTGCGCCGCAGCACGATCGCCGGCGTCATCGGGCTGTCCGTCGTCATGCTCTTCATGGCGCTTTACTACCGCCTGCCGGGCCTTCTGGCCGATCTGGCCTTGTTGATCTATGCCGTGATCACCCTGGCGCTGTTCAAGTTGGTGCCGGTCACGCTGACTCTGCCCGGGGTAGCCGGCTTCGTCCTGTCGCTGGGCGTGGCCGTCGATGCCAACATCCTGATCTTCGAGCGCATGAAGGAGGAGCTGCGCGCCGGCCGCATGCTGCGTCAGGCGATCGATCTGGGCTTCTCACGCGCCTGGCCGTCGATTCGCGATTCGAATCTGTCGACGCTGATCACTTGCCTGATCCTGTACTGGTTCGGCGCCACCTTCGGCGCCAGCATCGTCAAGGGCTTCTCGCTCACCCTGTCCCTGGGCGTCCTGGTGAGCCTATTCACGGCCATCACCGTTACCCGGACGTTCCTGCACGTGCTCTTCGACAGGATCCGCCTGTCCGAGCACCCGCGCTGGTTCGGGATCTA
>Ga0154653_1043_pt3 | contig 18656 bp, 15 predicted proteins | sample Rifle2008BG13ft_FD_116082 | JGI IMG/M metagenome (GOLD analysis project Ga0154653, IMG submission 116082) | Chloroflexi bacterium RBG_13_68_17
GCTGATCGTTGTCAGCGGAGGCAGTCTCTCGGCGCTGCTCAGCGGGCGGGCGTTCACGTCAGGCGATGTCCTGATCATGCTGAGCGCCGTGAACTGGGCGGTGTACACCATCCTCAGCAAGCGCCTGATCGGAGGCCGCCTGCCGGGGCAGACGCCGGACGAGGCGCCCATCCCTCCGGTCACGCTGCTTCTCTACGGCTATCTGGCCGGCACAGGTTTCAGCGCCGGCTGGGTCGTGCTGGACGGCGGCTGGCGGGGGTTGGCCGGGATGAGTCCGGCCGGGTGGGGGGCCCTGGCGTTCCTCGGGCTGGCCTGTTCCGGGTTGGCGTATCTGTTCTGGTACAACGGCCTGGAGGCCATCGACGCGACCCAGGTCGGGTCGTTCCTGTACCTGGAGCCTCTGGTCACGACGGCGCTGGCGGCGCCGATGCTGGGGGAGCCGATCACGGCCGCGGTTCTACTCGGCGGCGGGGCGATCCTTGTCGGCGTCTGGCTGGCCACCCGGGGCTGAGCTGCCCCCGACTAGAACTCGTCGTGCACCGCGCGCAGCCGCAGAATCAACTGGACCACGTCGCGCAGGTCGCCGTCAGGCAGCATGAAGAAGTTCTCCAGCGTGCACTTGCGTTCGAACCCCATCTGCTGGAAGGCCTTGATCTCGTTGGTCTGATCGACGACCACCTGGGCCAGGACGTAGTGGACGTGGCGGCGCTTGCCCATGTCGACCAGGGTCTGGAGCATGCGCGTGCCCAGGCCGCGCCGGCGGTACTCCTTGGACAGGTAGATGCGCACCTCGCCGACGTGCCGGGTCGGGCCGCTGCCCAGGTGCAGGGTGCAGTTGCCGACGACCCGATCGCCGACCAGGGCGACGAGCGCCAGCACCCGGTCGTAATCCAGCTCATCCACCCAGGCTTCGACGACACGCCGGTCGGTCACGTCGTGGCGCATGTAGCGCAGATCTTCGAGGGCGACCGGCCGGTATAGTTCGACCAGCGCCTGGCGGTCTTCTTGCGTCAGCAGGCGCAGCAGGACGCGCACGCCGTCGCGCAAGGTGATGAGCTGGCGGTAGTTGAGATCCTGCTGGGTTGACATGAGACACGCTCCTTCACTTTCCTGTGACTGGCCGCAACGGATCGGGGCCAGCGGGGTCTCAACCTCGTCCAGAACGCAGCGCCTCTCGGACGCGGCTGCGAAAACGGGTCATCTGCGGCTGGCCCCCGGCGGCTGACGGCCGGCCGCCGGAGCAAGCGCGAACGGTTGGCCGGCGGGCTCCAGCCTCACGGATGCTGGAGCAGGTACTCGTAGGCGGTCAGCGCCGCCTTGGCGCCTTCGCCGATGGCGATCAGCACTTGCTCGGCGATCACGTCGGTGACGTCGCCGGCGGCGAAGATCCCGTCCACCGAGGTCCGGTTGCGGGCGTCGACCACGATGCGCCCCTGGCCGTCGAGCTTGACCAGGTGCGAGACGATCTCCGACTGGGGGGTCAGGTTCAGCTCGACGAAGAAGGCGTCGGCCTCGATCTCACGCTTTTCGTCTTCGCGGGCGATGACCAGCTTGCGCGCGTAGACGTCGCCCAGCACCGCCTCGACCTGGAAGCCTTCCAGGACCTCGACGTTGGGGCTGGCCAGGATCTTCTTGCCCATGGGCGAATCGAGCTCGCCGTGGGTCGGAGCGACCAGAGTCACCTTGCGGGCGATGCTGGCCAGCTCGGCGGTCGAGCGCAGGGCCAGTGCGCTGTCGCCGATGACGACCGCCTGCCGCTCGATGAAGAGTGGGGCGTACGAGACGGCGCTGTAGCACAGTCCGCGGTTCATGAACTCCTTCTCACCCGGAACCTTGAGCAGCCGCCCGAGCGCGCCGGTGGCGATGATGAGCGCTTTGGCCTGGTAGCGCTTGCCCTCGCGGGTGCTGACGTCGAAGCCGCCCTGGATGGTCTCGAGTTTCTCGGCTTTGTCGAATACGCGAGCGAACTCCAGGTATTCGATCTCATTGGTGAAGCGGCCGACGATCTCCTCGCCGTTGATGACCAGGTGCTTGTCGACGAAGGGCAGTTGCAGGCGATAGTTAGTCTTGCCGCCCAGGTCGCGGGTGATCAGGAGGACGTTCAGCCGCTTGCGCAGGGCATACGCGGTGGCCGTCAGGCCCGCTGGGCCGCCGCCGAGGATGATCAGGTCATACATAGGGGATTCTCCTTGGGCTGCTGGCTAGGCCTCGGCGATGAACCCTTCGGCCATCATCGTCTTGGTCAGGTTGCGGGAGCGCCGGATGATCTCCTCGGCGTTCTTGAGCTCCTCATCGTAGGTGACCGTCCTGCCGGCGACGCCCTGCTCGACGGCCTTCATCGCCACCGCGGCGGCCTCGCGCGGGAAGACCTCCCACTCATCCATGTTGGGCAGGATGTACTCGGCGGTCAAGCCCTTCTCCTCGGCCATGCCCGCCAGGGCGTGAGCCGCGGCCGTGCACATCGGGTCGGTGATGGTCTTGGCGCGCACGTCGAGCGTGCCGCGGAAGATGCCCGGGAAACCGAGGGAATTGTTGACCTGGTTGGGGAAATCCGATCGTCCAGTGGCCACCACGGCCGCGCCCGCCTCCTTGGCCTCCCACGGCCAGATCTCCGGCACCGGGTTGGCACAGGCGAAGACGATGGCGTCCTTGCCCATGCCGCGCACCCACTCGGGCAAGACCACACCCGGGCCGGGCTTGGACAGGGCGATGACCACGTCGGCGCCCTTCATGGCATCGGGGATGCCGCCCTGGCGCTGCGCGGCGTTGGTGATCTGGCACATCTTCCACTTGTCGACGAACTCGGCCTTGCGCTTCTCGATGTCGTCGCGCTGCTTGTGCAGGATGCCCTTGCTGTCGACGACGCGGCACTTGCCCGGATCGGCCCCGGAGGCGAAGATCAACCGGGCGCAGGCGACGTTCGAGGCGCCCGAGCCGACGAAGGTGATCGAGACGTCGCCGATCTTCTTGTTGACGATCTTCAAGGCGTTGATCAAACCCGCCAGAGTGACCGTGGCCGTTCCCTGCTGGTCGTCGTGCCAGATCGGGATCTCGGCCCGGGCCCGCAGTGTATCCAGGATGCGGAAGCACTTGGGCTGGGAGATGTCCTCCAGATTCACGCCGCCAAAGCCGGGCTGGATGAGCAGCACCGTCTCGATGATTTTGTCGGGGTCCTTGGTATCCAGCATCACCGGCCAGGCGTCGACGCCCCCCAGGTACTTGTACAGCAGGGCCTTGCCTTCCATGACGGGTAGGCCGGCTTTCGGGCCGATGTCCCCCAGGCCGAGGACGCGCGTGCCGTCGGAGACGACCGCCACCGTGTTCCACTTGTGCGTGTGCTCGTAGACCAGCTCCGGGTCATCGGCGATCGCCCGGCAAGAAGCGGCCACGCCCGGCGTGTACCAGATGGCGAAGTCGTTGAAATCGCGCACGCGGCATTTCAGGGCCACTTCGACTTTGCCCCGATAGAAGGGGTGCAGTCGCATGGCGTCTGCCGATGGCTGCTTGGCCTTGGCGAGCAGCTCGTCGACGCTGAGTGGCGCAGCGGGCTCGGGCATAGCGTTGTTCTCCTTGTTCTCTGGCGGCACAGTGCCTTGCGGCGGTTGTGCCCGGCGGACGCCTAAAGGCGCAGGTACGAATCGGTGTAAATCACCTTGTTGAGCAGGACGCGAAGGGACTTCCAGATCTCGACCTGCTCCGGGTCCGACATGTCGACCGCTTCCGGCTGGAGCTCCTCGGCGGCCGCGACCGAGTCGAACAGCTTCAGATACAAGCCGCCGACCGGCGTCCCGGCGTCGCGCGCCTCGACGATGCGGATGACTTCCATCAGCTTCTTGTCGAGCGGATCGACAATGGCCGCGTCCAGGCCGACGGCCATCAGCATGACCATGTACACCCGGTTGAGCAGCGGGCGCATCTCGGCCGGCACCTGATTGGAGACGTTTGACAGCCCGACCACCGTCATCGGCGGAGGGTCGGCGACCATCTTCAGCATGCGCACCGTCTCGATCGCCTGCGGCACGTATTCCTGGCATCCGGACACGGTCAGGATCAGCGGATCGATGAGGAGGTTCTCCATCGGCAGGCCGACCTCCTGGGCGCGCGGCATGAGCTTCTCCATGGCGATGCCGATGCGAGCGTCGGCGCTGACCGGGATGCCGCTCTTCTCCATGCACAGGGCGATGAGCTTGGCACCGTATTTGGCCGCCAGGGGCGGCACGTTGGCCAGGCGTTCCTCCTCGGCCGAGGTCGAGTTGATGATGGCATTGGCGCCGACCTTCTTCAGGCCGACTTCGATCGCGGCCAGGTTGGTCGTGTCGAACGAAAGCGTCATGCCCGGCACGGCCTCCTGGACGACGTCGACCAGCCAGTCCATCACCTCCGGCCCGGCCTTCTTCTGCGGGCCGATATTCAAATCGAGCGCATCGGCGCCGGCCTCACGCTGCCGCCGGGACAGGTCGACGAAGAAGCCTCCCTCGCGGGCGGCCAGCGCTTCTTTGACCTTCGGCGAAATGATGTGAATGTTCTCCCCGATCTTGTACATGGATCTGCTCCTCTGTTCTAACCCGTGCTCAGGATGCGGGCGATCATGGAATCCACGGCCTGCACGGCCGGCGAGTCCCCATCCAGGCCGATGAGCGGCCTGCCCAGCGCGTCCAGCTCGTTGACCCGGTCGTCGGCCGGGATCATGGCGCCGACCTCCAGACCCAGCTCGTCGATGGCCGTCTGCAGCGGGGCCGGGGGCGGGCCGACCAATCGGTTGACGACCAGCGCCGTGCGACGGACGTTCACCTCGATGTCGGCAGCCATCTGGGCGATGCCTCTGGCCGCCTCCAGGCCGCGCATGGTCGGGTCGGTGACGATCAGCAGCAGGTCGACGTCACGCGTCGTCCGCCGGCTGATGTGCTCCATCCCGGCCTCGTTGTCGACGATCACGTAGGCGTACTTCCCGCCCAGATCGTCGACCACCTGACGTAGCAGATGGTTGACGGCGCAGTAGCAGCCCTGGCCCTCCGGACGACCCATCGCCAAGAGATCGACGCGGTTGCCCTCCTCGAGCGCCATGCGCACTTCGCGCGTCAGGTACTCGTGGCGGCTGATGGATACGCCCAGCTGACCGGCGCGGCTGACCTCCATCATCTCCTCGCGGACGTCGCCGATCGCGGTCGGGGCGGTCAGGCCGAGAGCCAGGTGCAGGTTGGAGGCCGGGTCGGCGTCGATGGCCAGGATGCTCCCCGAGGTCCGCAAGATGAGAGAACGCACCAACAATGCCGCGACCGTCGTCTTCCCCGTTCCGCCTTTGCCGGCCAGTGCAATCGTCATCGTCATACCGTCACTCCCATACCTTTGAGGACTCGCATACAGCGCAGGGTGATCCACTTATTGGCCTGGTGCTTGCGGCCCAGGTCGAACCAGGTCTTGCCGGCGTAGTCGTACTCGAGGTCCCACCGGCCGTCCGAGCGCCGCTTGGCCAGGATGAGTTCGCGCATCTTGGCCAGGCGAGGGTCGCGCCCGTATCCGAGGCCGACCAGCGCCTCGGCCGTGCGCAGGACGTCGCAGACGTAGCCCATCGGGTAGCCGAACTTGAACCAGCTTCCATTCGGCTTGCTTGCCCAGCCCATCGGGTAGTCAGCTGCGGCCGGGTCCCGGCTGAAGAGGAACTTCACGCCCGTCTCGATGGCCAGCCGCATCGACGTAGTGCGGCGCCGGGGCGGGACGCGACGCAGGGCGTCCAACGCCGGCACGGCGCCCCAGGCGCACGGGCGCTGGTTGTTGGCACTGCACACGAATCCCGGGGCGCTGTTGGCCGATTTCAGGTATCTGACCTCGGCTGTCTTGTCGGTGTTCGGTGCGATGCCCTCGCCGGTGATGCTGCGCGCCAGCCAATCGAGGGCCTGGCGCAGGCGCGGGTCGTCGCCGAAGCCGAGCTCGAGCAGCGCCGCGCCCAGGTTGCCCTGCAGGCAGTGGATCAGGCCACCCGGGGTGGCCGAGGCGCTGAAACCGCCGGCCGGCGCGCGGCTGTGATCGAGCACGTAGTCCGCGGCTCGCCGGACTCGGCGATCCCCGCCGTCGGCTGCGAACTGCCCCAAGAAGATCACCTGCCAGACCGTCCCGGTGTACTTGGGCGCGTAGCCCGGCCCGGGCTTGACCCAGTATCCCTCCGGCGCCTGCGCCGCCAGGATCTCGCGCACCGGCGAGGCGCGCACGCTCGCCCGGCGGGCAGCAAGCAGCTGGCGATCGTCGGCGGGCGCGCCGAGGAGATCGCGCAGCGCCAGGGCGCGCACGCCCGGGTCGCTCTTCTCCAATAGCCAGTCGAGGACGGCGCCGGACATCATGGCGATTCCCTGACCGCGTTCCGATCCCAGACCTCGGCCACGCTGGGGAAGCGGGCGATCTCGGTGTGAGGCAGGAACAGCGCCGCGGTGAAGGCGTCGAAGAAGGTGTTGTCGGCCGAGAGTTCAAGGTAGGTCATCTGGCCGGCGATCTGGCGGATGCGCTCGCGCTCGTCGCGCGAGAGCACGGCGCGGTACGTGCCCAGGATGGCGGTGTTGCCCAGGAACTGGAAACGATTCCAGGGCACGTCGGGCAGCAGCCCGATCTGCACCGCCTTCTCGACGTTGATGTACTTGCCGAACGAGCCGCCGACCAGGATGCGCTGCACGTTGGCCAGGTCGACGCCGACGCTGGCGGCCAGAACGCTGAAGCCGGCGAAGATAGCCGCCTTGGCGCGCATCAAGTTGTCGACGTCGACCTTGGTCAAGACGATGTCCTGACCGGTGGCCGACTCGGCCGCCCAGGCGACGACGTATTCCGGGCCGTGCTCGCCCTGACGCACGCGCGGCGTGTTCAGGTCGAGCTTGACGCTCCCGCCGCGGTCGACCACGCCGGTGACGAATAGCTCGGCCAGGAGCGAGATCAGGCCCGAGCCGCACAGGCCGCGCGGCGGAACGTCGCCGATGACGCGGTAGGTCGGTTCGTAAGTCGTCGAGTTGACCCAGACCTCTTCGATGGCGCCCTCGGTGGCGCGCATGCCGTGAACGACGCCGGCGCCCTCGAAGGCCGGGCCGGCCGAGCAGGCGCAGGTGACCATCCAGTCGCGGGTACCGAGGACGATCTCGCCGTTCGTGCCGACGTCGATGAAGAGCGTCAGCTCCTCCGAATCAGCCAGCGTGGAAGCCACCACGCCGGCGGTGATGTCGGCCCCGACGTAGGAGGCCACGCCCGGCAGGCAGTCGACCGAGGCCAGCGGGTTCAGCTCCAGGCCGAGCTCGCCGGCGGTGTAGACCGGCGGCTGGTTGACCGTGGGGATGTAAGGCGTCAGGCGGATGGTGGCCGGGGGCAGACCGAGGAATAGGTGCACCATCGTCGTATTGCCGGCCAGCGTCACCTTGTGGATGCGATCGGGCGTAACGCCGGTGCGCAACCGGAGTCGCTCGAGCAGCTCGCCCAGGGTGGCGCGCACGCGCCCGGTCAGATCGGCCAGGCCGCCGTTCTTGTTGGCGTACATGATGCGCGAGATCACGTCCTCACCGAAGGCGATCTGGCCGTTGTATTCCGCGGCCGAGCCGAGCACCGCCCCGGTAGTCAGGTCGACCAGGTAGACCGAAACGGTGGTGGTGCCGATGTCGACGGCCAGGGCGAGCGGTTCGATCGGTTCGGTGGCGATGTCGATCAGCCGGGCCGGGCCGTTCGGGCGTGACCCGTTATCGGTCTCCAGGACCACCCACGGCGACCACTCCGACTCGCGCAGCGCCGCGCCCAGGCGGCGGATCAGCGGCAGCGGAACCTCACTGTCCGGGTAGCCGGCTTCCGCCAGCGCGTGCCGGACGCGCGTCAGGTCATCCTGGTTGTCCTGGAGCGACGGCTCTTCCATGTAGATCCGCAACGAGCGCACGCCCTGCATGCTGGCGTCGTAAACGAAGGGCAGCCCGACCTGGGCGGCGGTCTTGTCGGTCACCATCCGGCGCTGGATGCGTTCCTGCTCGGGGATGGTGACGCTCAGCTCGCCTTCGACGACGGTCTGGCAGGCCAGGGCGTATCCGGCGTCGATATCCTGGGCCGAGAGGCGCACGGTCGAGCGGCGGCGGGCGCCGGTGCCGTGCAGGATGACCGCGCAGCGGCCGCAGCGGCCCTGGCCGCCGCAGGGTTGCGCCACCTCCAGTCCGGCCTTGCGAATCGCCTCCGAGAGCAAGGCGCCGGTCGGCACCTCGACGGTGGCATTGCTCGGCAGGAGGGTGATCTTGTGGTCTGCCAAGGGTGCGCTTAGGGTTGCAGCCGGGGTCTAGTTGTAGCTGTCGGTGATGGCGTCGCAGATCCGGGCTGACTCGACTTGCTCTTCGTCTCGGAACCAGCGCGGCAGGGAGAGCCCTTCGCAGGCGGCCTGGCCGACCAGGCGCACCAGTCGGGGCAGGTCGCTGCCGCGCGGGCAGGCCAGGGTGCAAGGCGCCGGTGGGAGGCACTGCAGGCAGGCGGCGGCCATGCAGGCGGCCTGCTCGGCGTCGTAGCCCAGATACGGGTCTCGCGGGCGTTGTGAGATACGCACGGTCATCGGTTCAAGCCTCCTCTCCGGCCGCCAGGAGAAGTCCGGCGCCCAGGCCCCCGTGCTCTGGAAACCTGGGCGCCGCGACGGCCGATGCGCGCCAGGATCTCAGTTAGGCCACATCGCCTTCAGATACGTGCCGATGTCGACCGCTTCGCGCGGCCCGACCATGATCTGCCAGCCTTGCAGTTCTTCCTCAAGCTCGCCCGACAGCACGGCCACCGCGCCCGGAATGATCACCCGCTGATGGCTGATCTTGTCCTTGATCGCCGAGAGTTTGACCGACTTGGTGATCCGCTCGGCGTCGAATTTGCCGGCCGCCCAGGCGGTCAGGACGCTCATGCCTTCGGCGTCGCAGACAATCAACCAGGCCGGCCATCCCGATCCCTCGACCTCGTTGGAGACGGCGAAATAGGTGATCGAGAAGTTGGTCGTGACCAGCACCGGCGACTTATCGTTGGGAGCGTTGATCTCATACAGGCCGGGTTGGACCTGGATCGGTTTCTGCGGGTCGGTGTAGATGTTCTGACGCAGGACGAGAAGCGGATACAGGCTGGCCGGATCGAAGGTGTCGAGTACGACCAGGGCCCCGTACTTGGCAATATGCTCGGCAGCTAGCAGGGTCTCGTCGGCGTCCTTGGCCTGTCCGGGGAAGGTGATGACCGGGAAGCCGAGCGGGCGGAAGGCTTTCTTCAGCGCCAGGCGGCGGATGGACGTCAGCTTCTCGAGCGAATCCCTGTAGCCGGTCACGACCGGGTCGACGACCAGGTTCTCGATCCCGGCGCCGGTGAGCGACTGGGTCAGGTCGGCCAGCTGCCCCAGGTCGGGGGCGCGGGCGGCCAGAGGCACCTTGGCCGCCTTGGCCACCTCGGCCATCGCCTGCCAGTTCTCGGGCGTGGCGGCGTACAGGAGCGGCGTCGTCCCGGCGGCGGCCTCCAGTCCGGCTTTGGCCAGTTCGGGCGTGGAGGCCATGAGGATGAGCGGCTTCTTGCTGACGGCGCGCACCGCCTGGACAGCGGCCTTGAAGGCGGCCGGATCACCGGAGGCTGCCTCCACGGCGAACCCATCCAGGCCGAGCTTGATGCCGACGTAGTCGACGCGGTAGGCGTCGGCCGGGGCGACCTTGGCTTTGAGGGCTTCGGGCCCGTCGGTGTCGCGCAGGTGCCAGAACAGACCCGGCAGGTGATAGAAGGTCTTCTCGTGACGGAACATGACCGTCTCGTTCCCGACCTCGAGCTTGCCGGCCTCGCCGCTGAGGGAGACCAGGCGGATGGGCGGGGAGGAGGCGGCTTCCAGCTTGGCCTTCGACTCCTCGCTGACGTACGGACAGGCCTTGAGCTCGGCCTGCTTGGCGGCCAGCTTCATGGCGAAGGCCAGACACGTGGGAAAACCGCATTCCTTGCAGTTGGTCTGCGGCAGGAGCTTGTAGATCTCCAGACCGGTAAGCGGCATAGTGGGCCTCCGCCCGCGTTAGGCAGCCTGCGCCGGGGCGGTCAAGGCATCGATGATCGCCCGCAACCTGCGCAGTGTCTCAGGATGTCGAACAACGACGATGTCGGCCCCGGCGTGAATCAGGCTGGCCGCCGTCGTGGATTCCCAGTGGATGGCCCGGCGCTCCCAATCGCCCCAGGCCTCGGGCACGCCCTCGCCGACCTTGGCTTCCTTCACTTTCCAGCACTCCTCGCCCGGCGTAACCAGGATCGGCTGCTGCGTCATGCTGTCGCCTTGCAGGGCCGCCAGCCGCAGCCGCTCCATGACCGAGTAGCCGTACTCGATCCCATAGCCCAGGGCGCCGGTGGTCGGGTCCATGACGATCCGATCCAGCGGCATGCCCATGTCGTGGACCAGGATGACCAGCTGCTTGGACAGGTTGACGTCCATCGGCGTCTTGGACTGGACGGCGTGGGCGTTGGCCATGGCCGTGGCCACGATGGTGCGGTAGTTCTTGTCCTCGCAGGTTCCCAGCAGGATGCGTTCGCCCTTGGCCTCTTCGGCGGCGGGGACGAGCAGTTGGTTGTCGATCTCGGCCTGGCCGGGGCCGAAGACGGCCAGCGGCAGGCCGGTTGCGTTGAGCACCTTACGCACGACGGCCCGGACGTTGGCGGCGTCGTTGGGGCTGCCGTCTGGCTTGGTCAGGCCGAGGGTGATCACGATCATGTCGGCGCCGGCCGCTTCAGCCGCCTTGGCCCACTCCCCGGGGTCCTGCATGGCCGCGCCCCAGGCCTTGGCCAAGAGCGGCGACCAGTCTTCCGGCTTGCGGTCGCGCACGTCCACGGCCAGAGCCGGACGGTTGGGGATCGCGCCGTCGACCGTAAGGAAGGGCAGCGAGGCCTCGCCGCCGACGGTGACCGTGCGCGTGCGCGTCCCGCCTTCGGCGGCCGTGGCGCCCAGGGTGACCTGGCGCACGCTGCCGGTCCACTTCTCCTTCGGGATCTCGACGTTCATAGGCCTTCGACCTCCGGGGTAGGGCGGAAGGCGGTGGGCCGACTCGCTCGGCCCACCGCCATGCGTCGCTAGAACAGGGGCGGCATCGAGAGGGCGGGGTGGTTCTTCTCGGTGATGTACCTGACCAGACCCTCGACGTCGGTGGCGGTGCGCTCGTCACAGATCTTCTCGATCAGGTCGGGATCGCCCTCGCGGCTGGCGACCTGCTTGAGCTGCTCGGCCATCTGCTCCTTGAGGACCGAAGACAGCCAGACGACGCGCTTGAAGCCGCCGTCGGCCGAGACGAACTTGGGGCTGAGAATGTAGAACTTGCCGTGGCCCATGATCCCGGGGGTCTGCAGCCCGCCGCCGGCCATTCCGGCCAGGGTCGAGAAGGTCATGCCGGCCGGGGTCATGCTGGTGTCCTCGCGGCTGACGATCATGATCCCGTTGGCCTCCGGGATGACCATGGCGATGCACTCGAAGCAGCCGCAGGCGGTCATCGGATTGGTCATGATCGAGTACATCGAGACGTCGACGACCTGCTGATGGCTGGCGCCGACGACGAACTCGTTGATTCCGGCCCAGACCCCCTTGTCCGAGTCCAGCAGCGATCCTTTCTGGATCGGCTGGTTGGGGCCGGTCGGATTGATCTGGTTGGAGGCCTTGCAGTCCAGCCAGTTGTAGGCGCCGCACAGTCCGAGCCGCTCGGGGCTGATGACGCAGACATGGTTCGGGGCGAACGACTGGCACAGCGTGCACGAATAGAAGGTCTCGACGCTCTCGTCGACCATCGAGCCGATGCGCACGTTGCGCTCCTCGTACGCCTTGCGGGCCTTATCCAGCCACTCGGCGTGCTGGGCCGGGTCGGTGACGATGGTCACCTGGACCTTGTCGACGATGCTGCCGAAGTCGGCGTGGAAGCGGGCGTGCAGGATCTCGCCGAAGTGCTTGAGGTCGAAGCCCTTGTCGCAGGCGGCCTTGCTGATGCGGATCCAGGCGATGTCGCGCTGGCCGATGTGCTGGATGCCGGAGGCGCCGTTGATGAAGTAGTGCATCTGCCGCTCGAGTACCGGCTCGAAGTCCTTCTCCATCTTGCGCCCGGCGACGCGCACCAGGATGCCCAGATCCATGGCGCCCTGTTCCTCGACCTTATCGAACCCGGGCCCGACGATCTCGATCTTGCCGTCCTCGACCTGGTCCAGCTCGTTCATGAACAGGTACTCGAAGGCGCGGCTCTTCTTGCCGCCGAACTCGACGCGCATGTCGTTCTTGCGGACCACCTCGCCTTCGAAGGCCGAGCCGTACGGGACCGGGATGGGGATCTCGGTCACGCGCACCTTGACGCCGCGCACCTCGATGCATTTCTGGACGAGCTTCTCGGCCCGCTCCAGGTCGTCCTTGCCCTCGATCTCGTTGAACGGCATCGAGACGACGTGCTCGTAGGTGGTGACGCCGGTGGGCAGGATCTCGGGGATGATCGTGTCGGCCACGACCGGGAAGCCGAAGTTGATGGCGCCGGCGGCGGTGGCGTACTTCAGGTCGTCGACCTCGCCCAGAGCCAGGACGAAGGCGAAGACGCGGTTCTTGTTGTACATCAGGATTTCGCGCGCCTGGCCGCCCTTCATGCCGCCGAAGGTCAGCGCCGAGCGCACGGCGAAGCCGAGCGGGTAGATGGCCGAGATCGTGTCGGTGCCGAAGGGGACGGTGTAGGTGTCGTAGCCGAGCTCGACGCCCTCTTCCATCAGCTGATGGATGATCGAGCGGCCGTTGACGTTGCCGCACAGGAAGCACAGGATGTTGCGGCGCTGCAGCTCGCGCACGATCTTGACGGCGACCTCGTTCGACTTGGCGCAGCCGACGATGGCGGCGAAGCCCGGCATGCGGCCGTCGACCAGCTGGATGCCCCACGAGCGCAGCTGGATGTCGTCGATCGGGCCGTTGAGGTGCCCGGCGCCGTTCTGGCCGCCGTAGGCGGTGCCGCCGCCCAGCGTCAGGCCGGGCATGTTCTCCGGCTGCTGATCGTAAACGAAGCGCAGGGCTTCGATGATTTCTTCGGCCAGCAGAGTGGCCATGCCGCTGTCGAGCGTCTCGCCCAGGTAGGGCGTCCAGCGCCGGTCGGGCGGCACCGGGTGCAGCAGCTTACGGGCCTGCTCGATGATCGGGGTCAGCTCGCCGATCTTGGTCACTTCCAGGCCCGTCATGCCCAGGATGAGCGGCAAGTAGTAGGCCGTGTTGGGGAAGGCGATGGGCGTGTCCGGGCCCTTCTCGGCCAGGGCGCGCTCGAGCATCAGTCCAGCCTCGTAGACGATGCTGTTTGCGCCGCGGATCGCCCGGGTAGCGATGTATCGGGACATCTGTCTCGCTCCTTAGCCGCCGGCCGGCTGCCCGTAGAGTGCTTCGGCGTATTCCTCGGGGCTGAGCTCGGCTAGTTTCTCGATACGCCAGTCGCCGCTGCGGCCGAACTTGCCCGGCGCGTAGGCGGGCAGGTTTAGCGCAGCGCGTTTCTTGTCGATATGCTCCAGAGTGCGGCGGACCATCTCCTCCGCCTCGACGACGAACTCGATCTTGCCGCCGACCTTGGCTTCCCAGCCTTTGCTGAGGATCTCGGTCACCGCCTCGCTGCCCTCGACCGGGTTGTGGATGCCCATGATGACGTAACCGCCGGAGGCGGCGACGTAGGAGGCGATGGCCAGGGCTTTCTCGCTCATCCACTCCGGGGCGATGCCGACGGCGGGAATGTCGGCGATGTCGTCACCCAGGCCGCCTTCCTTGGCCATGTGCGAGAGGACGGTCAGGATGCGGCTGTTGTCGACGCACGAGCCCATGTGCAGCACCGGCGGCATGCCGGTTGCCTCGCACACCTCGCGCAGGCCGGGGCCGGCCCACTCCAGCGCGGCCTCGCCGAGCAGATAGCCGTACTTGCCGCTGGCGATGGCGCCGCAGCCGGTCTCGACGAGGAGCACGTCGTTCTTGAGCAGCTCGCGGGTCAGGTACTCGTGCGTGGCGTCCTGCGTCGAACGCGGGTTGTTGCAGCCGACGTCGGCTGCCACGCCGCGGATGCGCCCGGACATGATGGCGTCGTTGAGGGGGCGGAAGGACGAGCGGTACGACCCGCCGAGCATGTAGTTGATGTACTCGTGCGAGAAGCCGGGCACGACGTCGGAGGACACGTCCGGGATGTGCACCTCGCCCCGGTTCGGGTAGTTGTCGATCGCCTTGCGGACGATCTGCTTGGCGATATCCAGGGCGTGGTGCTCGTCGAACTCAATGTGGATGGCGTCGCTGATCTTGACCTTGGGCGAGGTGGTGATGACCTGGGTGTGGAACTTCTTGGCCAGTGACGGCAGGGCCTGCATGATGCACTGGACGTCGACCACCATAGCCTCGATGGCGCCGGTGACGATGGCTAATTCCTGGTGCAGGAAGTTCCCAGCCGAGGGAACGCCCTGGCGCATCAGGGTCTCGTTGCTGGTGCAGCAGATGCCGCACAGGTTGATCCCATTGGCGCCCTTGGTCTTGGCATAATCGAGCAGCTCCGGGTCGGTCGTGGCGGCCAGGATCATCTCCGAGAGCGTCGGTTCGTGCCCATGGACGACGATGTTGACCTCGTCCTTCTTGAGCACGCCCAGGTTGACCTGCGAGACCAGCGGGCTGGGGGTCCCGAAGAGGATGTCCGAGAGGTCGGTGGCGATCATCGAGCCGCCCCAGCCGTCGCCCATGGCGGCGCGCAGCGCCTGGTGCAGGATGTGCTCGGGATCCTGATCGTCGCCCATGTGGGTCCGGTGCAGGATGTCGACGATCTCGCGATCGATGCCGCGCGGGACGAGCTTGAGCGAGCGCCACAGCTGCTTGCGCTTCTCCGGGGCGCGCTCGATCGGGAAGAGCTCGCCGGTCTGCTGCCCGAACTGGGCGATGCACACGTCGGCCACGTCGCTGGCGACATCCGCGATCGGCCGCCCTTCGGTGGCGATGCCCAGCTCCTGGGCCAGACGCATCAGGCGGAACGGATCGCGGATCTTGTAGCCTTGGGCCTGACCCTCGGCGACGGCCTTCAGGGTGAAGGCCAGATCGCGGCCGTGGTCGGAGTGCGAGGCCGCCCCGGCGGCGACGGCCCGGGCGAAGTTGCGGGCGCTGATGGTCTCGATGGTCGCACCGCAGACGCCCACCTGGCCATCCTTGGTCAGGCGGCAGGGCCCCATGAAACACACCTTACAGCACGAACCGGTGGAGCCGATCGGGCAGGGGGCCATCTGCTCGGCGCGCGAAAACGCAGTGCCCAGGCCGAGCTCATCGGCGCGGATGAGCATCGCCTGCGCGGCGGGGTCGATCGAGCGCTCCTCGGGCGTTCGGCCTTTCTTCTTCCTCTCCTCAGGCATCTCGCTCTCTCCTTGTGGGCCTCTCCGCCAGGCGTCAGTCTGCTACCGGCCGCGATCGCGGATCGAACCCGGGGCACGGCCAGAGCGGTCGGGCGTCCCGGACCAGAGTGGTTTCGGCGAAGGACAACTGGGGTCCGACGCCGGAGTAGGTGGCGGAGTGGCGCGTCGAACGCTCATTCAGGCCGGGGGCGTAGACCGGTCCGGCGACCCCCGCCTCATAACCCTGCGCGGCCAGCGCCTGCTCGATCGCCTCGCGCTTGACCTTCTTGGGATCGAACTGCAGCGCGATCTGATGCCTGCCCGGGCTGACGAACAAACTGGAGATCCCTTCCATCTTCTCCAGGACAGCCCGGACGGCCAGAGTGTGGTGGTCGCCGTACAGGGTCGGGATGGTCAGCTGCAGTTTCTCCATCTCAGGCTGCTCCTAAGGGCTGGTCCGGCTCGACAAGGTTCGACGGGCGGAGATAGACGACGTTCAGATGCTCGTGCAAGGAGTCCTTCAGGGCATCGCGCAGAACGTTGCCGGAGACGTGCATCAACGTGTCGTGGTAGTCGGCGTCCTGATTCATGCTGGCCAGGCAGGGAAAGTGGTGATGAAGCATGCCGGCCTTCTCCAGGGCGTCCTCGACCGGCGTGCCCGGCAGGCGCTCAGCCACATAGCGGGCGCAGCCGCAGGGGGAATCCCGCACCAGGTCGACTCGGGCGATCTGCCCGCCTTCGACGACGGTGCGGAACTCGGGCTGGCCGAAGGCGCGGGCGAAGCGCTGAACGAGCGGGTGGTCATAGGCTGCGGCGATCGGCTTGCGGTTGAGTGTCTCCTGCGTGAGCGAGCAGAAGGGCTTGGGGAACACCGAGACCACGCCCATCTCCTCGAGCCAGTGCTTGAGCTGGCGCGCCAGCCCAGGCGGGAGCGATTCGTTGCGGTCGATCGGGGCGATGACGGCCCGGGCGCCGCACAGCCGGCAGATGTCCGGGACCAGTTGGGCCAGCCCACCCACCTCGCCCAGGGCGAGCAACAGATCGGCCTGCGGCAGGGTAGGCGGGAGGTAGTCTTCGGGATAATCGACAATCGGAGGGATCGGGTTCGGCGCGTCCCAGGTCTCCACCTGCCAGTCCTGCGGGGCGCGCTCACGCACGGTTGTGGCGATCCGCTCTCCCCACAGCCCCTGCGTTACGGCCAACACGCGGAAGATGGAATCCCGGCTGATGGGGTCCCGCCTCTCCATCAATGCCCCAGCTCACTCCGATTTCGTGTCCACCTATGATGCCGGGGCCAATCCAGACCTTGCCAGTGGGGAATGTCACCCCTTGAAGTGTCAGTCATCACGGCCCCCCAGGAGCCGGGAATCCACGCCGTCCGACCGGCGGGAGGGCGCTTGCGGGTCTACTCGTGGTCCGGGTACGCGGTGATCCGCAAGCAGACTGTTGACGTCTACTATCGAAGGATGCGGGTTCGGCGGCGCGTGAGCGAGCTCGGGGGCCGGGGAGGGGAGGCGCCCCATCGACGGGCGTATGCCGCGGGCCGCAGTCGCGGGGATGGGGGGCAGGCAGGGCTCGAATTCGCCAGCGCCCGAGCCGGGGGGTGGAGGCGCCGCGTATTGCGCAGGTCAGCCGGCGAAGCGCGCGGGGGCGACCGATCGGTCGCCCCCGCGAAAGAAGTCCTCGATGTCGACCGCCGGGGCTCAGAGCGCCCTGCGCACGACCTCCAGGACCTCGGCGTACTTGGGCTCGTCGCCCATCGCCTTCATGTAGTCGGCGTATACGATCCGGTCGTCACGCCCGACCACGAAGACAGCCCGTCGCAAGATGCGCTTCTCCTTGATCAGGCAGCCGTAGCGGACGCCGAATTCCGTGGCCATGTGGTCGGACAGGGTCTTTACTCGGTCGATGCCCGCCGCGCCGCACCAGCGATCCTGGGTGTAGGGCAGGTCGGTGCTGATGGCGAAGATGCGCACGTCTTCGCTCAGGCGGCTGGCCTCCTCGTTGAACCGCCGCGTCTCTCGATCGCATACCGACGTCTCCAACGACGGCAGCGCCGCGAGCACGCGCACCATCCCGGGCGTGGCCACCAACACCCGGATGGCCGTCCAGTCGGTGGCCACGGCCTCGAAGTCAGGCGCCGTGTCGCCGACTTTCAGATCGGGGCCGACCACGGTCTGGTCGACACCGCGGAACTGGGTTGCTCCAAAACGCTCGATGGTCATGGGAGTGCCTCTCCATCTCTAGTCGCGAGGACTAAGATCAGCCGCGGGCAGCGATCCGGGGCCCGGCGGCGACGACCTGGGGATCGACCTGGTCGGCGTAGGCGGCGAAGTTGCGGGCGAACTTGTCGGCCAGTGCCTGGGCCTGGTTATCAAACGCGGCCGGATCCGACCAGGTGCTGCGCGGGTCAAGCACGCCATCGGGGACGTCCGGGCAGTGCTGCGGGACGGTCAGCCCAAAGTGTGGGTCGTGTCGCACGGGCACCGCGTCGAGCGAGCCGCCCATTGCGGCGCGGATCACGGCGCGGGTGTAGGGCAGGCGGATGCGCTGCCCGGTGCCGTACGGGCCGCCGGTCCAGCCCGTGTTGACCAACCAGACCCGCGGCTTGTGGCGGGCGAGCTTCTCGACCAGCAGCCTTGAGTAGACGCTGGGGGGAAGGGGCAGGAACGGCGCCCCGAAGCAGGCCGAGAAGGTCGGCACCGGTTCCGCGCCCATGCCTTTCTCCGTCCCGGCCAGCTTGGACGTGTATCCGGAGAGGAAGTAGAAGGAAGCCTGCTCAGGTGAAAGGCGGGCGATCGGCGGCAGGATGCCGGCGGCGTCGGCGGTTAGGAAGAAGACGTCCGTTGGATGGCCACCGCGCCCTTCCGGCACGTGGTTCTCGACGAATCCGATCGGGTAGGCAGCCCGCGTGTTCTCGGTCAGCGAGGCGTCGTCGAAATCGACCCGGCGAGAGATCGTGTCTAGGGTCACGTTCTCGAGCACCGTGGCGAAGCGGCGGGTCGCATCCCAGATCACCGGCTCCAGTTCGCCCCGCAGGTTGATCGTTTTGGCGTAGCAGCCTCCCTCGAGGTTGAAGACGCCGTCGTCGCCCCAGCCGTGCTCGTCGTCGCCGATCAGCCTGCGCTGCGGGTCGGAGGACAGGGTCGTCTTGCCGGTGCCGGACAATCCGAAGAAGAGGGCCACGTTCCCATCGCCGCCGACGTTGGCCGAGCAGTGCATGCTCAGCACGCCCTGCCGCGGCAGGAGGTAGTTGAGAGCGGTGAAGACCGCCTTCTTGATCTCGCCGGCGTAGCTGCTCCCGCCGATGATGACCATGCGGCGAGCCAGGTTCA
>Ga0154653_1216_pt5 | contig 18435 bp, 18 predicted proteins | sample Rifle2008BG13ft_FD_116082 | JGI IMG/M metagenome (GOLD analysis project Ga0154653, IMG submission 116082) | Chloroflexi bacterium RBG_13_68_17
GCGAGGGGACGACGGGTTCCATTCCCCGGGCGTCCGACAGACGGCGGGAACTGGCGAGGAGAGCGGATGAAGGCTGTCGCCCTGTATGGGAAAGAGGACCTGCGGCCGATTGAACTCAGCCTGCCGGCTCTCGGGTTGCACGATTTGCGAGTTCGAGTGCGCGCTTGCGGGATCTGCGGCTCGGACCTGCGCATGTACTTCAAAGGCCCCACGCCGCGCTACAAGCTTCCCACCGTGCTCGGTCACGAGATCGCCGCCGAGGTGGTCGAGGTCGGCGCCGGCCTGGCCGACTACGCCCCCGGGGACTTGGTCTCGATCGCGCCGATCGTGCCGTGCATGCGCTGCGCCGCCTGCTCGCGCGGGCTCGACAATCTCTGCGAAAACGGCCAGGTGATCGGCACGACCATCCAGGGCGGGTTCGCCGAGATGATGCATATGCCGGCCGCCATGGTCCTGGCGGGCGGGGTGGCCAAGATCCCGGCCGGGGTGTCGTATCGTGCCGCGGCACTCTCGGAACTGGTCGGTTGCTGTCTGCACGGCCTGCGGCAACTCCCCCTCAGCCCGATGGACCGGGTCCTGATCATCGGGGATGGGCCGATCGGTCTGACCTTCTTGCAGCTAGCGCGGTTGGCCGGCGCGGGGCGTGTGTTGATCAGCGGGCGCCGGCCGCGGCGGCGTGACCTGGCGGCCGAGCTCGGCGCCGACGACGTGCTGGACGCCTCGGCGGCCGACTTGAGCGGGCGATTCGACCGAGGCCTCGACGTCGTGATCGTGGCGACGTCAAACCCGGACGTGCCCGGCGGGGCCGTGGACCTGGTGCGGCCGGGCGGGCACCTGTTGCTGTTTAGCGGTTACGTATACGGCACGAGCATGAACCTCGACCTGAACAGCATTCACTACCGGGAGATCCACATTCACGGCAGCATCGACGCCCCGATCCGGGACTTCCGCAACGCGGTGGCACTGCTGCCGAAGCTACACATGGAGCGGCTGGTCAGTGCGAGCTACCCGCTCGAGCGGGCGGCGGAAGGCTTCCAGGCGGCGCAAGCGCGTGAGGCAGTCAAGCTGTTGTTGGAACCCTGACCGGTTCATGCCCCACGAACCGGATGAGATCTGACGGAGGAAGTGATGGCAGATGGAAGTGCGTGGCTGCAGGGGTTGTACCAGGGGTCATCGCCGGAAGAGCTCGCCGCCGGCCGCGCGGCACTCATGGGCGGCTCGGTGGGCAGCGCGATTCCCAAGCTGTATGCCCGTGCCTCGGGCTCGAAGTTCTGGACCGACGATGGTTCGGAGTACATCGATTGCACCTCGCAGGCCTGGAGCCTGGGCGTGGGGGCCTGCCACCCGTTTGTGATGCAGGCAGTCAAGGCCCAACTCGACTACTTCACCCACGTGCGCACCAATTTCGACACCGTCCCGAAGCTCCTGCTGTCGAAGAAGCTGGCCGAGATCGGTCCCGGTGACCTCAAGCGCGTGACCTACAGCCTGCACGGGACCACCGCCGTGGAAGGGGCGATGAAGCTGGCGATGCGAAACCGCCCGGGGCGCAAGTACTTCGTCACGTTTTGGGACGGCTACTCGGGTCGGTCGCTGGCGACCATCGACATGACCTATCCGCACCCAACGCCGTTTCTCAACTACACGGGCAATAAGCTGCGGGTCCCCCAGCCCTACTGCTATCGATGTCCGTACGGCATGACCTATCCGTCGTGCAAGTTGTTCTGCGTCGACATGATCGGCAAGTTGATAGAGAACTCGCTCGACGGCCAGCCCGTCGCCCTGCTGATGGAGCCGCTTCAGGCCTCCGGTGGGATGATCCCGTTCCCGAAGCCGGCGTATGAGGCCATCCGCCAACTGTGCGTGAAGTACGACATGCTCCTGATCTGGGACGAGATCCAGACCGGTTTTGGGCGACTGGGAGAGATGTTCGGCGCCGATCTCTACGGTGTCGTGCCGGACATCCTGATCTTCGGCAAGGCGCTGGGCGGCGGGTTCCCCCTTGCGGGAAGTCTGCAGTCTGAACGCCTGAAGGGATTCGAGCCTGGCGATCATTCCTTCACCTTTGGGCATTTCCCGCCCTCGATGGTCGCGGGGTTGGCCACGTTGAAGGTGATGGAGGACGAAGGGCACCTGGCGAACTGCCGCAAGATGGGGACCTTCATCACGGCCCGCTTGCTCGAACTCAAGGACCGCTACGAGATCATCGGCGACGTGCGCGGCCCGGGGCTGATGATTGGGATCGAGTTAGTCCGAGATCGGAAGACCCGCGAGAGAGCGACTAATGAAGCTGTACGGTTCGTCGAAGAGGGTTTCCGCCGTGGGGTGCTGTTCGGGCACTCGAAATACGCCGGGCTGGGGAACGTGGTCAAGATCAAGCCGCCGCTGGTGATCACCGAGGCGGAGGCGGAGCGGGTGGTGCAGGTCTTCGAAGAGGTCACCGAGGTCATGAGCCGCCCGGCTTCGCGCGCCCAGCGGTGAGCGTTATTGTGAGAAATTGTTGACTTCTGTGCCAAATTCGCTATACACTGCTTACGGGGACGGCGGATGACGCACACTTTCCACCAATGGTGCGGCCGCGGTCGGGAGGTCGCGTCCACCAAGGGCGCGACGGGGGGGTGGCTTCGGGCATGACCGGCAAGCGCATCCGGATGCAGCGCCTGATCCAGCGGGGGACGGGCAGATCGCTGATCTTGCCCTTCGATCACGGCTACTTCCTGGGGCTGATCGAGGGGTCGGCTGATTTCCGTGGCCTGGTCCGCCTGGCGGCCGACAGCCGCGCCGACGCCATCCTGATCACCCGGGGGATCGCCCGGGCGACGGCCGACGTTTTCGGCGGCGTCAAAGGGCTGATCCTGCGCATCTCCGGGATGACCGCGCTTTCTCCGCACGCGGATCACGAAGTCGTCGTCACCAGCGTGGAGAGCGCCCTGGCCCTCGGCGCCGACGCGGTCGCCGTCACCGTTTTCCTAGGAAGCGAACACGAACAAGACATGCTGCGCGGACTGGGGCGGGTGGCCGACGCGTGCGACCGCCTGGGTATCCCTCTGCTGGGTGAGGTCATGTTCTCGCCCCGCCTGGCCGAGAAGGCCTTCCAGGCCGAGTACGTCGCCTGGGCGGCGCGCCTGGGGCAAGAGGCCGGCGCGGACATCCTCAAGCTCAACTACCCCGGCGACGCGGCCGGGATGCGTCACGTCGTCAGCGGCTGCACGCTGCCGATCGTCATCGCCGGCGGGGCTCGCCTGGACAGCGACGCCGACGTGCTGCGTATGGCCAGCGAGTCGGTGCGCGGCGGTGCGGCCGGCACGTGCATCGGCCGGAACGTTTTCCAATCCCCCGACCCGGCCGGGCTGCTGGCCAGGTTGGCGGAGATTGTCCACGAAGGGAAGGCCGTCTGATCGCGAGTCGATGGGAATGACGATTGGAATCGTGGTCCTCTCGCATGGCACGTATGCCCGGCATCTTGTGCGGGCCGCCGAACTGATTGCCGGCAAACAGAAGCTGCTGCTGACCGGCGGCCTCGAACCGCATATGGGCCTGCCCGATTTCGCCCAGCTTGTTGAGCAGTGCTGCCAGAAGCTCCATCCCAAGTCGGACGGCATCCTGGTCCTGGTCGACCTGCAGGGTGGCACGCCGTTCAACGCGGCCAACCTGCTTCTGCGCAAGTTCAACGCACGCCTGGTATGTGGTGTCAACATGCCCATGCTCCTCGAGGTCTTGATGTGTCGCGGTACGCAATCCCTGGAGGAGCTGGCAGCCGCCGCTGTGAAGGCGGGAAAGGAGGGAGTCCGGGAATTTAGCTTGCACCCATCATTGGCTCGCCAGGAACATGACGGCAACGCCCCGGGCTGAACTGTGGCGGCCGACCCGGCCGGAGTGGTCATCGCCATCCGTCGCCGGCCTGCTCGAGAGCGCTGACCCGGTGGGCTGTCGTCGAAAAACGGACTGAATCATCGGAGGAGAATTCACCATGGAAAGCACGCTCGGTCCGGCCATCCTACTGGGGATTTGGGCCGGCATCTGCGTCATGGATATGGTCGGCCCCCAGTTCATGCTATGGCGGCCGCTCATCTCCGGCGCCGGGGCAGGGCTGCTGCTGGGTGACCTGCAGACCGGCCTGATCATCGGCGGCGGGGTTGAACTGACCTGGCTCGTCCTGGTCAACATCGGCGGCGCCGCGCCGCCGGATGTGACGATGGGCGGCATCGTCGCCGTGGCCGTCGGCGTCCTCACCGGCACACAAGATGTCGGTGTGGCCCTGGCGGCGGCGCTCCCGGCGGCCCTCGTCGCCCAGCAGGCCTGGAGCCTGGTGTTCATGCTCAACACGTTCTGGATCCACCGGCAGGACGCGGCCGCGGAGCGCGGCGATCTCAAGGCGGCGGAACGCATCCACCTGGGTGCGTTTGGCATGTGGTTCATCGCCTACTTCCTGATCGCCTTCGCCTCGGTCTACTGGGGCATCCCCGCCCTGCAATCGTTGATGGACAACCTCCCGCCGTGGCTGCTCAGCGGCCTGGCGGTCGCCGGCGGCCTGCTGCCGGCGTTGGGGATCTCGCTCCTGCTCTCCCAGTTCCTGACCAAAATCAACTGGCCGTACTTCCTGATCGGCTTCATCCTGGCCGCCTACCTGAACATGCCGACCATCGGCACGGCGCTGATCGGGGCCGGGATTGCCTTCCTGCTGTACTTTGCCGTTGACCTGGCCAAGGGGGCCGGGGCGGCTGCGGCGCCGGCAAAGGCACACGAGGGCGTCTTGACCAAGGGCGATCGCTTCCGCATGTTCCTGCGCGCCTGGACGGCGATCTCCGACGGCAACGCCGAACGGCACCTGGCTGGCACCTTCCTGTACGTCATGGCCATCCCCTTCCGCAAGATCTTCAAGACCAAGGAAGAAATGGCCGCGGCGATGAAGCGCCATCTGCTCTTCTACAACGTCCAGCCGACCCTCACCACCATGGTCATGGGCAGCGTGGCGGCCATGGAAGAGCGCATGGAAGACAAAGAGCCGATCATTGCCTATAAGGCAGGCGTGATGGGCCCGCTGGCGGGCGTCGGCGACAGCCTGATCTGGCTGACGCTCATGCCGCTCACCTTCGCCATCGGCGCCGGGCTGGCGACCGCCGGCAACCCGATGGGGCCGATCGTCGCCCTGGTGCTGTTCAATATCGTCAACATCCCGCTCAAGTACTACGGCATGGAGCTCGGCTACACCCAGGGCATCCGCCTGATGGAGCAGCTGCGCGGCGGCCTGATGGACAAGATCTCCAAGGGCGCCACGCTGATCGGCCTGATGGTCATGGGCACCGCCCTGGTGCGCACCGTCTCGCTGACCACCCCGATCAGCATCCGCCTGGGCGAGGACAGCATGCCCATCCAACCGGCGATCGACGCCATCATGCCCAAGCTGCTGACCCTGCTCCTGGCGCTGGTCGTGCTGTGGGCGCTGCGCAAGAAGGTCAACCCGGTCGTCGTTCTACTCCTTCTGCTCGTCTTTGGCGTGGCGGGCAAGGCGATTGGCATCCTGTAACCGACGCCTGAGCTTGTGAGGCTTGGGCCCGCGGATCCTTCCCGCACCCGGACGGCCGCGGGCCCTGGCCCTTCCTTCGGCCAGACTGAGGAAGGTGGAATCATGCCATTCATCATGGTGCGGGTCGACGACCGCTATATTCATGGTCAGGTGGCGACCCAGTGGATGCGCGCCATCCCGGCGCGCACGGTGTACGTGGTCAACGACGGGGTGGTCAAGGACGACATGACCCGCATGGTTCTGGAGATGGCGGCCAGCACGCAGTCGATCACCCTGCACGTCCTGGGCGTCGAGGAAGGCGTGAAGAAACTGATTGAGGTCTCCCAAGATGGGGAGAAGATGTGGGCCCTGTTCGGCAATCCAAAAGACGTCGTCGCCGCCTTGAACGCAGGCTTCAAGTTCGAGCGGCTGATCGTGGGCTTCATGCGCCACAGCCCCGGCAAGGACGGCCTGGTCAAGGGCGGGCAGGTGTACGTTGATGCCGCTGACTCAGCCGCCCTTAGAGCCATCCATGAGAAGGGTGTCGAGGTGGTCATGCAGCGGGTCCCCGACGAGAGACCCGTGGACGTCATCAAGCTTCTCAAGTAGGCGGGCATTCTGGTCGCCTGCTCGATTCAGTCTGGGGTGGACGAGGGTACGGTTGCCGACCGGTGAATGGAGGGTTTCGGTCTCATGAACGACTGCTTGTTCGGCCAGGCGGAGGTCAACATCACGCCGCCGCTGGGGACCTGGCTGGTCGGTTACACGGAACGCGATCACGGATGTGAAGCCGTCCACGATCCCCTCTACGCCAAGGCCTGGATCTTCTCCGACGGCAAGCAAACCGCAGCGATGCTCTTCCTGGATATCTGCATTATCGATCGCCTCTTCACGGCCAGGGTCCGCGAGCAGACTGCGGCAGCTACAGGAATCCCCCCACAGCACATCCATCTGAGCTATACCCACAGCCATTCGGCGCCGGCCTGCGTGCCCGGTGGGATCGATGCGGCCCTGCTGCGGGAACCTGACCCCGAGTTGGAGGCCATCATGGCCCGCCACTGTTCCGGGGTGATCGCCGCCGCGCAGCGTTCGCTGCGAAAGGGCCGCCTAGGCCTGGGTGCGGGTCGTCTGACGGGGATATGCACCAACCGCCGCAATCCGGACGGTCTGATGGACCCCCAGGTCAAGGTGTTGCGGCTCGAGGAGGCCGACGGACGGCTGGCGGGGGCGATTGTCAACTACGGCTGCCATCCGACCGTGCTGCATGCGGACAACTACCTGGTCAGCCGCGATCTCCCAGGATTCATGTGCGATGCCGTCCAGGCCGCATCGGGCGGGAAAGTGCAGGTGGCTTTCGGTCAGGGGGCCGGCGCCGACACCAGCACGCGCTGGACCCGCCGTGGGACGACGTTCGATGAGGCTGGCAGGCTGGGCCGGATGCTGGCTGGCGAGGCCCTGCGCGTCCTGGAGGCGACCGAATGCTCCGCCGCCCTGGAATTGCGGCTGGCGACCGAGACGCTCGAGCTTCCCACCCGCCGCCTGCCGGCTCCGGAGAAGGCCGAACACCTTCTGGCGGAGGAAACGGCTCGCCTGGAGGCCCTGCGGACCTCTGGAGCATCGTACGGCGCAATCCGCAGCGCCTATGTGGCGCAGCAGGGCGCGGCTCTAACGCTCGAGCGCTCGCGCCACCCCCGGCCGCCGACAAGGAAGACGGAGGTCGCGGTCATCAAGCTGGGTGATATCCCGATTGCCATCCTTCCCGGGGAGACGTTTGCTGCGACGGGGATGGTTGTGAAGGAAGGGCTCGGGACAAATGCGCTCGTGCTCGGGTATGCCAATGACTGGCTCGGCTACATCATCCCGCCTGAGGAAGAAGCAGTCGGCGGCTACGAAGTGAATTCGGCGCTCCTTCAGTCGGCGGCGTCTACGCTCATCCAGGAACGGGCGGTCGCGCTCGGCCTCAGTCTGTGACGATCCGGCTAGGTCTCCTCGTACCGTGGCGGCCGGCAAGCGCAGGCGTGCCGGGCCCTCGGATGGCATGTCCGGTACCCAACCCGTCCGCGAGAGCCGCCTCGCTGCGAGACAGAGGCGCGCAAGAGGTGTCGGCATGAACTCATTGGAACGTGTCACCACCGCCATCCGCCGTGAAGAGCCCGACCGGGTCCCGGTGTTCGAATTCATGATCGACCCCAGAGTCATTGACGGCATTCTTCCGGGAGGCACCTACGCCGATCTGGTCGAGGCGATGGACATCGATGTGGTCGTGACGCCCACTGCGTCGCGTATGTACACGCTCGAGCCGATTGGCGAGAGGGAAGGCCGAACCGTCTATCGCACCGAGTGGGGGGAAGAGCGGGTCGACACCGGCCAGATGGTGACCATCCCCTACCGCCACCCGATCGCCTCCCATGCCGATTGGGAACGCTACCAGGTTCCCGAGGCGGAAAGGCCCGGCCGGTTGGATGCGCTGGCGGAGCTGGTGGCGCGCTTCAAGGGCCAACGGGCCATCGGCTGCCACCTGCACGACTCGTTCAACTATCCGTCGTATTTGCTGGGTATGGATGGGTTGTTCATCGGGCTGCGGACCGCCCCGGGCTGGATGAAGGAGATCATTCAGGCCTGTAACGCGCACTGCATCCGCATGGTCGAGCTGGCGGTGGCGGCCGGCGCCGACTTCATCCTGTTTGGCGACGACGTCGGCGGCAAGAGCGGGCCGATGATGTCGCCCAAGGACTATCGCGAGTTCTTTCTACCGGGGCTGGAGGCAGTGGCCCGAGCGGCGCACGAGGGTGGGGCGCTAGTGGTCAAGCACACCGACGGCAACGTAACCAAGCTGCTCGACATGTTCATCGAGGCCGGGATCGACGCCTTCCACCCGTCCGACCCCAGCGCCGGGATGGATATCGTCGAGGTCAAACAGCGCTATGGCGATCGGCTGGCGCTGTGTGGAGGAATCGACACCGGCGAGCCGCTCTGCCACTGGGAGGTGCCGGAGATCGTGGCCGAGGTCCGGCGACGGATCCAGGCGCTGGCGCCGGGAGGCGGCTGGCTGATCGCCTCCAGCAACACGATCCACGCCTCGGTTCGACCGGAGAACTATCACGCGATGGTGACGGCCACCCGGACGTACGGCTGCTACGGCAACCTTGGCCGGCCGATTAGCGCGGAATTGGAGAGGTCCATAGGCAAGATCCCGCTCAGGCGCTGAGATGCACGGGCGTCCGGAGCGTCGAGGAAGGAGAGGAGAACAGCATGACAGACGAGATCTTCCTGCGTAACCTGACCTCACCTCAGGTAGGCGAAGCGGCAGCGAAAGGCACGGTCGTACTGATCCCCTTCGGTCAGACCGAGGAGCACGGCCAGCACCTGCCCATTGGGACGGACTCGATCATCGCCGAGACCGTGGCGGAGGCCGCGGCACGGCGGGTCGCCGGCCGCATCCCCGTGCTGGTGGCGCCTTCCATCCAATATGGGTACTCCAACGAGATCTTGCGCAAGTGGCCGGGGACGTTTATCGTCCGGCCCCAGGTTCTCATCGATCTGCTTGTCGACATCCTCTGTTCCGCGGTCAAGATGGGCTTCCGCAAGATTGCCCTGGTGAGCGGCCATGGGCACCATCCGGCGATTTGCGAGGTTGCCATCCGGCAGGTCTTCGATCTGACAGGCGTAAACGTCGTTCGCACGCAGCCACATGCCTTCGGCAAGGAAACGGTCGCCCGTGTGCGCAAGAGCGGCCCGGGCGGCATCTGCCACGCCTGTGAGTACGAGACCTCGATGCTGATGCACTTCGGCTACCCGATCGACCTGAGCAAGGCCACCAACGAGGATATCCTGCGCTTCAAATCGGACTTCGTGTCCGCCGACGGGTGCGGGGGGGCCAAGGGCGGGACCGTCTTCTGGAGCACCTGGGGCCTGCAGAACTCGAAGACCGGCGCCTATGGCGATCCGACGGTGGCGACCCCCGAGACCGGCGAGGCCATCATGGAGGCGATCGTTCAGGACTACTGCGACTTCCTGGAGGAGTTCTACAACTGGAAGGGGCCGGTAGAGCCGGCGGGATAGGCGGGCGCCCGGACAGTGGGCTGACCGACTCGCCATTCGACGAAGAGCGATGCTTGCGGAGGGAATCGCATTGAGCCGAGTACAGCACAATGGATCACCCTGACGGGTCGCTGACGTGGGTGATGGTGCGGCATGGGGAGACCGAGTGGACTGAGGCGCGCAGGATCCATGGCCGGCTGGACAGGCCGCTCAGCGAGCGGGGGCGGTGGCAGGCCTCCCGGGCGGCGAAGAGGCTGAGCGGCCAGGCTTTCGACGCGCTGTACACGAGCGCGCAGGGGAGAGCCATGGAGACGGCCGCGACCCTCGGCCGGGCAGTCGGCCTGACGCCTCGGCCACTGGATGGGTTGCAGGAGTACGATTTTGGCTGGCTGGAAGGCATGCCGCTGCCGGCGTTCTCCCCAGCCTACATCGGACCCCGGACTCTGCGCCCCATCGTCCACATGATGATGCGGCTTTCTGCGGAGGGCGACCGAAGGTTCAGCCGCCGTGTGCGCGGCGCGCTCGACGAGCTTGTCGCAAGGCATCCCGCCGGGCGAGTGCTGATCGTGACGCATTGGGTGGTGCTCAGCCAGACGTTGATCGAGCTCGTGGCCGGCAACGGCGCCAACTGGCGCGAGTATGGGCCGTGGGCGGCCTGTGGATTGACCGAGCTTCGACGGACAGGCGGCCGCTGGTCGCTGGTCGCCGCCAACGACGCAGCGCACCTGCTGGTACCGGGCGACGGAATGCGACCATGAGGAAAGGCGGGGCCGGCCGTCCAGCGAGTCACCCCATCGCCGGGAGACACGCCGTTGGCCAGGGTGACGACGAAAGTTGGGTGGAAGGGCGACACCTGGTCGATCTGCAGCCTACAGGTGACGAGGATCTCCCTTCACGCGCGACGAGGCAGGCCTCGGCAATGCGCGCCTCCGGCAAGGCTTCCGGAGGACACCCGCCACGAGGGGTTGGAACAGCACCACATTGAGAGTCAGTCGCGTGGACTGAAGGAGCTTGATCATGCCGCAGCCACTCCGGGCCGGCACGGCCCTCACCGACATCTCGCCTGAGCAAGGAGTTGAACTGGCGGGGTACCCGCACCACCCGCGTCCGAACCAGGGCGTGCACGACCCGCTACATGCTGGCTGCATCACCCTCGATGACGGCAAGACGAGGCTGGCTATCGTGTGCATGGACATGGCGGTGTACCCCAAGCCGGAGGTGCGGGCAGTACGCCGGGAGGCCGCTCGGCTCACCGGGATCCCGCCTGAGAACATCATGCTCACTTGCTCGCATACCCACTCCGGCCCTTGGGCCTCGGGGATGTCCTTTCTCAACACCCTGAAAATGGGTTGGAAGGTCGACGAAGCGTACTTGGCCGGGCTGCGCCAGAAGTTGGTGAACCTGATTGGCGAAGCCTGGGAGAAGCGCTTCGAGGCCCGCATCGGGGTAGACAAGGGTTTCTGTGGGCGGGAGCAGGGGGTCGGGGGCAACCGACGCAACCCCAACGAGTTGGCGGATCCGGAGGTCTGGACTATCGGTGTGCAGGATATGAGTGGAGCCTTGCGAGCGTGCCTGGTGAAGTACAGCCTGCATCCGACCTTCCTGCACTCCGACAACTTCCTCGTGTCGGCGGACTACCCCGGCTATCTGCGCGAGTACCTGGCGGAGAAACGGCCGGGTACGGTCGTTCTGTTCGCCCAAGGATGCGCGGGCAACCAGAGCCCGCGCTATTTCCGTAGTGGCAAGACCTTCGAGGAGGCGCGGCGGGTGGGCCGGGCCATCGGCGCCGAGGCGGACCTCGTTCTGGGCTCGCTGGGGTACAACGCTCAGGCCAGGCTGCTTTGCCGATCCACCGAGTTGGATGTCGAGCTGCGCGAGCTGCCGGCCCGGGCGGCCGCCCAGGTCGCGGTGGAGAGGGCCCGCAAGGTGTGGGAGGAGCAGAAGGCCACCAGCAATGTCGAGCGCGACATCTGGAATGCCGAGCTGCGCCTTCTGGGGGCCGAGGACACGCTAGCTTTCGTCGAACTGGAGGAACGCGACGGTAGGGAATCGCTCGTCGGCGGGGAGTTTCCCGTTGAGGTACAGGTGATCGGCATCGATGACACCCGCATCGTGGGACTGCAAGGAGAAATCTTCGTCGAGTTTGGCATCACTATTCAGTACCGAGCGCCTTTCGACAAGTGCTTTGTCATCGAGCTGGCCAATGGCTGTCTGCCCGGATACGCCTGCACCACCCGCGCCTATGAGCAGGGCGGCTATGAGACCGGGGCTTCTCTGCTTACAGGGCGTTCCGGCGAGCAGCTCGTGGAGGCTTCTGTGGATTTGTTGAAGCTGACAAAGTAGGCGGCTGGTCATGAAGAAGCCACAACTGGACTGGGAGGACACAGGAAGCAGTTGGCGCGCCGGGGTGGCGCAAATCGATGTCTCTCCGCCAGTCGGCGTACAGATCGTCGGCTATCCGACAGTGATCCGGCCGAATACAGGAGTCCACGATCCGCTGTATGCCGACTGCCTGGTCCTGGCGGACGGCTCCACGAAGGTGGCCCTGCTCACAGCAGATCTGGTGTATTTCGAGAAGGAGTTCGTGGCCCGCGTGCGTGAGGCCGTAGCCGCAGCCACGGACATTCCGGCCGGCCACCTGCTGATGAGCTGCTCTCACACCCATGCCGGGCCGCGCATGGGCACCCGCCTGTTCGACGACGAGGTCGCCAGGGGCGGTCGGGTGGAACACGAATACCTGCAGGAGCTGGAGCGCAGGCTAGTGGACTTGGTGGTGGTTGCGGCCTCCAAGCTGCATGAGGTACGCATCGGCTTCGGCCGAGGTATGGCGGGCAGCGAGTTGGGTATCGGCGGCAACCGCCACGACCCGCACGGACTTGCAGACCCGGCGGTCCGAGTGATGGGAGTGCGGGAGCCCGGGGGCGACTGGCTGGCGACCCTGGTCAAGTATTCGCTACATCCCACGATCCTTCAGATGGACAACACTCTCGTGTCGGCCGACTACCCCTTCGGTATTCGCCAGGCCCTGCTCGCACGGCATCCGGGCATGACCGTGTTATTCTCCCAGGGTGCGACCGGCGATCAGAGCTCGCGCTTCTTCCGCACGGATCAGAGCTTCACCGAGGCTGAGCGCTTCGGCGCGGCGATCGGCAACGAGGCGGACCGGGTGCTGGCGGCGATGCCCCACGATGCGAATGCGCGGCTGGGCGTGCGTTCCGTCCAGGTCGAGCCTGTCTGGAAGGAGCTCCCTCCGGTAGAAGAGCTGGAGGCGCGTGTCCAAGCGTACTGGCAGCAGCTGCGTGAGCTGGAGGCCAAGGACGCCCCCTATGTGGAGCGCCAGACCTGCTACCTGAATCGGCTGGGCACGGAGTACACCCTGACCTTTGCCCGGCTGAATGCTGAGGGGCGCGAGTCCCCTTGGGCGTACGAGGTCCCAATCGAGGTCCAGGCCATCCGCATCGGCGACGGCTGCGTGGTAGGCGTGGCCGGGGAGATGTTCGTGGCCTATACCCTCGACATCGAGGCACGCTCGCTTTTCGAGCACACTTTCGTGGTCAGTCTGGCCAATGGCATTTCGCCCGGCTACATGGTGGACCGGGAATCGGCCGAGAAGGGGCTGTTCGAAGCCGGGGCGTCGATGCTTGCACCCGAGACCGGAGAGCGAGTGGGCGCAGCTGCCGAGAGGCTGTGTCGCGAGCTGTACCAGGAGACGTAGTGCCGTGGGCCGCCAGACTGCGTTGAGAGTATTGTGGGGGGGCGAGGGCCGGTTGCATGGGACTTGCGATCGCCAAGAGCGCCACCTGAGGAATCGGCGTCCCGGTTGTGCGTGATGCACACGAATGGCAGGTGCTTCTTCTCATGCTCCAGGAGGCTGTTCCGGATCGTGACCGTTCCTCTCACGTTCCATGCCTGGGAAGGGGGTGTCGGATGATCGTTGCTGAACGTCTGCGCAGGATCGGCGGATTACTGCGCAGCGAGCATGTCATCTCGACCAAAGAGCTCAGCGAGCGCTTTGGGGTGTCTCAGATGACCATTCGCCGCGACTTGGCGCGCCTGGAACATATGGGGGTCTGCCGGCTGACGCATGGTGGGGCACTGGCCATCGGCAGCCCCCTAGTTCCCGATCTCCCGTACCAGCGCCGCGCCGAGCTTTTCGTGGCCGAAAAACGTGCCATCGCACTATGTGCGGCCACCTTGGTCGAGGACGGCGAGACGATCGCCATTGATGGCGGCACAACGACACGGCACCTGGCCATCGCGCTGCGCGATCGCAAAGACATCACGATCGTCACGAACTCGCTGCCTGTTTTGAACGAGCTCTACGAGGCGCATGACTTGACCGTTATCTCGACAGGGGGCGTCATGTCAATGGCCTCGTATGAGGTCCCTGGCCACGCCGATCCGTGTTTGGTCGGGGCAGTGGCCGAGAGGACCATGCGCTGCTTTCGCCCGAGCAAGGCGTTCATGGCGACAACCAGCCTCAACTTGGCTGACGGCCTGTCAAACGCACTAATGGAGCAGGCCTCCATGAAGCTGGCCATGATCGAGGTCTCCAGTGAGGTCATCCTGCTGGCCGACTCGAGCAAGTTCGGCCAAGTTTCGGCTTCAATCGTCGGACCGGTGAGTCTGGTCAACCGGGTGATCACGGACACGGGCATCACCCCGGAATTGCGTCATGCACTGGAATCGATCGGGATCAAGGTGATTACGGTCGAGCCAGGGCGAAACGAAAGCAACGGGCCCCTCTGATCAGCGCGGCCCGACGGCGGAGCGGCGCGCCAGGGCAGTTGCATGAAAAGGAGTCGGTGTGGCGAGAATGCGAGCCGCACGCTTCCATGGCAGGGAAGACGTGCGCGTGGAGCAAGTCGAGCGGCCATCGCCCGAGCCGGGAGAGGCGTTAGTGCGTGTGTGGGGCTGCGGGATCTGCGGGTCGGATGTGCGCCTGTTCCGGCAGGGGCCCGTGGCGTCGATGATGGACCGCTGGCCGGTGCCGCGCATCCTCGGGCATGAGTTCAGCGGCGTAGTGGAGGAGCTTGGGTCGGGGACAAGCGGGCTGCGCGCCGGGGATCGGGTGGCGGCTGCCCCGGCTACCTGGTGCGGGCAATGCTTCTACTGCCGCAAGGGCGCGCGGACGCTATGCCTCGAGCCGATCGACTTCGGCTCAACTCATCCGGGAGGACTTGCCGAGTACGTTTGCATTCCGGCTGAGTTGATCCGACAGGGCGGTCTGGTGGTTGTGCCGGACAGCATCGGACTAGACCGTGCCGCAATGCTGGAGCCCCTGGGAACATGCATCCGCGGGCTTTGCACACAAGGCGCGCTCTCGGAGGGGAACTCGGTCTTGATCATTGGCGATGGACCGATCGGCTTGATCCAGGTTCAGCTAGCGCGCCTGCTTGGTGCCGGGCCGATCCTGCTTGCCGGTCACCATGAGGCGCGTCTCCAGCAGGGGCAGCTGCTTGGAGCGGACGAGACCTTCGACAGCCGTAGCCCTGACTTTCTAGACCGGGTGCGCGAATTGACCGAGGGCCGTGGCGTCGACCTGGTGGTCAGTTCCGTCCCCAGCCAGACGGCGCTCGAGCATGCGGCCGTTCTGGTGCGCGGCGGAGGCCGGATCGTCCTGTTCGCCGGCGTAGGGCGGGGGAGCGCCTGGGGGGTAAGTCCGAATCGAATTCATTATGAGGAAATCACGATCGTCGGCTCATACAACTGCACGATCGAAGAGTTCCGTCAGGGTGCCGAGCTTGCGACCGCCTTGAACCTGGAGGCGGTCATCGATCAGCGCTTGCCGCTGGCCGATTGTGTCGAAGGCTTCAATCTCATGGCCGACCGCCGGGCGTTGAAGGTGCTGGTTGAGATGAGCGCAGAGGGGTTGCAGGCGGGCCCGGTCGGGGGCGGGAACGAATAGGGAGCGAACCTATGGGCGGAAAGCGGATCGACTATCTTCGTGAGCACTTCGGGGATTACTCCGATGACGAGTTGGAAGCCGGACGTCTGTCGTATGCCGGCGGGAGCGTCGGCGCCGGCGCGCCTCTGACGGTCGTTGATCAACGCGGGGCTACCTTCGTCGATGACACCGGCCGGGAGTATATCGATTGCACTTCCCAGGCCTGGAGCCTGAACATCGGTGGCTGCCACCCGCGCGTGACCGCAGCGGCCATCGCACAGATCCAGCACGCGACGCACGTCCGTAGCGGTTACGGAACCATCCCGAAGTACCTTCTCAGCAAGCGCCTGACCGACGTGGCGCCCGGGGACCTCAAACGCGTGAGTTACTGTCTGCACGGTTCCGTCGCCAACGAAGGGGCGATGAAGCTGGCGCTGCGCAACCGTCCCGGGCGCCGTTACTTCATGACCCCGTGGCGGGGTTTCTCCGGCCGCACTTTGGCGACAATGGCGCTCAGCTGGCCGCATCCCGGCGGGCCGTTCCCTTCCTACACCGGTGCAGCCGTGCGATTCCCGCAGGCCTACTGCTATCGCTGTCCCTTCGAGGCTCACTACCCCGAGTGCGAGCTGCAGTGCGCTCGCTTCTTGCGACAGATGATCCAGCAATCGGTCGACGGCGAGCCGGCCGCGCTTCTGATGGAGCCGATGCAGGCCGGCGGCGGGATGATCGACTATCCGCGCGCCTACCTCCACGAGCTGCGCAAGATCTGTGACGAGACAGGCATGATCTTGATCTGGGACGAAATTCAGACCGCATTCGGCCGAATGGGCGCAATGTTCGCTGCCGACATATACGGTGTCCTGCCGGATATCCTGACTTTCGGCAAAGCCATCGCCGGCGGGTTCCCGTTAGCGGGGTCGCTGCACAGCCTGCGGTTGCAGGGCTTCGCCGCGCAAGACCACGGGTTCACCTTCGCCCAGTTCCCGGTGGCGATGGCCGCGGCCGTCGTCACCTTGCGTATCCTGAAGGAGGAGGGACTCCCGGAGCGGGCAGCTGAGCTGGGCAGGCTGATCACCGGACGGCTGCAGGAGCTGCAGGGCCGCTACGAACTGATCGGCGACATCCGCGGGCCAGGGCTGATGATCGGGATCGAGTTGGTCCGCAACCGGAAGACCAAGGAGCCGGCCGTCGCCGAGACCCGCCGCTTCGTCGATGAGGGCCTGAAGCGCGGGGTTCTATTTGGTGAAGGGGGCTACAGCGGGATGATGAACATCGTCAAGATCAAGCCCCCGCTGGTGATCAGCGAAGCGCAGGTCGAACGCGTCCTGGATGTGTTCGAAGAGGTCCTGGACGTGGTCTCCGCGTGATAGCGCCGAGATCGGGTAGGGGCAGAGGATCAGTGGGCGGATATGACATCAGCTGAGGCATCGATCTGGATGCGTCGGTGGGACGCAGCCCGTGCCCGCGCCCGGCAAGTCGCGCCGCTGTTGGCGCCATCGGTCATGTGCGCCGACTGGTTGCGCATGGGCGCGGAAGTGCGCATGATGGAGAGGGGCGGCGCTGACCTCCTTCACTTCGATGTGGTCGACGGCCACTTCGCTCCGAACTTCATCGTCGGGTTAGACCTGATCCGTGCCCTCCGATCCGTCACCGAGTTGCCCTTCGAAGTCCATATGATGGTGCGCGAGCCGGATGGGGTATTGGAGCAATTTGCTGCCGCAGGCGTGCAGTTGGTCATTGTCCATCCGGAGGCCTGCTCCGATCCGGCCGCAACGATCCTTAAGATTCGCGAATTGGGCATGCGGGCAGGCCTGGCGTTGAGCCCCGAGATCCCGGCCGATGCGGCCGCCAGTCATCGCCACCTGATCGACCTGGTGCTCGTAATGACGATCGTGCCTGGAGTCGGGGGACAGTCGTTGATCCCCGAGATGATCCCTAAGATCGGCGCCGTCCACAGGGCACTGGCCGAGGACGCCACGCGGGTGCTGATCGAAGTAGACGGACAGGTGAGCCGCACGGTCGCGCCGGGAATGGTCCGACAGGGTGCCCGGGTCCTGGTGTGTGGTACGTCCAGCATCTTCGGCCGGGCAGGGGGCACGCGGGCAGAGTTGCAGGGATTTCGAGCTGATCTGGTTCAGGCACTGGGCAACTCATGGCCAAGCCCGGCCGAGGACGGGGCGGGCCGTCCGACATGAGTAGTGCGCTCCGCTGTGAGGCGGGAGAGTCATGGCAGGCACAAGAAGGATAGGGCAGGAGATCGCGGCCATCCGGAGGGAGATAGGCGGGGTCTTGGCCGGTGTCCGAGAAGAGGAGGCCCGGGCGCTCGTCGGTGCCGTTCTGGCAGCTGACCGCATCGTGGTCTGGGGTGCAGGTCGGATGGGCATGATGGCGCGTGCCTTCGCCATGCGACTGGCGCAGCTGGGACTGCGGGGTTGTTTCCTTGGTGACAGCAACACGCCGGCTGTCGGCGCGGGGGATCTGCTGTTGCTGGCCTCCGGATCGGGGCAAACCCGCACTGTGGTGGATGTCGCCGAGCTGGGCAGGACACGCGGCGCGCGCCTGGCGGTCATCACGGCGCGACCCGACTCGGCTGTTGGCAAGATGGCCGACGTGCTATTGGTCCTCCCAGGGCAGATCAAGGATGACCCGCATGGGCCGGCTTCGATCCAGCCGATGACCTCCCTTAACGAACAGTGCCTGTTGATCCTCCTGGACGCGATCGTGCTGATGCTCATGGCTGCGACACATCAGTCGCAAGAGGACCTGTGGCGCAGGCACTGTAATCTGGAGTGAGGCGGCAGATGGCCGCGCAAGGCACGGTCCACACTGCCCCCGGTCCGATTGGCTGGGCGGGCGCCGAGGTGCAATGAAACCTGTCATCCGCAACGATCGAACGAACATCCAGATCGCCCTTGACTTCGGGGACGGTCGGACGTTGTTGAGAATCGCCGCACGGGTCCAGGAGCACGTCGACTGGATCGAGGTTGGCACACCGTGGTTGATG
>Ga0154653_1081_pt1 | contig 18221 bp, 14 predicted proteins | sample Rifle2008BG13ft_FD_116082 | JGI IMG/M metagenome (GOLD analysis project Ga0154653, IMG submission 116082) | Chloroflexi bacterium RBG_13_68_17
CGGTAGAAGATCGAGGCCGTCGCCTTCTTGAACCAGGACTCCCCCTCGCGCTCGGTGCGGACGGCGTAGACGACCTCGAACCCCTCGCGCCACTTCGCAGCCAGCTCGGGGATCAGCTCGGGCGGGTCCTGCAGGTCGGCATCGATGATGACCACCGCCTCGCCTCGGCTGTTGTCCAGGCCGGCGGTCACCGCCACCTGGTGGCCGAAGTTGCGGGCGAAGACGATCGGCACGACGCGCACATCACGGGCGGCCAGATCGAGGATCGCCTCGGTCGATCCATCCGTGCTCCCGTCATCGACCAGGATCAGCTCCCAGGACTCGCCCAGGCCGTCCATGACCCGGCCGATCCGCTCGTGCAACAGAAGGATCGAATTGAGCTCGTTGTAGATCGGGGCGACGATCGAAAAGGTCACCCGTTCCGCCATCGTTCACCCGCCTCTCCCCGCAGTAGCCGGTCGGCCGCGCCTGCTGCCTGACCGGGTCTCATCCGCCCAACGCGCGCCGCAAGTCCTCCAGATGCGGTTCGATCGCTTCCGGCGCGCAATCAAATCCTCGGCCAGCCACTCTCACATTTCCCGACTTGGTGGCAACGAGGGCGCGTCCTATCAATCGTTTGCTTCAGCGCCGTTTGCAGGGAGTCTCATTCCCTCGGGCACACCGAACATCGTCCAGTTGCCCATCTCAACAAGCACTACCAGGCTCCCAGCCTCCACCCATTGGCGCAAGTCCTCCAGGATTTCTTCGTTTGTCTTCGTGTTAGACACTAGGACTGTCCGGATATCCGGATATGCGCCCAGGAGCTCCCGAAAGCGACCGGGGTCTGTGAGGTGGTCTAGGATCGTAAGATCCAATAGGCCGGGGAGAAAGTCCATGCGGTAATTGGTCAGGAAGCGAGTGCCAGGCACTTCCTCAACCCTCGCATAGATCATCTCATTCAGCTGTGGATACCACAGACCGCGTTGCAGCTCTACCTGTCGGTCGACAAGCGTCTGGTCCTCGATCAAGACGCCTCCGGCGACTATCCCTGCAACTACCAGAGCGGGCGCAATCCAGGCCCTGAGTTCAGAAAGCTTCAATCCCTCAGCAAGTGGCCCAATCCTATGGAACAAGTTCATGAAACCAAGCCCAGCGGTCATAGACACGATTGGGATCACGGGTGTGAGATTGCGGGTATCGTAGCTCAACAGGAGCGCCCAGATCAGAAGATACGGGTACACAACAAGGAGCGTCAGGGACCGCATGCCTCGATCCGCGATCGGAATAGCGATTGCAGACACTAGGAAGAGCAAGTTGTACTTCCCAACCATCTTCAGAGCACTCAGCACTCTGACAGGCAAAGCCTCCTGGTACAACGTGAGTGTAGCGAAGCCTTCAATCGCGGAGACATTCAGGCCGCGTTCGACGGCCACGAAGCTCCACACATACCACGGTGCCGCGATCAGGCAGGACAAGAGGAATGGCCGCAGTATCTCTTTCAATCGGGATTTCAGGCCGACGGAGTCGGCTGTGGAGGCACGGAAGTAGTAGGCGAGGACGGGCCACAAGGCCAAGATGAGCAACCCTGACTGTTTTGTCAGCGCCGCTCCGCCCGCAAAGAGGCCGCTAATCAGGAGGTAGCGCCTTTGCTCTTTGATCTCCTGCTCTCGCTGTAGTCGGATGAGCCCGTGCACCGGGAGAAAATAGAAGAACATGATCGCGATGTCGACGTACCCGTCGTCGATCAGCTCCCCCGCGAGTTTCTTCATCATGAAGCGCGTTGCGATGAGCCCCAGTAGGAAACCAGGCTGTCGGCAGGAGACCGCAAGGTCCCACAGCAGGAGGAGTGTAAAGAGGGCAAACAAGGGCATGATCGCGGTGGCGAAGAATTGGACCTGGGTATTCCCCATCAAGACGTATGTAAGCGACCAGTTGGTTGGGATGAGCTGCGGGTACTGATATGACGGCGGGATCTCCTGGCGGGCCCACATGGTCGCCCAGACATTCCAGTTCACCACTGCATCCCCGAGACGGAAGATATCCCCCAAGTTGTAACGGAAGACTTTCGCGAGCCAAAGGAGGCTGTCAACGGATAAGTAGACCGCGGCAACCACCAGTACAAGGACTCCCAGCGCCATTGCCGGGCTATGACGTCGGAACTCCTCTCCGGCTGCCCTCAGAAGATCAGTCTGGCGTTCGATGGCCAAGCCTACGGCCTCAGCCACTGCCCTCAGCGATACGCTCAAGAAGCCTCTGTAGAACCACAGGGCGGCGAGGCATTCAACCAGGAACACCGCCATGACAATGGTGCGCGTATACGCCCCCAGGGCGACGAGTATCATCACCATGCAGCAATTGGCGACGAGACTGACGGCAAAGCAGTAGACGACCGCCTGGATTGCCCCTCGCCTGGGGACCTTGAATGCCCTCAGGATAAGAAGCCCTGGCAAGCATCCGATCTGCAAGAGGGACACGAGCCCCATGGCCATCAGCATCGTGACCTCAACTCCCGGACTACCGCAGCCCAGATCCGTCCACGTGGATGCCGCGCCGCAAGGCGCCTCGCCACCTCACTCATGTGGCCCCCGAGCTTTCCATCCGACATAGATCGCGTTTAGCCACCATTGGGTCCAGAATCGCCTCTTGGTCACGTTCACGAAACCGGCCCGCGCCAGCCTATTCCGGATCTCTCCTTCACGAACGAAGTACTCTTCGTCCGCCTTCATTCCCCTTTCATGGTCCACATCATGTCGTGTCTTGAAGACCATGTCGTGAAGGAAGACCGCGAGGTGCGCCAACAACTCCGCCCCGGGCGCCCCCATCGTTACTATGATATTCCCCCCCCCCACCTTGAGCACCCGGAAGCACTCAGCCAGTTCCGCGTCGCGTATTGGTCTTGGGATGTGGTTAAGGTTCGCTATGAGCGCCACGCTGTCGAATGTACCATCATCATAAGGCAGGTGCGATGGATCCGGGACGATATTCTGCGGTCCGAGACCTTCGTAGGGGAAGACATCGACCCCTAATCCATTCCCACCGAGATACTCCGTGATGAAGCGATTGCCCCTTCCGCACCCCAGGTCGAGGCAGTAACCCCGCACCTCGGCAGCGCAATACTCGAAGCGCTCCGAGCGCAGCGACGAGAGCCCCCAACGGTCGTTCTCGAAGATGGCGACGGCTCGCAATGGGAAGGCCAGAAAGTCCTTCACTCTCTGTCGAGTGCTCTGCATCATCACACTCCGCCGACTCCGGCGTCAATTGGCGTTTGGCAATGGGCTGGCCTCTCACCGATCTGATTGAATGCCGCACGGGAGTATGCTCCCGGTACATCCTCGGTCTGCCTCGGAGAGTGCGGCGCCTCATGAAGCCACCGGCCATGCCACCCATCCCTCCTGACCACTCGCCTTGGCTGCGAGCCAGGGAGCCTCCCGCAACCGCGGCACGATCCGGGATTTCGCGCCCTGCCTGCCCGGAGTCCTATGAGCATCAGGCTCTAGCCCCAGACAGCGGCCCGGATATCGGTTCCCTCGGAACGGACTGCAGGTCGATTGTGACCGCGGAGAGGAGGAGTTGAAACCCGAGGATCACAGGTAACGTCGCCAGCATGACCGTCCCGGTTGGGGCCGCAACCTGTCGCTCTGCGTACTCTAGCCATTTCAGCCCCCCAAAGCCAACGCCAAAGAGGAGCAGCGGCACGCCTGCAATTACATAGAGTGTCGCCACCGAGAAGTCGTAGACCCAATACTTCAGGACGACTCGACGGACGAATGTCCGCACAAGTCGGGGCGGGAACTCAAGCAGCACTTTCCTGATCGAAAGGTTCGAGGCTTCGCTTCCATATCGAGCGGGCATCGGAACATCCTTGACGCAAGCTCCCAGCAAGTAGAGCTGAGCCAAGAATGAGATTTCGAAGAAGAACGACCTAGCCAGCGCCTCAAGCGGCATCTGCCGAAGCACTTCGGTCCTCGAAGCCACGAATCCATTCGCAGGATCGAGGCAGTTCCAGTATCCGGTCGCGGCTTTGGCCAGGAAGCCCAAGCCGGCGTTCCCGATTCGTCGAGCGGGGGGCATGTTTCTCAACGACACGAAGTCTCTGAAGCGATTCCCTTTGGTGACGTCAGCTTGGCCCAGGATCAGGGGCCAGAGAAGATCCGGCATATGCTCCAGAGGCATCTGTCCGTCCCCGTCGACCTTCACAACGATCTCCGCGCTCAATTCGAGTGCCTTTCGGAACCCGGTGACCGTCGCTCCCCCGACGCCTCGATTCTTCTCATGCCTTAGCAGAATGATCCTGTCGTCTTCAAGGGCTCGCTCCTGCACCTTGGCGGCCGTCGCATCCGGAGAGGCGTCATCGACGACAATGACTGAGCTCACGTAAGACGGTATCGCGGCGAGGACGGCATCTATGTGACGCTCAACCCCGAAGGCGGGAATCACCACGGCGATCTTGTAGCTGCCAAGATCGAAAACGCTACGTCTAGCTCCCACCGCTACCCCCAGGGACAAGCCCCAAGCCGACGGCCCGGCGAATGTAGACTACGGAGAGATGCATTCCTCGGTGTGCCATTGCCGCAAAACCAGTCCGTCGCCCCTCGGCACGCAGGATTCTGTTGCGCGTCCGCAGTATGAGAGACGGCGAGGCGATCAGGTCACTCGGATGGCCTCATGCCCGGAAATCCTCGGCTCGACTGCGGTCGCATCGATGGGCGGAGGGCACGCGCTGACCATGTGACTCTCTTACGGTAGCGCGCGCCGCAAGGCCGCCAGCTCCGGATCGATCACCGTCGCCGCGCCGGCCGCCTGCATGGCCGCCTTGACATCCTTGAGCCCGTTGCCGGTGTTCAGAACGACCACCCGGTCCTCGGGCGAGACCAGGCCCTGACGGACCGCCGGACCCAGGCCGGCATAGGCGGCCGCCCCGGCCGGCTCGGCGAACACCGCCGCTTCGCGGGCCAGCACGCGCATCGCCTCCAGGATGTCGGTGTCCGAGACGGACAGGAAGGCGCCGCCGGTGCGCGTGGCGGCCCGCAGCGCGCGCAGGCCGTCACGCGGCAGATCGACGGAAATGCTGTCGGCCAGCGTCGTCGCCTGGACCGGGACGATCTTCTCCCCCCCCGAGATGAACGCGTTGTAGATCGCCGCCGAGCCTTCCGACTGGACGCCGAACAACCGGGGGAGGCGTTCGATCCAGCCCAGCTGTCGCAGGTCTTCGAACCCCTTGTGCAGGCCCGAGATGATGTTGCCGTCCCCGACCGAGACGAAGACGTCGTCGGGAACCGACCACGGACCGGCGCCGGCGGGGTCGCCCCCGACGGCGGCGGTGAACTGTTCACAGATCTCGAATGCGGCCGTCTTCTTCCCCTCGAGTGTGAACGGGTTGTAGCCGGTGTTGCGGCAGTACCAGCCGAAGGCCTGCGCAGCCTCGAGGGTGAGATCGAAGGCCTGATCGTAGGTGCCGTCGACCAGGAACACTTGCGCCCCGAACATCAGCAGCTGGGCCACCTTGGCCTGCGGCGCGGTCTTGGGCGCCAGGATGACCGCCGGCAGGCCGGCGGCGGCGGCCATCCCCGCCAGCGCCGCGCCGGCGTTGCCGGTCGAGGCCGTCACGACGGTCGCCGCGCCGATTTGCTGCGCCCGGGCGACGACGATGGCGCTGGCGCGATCCTTGAACGAGGCGGTCGGGTTGCGGCCGTCGTCTTTGAGCCACAAGTGCGGGAGCCCGATCGCCCGCCGCAGCCGCTCCGGAGCATACAGCGGCGTCCACCCGGCCGCGCGCAGCGGGGTGCCGGCGTGCCCGGGATCGCCGACCGGCAGCAGCGGCAAGTAGCGCCAGACGGACGCCTCCGTTGAGCGAGCAATGTCGGCCGGGCGTACCCGCCGGCCGATCGCGGTCCAGTCGAGCACGACGTCGAGGTTGCCGCCATCCGAAGGACAGGTGTAGGTCACCTCGTCCAGTCCGTACTCCCGCCCGCACAGCGAGCAGCGATAGCCAAGGACCATCTCGCCCTAGATCCCTCGTTGGCCGCGGACATACGGAGTGCCCAACGCGGCAGGGGCGCCCAATCGTTTGCCCACCGCTCCGCGCGAGCCCAGCACCAGGACAACAATGGTGAAGGCATAGGGGAGCATCTGGAGGAAGAAGCCCCAATAGGGGTTGTAGAAGAAGGGATTGCGGACACCCAGCAATTGGGCGGGTCCCTGGATATCGAGGATCAGGCGGCGCAGCGCCCCAAAGGCGTAGGATCCGAAGGCAGCCCGCAGCGGGTCCCATTGGGCGAAGATCACCAACCCGATGGCGATCCATCCCTGGCCGGAGGTGGTCATCTCGCTGAACCACCCAGGCGAGACCGCCAGGCTGATCGTCGCGCCCGCCAAGCCGGCCAACATGCCGCCGACGAAAACGTAGAAATGCCGCAGGCGGGCGACATTGATCCCGAGCGCGTCGGCCGCGGCCGGGAACTCGCCGATGGCGCGCAGGTGCAACCCCGGTCGGGTGCGGTTGATGAAGTACCAGACGATCGGCACGGAAAAGTAGCCCACATACACCAGCACGCACTGGTTAGTGAAGAAGATCGGGCCGAGCACAGGGATCAGCGACAGGACGGGGATGCTGAACGCCGGGAGCAGCGCCACCGCCCCCGCCTTGCTCAAGCCTTCTCCAAATACCAGGCTCAGCCCGACGCCCAGGAAGGTCAGCGCCAGTCCGCTCACCACCTGGTCCGCCTGGAACTGGATGGCGATCACGGCATGGACCTGGCTGAGAAGCCCGCCGGCCAGGATCGCCGCGATGACGCCCAGCCAGGGGTTTCCCGTGGCCAGCGCGATGCTGAACGCCGACATCGCCCCGATGAGCATCATCCCTTCGACGCCAAGGTTGAGCACCCCGGAGCGCTCGCACAAGATCTCCCCGATGGTGGCGAAAAGCAGCACGGTCCCGGAGGCGACGCCGGCCTGGAGGATGACGATCGGGTCCATGGCTAGGCTTCCGCCCCGCGCCGCACGATGCGAATGCGATAGCGCATCAGCAGGTCGCTGGCGATCAGCGAAACCAGGACAATGCCCTGGATCGTCTTGGAGATCCCCGACGGCTGGATCTCACGACCGGCCAGGATCAGCGCGCCGAACAGCACCGAGACCGGCACGACCACCAGCGGGTTGAGTTTGGCCAGCCAGGCGATGATGATTCCGGTGAAACCGTAGCCGGGGGAGATGGCGCCCTGGAGCCGGTGCACAACGCCCGCGATCTCGGACATCCCGGCCAGGCCGGCCAGGCCGCCGGAGAGCATCATGACCAGCACCGTGTTGCGCACGATGTTCAGGCCGGCATAGCGAGCCGCCCGCGGGTTGTCGCCGATCAGCCGGATCTCAAAACCCCACTTGCTGCGGTAGAGAACCCACCAGACAATCACCGCCGCCACCAACCCGAAGACCAGGCCCAGATGCGTGGTCAGGCCGCGGAGCTCCGGCAATCGGTCGGCGAAGTCGGCCAGCTTGGGGAGCCAGGCCGTGCGTGGGAACATGTGGCTCATCTGGAAGCCGCCCTCGGTCCAGACCGCGAAGATGAAGAAGTTGTTCCACGCCACGGCGATGTAATTCATCATCAGGGTCGAGATCACTTCATTGACGTTCAGGCGCGCCTTGAGCAAGCCCGGCACGAAGCCCCATACTGCCCCGCCCAGGATGCCGGCCAGCGCCATGGCCGGGATCATCAACCAGGGTGAGGTCTCGGCAGGCAGCAGTGGCGTCAGGACAACCGCGCTGGCGGCGAACGCCCCGGCGAAGAACTGCCCCTCGGCGCCGATGTTCCACAGCTTCATGCGGAAGGCGACCGCGCAGGCCAACCCGACCAGGATCAGCGGTGTGGCCTTGGTGATCGTGTCCGAGAGCACCCCCAGGCTGCCAAACGAGGCCCGGATCATGTAGCCGTAGGCCCGCAGCGGATTACCGCCGACCAGCAAGAGTACGATCGCACCCAGCCCGAAGGCGAAGAGCACGGCTCCGGCCGACACGGCCGGCCCCAGCCACTTGGGCTGGTCGAGACGCGGCTCCAGGCGGATCGAGAAAGGCAGCCCCTTATGCCGGGAGGCCGGCCGGGTGCCGGCGGTGGTCATCGTACGGGCCTCCCTCCGGCCTCGATCTCGGCCAGGCGGGTCCCGGTCATCATCATCCCCAGCTGGGCCGCCTCGGCCTCGCGCACCTCCCCCATGATCTCACCGCGATGGATGACGTAGATCCGATCGCTCAAGGACATCAGCTCCTCAAGCTCTTCCGAGACCAGCAAGACGGCTGCACCGGCCTGGCGCTGCTCCAACAGAAGGCGCTGCACCCCCTCGATGGCGCCCACGTCCAGGCCGCGTGTCGGCTGCATCGCCACCATCAGCTTCGGGCGGGCCGAGATCTCACGTGCCAGGATCACCCGCTGCAGGTTGCCGCCCGACAGCAGTCGGGCGGAAGTCTCGACGGTGGGGACCATGATGTCGTATTCGGTCCGCAGCTCCTCGGCGCGGTCATGCGCGGCGGTGCGATCGATCGACCAGCCCCGCGAGATCGGCGGCTTGCGGTAGGCCTTCAGGATCAGGTTGTCGGTCACGCTCAGGTTCGGCGCGGTGCCGACCGCAGCCCGGTCAGCAGGCACATACGACACGCCAGCGTCGATGACCTGCCTGACGCGGCGCTCCTCTCCGCCGCGGGAGCCCTCCCCGACCATCGCCTCGCCGTGGATGCGCACACAACCGCCGGTCGCCGGACGTATCCCGGTCACCACCTCGGCCAGCTCTGCCTGTCCATTGCCGGCAATCCCGGCCAGGCCGACGATTTCCCCGCGGCAGACATGCAGGGACACCCCGCGCAGCGCCGGAAGCCCGCGGTCGTTCGTCGCCGCCAGGTTCTCGATCTCCAGGACCGGCGAACCGGCCGGCTGCTCGTTCTTCTCCAGACGGAAGAGAACCTCGCGCCCGACCATCAGGCGGGCCAGCTTCTCTTTGTTCGTCTCCGCGGCGGTCAGCCCGGCCGCGGTGACGCAACCTTTGCGCAGCACCGTAACCCGATCGGCGATGCGCATGACCTCGTCGAGCTTATGACTGATGAAGATGACGGACTTGCCACCGGCGACCATCGATCGCAGGGTGTCGAACAACTGCAGGATCTCCTGCGGCGCCAGGACGGCCGTGGGCTCATCCATGATCAGGACTTGCACTCCACGGTAGAGCATCTTCAAGATCTCGACCCGCTGCTGCTCGCCGACCGAGAGCTGCCAGATCTTCGCCCGCGGGTCGACCTCCAGGCCGTATTGCCTCGCCAGGTCGGCGATGACCTTGTCGCACTGCGGCAGGTCGATAAAGAACGCCGGCTTGTCCAGCCCGAGCAACACATTTTCAGTGACGGTCTGGGTGGGCACGAGCATGAAGTGCTGATGGACCATCCCAATCCCCCGGTTGATGGCGTCCCGAGGGGAGTTGAAGGCCACCGCCTGCCCCTGAACCCAGATGCCTCCCTGGTCTGGCCGATAGAGACCGGTCAGCACATTCATCAGCGTGCTCTTGCCGGCGCCATTCTCGCCCAGCAAGGCGTGAATCTCTCCCGGTCGCAGGTCGAAGTCGACCGCGTCGTTCGCCAGAACACCGGGAAAGCGCTTGGTGATGGCGCGCATCTCGATGGCCAGGCTGCCAGCTTCCATTGCGGATCCTCTGTTACCAGCGCCGCGGCAGAGCGGTGGTCGGCGCCCCCGAGCGGAGCGCCGACCACCAACCGAGGGCGATGGACTATCCGCCGAGTGACGGAAGCTCCGCCGTGATCCCGTCTGCCCACCAATACATGCAGTACTGGCACTCCAGACCGGGAGCACCGGGCGGGAACTGATCCAGGTCGCTCTGCTGGAACTGCTCGCCCTGTGGGACCACCACGTTGCCCTGGTTGTCCATGATCGGGCCGGAGAAGACGTCAAAGCGATCGAACTCGCCGGCCAGCATCTGAGCCAGGAGGCCACGGACCTCCTCGATGACCTCAGGCGGCAGATCCTGCAGGCCGGCGGTCAGCTCCTCGCCTTCCATGAAGCCATACAGTCCGAGCCCGCCGCTGTCGGCGTCGAAGTAGTCCCAGCCGACCGTGTAGGTGCCGTCGATCAGACCCTGGGCGATGCCGGCATACACCGGGCCCCAGTTCCAATAGGGCGCGGTCAGGCAGGCGTCGACCTTGCACGAGCCGGACCAGTCATAGGTCACGCCCCAGGCGCCGCGCTCCTGGGCGACGTCGGCCACAGCCGGCGTGTCGGCGCCGGTGAAGACGACCTGGGCGCCGGCGTCAAACAGCGAGGCGGCGGCGTCACGCTCGATGACCGGGTCGTGCCAGGTGTTGATCCAGCGCACATCCAGGGTGCACTCCGGGCAGGTGCGCCGCATTCCGAGCGCGATGGCATTGCCCAGCCGGATCTCCTCGGGGATCGGGAAGGTGGCCATGTAGCCCACGCGCAGACTGCCGTCCAGCTGCGCCCGGGCGCCGGCGAGCATGCCGGCCAGGTACTTCATGTCTTCCATGGCCCCGAACAGATTGCCGAAGTTCGTCATGTTGGACTTGTAGCCGCTGATGTGGATGAACGTGCTGTCCGGGAACTCACCGGCTACAATCTCCATCGGGTCCATGTAGCCGAAGGACGTGCCCAGGATCAGGTCGAAGCCCTTGCGGGCCAGGCTGCGGAAGATCTGCTCCGAGTCGGTTCCCTCCGGCACATTTTCGATGTAGGCGACGTGAACGTTAGGGACATTCGCTTCGACATACAGCAGCCCTTCGTAGTGCGCCTGCGACCACCCGCCGTCATCGTGTGGTCCGATCAGGACCATGGCAATGTTGAATTTGCCATCCTCGATCGCCGGGATCTGGAACCCGCCGACCTCCTCGGTGCCGCCGCCGCAGGCCGTAACGACCATCGCGACGAGGGCCAGAATGGCAGCGAGGCGCCACATCTTCTTGCCTAGCATCTCAGACTCCTCCTCATTTCATTCTGCTAACGTTTGGACCAATGGCGGTTGCCTGTCTACTGCCGCGTCGCATCCCTCCTTTCCCCGATTGTCCGGGCAAGCTAGGGGAGAATCCGCGTCCCGGTCTCGCCCTTCAGGGCGCGCTCGATGTTCTCCGGGTTCGTGATCAGGGCCTCTTTGCCGCCCTGGTTGAGATAGTTGAGGATCGCCTCGATTTTAGGCGCCATGCTGCCTTTGAGGAAGTGCCCTTCGGCCAGATACGTGCGCGCCTCGGCGGCGCTCATCCGGTCCAGCCAGCGCTGTTCGGGTTTGTTGAAGTGGATGGCCACCTTCTCCACGGAGGTCGTGATCAAGAACAGATCGGCGTCGATGCTGGCGGCCAGCAGGGCACCGCCGTAGTCCTTGTCGATGACTGCCTCCACCCCGACCAGCCTGCCGTCGGGCTCCTCTATCACCGGGATCCCGCCGCCGCCGCTGCTGATCACCACGAACCCGGCCCGGATCAACGTCTCGATCGCGTCCTTCTCGATCAGCCGGACCGGGATCGGCGAGGCGACCACGCGGCGCCAGCCGCGGCCGGCGTCTTCGACCACCGCCCAGCCGTCCTCCTGGCGATGCTTGCTGGCCGCGGCCTCGTCCATGAACGAGCCGATCGGCTTGCTCGGCTTGCGGAAGGCCGGGTCGTTGCGGTCGACCAGCATCTGGGTGACGATCGTGGCCGCCACCTTGCGGATGCCGCGCTGGCGGAACTCATTGTACAACGCCTGCTGGAACATGTAGCCGATGGCGCCCTGCGTGTCGGCCCCGCAGTAGTCGAGCGGGACCGGGTGCAGCTCGTGCAGCGACAGCTCCGAGCGGCGCAGGATGAAACCCACCTGTGGGCCGTTGCCGTGCGTGACGACGACATCCCAGCCGGCCTGGATCATGCCGGCGATGTGGGCCATCGATTCCTGCGCGGCGACGTACTGGTCCGGCACCGACTGGCGCTTCTTGTCCTTGATCAGGGAGTTGCCGCCGACGGCGACAACGGCGACCTTTCTCTTCGACGGTCCAACCATCTTCCAAGCCTCCTCAGAAGGGAGCTTTCAGCTATCAGCGATCAGCTATTAGCTTTCAGGCAGCCCGACTCCGTTGCAGCCCCCTTTCGACCTCCCCGGGCGATTCAGGAAGCGGCGCACCCGATCGATGCTAGCCAAGAGCTGACCGCTTCTTCACCGCATCGTCAGGGCCATGACGGCCTTCTGAGCATGCATGCGGTTCTCGGCTTCGTCGTAGACCACACTCTGCGGGCCGTCGATGACCGCGTCGCTGACCTCGACGTTGCGGTCAGCCGGTAGCGGGTGCATATAGATGGCGTCCGGCTTGGCCAGCGCCATCCTGCGCTCGTCGGTGATCCAGTGGGCGTGTTTCTGGATGATCCGGGCGCCCTCGTCCGCATCGGGCGTGTGAACCATCGCTCCCCACGACTTGGCGTAGATGATGTCGGCGTCCTTGAAGGCCTTGTCCATGCCGTTCGCGTCGGTGATCACCTCGAAGCCGGTGCCGTAGCGGCGCGCCTGTTCGCGAGCCTGTTCCATGATCTGCGGCATCAGCTTGAATTCGGGCGGATGCGCCAGCACCACGTCCAGGCCGAAGCGCGGCATCTGCAAGACCAGCGACTGCGGGACCGACATCGGCTTCTGGTACGAGGCGGCGTAGGCCCACGAGACGACCATCTTCCGCCGGCGCAGGTCGCGGCCCTTCTTCTCCACGATCGTCATCAGGTCGGCCAGGATCTGGAATGGATGGTAGATCTCGCACTGCATGTTCAGCACCGGGACGCGCGAGTTGCGCGCCACGTCGTTCAGGTACTTGTTGCCGACCCCCCAATCGACGTGCCGGATGGCGATGCCGTCGAAGTAGCGGCCGAAGATCTCGCCGATCTCCTTGGGGGTGTCACCATGGGCGATCTGGGTCGTCTTCGATTCGATGAAGGCGGCGTGGCCGCCCAGTTGGGCCATGCCGGCCTCGAACGAGCCGCGCGTACGCGTACTGCTGAAGAAGAACAGCATCGCCAGCACCTTGTCGCGCAGGTAGGCGTGCGGCTCACCCAGGGCGCGCTTGCGTTTCAGGTCGAAGGCTACATCCAGGACGGTCTCGACCTCCTCACGGCTGAAGTCGAGGTCGCCGATGAGGTCTCGGCCGCGTAGGTCGGTTTGCATACGATCGGGTCCTTTCCTGTGAAAAGCTATCAGCTGTCAGCGGTCAGCCCGGGACTTCAGGTCCCATCGCGCAATACTTGATTCCCGGTTCGGCTGATTGCTGATAGCTGAAAGCTGTCAGCTAGTCTCACTCCATCTTCCCCAGCACGAGCGCCAGCAACGCCATGCGCATGACCACGCCGTTGAAGGCCTCTTCCCAGTAGCGGGCGTGGCGGGTGTTGTCGACCTCTTCCAGCAGCTCGTCCATGCGCGGCAGCGAGTGCAGGATGAGCGAGTCCGGCTTGGCCTTCTTCAGCACCGCCCTGGTGATCTGGTAATTCGCCGGCGTCAGGCCGACTTCGCCTTTGCGCTCGTCGCGCGATTTGGTGTAGTCGGGTTGGACGACCGGCTCCATGTAGATCACGTCGGCTTCGGCAATGGCCTTGTCGACGTGGGCCGCCTCTTTGTAGTTCAGGCTGAGCTCGTCGAGCTCCTTCTTGAATTCGGGCGTCAACGACATCTCCGGCGGCGAGATGTAGGTGGCGAAAACGTCGAACTGGCTCATGGCATACGACATCGAGTGCATCGTGCGCATGCGCATGTCACCGATGAGCAGGAAGTTCAGCCCGTCCAGCCGGCCCTTCTCCTTCCAGATGGTGTACATGTCGGTCAGGACCTGAGTCGGATGCTCGCCCCAGCCGTCGCCGGCGTTGATCACAGGAACGCTCGCCCAGCGGGCCGCCTCCTGCGGCGCACCCTGCTGGAAGTGGCGCATGACGATGGCGTCGCCGTAGTACTCGAGCATGTGGACCGTGTCTTTGATCGACTCCTGGTAGAAGTCGCCGGCGCGCGTCATCTTGGCGTCGGAGAAGCCGGTTACCCGCCCGCCCAGGCGCAGCATGGCCGCCTCGTGCGCCAGCCGGGTGCGCGTGCTCGGCTGGTAGAAGGCCGTGACCAGGATCTTGTCCTTGAGCAGATCGCTGTTCTTGCGGTCTCGGGCGATCGGGGCCAGGCGGTCGGCGATCTCGAAGACGCGGAAGTACTCCGACCGCTCAAAGCCCTTGAGCGAAAGGATATCTCGTCCTGCGAAGCTGCGCATTGCTCTCTCTCCTCATGCAATCCAGGTTCCGAACATACGCCGCGGCCGACAGCCCGGCCGAGTCGGGATCGTCTAGTCGTTTCGCACCGGCCCGACCCGCCGCACGACATGAAAGCGGAAGAAGCCGGGCAGGAAGTAGCTGACGGATCGGTCGACCACTCGGCCGGCGTGGCTGTACAGGCTGGCCTCGAAGCACAACAGGACCTCGCCACGTTGGACGTGCAGACTGTGCGCGATGTCGGCCGGTGCGGAGATGGCCGTGATCTCGGACTCCGATAGACCCAGCGGCGGGTCCCCGCGGCGCAGGAGCAGGTCCAGCACCGAGCCGCCGAATCCTCGCCGCAGATCGGCCTCGGCCAACACCGAGCGAGGCAGCACATCGACCAGGAAGGCCACCGGCCGCCCACCGGCTGAGATTACGCGGGAGACCTCGACCAAGGTCTCGCCGGCGGGCAGGTCGAACCGCTCACCCTCCCCGGCCTGCGCCGCCCGCTCGGCGATCGACAGCGCCCCCATCTCGACCTGCAGCCCGGTCCGCCGGGCCAACGTCTCCAGGCTCTCCAACACCTCCAGCCCGGATTCGATCACGCGGGGAGGCCGGGTGACGTAGGTCCCCACGCCCTGCCGACGGATGATCAGACCCCGCTCCTCGAAGGAACGCATGGCCTCACGCAGCGTCGCCCGCGAGACCCCCAGCTGCTGGGCCAGCGACGGCTCGGAGGGCAGGCAGGCGCCTTCGGGCACGCTCGCCATGACCTGGGCGAGGGCTTCAGCCGTCCGCTGATACAGCGGGCGGCGATCCCCCTTGCGGATGACAGCGCTCTTGCGCGTCGCCACGTCAGTCCACGCCCGGGAAGCAGCCGGGCCCTGGCTCTTCGATCATGCCGCCGGCTCCAGCACCGGGATCAGGGCGAAGCGGGTCACATCCACCAGACCCAGATCGGACAGGCGCAGCTCGGGGATCACCACCAGCGCCAGAAGGCTTAACTGCATATTGCCGTTGTTCATATGGCAGCCGCAGGCCCGCAGGGCCGCCAGGATCGCCTCGGCCCGAGCGGCGACCACTTCGGCCGGCGCGTCCGACATCAGGCCGGCGAGGGGCAGCTCGAGAAGGGCGAGGACCTCGTCGTCGCGGACAACGACCTGCCCGCCGCCGACGCGCGCCAGCTCGTTGCCCGCCCGGGCCATGCAGCCCTCTTCCGTCCCGACCACGATCAGGTGATGGGTGTCATGCGCGACCGTCGAGGCAAAGGCACAGCGGCCGCGCAAACCGAAACCCTGCACCAGTCCAACCTGAACCCGCCCACTGCCGTGATGCCTTTCCACCAGCGCCGCCTTGGCCAAATCTCGCGCCGGGTCAGCCCGCACCTGGCCAGCCTCGACCGGCAGCGTCAGGCGCAGGTGGCGGGTTGGGGCCTGATTCTCAATAACCCCGATCACGTTGGCCTGCACGGGCCCTGGCTCGGCCGCCCGCAAACCGAAGTCGGCCGCGGTCAACGGGCGCGCCAGCCGGACCGAGGCGCGGGCGCGCGCCGGATACGAGAACGGCACCGTTTCGAGCCGCAGCCTTCCCTGCTCCACCGCCAACGCGCCGCGCGCGAAGACCAGGTCCGGCTTCAAAGTCGTCAGGTCGGCCGTCACCAGAATGTCGGCGAAGCGTCCGGGGGCGATCTGGCCGACATCCTCGGCCACGCCGAAATGCTCGGCCGTGTTGAGCGTCGCCATCTGGATGGCGGTCATCGGCGGCAGGCCGCAGCGGATCGCCTCCCGGACGACGCGGTCGACGTGACCCTCGTGAACGAGCGTGCCCGAGTGGCAATCGTCGGTCACCAGGAGGAAGTGGCGCGGGTCGAGCCCCTGCTCGGTAACCGCGGCGACCTGCGCGGCGACGTCGTGCCAGGCCGAGCCCTGGCGCAGCATCACCTTCATCCCCTGTCGTGCGCGGGCCACGGCGTCCTCGAGGCGCGTGCCTTCATGGTCGTCCTGCGGGCCGCCGGCCACGTAGGCATGGAACGCCGGACCCAGGTCGGGGGAGGCGTAGTGGCCGCCGATCACCTTGTGCGCCCGGCGCGCCTCGGCCATCTCGTCGTGCATCTGCCGGTCGCCGGCGACGACGCCCCTGAAGTTCATCACCTCGCCCAGGCCGATGACGCCCGGCCAGGTCAACGCTTCGGCCACCTCGGCCGGGCCGATCAACGCCCCGGGCGTCTCCAACCCTGGAGCGGGCGGCACGCAGGAGGGCACCTGCACCCAGACATGGACCGGCTGGGCGGCCGCTTCGTCCACCATCATGCGTACGCCGTCCAACCCGAGCACGTTGGCGATCTCGTGCGGATCGATGAACATGCCCGTCGTCCCATGCGGGAGCACGGCGCGCACGAACTCGGTCACCGTCAGCATGCCCGACTCGACATGCATGTGCCCGTCGAGCAGTCCGGGGACCAGGTAGCGGTCGGCGGCATCGATGAGGCGCGTGCGCGGACCGATCGTATGGCCGGCCTCTGCCCCGACGAAGGCGATCCGCCCGCCCCGAATCGCGACGTCGGTTCCGGGCAGGATCTCGCCGGTCTGCACGCATACCCAGCGGCCATTCCGGATGACCATGTCTGCCGGCGCGCGGCCCGCGGCGACCTCGACCAGAGATCGTGTGACGTCACTCCACGCGGTTCTGCCCATGCAGCCTGTGTCCTCAGTCTCCACGGACCAGGCGATGTGCCGCCTGGTTGTGGGCCTCGACCAATCGTCCCCGGTCGAGGGTCGCCAATTCGCCCTCGGTCACCACCGGCTGGCCGTGCACGTAGGCATGCTCGACCCGGGCCGGCGTGCAGAAGACCGCCGCGGCCACCGGGTCGTGCAACGCGCCGGCATAGTCGAGCCGGTCGAGGCGGATGGCGATGAAGTCGGCGCACTTGCCGGGGGCCAGCGATCCCACATCGTCGCGCCCGAGGACGGCCGCACCGCCGATCGTGGCCAACTCGAGCGCCTGGCGGGCGCCGAGCAGCCCGGGCGCCTCGTCGACGTGCGGCGCAACGGCCCGACCCAGGCGGGAGAGCAGCATCGCCTGCCGGGCCTCAGCCAGCATGTGCGAGCTGTCATTGCTGGCCGAACCGTCGACACCCAAGCCAACGGAGACGCCCGCGGCCAGATACCTGCGGACGGGCGCCAGGCCGGAGGCCAGGCGCATGTTCGAGGTCGGGCAGTGCGCCACCCCCGATCCACTTGCCGCCATGCGAGCGACCTCGCCCGGGTCGATGTGGATCGCGTGGGCGTACCACACGTCGCCCCCATGCCAGTCGAGCGCCTCGGCGTAGGCCAGCGGCCGCTGGCCGTAGGCCTCCAGGCAGAAGCGCTCCTCGTCGAGCGTCTCGGCCAGATGCGTGTGGAGCCTGACGCCATACGAGCGCGCCAGCGCGGCGGCCTGCCGCATCAACTCCGGGCTGACCGAGAACGGCGAGCAGGGCGCCACGGCGATGCGGACGCGTGCCCCGGGCTTCGGGTCATGGTAGCGCTCGATCACCCGGCGGCAGTCCGCCAGAATCGCCTCTTCGTCTTCGACGACGCGGTCGGGAGGTAGACCCCCCTGGCTCTCCCCCAGGCTCATCGAGCCGCGGGCCGCATGCAGCCGGATGCCGACCTCGGCCGCCGCCTCGATCTCGTCGTCCAGCCGGCTTCCGTTGGGGAACAGGTACAGGTGGTCGGAGGCGGTCGTGCACCCGCTCAAGGCCAGCTCGGCCAGCCCCAGCTGCGTGGAGACGCGGACATCCTCCGGCGTCAAGCGGGCCCAGAGCGGGTACAGAGTCCGGAGCCAGTGGAACAGGTCGGCATCCTGCGCTGCCGGGACGGCCCGGGTCAGAGTCTGGTACAGGTGGTGATGGGTATTGATGAGTCCAGGGAGAAGCAGGTGGTCGGTCAGGTCGAGGAAACGGTCGGCGTTGCGGGGCAGCTCGGCGGTTGGGGCGACCTGTTCGATCCAGCCGTCGCGGATGAACA
>Ga0154653_1148_pt3 | contig 18111 bp, 14 predicted proteins | sample Rifle2008BG13ft_FD_116082 | JGI IMG/M metagenome (GOLD analysis project Ga0154653, IMG submission 116082) | Chloroflexi bacterium RBG_13_68_17
GAAGGCCTGACGGCGTTCCTGCTAGATCGCGAGCGGCCCGGCCTGCAGCTGTCCGTCAACGGCAAGCCGACGTTGAAACTGGAGGCCTGCCGAGTCGAGCGGGCCGCGCTGCTCGGTCAGCCCGGCCACGCGCTGGCTTCGACGGCGGACGAAGCCTGCCGGGCCTGGATCCGCACGGGCGCCCGCTACGTCGGCATGGCGGCACGCCTGATGGAGATGGGCGCCGAACACGCCCGGGATTGGGTCTCACTCGGTGAGCCGCTGTCGGTGCGCCCGGCGGTGCGGCGCCTGCTGGCCGAGCTGAGTGTGGACATCGAAAGCGCTCGCTGGTTGGTGTACCGGGCGGCCTGGCTGGCGGACTCCGGCCAGCCGCTGCGCGGCCCGTCGGCCCAGGTCCGATTGGGGACGGGCGAGATGCTCCTGCGGGCCATCGATCGCGTCACCATGATCTTCGGCGGGCCGGGCCCGGCGCCGCAGATCAGCGCACAGAGGATGGTCCGCAGTATGGTTTCGGCCGAGGCCCTCGAGTTGGCATTGGAGTACGCGCGCGCGGCTGTGGCCGCCGAGGTTCTGGCAGCGGCCGTGGAGAGGTGATCGATGAACATCAATCACAGGTTGGATGTCCGCAACGCCGATGCGCTCGGCACGCTGCGTGAGTTCCTGGCCGCCTGGTGGATGGCGGTGGGTCTGGAGGCCTTGCTCGCGCCGGTCGAGCAGCCCGACGGCGAGGAGATCCGCACGCAGGTCGTCACGGAGCGGGCCGATCTGGCGCGGGTCAATCCCTTTGCGCCGGTCATGCTCGAGAATGCTGCTACCGCCATCAGCAAGTTCTCGCGCGACTTTCCCGGCGGCCGGATCGCGGCCATGCTGCGGCCGTGCGAGCTGCGTGCGCTGGTCGAGCTGCGTAAGCGCCGCAATGTGCCGGCGGCCGACGACAAGGTCACCATTCTCGGCGTGGACTGCGGCGGGACGCTTCCGCCGGCCGACTTCGCCCAGCGGGTGCAGGGGCGCGGCCTTCGTGCACTGACGGACGAATCCCTGGCCTGCGGCGCTGAGTGCGACCGATTGCCGCGCCAGCTGCGCACAGCCTGCCGCATCTGCGAGTGGCCCGCCTCGCGCGGCGCCGACGTCGCCGTCGGCGTGCTCGGCCTGCCGCCGCGCGAGATGCTCCTGGTCATCGGCCGCGACGAGGCCACCTCCGAGCGCCTGCATCTGGGAGAGGTGACCGACGGGATCGCCGAGGAGGCCGAGGTCGTCCGGCGCGAGGTGGCCATCGGCGCCATCTCGCAGCGGCGGGCCCGCGTGCGCGACGAGCTGGCCCGAACCGTCCCACTGCGTATGACCGAGGTGGGCAGCCTGCTGTCCTGGCTGGCGCGCTGCTCGCTGTGCGGCGACTGCCTGGACGCCTGCCCGCTGTATGACGGCGAGCTGAGCGGCCTGATCGGCGTCGGGACGGCCCGCTACGGCGGTCATCCGCTGCTGGCCGAGGTCGTCGACGTCAGCCGCTGGCTGGCCTCCTGCGCCGGCTGCGGCATGTGCGAGGAATCCTGCTCATGCGAAGTGCCGCTGACCGTGCTGATCTCCAGCCTGGCGCAGCGCATCCGCGCCGAGCTGCAATACACCGCCGGCGACCCGGCCGCCCGCCTGCCCTGGATCGCTGCCTGATGGTACGAGGTGATCATGGCTTATCCGCCTGACTTGCGTGAGTCGCTCGCCAAGGTCGAAGCCTCCCGGGAGCGCCGGCTGGCCGAGACGCACCCGCGCCTGTCCCCACAGGCGCGCGAGGACGTCCTGCACGGCTTCCACCCCGACTTCATCGCCGACGCCTTCCGGGAGATCCGCCTCGGACCCAACCAGGGCGAGCGCACGCCGCGCGAGCTGGCCGACACGCTGGAAGGCGCCCCCCGCCCGCTGCCCGAGTCGGTCGGGACCGCCGACACGACCTGCGATGTGCTGGTTCTGGGCGGCGGCGGCGCCGGCGCCAGCGCCGCGCTCTTGGCGCAGGAAGCCGGCGCCTCCGTGCTATTGGCCACCAAGCTGCGCTTCGGCGACGCCAACACGATTATGGCCCAGGGTGGCATCCAGGCGGCCGACAAGCCCAACGACACGCCGGCCATGCACTATCTGGACGTCCTGGGCGGAGGCGGCTTCACCAACGATCCCGAACTGGTCGACGCGCTGGTCAGCGACGCGCCGGGAGTCATCGCCTGGCTCGAAGGCCTGGGGGCCATGTTCGACAAGGACCCCGACGGAACCCTGCGCACGATTCACGGCGGCGGCACGAGCCGCAAACGCATGCACGCGGCCCGCGACTACAGCGGCGCCGAGATCATGCGCACGCTGCGCGATGAGGTCCGCTCCCGCGGGAACGGCGCCCGGCTGCCCATCCAGGTATGGGAGTTCCGCCCGGCGGTCGAGCTGATCCTGGACGAGAAGGGCCAGGCGGCCGGGGCGGTTCTCGTCGACCTGGACACCGAGCAATTCCGCGTCGTGCATGCCAAGGCGGTCATCATCGCCACCGGCGGCAGTGGACGGCTGCACTACCAGCGCTTCCCGACGACCAATCACTACGGCGCGACCGGCGACGGACTGGTCCTGGCCTATCGCGCCGGCGCGCGATTGAGCTTCATCGACACGATGCAGTACCACCCGACGGGTGCGGCATTCCCCGAGCAGATCCTCGGCCAGCTCGTGACCGAGAAGGTGCGCGGGCTGGGCGCGCAGGTGCTCAACGCCGACGGTGAGCAATTCGTCTATCCGCTGGAGACGCGTGACGTCGAGGCGGCAGCCTTCATTCGCGAGTGCTCCGAGCGGAAGCGGGGCGTGACGACGCCGACCGGACAGCCGGCCGTCTGGCTGGATGCGCCGATGATCGACCGGATCCACGGCAGCGGTACCATCGCTCGAGAGCTGCCGGCCATGGTGCGCCAGTACAAACGCTTCGGTATCGACTTGGTCAGCGAAGCGATCCTGGTCTACCCCACCTTGCACTATCAGAACGGCGGCGTCGCCATCCGGCCGGACGGCAGCACGCAGGTCCCCGGTCTGTATGTCGCCGGCGAGGCCGCCGGCGGCATCCACGGCCGCAACCGGCTGATGGGCAACAGTCTGCTCGACATCTGCGTATTCGGCCGGCGCGCCGGCGCCGCGGCCGCTTCCTGGGCACAACAGGCCGCCATCGGGCGGCGAGCGCTCGACCATGTAGCCGCGTGGGACAAAGCCCGCCGCGAGGCCGGCCTGACCGAGGGTATCCCCTCGCCGGTGATCCTGCCCGATTACACGCGGCACTAGCCGTTGAGTCTCTCTCGGACATGCTCCGGCCGCCGTGGATGGCGGCGGTTCTGCTTTCCCCCCTCGCCCAAGCGCTCCGGTTATAGTCTCGGCGGGGCGAGCGCCTCGACACATGACCCGTCAATTGACCGACCGTGGCCGGTGCGCGACAATGTGGTGAGAGGTGTCCAGAGGGGGGCTGATGAAACGCTTCCTGCTCGTGTTCGTGGCCCTCGCAGTCATCCTGACCGCGGCTGCATTAATCCTCCAAGCCCTGGGGCCTAGGTTCCAGTCAGCGTTGCTTCTCGACGTGACTTGCCGGCCCCCCTGTTGGCTGGGCATTACACCGGGCGAGACTTCTCAGTGGGGAGTCATTTCGGCCCTTCTCGAGGCAGGTTTCGTGGAGCAGCCCTCGATCGATGTGTGGGAGCGCGCCGGTCTGCCGACACGCGTGATGTGGCAGTTCCGGAGACCGGCAGGCGACTTGGCAGGGACGGCTGAGGTGAGGGAGGACACGGTCTATGAGCTTCAAGTCTTCACGGCCGGATCCTTGTCGCTCGAGCAGGCCATCGAGTTGCTCGGCGAACCCGATTCGTATGGGTGGGAGACAGCGCGGGCGAGCGCGGAAGGCGAGGCCGAGCTGGCCATCGTCTTTTCGACGTCGCAGGCCATCGTCAAAGTCAGACTTCCGTTCGCCGGAGCCCCTCAATCGGATGGACCCGCGATTGGCGCCGATACCCCGGTTCGCTCCGTTAGCTACCTCTCTCAAGCCGCGTTCGCAAACGCCCTGGCGAGCCAGGATCTGACGCTCATCGAGTGGGAAGGGTTCTCGCAGATCGAGCCGCCCAACTGATCCCTGCAAGGCCAGAACCATCTCGACCTTCCACTCCCCGGCGAGGGCGCCGGGGAGCGCGTCCGCGCCGCGTACTTCCCGCAGCGGGGGCTACACCCGAGGAGATTGCCACGGCGGCCGGCCGGCCGCCTCGCAATGACACCCAACACAAGGGACCGTCCATCGATCTGGACGGTCCCTATGCTTCCGGTCGAGGGTAGACGATCAGGGTACTGGCGTTCGCGTCGGCGTGCCAGGGATGCGCGTCGGCGTCGGCGTGGCGATGTTGACCGGCACCAGCAGCCGCTGTCCGACGCCGATCGTATCGGTCACCTCAATGTCGTTGGCATCGGCGATCGCTTCGGCCGTACTGTTGAAGCGCGAGGCGATCGTCTCGAGCGTGTCGCCCGGTTGGACGATGTACTCGATGCGCGTCCCGGCGACGAGCGTCGCCGGCAGGGAGGTCGGGGTGGCCAGCACGGTCCCCGGCGGCGGGATGGTCAGCTCCTGCCCGACGAAGATGGCGTTCGGGTCGGTGATGTCGTTGGCCGCCATGAGGACCAGCAGGTCGATCCCGAATTCCTCGGCGATGCTGGTCAGGCTGTCCCCGACCTCGACGGTGTAGGTGCGCGGGCCTTCCGGCGTCGGCGTCTCCGACGGCGGAAGCGTGTTGGTGATCGTCGGAGTCAACGTCGGCGGACGGGGGGTGAACGTCATCGTCGGGGTCGGCGTCTTGGTCGACAGGAACGGGATTGAGGGCATGCCCCCACCGGTGATCCAGAGGACAATCAGGACAATGCCGACTGCCAGCAATAGGATCGCCAGGACCCCCAGCAAGAGCGGAACCATGCGCTCCCGGCGGCGACGATACGACAGGATTACGTCCTGGACGTTATGTTCAGGGCTTTGCATCCCGAGTCTCCCTTGGCGAGCGGGGGTCGTCCCCAGCCCTCCGGCAGCGTGATTCTACCCGAAAACCCGCCCCCAGGTTCCCGCCGTCCGGTACCGATTCCCATTCGAACTTTACGGAATTGTAGGTCTCGGCGGCCCGATTCCCGTGTCGACGCTCTCCCAGGCCGCGGCGAAGAAGGCCAGCAGAGGCCGAAGCGTGGATTGCCACGTGCCGTCCTCGTGACTACCGGGAAGGATGACCAGGGTGTGGACCCACCCGTCTTCGGCCAGCACCTGGCCCAGGCGTTCGGTCGCCGGACGCGCCCAGTCGCTGTCACCGGCGGCCAGGAAGATGCGCGGCGGCAGCGACGAGGCCTCGAGCACGATCTGAAAGGGATCGTAGGCCGGACGCGGGTGATTCACAGCCAGCGCCGGGCTGAGCGCGCCCACCGCCCCGAACAGCGTTGGATTGCGAAACCCGATCTCCAACGCCCAGACACCGCCGCGCGAGATGCCGGCCAGGGCCCGCGCTTCCGGCCGGGCATCGGTCCTGTACGTGTCGTCGATGAAGGGCACCAGGCCTTCGACCATCTCCTCTTCGTACGACCAGCGTCCGCCGTCGCTGTTGCTGAAGATCGGCTCCGGCTGTAGGGGCATCACGAGCAGGAAGGGCGGCCACTCGCCCGAAGCGATGCCCTGGTCGGCGATGACGCTCACGCCCAGATCCTCCCAATGGGTCTCGTCATACGGCTTGCCATGCAGAAGATACGCGACGGGAAAGCGCGTGTCAGAATTGTCGTAGCAGGGCGGCAGATAGACTCGCAGCGGGATCGGCTCGCGGACGACCACGCCCGGGTAGGTCAGAGCCTCGACCCACCCGACCGGCTCTACGCAGTCGGGCGTTGGGGTCCGCGCCGGCAGGGACGGCGCCGGAGCCATCGGCGTGGCCGCGGGCGCCGTCTCGGTGAACCGCACCGCCTGCGAGCCGCCCGGGGCGTTGGCGCAGGCGCCGGCAACGAGCGCGGCGACGGCCACCAGGGAAGCCATCCGGTGGAACCGCGGACGAGAGCGAGGACGGGGCAAGGCCATAGGTCAGCTCCGGGTGGAGGCGCACGAGGCGCGACGTCCGGCCGGGCGATGGAATGATACCGCGCCCACAGGTCCCCCGATCCGGGATCTACCTCGAATTGGACCTGGCCGGGTTATAATCGCCCGCATGCGCTATCACATCTGGACCGAAGGCTGCCAGATGAACACGGCCGACTCGCAGCGCGTCGCCTCGGCGCTCGAGCTGCTGGGCTATTCTAATGCGGCGCGCGCCGAAGAGGCCGATGTCATCGTCCTGAACACGTGCGTCGTCCGGCAGAGCGCCGAAGACAAGGCCTACGGCCGGCTGACCTCGCTTCGACCGTTAAAGCAGGCCAACCCGGACATGGTCATCAATCTGATGGGCTGCCTGGTCGGCGTACGCGGCGACGAGCGCCTGCGCCAGGCGTTCCCCTACGTGGACGTCTTCTCCCCGCCGTCGGACCCGGCGCCGCTCGTTCAGCATCTGGCCCAGCGCGACGGCCGCACGGTGGCCGATACGGAGACGGCCGTTCGCCATGCGGTCATGGACGGCGATCTGGTGCTCCCGTTGGAGGACCGCGGCCGGTTAGTGTCTGCGCACGTGCCGGTCGTCTACGGCTGCTCGCACGCCTGCTCCTTCTGCGTCATCCCTTTCCGGCGCGGTGTCGAGCGCAGCCGGCCGGTGGGCGAGATCGTCGCCGAGGTGGGCGCCCTGGTGCGGCAGGGTGTGCACGAGGTGACGCTCCTGGGCCAGATCGTCGATCGTTACGGCAAGGACATCCCCGACGGCCCGAGCCTGCCCGATCTGCTGCGGGTGGTCCACGAGATCGAGGGACTCGAACGCATCCGTTTCCTGACCTCCCACCCGAACTGGATGACCGACGAACTGATCGACACGGTCGCCGCGCTGCCGAAGGTCTGCGAGCACATCGAGGTCCCGGTCCAGGCCGGCGACGACGAGGTCTTGCAGCGCATGAAGCGCGGTTACACCGCCGACGACTATCGGAGGCTGATCGAGCGCATCCGCCTCGGACTCCCGGCCGTCTCGATCGCCACGGACATCATCGTCGGGTTCCCGGGCGAGACCGAGGCGCAGTTCGAGCGCACCCGGGCGCTCCTGGCCGAGCTGCAATTGGACGTCGCTCACCTGGCACGCTACTCTCCACGGCCTGCGACGGTCGCGGCGCGGCGCATGCCCGATGACGTTCCCGAAGACGAGAAGATGCGGCGCTTCCGGGTCCTGGAAGACCAGCAGTCGGAGATCGTCGCCGAGATCAATCGCCGGCTCCTCGGCCAGCAGGTCGAGGTGTTGGTCGAGGAGAATCAGCGCGGCCGCTGGAAGGGACGCACCCCGACCAACAAGCTGGTATTCTTCGAGGCCGAAGGGGATCTGCGCGGCCGAACCTTGCCGGTGCGGATCGGGTGGGCCGGCCCGTGGAGCCTGATCGGGACGCCAGTCCTGGAGCCCGCTCGCTGAGCGCCCCCTTCGACAAAGCCGCTGCTCGCCTCGATCGTCGCAGTTCCCCCGGACCCTCCCCACGAATCGCGAACGACTGGGCGGACGCGTGCCGGCCGGAGCAGTGTCTCAGCCGGGGTGGCGGTCGCGGCGCTGCGCGGCCATCACCGCTTGACGTCCCCATCGGCGGACTGTAGGATTTGAGGCGATGTCGGCCCTCGGCCCCCCCCGGAGTCATCTGCACTCACGCCGCGCGGGCGGCGGCGGGGCCCCGCGCAACCTGATCGCCGCGGGCCTCGCCGCAGTCCTCCTCGCCTCGTGCAACTTCCCCACCGAGGAGACCGGCTCTCCGTTCGAGAGCACCGCCGCGCTCGAGACTGCGGTGGCGCAACTCCTGACGCAGGCGCCGTGGGCCACGCCCCCACAGGACTTGACGCCGGCCACGCCTCCGGCAGGCACGCCCCCGGCGCTCGGACCCGAGGCGCCGACATCGACCTTGATCGCCACGGGCTGTTTCGACCGCGCCCTGTTCGTGGCGGATCTCAGCATTCCCGACGAGACGATTCTCGGCTCCGGGGCGCCCTTCACGAAGACCTGGCGTCTGCGCAACAACGGGACTTGTGGCTGGACGGAGGAGTACGCGCTGGTTTTCGCCGGCGGGGACGGGATGAGCGGCGCCCCCTCGAGCGCACTCGGCCGGACGGTCCCCCCCGGCGGCGAAATCGACGTCTCGGTCGACCTGGTCGCCCCGACCGGCACCGGCGCTTATCGGGGAGTCTGGATGCTCCAGAACCCCCAGGGACGGCTTTTCGGCATCGGCCCATCCGGCAGCTTGCCCTTCTGGGTGCAGATTCAAGTCGGCTCGACCGTCACGCCTCCAACCGGCAATGCGCTGGTTTACGACTTCGTCAGTCACCTGTGTGAGGCCGAGTGGCGCAGCGGCGCCGGCCTGCTCCCCTGCCCCGGAACGGAAACCGATCCGAACGGATTCGTCGTGATCCGCCGCGCCCCCCGGTTCGAGAACGGGACCGTCGATGACGAGCCGGCGATCTACACACATCCGCAGTGGACACCCGACGGCACGATCTCGGGCCGATTCCCGGCCGTATACGTCCCGACCGAGTCGCACCTCCTGGCGGTCATCGGCTGCGCCTGGAACGCGGGCGCCTGCGAGGTCACCTTCCAGATCAACTACCGCGTCGGCGACAGCCCGCTGCAGAACCTCGGCCAATGGACGGAAACCTATGACGGCCAGTGGCGGATCCTGGACATCGATCTTTCTTCCCTGGCTGGCGAGTGGGTCAGCTTTGTTCTGGCCGCCACGGCCGACGGCCCGGCCACGCAAGACCAGGCTTACTGGCTCACACCGGTGATCCTGCACTGACCGTCGCGCCGGCGTGCGGCTTCCGAGGTAGAATCCTCTTCAGGATGTTCAACCATGGTGTCTGTGGGCGCGCGCTGCGGCGCGGCGCCGCACGACGGGGGGTGGTGGCGCTGTGCGCGCTGGGGCTGGCAGGCTGCAGCCTTCCGCTCGGGGGCGGGCCGGCCGGCTCCGGCCCGGCGACGCTGACGGCCGTTGCGGTCGCGATTCGCACGGTCGCGACGATGCCCTCCACGCCGATCACACCCGATGCCCTGCCGACGGAAAGCCTTCCGGCTGTCACCCAGGCCGCCTCGGCCGCGCCGGCTACTCCACCCGCTTCGCCTTCGATCTGCACCGACCGGGCCAGCTTCGTCAGCGATGCGACCATCCGCGACTTCAGCGAGATAGCTCCAGGGGCTGCTTTCGTCAAGATCTGGAGGCTGGAGAATGCCGGGACGTGCACCTGGACGCAGGAATACGCGCTGGTCTTCTTCGGCGGCGAGCGCATGTCGGCGGCCTCGGCCGTCCCGCTCAGCGCCACCGTCGGGCCGGGGATGCAGGTGGACCTTCCGGTCGACATGCTCGCTCCCAGCGCGCCCGGCACCTATCAGAGTTTCTGGCGGCTGCGTTCGCGTACCGGCGCTCTCTTCGGAATTGGGCCGGGCGGCAACGAGTCGTTTTGGGTCAAGATCGTCGTCGTCGCCGCGCTGACGCCCTCCGCCAGCCCGTCGCCCTCGCCGACCGTCTCCCCGACCCCGGTGGTCGTGGCCGCTGGAACGGTCGACCTGCCCGCGGCCTCATCCCTCGACCTGGACACCGGCGCGGTCGGGCCGCCCAGCGGCGCGGACGTGAGCTTCCTGGGAAGCGGGGCCGCGGATGGATCCCTGAGCCCGGCCACGGGCGCACGCCTGGCGCGCTACTCGCCGCCTCCGCCTCTGCCGGGGCCGGTCGATTGCCTCAGCGCGCCCCTCAGCCTGGACGCGCTGCCGACGGCCGGACTCGCCCCCGGCAGCCTGGTGTGCTACCTCACCGATCAAGGCCGGCCTGGTTACTTCGAGGTGACGGACGCCACCACCGTCCTTCGGCTCCGCTACACGACCTGGAACCCGTGATCCCGGCATGGTTTGGGCCGATTCGCCGCGGCCAGACAAGATAGCGTGACATGCGGTCGCAAATTCTGGTCGTAGACGCCAACCCGATCTTCGCCGGCCTGGTCCGCCAGACGCTGGAGGAGACCGGGCGCTACCAGGTCGTCGCCGCCGCACGCGGCCAAGACGCCATCGACATCGCCCGGCGGACCGATATCCACCTGGCGATCGTCGACCTCGATCTTCCTGATCTGCCCGGACTCGAAGTGATGCGGCGGATTCGCTCGCTGCGGCCGGACCTGATTTTGGTGGCCGTTCCCATCGGCGGCGAGTTGGACGCCGCTGAGCGGGCCCGGCTCCAGATCCACGATGTGTTGACCAAGCCCTTCTATCTTCCTGAGTTGGCGCAGAAGATGGACGCGGCACTCGGGATGCCCGCCGAGAGCCCGCCGACCGTGGCCGAGTCGCTGTGGCCCGCCGTAGAGGCCGCCTCAGCCGAAGCGCCCTATTCGGCCGCCGACGAGCTCGCCGCGGCCATCGAGGCCGCCATTCCCGGCGAACTGTTCGAGCCGGCACCCGTTTCGCAGCCCGTCGCCGCCGTCCCGTCCCGCCCCGCGCCGCCGGGAGCGCCGGCGATGGCCGGCCCGCCCTGGCTGTCGGACATCGAACGCGCAGCACAGTACCTGACACGCCTGTCCCTGGAGACCTCTGCCGAGGCCGCCATGCTCACTCGCGGCGGGACGCTGTGGGCTTACGCCGGCCATCTGGCGCGCCAGCAGCTCGACGACCTCATCGGCCTGGTGGCCGATTTCTGGGCCTCGGAGGGCGCGCGCGGCGCTGTGGCGCGCTTCGTCCGACTGCCGGACGCGTCCGCGGACTACATGCTCTACGCCACCGCCGTGACCGGAGACATCGTCCTCTCACTGCTGTTCAGCTCGGAGACACCTTTCAGCATGATCCGCCGGCAGGCGCAGGCCCTGGCGCGCGCGCTCTCCCAGGTCGATCCGGCCCAGTCCGCCGTCTCGCCCACCACCGACGGCGGCCTGCAGGACCTGCGCCTCGGCCCGCCCAGCGAGTGGCTCGCTGAATCCTCGATGCCCACGCCCGAGCTCCCGCTCCTCGACGACCTCGTATTCCCGCCGCCGGATCCAGGGGAGGCGCTGGAAGCACCCGCCGCATTGGAGGCTGAGACCGAGCCTCAAGTCCCGATCCCGACCGACTGGGTGCCTTCGGTGCCTCGCCCGGCCGCCCACATGCCCTTCCTAGACGAGATCGACTCCGGTCCGGCGGCTCTCGCAGCCGACGGACTCGAAGAGCCCGAAGGCCCGCTGCCCGAGGCGCGCTACCAGCTCGAGTTCACCGCGGTCCTCGTGCCGCGGTTTCCCGACCACAGACTGACCGGCCAACTGGCGCAGGACCTGCACGATTGGGTGACCCGGCTGTGCATCGCCTGGGGCTGGCGCGCCGACGCCGTCGACATCCAGCCCGACTACCTGTGCCTGACGGTCACGTTGACCCCCGAGGTGGCGCCTTCGCGCGCCGTCCACCGGCTGCGACAGGACCTGTCCGACCGGATCCTGGAGGCCTACCCGGGCGTGACGACCGACCTGCCTTCGGGCCGCTTCTGGGCGCGCGGCTACCTCCTGTCTGCCGGGACGCAGGTCAGCCCCGATCACATCCGCGCCTTCCTGGCCGAAACCCGACGCAGCCAGGGGCTAGGGTCCTGACGTCAAGGACCGCGGGCGCAGCTGGCCCGCGCCCGGTGATACAATCCGTCGCCCAAGAACCCGCACCATCGCTGCATTGCAGACGGACAACAAGCAACCTGATCGAGGCGGATCATGCCGGAGAAACCTCGCCTTTATCTGATCGACGGCCATGCCCTGGCGTACCGAGCCTACTTCGCGCTGACCCGCGCGGCCGACAGCTCGCGCTGGTCCACGAAGTCGGGCGAGCCCACAGCCGGCGTCTACGGGTTCACCTCGATCCTGCTCCGGCTGCTGGAGCAGGCCAACCCCGAATACCTGGCCGTCTCATTCGACACCGGCCGCACGTTCCGCGATGACCTGTATTCGGAATACAAGGCCACGCGCGACAAGATGCCGGAAGATCTTTCTCCGCAGCTCGACCGCATCCGCCAGGTGGTGCAGGCCTTCGGCATCCCGATCCTGGAAGCCCAGGGATTCGAGGCCGACGACGTTCTGGGCACGGTCGCACGCCGGGCCGCGGCCGAAGGCGTGCACGTTGTCATCCTGACGGGAGACCGCGACTTGCTCCAGTTGGCGGACGACGACATCACCATTCAGCTGGCCGGCCAGAAGCTGTCTGAGGCCCTCGACTACGACGCCAAGGCGGTCGAGGACCGATTCGGGGTCCGCCCCGATCAGGTGGTCGATTTCAAAGCCATGGTCGGGGACACCAGCGACAACATCCCGGGCGTGAAGGGAATCGGCGAGAAGACCGCCGCCGACTTGCTGCGGAAATACGACAGCCTCGACGGCATCTACGCGCACCTGGAGGAAGTGCCCACCCGCTGGCGGACCCTGCTCGAGAACGGGCGCGAGTTGGCCGTGCTCAGCCAGCGGCTCTCGGCCATCGCCACCGACGTCCCGATGGAATTCGAGCTGGCGGCCTGCCAGCGCCGGCCCGTCGACCGCGAGCGCGTGTTCGAGCTCTTCCGAGAGCTGGAGTTCCGCTCGCTTCTGGCGCGCCTGCCGGGAGGCGAGGACCGCGGCCAGCAGTTGACTCTTTTCGCCGCGCCGGCCGCGCCCGTCCAGCACGGGCTGGAGGTCACACTGGTCGACAGCCAGGAGGCGCTCGACGAGCTCCTGCGCCGCCTGGCGAACGCCCGGACCATCGCCCTGGATGTCGAGACCACCAGCACCGACTCGGTGCGCGCCGAGCTGGTCGGCCTGTCGCTGGCCGTCGTCCCCGGTCAGGCCTACTACCTGCCCGTCGGTCACGATCCGGCCACGGCCGGCGGCCCACAGATCCCGGCGCGCCGCGCGCTGGAGGCCCTTCGTCCGGCCCTGACCAACCCGGCGCTGGCCAAGATCGGCCACAACCTCAAGTACGACTACACGGTCCTGGCCCGCCTCGGCCTGCGGCCGGCCCCGCTCGCCTTCGACACGATGTTGGCGGAGTGGCTCATCGATCCGTCCTCGCGCAATCTGGGGCTGAAGAATCTGGCCTTCGTGCGGCTGGGGCTCGAGATGACCGAGATCGAGAGCCTGATCGGGAGCGGCCGCAACCAGCGCTCGATGGCCGAGGTGCCGATAGCGGCGGCCGCCCCCTACGCCGCCGCCGACGCCGAAGTGTGTTTGCGGCTGCTGCCCGAGCTCGAGCAGGAGATCGAGCAGAAGCAGCAGGCCACGCTGTTGCGCAACCTGGAAATGCCGCTGGTCGCCATCCTGGCGGAGATGGAGATGACCGGCATCTGCCTGGACACCCGACTCCTGGAGACGGTTTCCCAGGACATGGCCGTGCGCCTGGCCGAACTGGAGGCCGGGATCTATCAGACGGTCGGCCGGGAGTTCAACCTCAACTCGACCCAGCAGCTGGCCGCGGCGCTCTTCGTCGACCTCGGCCTGGCGCCGCCCGATCGCACTCGCAAAACCTCCGCCGGGCACTTCTCCACGGCCGCCTCCGTCCTGGAGGATCTCCGCAATACGCACCCGATCATCGGCCAGATCCTGGAACACCGCGAGATCTCCAAGCTGAAATCGACCTACGCCGACGCACTCCCGGCGCAGGTCAATCCTGAGACGGGCCGCGTGCACACTTCCTACAGCCAGACCGGATCGGTGACCGGGCGCCTGGCCTCTTCCGACCCGAACCTGCAGAACATCCCGGTCCGCACCGAGCAAGGCCGCCAGATTCGACGCGCCTTCATCGCCGCGCCCGACCACGTGCTGCTCAGTGTCGACTATTCGCAGATCGAATTGCGCATCGTCGCCCACATCGCCGAGGACGAGGCCATGATGCAGGCCTTCCACGAGGATCAGGATATCCACGCCACCACAGCGGCGGCGATCACCGGCATCCCGCTCGCGGCCGTCTCGCCCGAGGCCCGCCGCCAGGCCAAGGCGGTCAACTTCGGACTGATCTACGGGATGAGCGCCTACGGCCTCTCCCGCTCGACCGAGATGACCCTGAGCGAGGCGGAGAACTTCGTCAAAGCCTACTTCCAGCAGTTTCCCGGCGTGCGCCGGTACCTCGATCAGGCGCGTCGTCAGGCGGCCGAACTCGGCTACGTCGAGACGCTGATGGGCCGGCGGCGCTACTTCCCGCAGCTGCTGCGCGGGGCGGGCTCGGTCCCCGAGGTGGCGCGCGCCCGCGCCGAACGCGAAGCGGTCAACGCCCCGATCCAGGGAACGGCGGCGGACATCATCAAGCAGGCGATGCTGCGCCTGCCGCCGGCCCTGGCCGAGGCCGGGCTGTCGGCCCGCATGCTGCTTCAGGTCCACGACGAGCTGGTTCTCGAGTGCCGGCGCAACGAGCTGGCCGAGACGGCCCGGGTGGCGACGCAGGTGATGCAGCAAGCTTTCCCGCTGCGCGTGCCGCTCAAGACCGACGCCAAGTTCGGAGCCAACTGGAACGACATGCAGCCCGTCGGCTGAGGCCGGCGGGACGTCGACGCGCGTGCAGCGCGGCCCTGGCCCGCCTCGCGCGCCCGGCTTCGTCGGTCGACTTGTGCTATACTCGCCCCACCATCCCGCACATCGGATCGCAACCGCATGACCGGACGGCAGGATCTGTTCGAGGAATCGATGCGGCTGGGGCATTCGGCCGCGTGGGATCTGTTGTGGCCCCGCGCCATCGAGTTCTACCGCAAGGCCCTGGCTGAGTCCCCCGACAACCCGAGCGCCCTGACCAGCCTCGGGCTGGCCCTGTTGGAAAGCGGTCAGTTCAAAGAGGCCCTGTCCGCCTATCACCGGGCCTCCAAAGCCTCGCCCGGCGATCCGCTCCCGGTCGAGAAGTGCGGGGCGATTTTCGAGCGCCTCGGCCAGGTCGAGGACGCCGTCAAGCAGCATGAGGCGGCGGCCGAGATGCACATCGCCCGCAAGGACGCCGAGAAAGCCATCGAGAGCTGGCAGAACATCGCCCGGCTGGCGCCCGGCAATCTGGCGGCGCGCTCGAAATTGGCCCTGACCCTCGAGCGCCTGGGGCGGAAGCGGGAGGCCATGCAGGAGTACCTGGCCGTCGCGGCGATCCTGCAGCGAAGCGCCAAGATGGACCGGGCGACCGAGGCTGTCCAGCGGGCGATGACCCTGGTGCCGGGCGACCCGGAGGCCAGCAACGCGCTGAACCTGCTGCGCCACGGCCGGCCCCTTCCCTCGCCCACCCGGCCGCGCGGCGGCACCGCCCCGCTGGTCATGGACGGGGTGCGCGGCTTCATCGAGGCCGAGGCGACGACGGAGGCCGACAAGGAATCGCCCGACCCCGAGGTCAGCGCCCGCAACAAGTCGCTGACCCTTCTGGCCGGTCTGTTGTTCGAAGACCCGACCGGCGCCGACGCGCCGCAGACGCCGGGGAAGATCTCCGACATCGCCAAGGGGAAGACCGACAGCTCGCGCCAGGGCCGCGGCCGGCCGCGCATGTACCTGTACCTGAAGGAAGCCATCGACCTGCAGACCCGCGGCCTGAAGAGCCAGTCGGCCAAGGAGCTTCAGCGCGCGATCGACGACGGCCTGGATCACCCCGCAGCCCACTACAACCTGGGGCTGCTCAAGCGCGAACTGGGAGACCTGGACGCGGCCCGCAAGCACCTGACCAGCTCTCTCGGCCACCCCGACCTGGCCCTGGGCGCCAACCTGGCCCTCGGCCGGCTGGCACGCATGCAAGGCGACATGCCCGAGGCCGCCCGCTTCCTGCTCCAGGCGCTCCGCCAGGCCGACGCCTCGTCCGTGGACGGCAGCCAATCCGGCCAACTGAACCAACTGTACGACACCATCCTCAGTTCGCAGGGCGAAGGCGATCCGGAGGCGATTGCCCGCATCGTCGAAAACACGCTCAACTTCCTGAGCGGGCCCGGCTGGCTCGGCCGTCTGAAACAGGCCCGCCAGCAGCTCGAGACCCAGCGCACGGGCGCGACCGTCGTGCCCATCGCCGAGATGCTGGCCGTGCCCGGCAGCGCCCGCGTGATCCAGTCCATGTCCCGCGTCGAGGAACTGGTGCGCGCCGGCCAGCTTGTAGCCGCGATGGAGGAATCGATGCTGGCGCTGCAGCAGGCGCCTACTTACCTCCCCCTCCACCAGCGCATGGCCGAGATCCTGATCGCCTCCGGCCGGATGGAGGACGGCCTGCGCAAACTACAGATCCTGGCCGAGGCCCATCGAGTACGCGGCGAGACGCAGCAAGCCGGCGAGATCTACGAATTGATCCTCGAGCACGCGCCCGTCGACCGCAACACGCGCACGCGCTTGGTCGAGGTCCTGGCGCAGCAGGACCGGGTCGACGAGGCCCTGTCCCAGTACCTGGAGCTGGCCGACCTGTACCGGCAGCTGGCCGAGACGGATGCCGGGCGCAAGACGCTGGCCGACGCGCTGCGCCTGGCGCAGCGCTCGCCCAATGAGCGGACCTGGTCCTTGAAGATCCTGCACAGCATGGGCGACATCGACCTCTCCCGCCTCGACTGGCGCAGGGCGCTGCGGGTGTACGAGCAGATCCGCACGATCGATCCATCGGACGAGAAGGCGCGCCTGAATGTGATCGATCTCGACCTGCGTCTGGGTCAGGAGGACCAGGCCGGCAAGGAGCTGGACAGTTACCTGGAGTACCTGGTCGGCCTGGGGCGTGGGTCCGCGGCGCTGCTGACGCTCGAGGAGCTGGCTCGCGATCACCCCGGCAAACAGGCTCTGCATTCCCGGCTGGCCGAGGCATACAAGGCCGCCGGCCGCAACGCCGACGCCATCGCCCAATACGACGCACTGGGCGAGATCCAACTCGATGCGGGCCAGATCCCGGATGCGATCCGCACGATCCAGAGCATCCTGGACCTGAACCCGCCGGACCTGGAGGGGTATCAGGAACTGCTGCGCAACCTGCAGTCCGGGGGCTGATCGGTGCTTGATCGAATAGCGGTTGCCGCGTGAGCAATCTCATCGGAGAAATCGCCTTCCTGTTCCAGCGCCTGGACTGGTTGAGCCTGGTCGACCTGGCGCTGGTCAGCGCCATCTTCTTCTTCGTCCTCAGCCTGGTGCGCGGCACGCAGGCCGCGGCGCTGCTGCGGGGGATGATCCTGCTGGTCATCGTCATCGCCCTGCTGACCAGCCTGCTCCCGCTCCCGGCCTTCTCTTGGCTGCTGCGAAACACCCTCACCCCGCTGCTGGTGGCCATCCCGGTGATCTTCGCCCCGGAGATCCGCCGCGGCCTGGAACGTCTGGGACGGGCCGGCTCGACGATCATCTCCGCCCAGGGACCCTCCCCGATCGAGAGGACGATCGCCGCCATCAGCACGGCCGCGCAGCGGCTGGCCGACCAGCGCTGCGGCGCACTGATCGTTCTCGAGCGCGAGGACCAACTCGACGAATACGTCGAGACCGGCGTGCGCCTGGACGCCGCGCTCTCGCCCGAGCTGCTGCTGCAGATCTTCTACGTCAACACCCCGCTGCACGACGGCGCGGTCATCGTCCGAGGCGAGCGCGTCGCGGCCGCGGCCTGCGTGCTGCCCCTCTCCACGGGCGGGACTCTGTCTCGCGGCCCGGATCGCCAGATGGGCTTGCGCCATCGGGCGGGGCTGGGCATCAGCGAGGTCAGCGATGCCGTGGCGATCGTCGTCTCCGAGGAAAGCGGCACCATCTCGGTCACGCACAACGGCCGAATGATCCGCCGGCTTGACATCAACCGGCTGCGCAATATCCTGTCGGCCTTCTACCACCCGCCTGCCCCGCGCTGGTTCCCGGCCCTGGTCGCGCGTGTGTTCTCCGGGCTGGAACGTCTGCGCCGCCGGGCGGCGGGCGATTGAGGCCGGGAGGCACGATGCTGCGCTGGCTGCTCAACAACCTGGGGACGCTGGCCCTGGCGATCCTGCTGGCCCTGCTCGTCTGGGGCTCGGCCGTCAATGCCGCCGACCCCACCCAGGCGCGCACCTTCGCCGACGGGATCGCCATCGAGTATGCCGGCATGGCTGAGGACCTGATCC
>Ga0154653_1077_pt15 | contig 17728 bp, 14 predicted proteins | sample Rifle2008BG13ft_FD_116082 | JGI IMG/M metagenome (GOLD analysis project Ga0154653, IMG submission 116082) | Chloroflexi bacterium RBG_13_68_17
ATGTTCTCATCGCCGATTTGGGGGTCAGTTTGCTGGCCATCAGCGCTCACACCGCAGACGGCTACCGCATGGCCCTGGCGATGGTGGCTGCCCGCGCGCTCGGGTTGGCGGTGTGGGGCCTGGGAGCAGCGGCGCTGGAGGCGAGCCTGCCGGATGAGGGCGCCGGCCGCTACCGCGGCGCGGCACAGCGCGCGCCGCTTCCCGTTCTGGTCGTCTTCGTCGGCCTGCTCACGCTCATCGGCTTTCCAGCAACAGCCGGATTCCCGGCGCGATGGGTGATTCTGGAGATTCTCTCGCCGCAGGATGTCACAGCCGGATTGGTCCTCCTGGGGACGGCCGGCCTGCTGACCTTGTCGCTGGCGCGCTGGATGGGAGTCTTTCTGGCGCCGGCGCAAGGACCGATCGCTCCCCCGGCGGCTACGTGGCGTGACTTCTTCCTGTGGGGCGGGGTCGTGCTGTGTCTCGGGCTCGGTCTGTTCCCAGGGCTGCTCGGGATCGTGCTGCGCGCCGGCTGGGGGCTCCCCAATCTGATTCCCTGAGACCAGCCGCGCCGCCACGGCACGCGAGGCGGCATGCTATAATGCGCGGACCCCCCGGGGAGGCCGGATGTGAATCCTGATCAGCTCGACAAGCGCCTGGAGTGGCTCGACGAGCAGCGCCGCAAGCTTGCCGACGCGCTGAAGCTCGCCGATCAGCGACTGGCCTCGCTGGAAGAAGATCTGTCGAAGGCCAGTCATCAACTGCAGGAGCAAGCCGTCGAGACCTCACGGCTGAGCTCGCAGACGTCCCGCATTGCACAGTTTGATGACGCGCTCACCAAGCACCGCCAGGAAGTCTCGCGTCAGCTCGACGCCGCCGAAGAGCGGCGGACGGAGAAGGAGAAGCGCATCGAGGAGATGCGGAAGGGGGATCAACGCGAGGCCGCCAGGCAGCTGCAGGAACTGAAGGAGGAGCTGGCGACCGTCGAGGCGATCCGCGCTCAGGTGGAGAGCCGGCGCGAGGAGGAAATCCGTCTGACGCGGACGGTCGACGCATTCGCTAAGCGGATCGACGATCTCGGCGTCCGCGACGAGGATCGGGCGCGGGCGCTCCTATCCTTGGAGGAGAGCCGCAAGCAGGACGGAAAGCGCCTGGCGGAGGTACAGGCTGAGACGGCCGGTATGCGCGGGCGATTGGACACGGCCCGCGGCACCCTCGATACGGTCGAGGACCGCCTGAGGCGCCAGGAAGTGCGCGTTTCTGAGTTGGTGACCGGCGAGGCGGAGCGAAGAGAGATCCTCTCGCTGTGGATGGACCAACAGAACCTGCGTCAAGTGGAGTTCGAGCGGCTGTCGAAGGACTGGGGCCGCCGTTTCGAGGCGTTTGAGAAGTTGGCTTCGGAGCTGACCGAACGGACCCACGCCTACGACGAAACCTACCGGGCGCTCAAGCAGCAGCGCGAATCGCTGGACGGGCTGATCGAACGCCTGGAGCGGCGCATCAGCGAGGTCGGCGAGATCCAGCGCCTGGCGGAGGATCGTTTCAAGCAGGAGTGGACCACGTTCCAGGGGGAGGACCAGAAGCGCTGGAACACGTACAAGCTGGCGCGTGAGGAGCTGTGGCGGGAGCACAACCGTCTCCATGACAAGATCACCGAGCAGCTCGCAGAGATGGATACCCGCCTGGCCGAGGCACTGCGGATGCTGACGTCTTTGGCGCAGACCTCCACCAACGGTCTGGCGGCCATGTTGAGCGTGCTGGGCGAGTGGTCCGGCGAGGTCGAACGCCAGCGGAACCAGCTTCGCCCGGGCACGTGAGCCAGCCGCCGCGCCGGCGAGCATCCCTCACCTGAGAGCTACGGAAATGCGTGTCATTGGAACTGCCGGCCATGTTGACCACGGCAAGTCGACGCTCGTTCAGGCTCTGACGGGCATCGACCCTGACCGTCTCAAAGAAGAACGAGAACGCCAGATGACGATCGACCTCGGATTCGCCTGGCTGAGGTTGCCCGACGGCGACGAGGTGGGCGTCATCGACGTGCCCGGTCACCGAGATTTCATCGAGAACATGCTGGCCGGGGTCGGCGGCATTGATGCGGCTTTGTTGGTGGTCGCTGCGGACGAGGGGGTGATGCCGCAGACGCGCGAGCATCTCGCCATTCTCGACCTGCTCGAGGTGGAGCGGGGCGTTGTGGCCCTGACGAAGGTCGACGTGGTGGACGATCCGGCCTGGCTCGAGTTGGTGCGTGAGGAGGTGCGCGGTCTACTGTCGGGCACATGCCTGCGCGAGGCGCCGATCGTGGGCGTTTCCGCGAAGAGCGGCCAGGGGATCAGCGACCTGCTCGCGGCGTTGGTCGGCATCCTGCGGTCGAGCCCGTCCCGGCCGGACCTGGGCAGACCACGCCTGCCCATCGACCGCGCCTTCACATTGACCGGCTTCGGAACGGTCGTGACAGGAACGCTGATCGACGGCACGCTGGAGGTCGGTCAGGAGGTCGTCGTCTTGCCCGGGGAGGGGCACGGCCGGATCCGAGGCCTGCAAACCCACAAAGCGAAAGTCACGCGCGCCGTGCCGGGCAGCCGCACCGCCGCGAACGTGGCCGGCATCGACCTGCAGGCCGTATCCAGGGGAGACGTACTGACTGCGCCGGGCGCCTACCGGCCGACGAGACGGCTGGACGTACGCTTCCGGATGCTGGCCGACGCTCCCGGGCCCATGCGGCATGATCAGCGGGTCAAGATCTTCGTCGGGTCGGCACAGCGCATGGCGCGCGTGCGGTTGTTGGGCGCCGACGCGTTGGCGCCGGGACAGGCGGGATGGCTGCAGCTTGTCCTCGAAGCGCCGGTTGTGGCCGCGCCGGCCGACCACTTCATCCTGCGCCAGCCGTCCCCCGGGGCGACTCTTGGGGGCGGGCGGGTAGTCGATGCCGAGCCGGTCCGCCTCCATCGGCGGCGGGACGCGGCGGTGCTGGAGGCCCTCGAGCGGCGGCTGCGCGGCACGCCGGCGGAGGTTCTCGAGCAGGCGCTCGTTTCCCTTGGTCCGATTCCGATGCGCAAGGCAGTGGAACGCGCGCGACTCGATCCCGACTCGGCGGCCGCGGCGGCCCACGATCTGTTGGTGAGCGGCCGGCTGCTCAGCCTCGGCGGAGGAGAGCCTGAGCCTGAGTCGGACGCCCTGGTCGCCGCCGCGACGACCTGGGAGGGACTCCGGCGCCAGATGCATGACGCTGTCCAAACCTACCACGATGCCTTTCGATTGCGAGCCGGGATGCCGCCCGAGGAGCTGAAGAGTCGGCTCGGCTTCGAGCCCAGGACTCGTGCGGCGTTGCTGGAATGGGCGCTGCGCACGCAGGCGCTGTGCGAAATCCACGGGCGCATCGGCCTGCCGGGACGCCAGATCACGCTCACCGGCAGAGAGCTGTCTGCCGCGGAGGCGCTCCTGGCGCGCTTCCGTCAGGCGCCAGCCGCTCCGCCCTCCTTCAAAGAGTGCGTTGCGGCGGTCGGAGAGGAGCTACTTGGCTACTTGCTCGAGAGCCGCCAGCTAGTTCAGGCCTCGGCCGAGGTGGTGTTCGCCGCACCGGACTACGATCGCATGGTGGACGCTGTCCAAAAGAAGATCCGCACGAGCGGGTCGGCCACCGTGGCCGATATCAGGGATTTGTTTCAGACTTCGCGGAAGTTCGCGCTGGCGCTGCTGGAGCACCTGGACGCCGAGGACATTACCGTGCGGCAAGGGGACGTGCGCCGACTGAAAGAGGACGGGGGTCAGGCGTCGGGCTAGCAAGCGGCGCGTGGCGTGTCAGAACTCGCGGTGTCGAAAGAGCCCGCCCACGACGGTTCCGATGGGGCGGAGCCCGAACAGATCGCCGGGATCGAGAGCCCAGGGGTCCTGATCGAGAATGATCAAGTCGGCCAGGCAGCCGGACGCAAGGCGGCCTCGCGTCGCGTCCGGCCACGCGGCGCGCGCGGGACCGCGTGTGTACGCATCCAGCGCCTGGGAGAGGCTCAGCCTCTCCCCCGGGATCCAGCCGTCCGGTCCCGGGGACCCGTCGTGCCGACGGCGGGTGACGGCGGCATGGAGTCCCCAGAAGGGGTTGGGGGACTCGACCGGCGCGTCGGATCCGAAGGCAAGGGTCGCCCCGGCAGCGGCCAGACTCCGCCAGGCATAGGCGCTGCGGACGCGTTGGCCCCAATAGCGGTCGGCCATGAGCATGTCGGACGGCGCGTGGATCGGCTGCATCGACGCAACGACTCCGAGTCGCGCCAGGCGCGGCATGTCCGACGGGTGGATCAGCTGGACGTGCTCGATACGGTGGGGCGCGCGCGGCAGCGGGCCGGCGGCCTCCAGGTCCTGCAAGAGCTCGAATGCGTCGAGAACTTCGCGATTGGCGCGGTCGCCGATGGCGTGTACCGCGAGGGCAAGCCCGGCGGGGATGGCGCGACGGCCGAGGGAGACGAGTTCGGCCTTGGACGTCTGCCCCATGCCGACATTGTCAGGCTCGCCATCGTAGGGCGCCAGCATCCAGGCCGTGCGCGGGCCGAGCGCGCCGTCGGCGAAGAGCTTGAGGTGCCCGATGCGAAGCCAGTCATCCCCGAAGCCGGTCCGAAGCCCGAGGTCGAGCGCCGCCTCGAGTTGGTCGCTCTGAATGTGTTTGACGACGCGCAGGGACAGTCGCCCGTCATCCCGCAGAAGCTGCAGCGCCCGCAGGCAGGCCGCGCCATCGAAGTCGTGGACGCAGGTCAGACCGAGGCGTACGAGACTTTCGAGCGCTGCGGCGATGCTTTCCGTCACCTGTGCGGACGTCGGCGGCGGGATGCAGCGTGAGACGAGGTGGGTGGCATTCTCGAACAGGATGCCGGTCGGTCGGCCGCCGGCGTCGCGCTCGATCCGGCCCCCAGGTGGGTCGGCGGTCGATGACTCGACGCCGGCCGCGGCGAGCGCGGCGCTGTTCGCCCAGGCACAATGGAGCGACTTGGCCGTCAGGTAGGTGGGGCGGCCGCCCGTGACGGCGTCGAGGGCCGCGGCGCTCCCATAGGCCCCCCAGACGTTGTGATTCCAACCATGCCCTAGAATCCATTCGTCCGGCGCGGCGCGCTGGGCGGACGCCCGAACGCGTTCCAGGCATTCCTGGAGGTCGCTGGTTTCGCAGTCGATGTGACCGAGGTGCCGCGCATACGCCTGTAGATGAAGGTGGGCGTCGGTGAGCCCGGGCAGGACCGTTCGGCCATCCAGGTCGACCGTCTCAGTCTCCGGTCCCGCGAGCGCGCCGGCGTCATCGTTGGTTCCGGCAAGCAGAACTCGGTCTCCCCGGACGGCCAGCGCTTCCACAGCCTGACCGTCCGCGCTCGTGTAGATGCGCCCTCGGAGCAGGATCAGGGAGGCCTGCGTCACAAAGTCCGCCTAGCGCATGGGCCTGGCGCCCAGCGGTCCGAGGCCGCATGCCCCGGCCGGTCCGTCAAGAGAACAACCGAACCGCGGTTCTTGTTCACGCGAGCGCCCTGGCCAAGACCTCGAGGGGATGCAGGACGGGAAGGCCCGTGTGCCCGGCCATCCACCATCGACAAGTCTCGGAATCGCTGATGAGGAAGTCATAGCGGCCGTCGGCGGCCTGGTCGAACAGACCCGACCCGACCCTGCGAGCGACGGTGTACTTCTCTTCCTTCAAGCCGTAGGTGCCTGCCACGCCGCAGCATTCCGAGTCGGAGAGCTCGATGATCAGGCCGGGGATCCGTCGCAGGACGGCCAGGGCCGGCGTGCCGACGGCATGGGCCTTGAGCTGGCAAGGCGGGTGATAGAGCGCGCGGGCCGGCAGTTCGTGCAGGCTGAGAGCGGCCAGGCGGTCATCGAGGCGAAGCGTGAGGAACTCGAAGAAGTCGTACGTGTTCTCGGCGAGAACGTCGGCGTCTGCGCCGTCAAGGCCGAGGATGGTGCGGTAGTCGTGCTTCAGGCTGAGTGTGCAAGAGGTCGAGGTGCCGACGATGGGGTAGCCAGCTCGCGCGAAGGGCGCCAGGGCGCGGATGTTGGCGCACGCATAGGCGCGAGCTCCATCGAGCAAGCCATTGGACTGGAGTGGGAGGCCGCAGCATCCTTGCGGAGGCACGCTCACTTCACAGCCGAGTCGTTCGAGCACTTCGAGCGCCATGCCGCCCAGTTCGGGTTCGTAGTAGTTGGTCCCGCAACCGTGGAAGTAGGCGACGCGCACGACGCCGATGCCGGGATCGGGCTGGGGGCGAGGGAGGAGATGTCCGCGCTGCAGGGAGCGGAACGTGCGCGTTCGGAATGCCGGCATCGGTGCCTCGCGGTGAATGCGCAGCACACGCTGCATCATCCAGCGCACGGGCGCCAGGCCGAGCGCCAGGTTGGCGAGGGGAGCCAGGGGGGTTCCGAGCCGCCCAAGCAGATCGGGGCGCGAGATGAACTGGTCGCGCAGGGGGATGCCGGTTTCATGCGCCAGGCGTGCTTTGGCCTGGATGTTGATCTCCGCCACAGCCACGCCGTGGGGGCAGACGCGCGAGCAGGTGCCGCAGCCGGAGCACCAGGCCAGGGAGCGATCGGGAAGAGGGAGCGACGGATGGCGGTAGCGCTGCGCTTGCGGGCCGACGGCCTTGGGGCCGAGGAACAGGTCCGTCGCCGCGGCGACCGGGCAGGCCGCCGTGCAGATGTTGCATTTCAGGCACAGGTCGGCGGTCAGGGCAGGCTGGCTCACGTGAGGGCCTCCTCGACCGCGCAGTAAGCGCTGACGAGATCGATTCCCTGGCGCGAGCCTTCGGCCGTTCGGTCGCAGCCGCCCAGGAGGCCGCCGGCGGCGAATAAGTTCTCGAAGAGGGGTTGTCCGTCTGGACCGACAGGCCGGAAGTCGTCACCGATGATCACACCGAAGCGCGAGTAGGGCTGGGATGCAAAGAGGCTCTCCGCGGTCCAGCCGCCGCGTTCGGATGCGTGCTCGACGGGCAGATCGAAGACCGATTCCTGGACGGCGCCGTGGGAGCGGAAGACCAGACCGCCGTGCAGGGCGCCGCCCGTCGCGAGGATGACAGCCTCGGCGCGCTGGGGGCGCGGGCCGCCGGCCGATACGTAGACCACGCCGGTGACGCGCCCGATGGAGGCCGCCTCGACCAGACCGGTGGCGTGGGCGCCTTCGATGAGATGCGCTCCGGCCGCCTGCGCGGTTCGCCGCAGCGCTCGCTCCAGACGCAGGCCGGGGACGGACGGCGGGAGAGTCGGAATCTCGAACAGGCGGACGCCGAGTTGCTCCTCGGCAGACGTTCGAGCCGCCTCCGCACCGGTCAGGCCGAGCACCGCGGGTACCCCCAGGCGCTGGATACCTGTGAGAGGCGATCTCCAGGACCGGATCGTCTCCTCCCGCCACTCTCGATCGTCGAACAGCCGCGCCAGGTCGGTCGCATACAGGTCGCGCCCGGGCGGGAGGTTCGGCAGGGCGAGTTCGACCACGCCGCCCACTGGCAGGCCGCGCTGGCGCAAGCGTTGTGCGGCGAAGGCAGCGGAGAAGTCGCGGAAGTGAGCCAAGGAGGCGAGGTGGAATGTGCCGGCATCTGCCAGCGCTCCGGTTGCCTGGGCTAATGGAGCGAGCCCGGTGTCGCGAATGCCGCCCGCGGCGGACGGCAGTGCGAGGTTGTGCTCCAAGGAGCCGAAGTAGGTGAGACCCTGTTCTGTAAGGAACTCACGGAAGAGGTCCATTGCCTCGCGAATGCGCTCGAGCCCGGCTCGTCGGTATGGATGTGCTGGGAGAAGGTGACCGAATGTCTCCGGCGAAAGCGGCGGCGTCAGGAGATCGATGCAGCCGTGGGAGAGCTCCAGTCCGCCCCGGCCGTCCGTCACCAGCGTGACCTCCGCGCCGCGGCGCGCGGCCATCGCGGCTGCGAAGAGGCCGGTCAGCCCGGCACCGATCACCAGGACCCGTTTCATGGCGCCTCTGTAGCGGGGCGGACGGCCATGAGTTCGAGGTAGATGCGCCGGGTGAGGTCCATCTGGCGCAATTCCGTCCCCCACGCCAAAGGCCGTGTGCCCCGCCAGCGCTCCTCGAGGAAAGCTTCCAGCCAGGTTGACCCGGCGCCGGCGCGCGATTCCGCCAATGCCGCCGCTCGATAGGCACAGAATCCGGCCTGGCACGGACCCATGCCGAGACGCAGGTCCCTGCGCACGTCGTCCAAGTCCGTCGTGTCGGCGCTCTCGAGCGCATGCAGGATCTGTTCTCGCGTCACCGACTCGCATTCGCAGATCACTTCCGGCTGCTGCTGGTGCCGGCCCGCTCGCTCGAGGGCCTCCAGACGCGCGGGCAGGGTGAAATAGCGGGCGTCCGCGGGCCGCTCCAGGGGCGCGTCCATGGTTCGACAGGCGGCTTGGACGTGGAGCTGGCGGCAGACCTCGTCCATGGTTTGCTCGGCCATCAGCCGATAGGTCGTGAGCTTGCCGCCGATGACGGAGATCATTCCCGGTGTACCGTCGGCGGCCGCATGATCCAGGATCAGGTGAGCCCGCGGCATCTGGCGCGTCTCCCCGGCGGCCCGCGCCGGGCGGAAGAGCGGGCGGATGCCGGCCCAGGCGCGCAGGGGCCGATGGTGGGAGATGTCCGGGATGAGGATCTCGGCCTCTGCCAGAAGGAGATCGATCTCCCACGGATCGATGTGCAGGTCGGTGGGCCGATCGACGGGGACGTCGGTCGTGCCCAAGACGGCTACCGTACCGACCGGCACGATGATGTCCCCGTCAGCCGGAGGCTTGAGACGATTCACCACAGTGTTGACCAGGCGGGTGGCCATGGCCACCATGGCCCCCTTGCCGAGGGCCATGGGGATGTCTAAGCCGGCCAATCTGGCCGTCTCTCGAGCCCACGGACCGGTCGCGTTGACGACCATCTCCGCGTGCACCGTCCTCGTATCGGTGCTGCCGGACGGGCGGACAATCGCGCCGGAGACACGGTCTCCCTCCCGCAGCAGTCCGTCGACCCGATGCCGGAGCCAGACCTGTCCGCCGGCGCTGCGGATGGCGCGGACCAGCGCGTGCAGCAAGTCAAAGGAATCCAAGGAGGCATCCTGGACGGCAAAGACGCGCTGGAGCCGGGGGTTGAGGAGCGGTTCGCGGCGGCAGGCTTCGGTGGCTGAGATCTCGGTTGCCGGGACTCCCGCATGACGGCAGCCTTCTAGCCACAGGTCTGCGAAGGCGGGCGGATCGCCGGGTGCGGCCGCGAAAAAGCCGCCGGTGTCTTCAATCGTGTGCGAGGCCAGGCGGCGCAGGATGGCGTTTTCTGCGGCGCAGTCGCGCGCGGAGACGGGATCCGAAACGACATAGCGGCCGCCGGAATGGAGCAACCCGTGGTACCGCCCGGACGTGCCCTGGCCGATGTCGCCTTGCTCGACAAGGACGACCTTCAGGCCGCGTAGGCAGGCGTCCCAGGCGATGCCGAGGCCGGTTGCCCCGCCGCCGAGAACGAGCAGTTGGGTCGAAAGGGAGGTCATGCTGGTGTGGGTCTCCCGAAGGAGGTGGATGGGTAGGCCGCGTGACGCAGGACCGCGGATCGGCTAGGGCGGCTTGGTGGGCTCTTCGGAGGTGCGGTGGAGCTGGAGGGGTCGGACGAAGACCAGAGAAGTCTCGGCCTGCTCAAAGCCCATGGCGACGTAGAAGGCGTGTGCGGGTGTGGACAGGACATTGGTGCGCAGGACGAGGCGGGATCGTCCAGTCTCCTTGGCCCAGAGTTCGGCTGCGGCGATGAGCCGGCGGCCGACGCCACGACGACGATATGCCTGATCGACGACGATGGCGATGACCTCGGCCGACTCCTCGGCGAAGAGGTCATGCGCGACGCGAAGGTGCGCATAGCCAGCAAGGGCATCTTCCACAAGCGCCAACAACAAGCGGTCGGTGCGCGGCAGCGCTTCGATTCGCTGGCGCAGCTCCTCCACCGTCGCGGGGAAGCCCACCTGGTCGTTCAAGCGGGCGACCTGGTGCAGATGCACCTCGGGCGGGTGCAGCGTGCGGACGATCTGCAGCTCCACGGGCCTCCCTGGCGGCGGAGTGCCGCTGGCCTGGGCTCAGCTCATGGCCCAGGAACGGGCGCGCTGGGTGGCTTTCTTCCAGGTAGCATACATTGTATCGCGCTGGTCGGCGGACATGGCCGGCACGTACTCCTGGTCCAGCGCCCACAGTTCGGACAGCTCCTCCAGCGAGCGCCAGGTGCCGACGGCCAGACCTGCCAGGTACGCCGCGCCCAGCGCGGTCGTCTCACTGACCATCGGCCGCTGGACGGGCACTCCCAGGATATCCGCTTGGAACTGCATCAGCAGGTTGTTGTGAGCGGCGCCGCCGTCGGCGCGGAGCGCGCGCAGCTGCAGGCCGGCGTCCTGCTGCATCGCCTCCAGGACGTCACGCGTCTGATAGGCGATCGACTCCAGTGTAGCCCGGGCCAGGTGCCCGGCCGTCGAGCCGCGCGTCAGCCCCAGGATCGTTCCGCGCGCATAGGCATCCCAATGTGGTGCGCCAAGGCCGACGAAGGCCGGGACCATATACACCCCGCCGTTGTCCGGCACCGAAGCCGCCAGGGATTCGACCTGGGCGCTCTCGCGTATCAGCCCAAGCCCGTCACGAAGCCATTGGACGGCGGCGCCGGCGATGAAGACGCTGCCTTCCAGGCAATAGGTCACCAGACTCCGCCCGGTGCCGCTGAGCTGCCAGCCGACCGTGGTCAAGAGCCCACGCGAGGAGGTGACGGCCTTTGACCCGGTGTTGAGAAGCATGAAGCAGCCTGTCCCGTACGTATTCTTGGCCATGCCAGGCGTGAAGCAGGCCTGGCCGAAGGTGGCCGCCTGCTGGTCGCCGGCGTCGGATGCCAGAGGGAGGGCCGCGCCGAACAGGTCGGGCGCTGTCGTGCCGTAGACCTGGGAGGAAGGGCGCACTTCCGGCAGCAGCGCGGCCGGGATGCGGAGATGGTCGAGGATTTCGTCATCCCACTTCAGGTCGTGAATATTGAATAGCATGGTGCGGGAGGCATTGGAGACATCGGTGAGATGAAGCCCGCCGCCGGACAGCCGCCAAAGGAGGAAGGTGTCGACGTTCCCGAAGGCCAGCTCGCCGCGCTCGGCGCGCGCCCGGGCGCCGGGGACGTTGTCGAGGATCCAAGCAACCTTGGTGGCCGAGAAGTAGGCATCGGTCACTAGGCCGGTCTTGCGCAGGATCGTCTGATCGAATCCTTCTTCCTTGAGGTGGTCGCAGGCGGTGGCCGTTCGGCGGCACTGCCACACGATCGCGTTGTAGATCGGCCGGCCGCTGGCTCGCTCCCACAGGATGGTCGTCTCGCGCTGGTTGGTGACACCGACTGCGGCGATATCTGCGCCAGCGACACCGGCCTGGGCGATCGCCTGCCGGGCGGTCTCGAGCTGGGTCGACCAAATGGCCTCGGGGTCATGCTCGACCCATCCGGGCTGGGGATACAGCTGGGGGAATTCCCGCTGCGCGGCGGCCCTCGGCTTGCCGGCCTCGTCGAAGATAATGGCGCGCGAGGAGGTAGTGCCTTGGTCGAGGGAGAGGATGTAGCCGGGCATGGCGATGCTCCAGACGAACGAGGTTGCATTCGAACGAGGCGGGCGAAATCGGGCGCGCCTCGCGAGGGGCTCCCCGGATGCGCTGCGACTAGGCCGCCGGAGGTGCTGGGGCGGGCTGGGGTTCGTCGCCGGGAGTCTTTGTGAGTAGGCTGCCGGCAAACCCGCGCGCGCCTCGCAGGAAGTCCTGCCCCTTCATCGCCTCGCGGCCCTCTGGTTGCAGGATCTCGAACACCAGCAGCCCGTGTCCGGTCCCCGCGGCCGGCAGGCCGTCGACCACCGTCGCCCGGCCGGGCGGGGCATCGCCCGCCGGGGCGACGCGCACGCGCCGCACGGCCAGGCGACGCGCCCCCCAGTATACAAAACTCCCCGGCCAAGGGTCAAAGGCGCGCACGCGGCGCTCGAGCGCCTCGGCCGGGTGGTTGAGATCGAGCGCGCCGTCGGACTTGTGGATGACCGGCGCGACGGTAGCCTGGCTGTCGTCCTGTCGCCGTGGCGCGTGGCGCCCGGCGAGGTAGTCGGGGAGCGTGGAGGCCAGGAGCCTGGCGCCCAGTTGCGCCAGGCGTGGCAGCAGCGAGCCGGTCGTATCGCCGGGTAGGATCGCGATCTGTTCCTGCGCCAGGATCGGCCCGGTATCGACCCCGGCGTCCATGCGCATGATAGAGATCCCGGTGGCAGGGTCGCCGTTCAGGATCGCGGCGGGGACCGGGGCCGCGCCGCGCCAGCGCGGCAGGAGCGAGGCATGGACGTTGATGCAGCCGTGATGCGGCAGTGCGAGCAGGGTGGGGCGCAGGATCTGACCGAAGGCGGCCACGATGATCAGGTCCGGAGCCCACGCGTGGAGCTGCTCCATCGCCTCGGGTGCGGAGATTCGCGGCGGCTGCAGGACCGGCAGCCCGAGTTGGGCGGCAGCAAGCTTGACGGGAGGGGGCCGCAGCTCGCGTCCCCGTCCGGCCGGTCGGTCGGGCTGGGTCACGACGCCGACCAACTCGTGGGCGCCGGCCATCGCCTGAAGGCTCGGGAGCGCGAAGTCGGGGGATCCCATGAAAACGATGCGCACGTGGGAGATGGTAGCATGGAAGGGTCGCTCGGGACACCGGCGCGTCGTCTTTGCGCCTGCGGGGTTACATGAATAGGGTTGCGCCGGGCGCGAGACCGGGTACAATCCGCAGTCAGTTCCGGCGCCGGTGTGGGACGAGTGCCCCCGGCCGAGAGACACCAGATCACAGGAGACGAGACGATGAGCCAACAACCGATGGGTGGTGGGATGGAGATTACCAGCGACGACAAGCTCTGGGCGCTTCTGGCCTACCTTTTCAGCCCAATTGTCCCCATCATCCTGATGTTGATGGAGGACAAGAAGAACCGCCCGTTCATCAAAGCTCACAATATGCAGGCGCTGATCCTGGGCATCATCAATGTCGTGATCGCCATGGTGATCGGGTGGCTGATCATCCCCTTGTGCGTGAACTTGGCGCTGAGCATTTACCTGATCTACTGCGCCATTAAGGCCTACCAGGGCGAGCTGATCAACATCCCGGTGCTGACTGACTTCGTCAAGAACCAGGGCTGGGCGTAACCGCCCCTTCAGATGCGGGGCCCGCGACTGCGCGGGCCCCGCATCTGCCATGGTGATCGGGTGGCTGATCATCCCCTTGTGCGTGAACTTGGCGCTGAGCATTTACCTGATCTACTGCGCCATTAAGGCCTACCAGGGCGAGCTGATCAACATCCCGGTGCTGACTGACTTCGTCAAGAACCAGGGCTGGGCGTAACCGCCCCTTCAGATGCGGGGCCCGCGACTGCGCGGGCCCCGCATCTTTGACGCATCCTCAAACTGAGCCGGGCGCGCAACTCGGAGCCCGGCGAATGACATCCGGCACACGAGGGGGCCGCGCCCCTCGTGTGCGGCTGCATGCGCAGCCTGGTGGCGCGCGTCGTCCAGGCCGCCGGGGGGCGAGACATGGCTGTGGACAAGCGCTGGGTGTTCCCCGATCCCATCCCCGCGTCCGTCGACTCGGCCCTCAAGGACTTCGCACCGATCGAACGACAGGTGCTCTGGTCGCGGCGGCTGACCGCGCGTGACGAGGCGCTCGCCTTTCTCCAGCCCGAGGCATCCTGCAGATACGACCCGTCCGAGATACGCGGCATGGACGCGGCCGTCGAGCGGCTGGCGAGTGCGCGCGAGGCCGGTGAGCGGGTCGCCATCTACGGGGACTACGATGTCGACGGCGTCACCGCCACAGCGCTCCTGGTGGAGGTCCTGACCGGTCTGGGTTTCCAGGCTCGAGCGTACATCCCCAATCGATTCGACGAGGGCTACGGGCTGCACACGGAGGCGCTGGCCGGGCTGCGGGCCGAGGGGATCGGGCTGGTGGTCACCGTCGACTGCGGAATCCGATCGGTGGGGGAGGCGGCCGCGGCCCGGTCGCTCGGGCTGGACCTGATCATCACGGACCACCACCAGCCGGGAGGCGAGCTGCCCGATGTACACGCGCTGTTGTGCCCGAAGCGCGAGGGCGACTCGTACCCGTTCAAACAACTGGCCGGGGTAGGGCTGGCGTACAAGCTGGCCGAGGGCCTGGCCGGGAGGTTAGGCGGCGGTCCGCTCGAGGCGCAGCTGGATTTGGTCGCGCTCGGGACGATCGCGGACCTGGCACCGCTGGTGGATGAGAACCGGCTGTTGGTGTGGCGGGGATTGCAGTGGATCAATACGCTGCAGCGGGAGGGTGCGGACCATCGGCCAGGCCTGACCGCCCTGGCGGGCGCGGCCGGGATCGCACGGGGCAAGGTGACGGCGACCTCCGTGGCCTTCGGCCTGGCGCCGCGCCTCAACGCCGCCGGCCGGCTGGATTCCGCCTTGACCTCCTTGCGGCTGCTGACGACGGCCGAGCCGCAGGAGGCGGCCGACCTGGCACGCGAGCTGGACAGCGCCAATCGGCGCCGGCAGGCGTTGACGGCGGAGACTGTGGAACGCGCCCGCCGGCTGGTGCTCGACGGCCCGGCGGAGCCGAACCTGCTCGTCGCTGCCGACCCGTCGTTTAGCGAGGGCATCGTCGGACTGGCGGCGGCGCGGCTGGTCGAGGAGTTCTACCGCCCGGCCATCGTCCTGGTCGTTCGCGACGACGACGTTCGCGGTTCGGCGCGCAGTATTCCCGAGTTTCATATCACGCAAGCGCTCGACGCTTGCGCCGATCTCCTGCGGGAGTACGGGGGTCACGCCATGGCCGCCGGGTTCACCGCCGGCCGGCAAGAGTGCGAGGCGCTGCTCGGGAGGCTGCGAGTGTTGGCGGACGCCAGCCTGGGGAAGGCGGACCTGCGGCCGCAAGTCCAGATCGACGCCGTCACCGGGTTTGAAGCCGTGGGTGAGGACCTGCTGCGCTTCCTGGATCGGCTGGAACCCTGTGGGTACGGCAACCGGCGGCCGCTCCTGGCTTCGCGCCGTGTCCAGGTCGTCCGCAGCCGGCCCGTGGGCGCAGACGGGAAACACCTGAAGCTGACGCTGCGCGATCGGGCGCGGGTCTTCGACGCGATCGCGTTCCGGCAAGGCGGCCAGCACGGGCGCCTGCCGGGGGTCGTCGACGTGGCCTACCACCTGGAGCGCGACAGCTATCTGGGTGTGGAGTCCTTGCAGCTGAACGTCGTGGACGTGCGCCCGGCCGGCTGACGCGTTCCTCAGTCGGCGAACCGATAGCGGAGCAGGGCCCAGACCGCGTAGAAGGCGTCTCTCATGCGGATCTTCTTACCTTCCGAGTACTCGCGCGGGTTGAAGGATACGGGCACTTCGAACACACGCATGTGCCGCTTGAGCAGTTTGGCCGTGATTTCCGGCTCGATCTCGAACCGCGTGGAGCGGAGGGGCAGGGACTGGATGACCTCGCGTCGAAAGAGCTTGTAGCCGGTCTCCATGTCGGTCAGGATGCTGTTGTACAGAATGTTGGTCATGAAGGTCAGCAGTTGGTTGGCGACCATGTGCCAGAACATGGTCGACCGGCGCGGCGCGCCGAGGAAGCGTGACCCGTAGACGGCATCTGCCCGTCCGTCGAGGATCGGGGCGAGCAGCGCACCGTAGTCGCGCGGGTCGTACTCGAGATCTGCGTCCTGAATCAGTATTAAGTCGCCGCCAGCCGCCTGGATGCCGGTGCGGACCGCGGCGCCTTTGCCCATGTTGCGCGGCTGCAGGATCAGCCGCAGGCGAGGAGAGCGCCGGGCAAGGTCCTGAAGCAGCTCACGCGTCCCGTCGCTCGAGCCGTCGTCGACGATGATGATCTCGTCCGTCAGACCGGTGGCTTCGACGCGGGCGAGCAGCTTCTCGATCGTGTTGCGCTCATTGTAGACGGGCACGACGACAGATAGGCTCATGCGGCCGATTGTACCGTGCCGCGGCGAGGGGGACAAGCGGGTGGTTGCCCGGGCTGCGGGCCACGTATATAATCGGCCCTCGACCGGGAGGCGCTTGCCCGGGGATCGACGGATCGAGGAGGCGGAGTATGGCGGTTCCCAAGACGTCTGCAAAGCCGGGGCCGGCGGTGGCCTCCGGCATCACCACCACGTCGAACCTGCGCTTCGTCCCGCCTCCGATCAGCCGGGTGGAGGACACCGGGCTCTCGCAGCTCTGGCTGCAGGATCTGGCGCTGAAGACCCTTTACTTCCGCGGCTACCTGACCGGATTCAAAGTGGCCGAGGCGATGGCTCTGCCTTTCGCCGGCATGGTCGACCAGATCCTGGAAGCGTTGAAGCGCGAGAAGTTCGTTGAGGTCAAGACGCAGGTCGGTTTCGGCGAGGGCTCGTACCAGTATGCGATCACCGGTGCCGGGATCGCCCGGGCACGCGAAGCGCTCGAGCGCAGCCAATATGCCGGCCCGGCTCCGGTGCCGATCGCCGTCTACAACGAGTCGATCAAGCGGCAAAGCCGCTCACGGCCGACGGTCCATGCCCGGGTCATGCGCCAGGCGCTCACCGAACTGGTCCTTTCGGAGCGGACATTCAACCGCATCGGGCCGGCGGTCAACTCGGGCACGTCGCTGTTCCTTTACGGCCCGCCGGGAAACGGGAAGACATCCATCGCCCGCGCCATCGGGAACATGATCCTGCAGGAGGACATGTTCATCCCCTTCGCTCTGGATATCGATGGCCAGGTGGTCAAGCTGTATGACTCGGTCACTCACGTGCTGGTGCCGGACGAGGACGCCGGGAGTTCGGGCACGGGTGGGCTGAAGAGCGTGGGCAAGCGGGACACGCGCTGGGTGATGATCCGGCGGCCGTTCATCGTCGTCGGCGGTGAGCTGACCATGGCCGGCCTCGACCTGGTCTTCGACGATGTGAACAAGTTCTACGAGGCGCCCTTCCAGGTCAAGGCCAACGGCGGGGTATTCCTGATCGACGACTTCGGGCGACAGCAGGTGCGGCCGCGCGATCTGCTCAACCGCTGGATTGTGCCGCTCGAGAACCGCATCGACTACCTGACGCTGCACACCGGGCGGAAGATCGAAGTGCCGTTCGATGTGATGGTCGTCTTTTCGACCAACCTGCCGCCGCGCGACCTGGTGGACGAGGCGTTCCTGCGACGCCTGCGTCACAAGATTGAGGTCGGCGACCCGTCGTACGAGGAGTATCGTGAGATCTTCAAGCGAGTCGCCGAGGCCAAGAAAGTAGCTTACTCCGACCGTGGTCTGGCGTACCTGCTCCAGGAATGGTACATCAAGCGCAACCGGAAGCTGCGCGCCTCCCATCCGCGCGACATCTGTGAGCAGATCCTGGACATCTCGCGCTACCTGGGCGCCGAGCCGTCGATGACGAAGGATCTGATCGACCGGGCGTCGGAGGCCTACTTCGTCGAAATTTGATACGGGCAGACCGCGCCGCTGGGCGCGGTCACCGGTTGAGAGGACGAGGCAGGGCCTGAGGCAGACGTCTCAGGCCCTGCGCCCATGGGGACCAGGATGTCGGACTCAGCATGGTTTTCCCGGCCCAGGCCGTGGGTGATCGCCCACCGCGGCGCAAGCCGACGTGCGCCCGAGAACACCCTGGCGGCATTCCGGCTGGCCTTCGAGCTGGGTGCTGACGGGATCGAGTTGGATACCAAGCTGACGGCCGACGGGCAGGTGGTCGTTCTGCACGATGCCACCCTCGACCGGACGACGACCGGACGTGGCCCGGTCTCGCGCCGGACGCTTCAGGAGCTGAAGACGCTCGAC
>Ga0154653_1029_pt1 | contig 17529 bp, 34 predicted proteins | sample Rifle2008BG13ft_FD_116082 | JGI IMG/M metagenome (GOLD analysis project Ga0154653, IMG submission 116082) | Chloroflexi bacterium RBG_13_68_17
GAAGGCGGCCTGACCGTCGGCGCCGGCGCCATCATCGAGATCCTGGAATAGCCATGGCCAAGCAAAAGATCCGTATCCGACTCAAGGCCTACGACCACCGTGTGCTGGATCAATCCGCCAAGCGCATCGTCGAGACGGCCGAGCGCACCGGTGCCAAGGTCGTCGGCCCGGTCCCGCTGCCGACCCGGCTCGAGCGCTTCACGGTCCGCCGCTCGACGTTCATCGACAAAGACTCGCACGAGCACTTCGAGATCCGCACGCACAAGCGACTGATCGACGTCCTGGAGCCGGATTCGAAGACCATCGACACCCTCATGCGGCTGAACCTGCCGGCCGGGGTGGACATCGAGATCAAAATCTAGCGATCAGCGTACAGGCGCAAGACCAGGCTGACCGCTGAGAACTGACAGCTGGTAGCTGACAGCTGATAGCAAAGAGGCAGGGCAAGTACCTGGTTCGGGGGCGGCCCACGGATTTAGAGGCCGTCGACGGCGAGGTTGACTGCCCTGCGACGGGGATGATGCAGCCGAGCCCGGGCTGACAGTCCCGTCAAGTACGCAGTCGAGGAGATGACCGATGAAGGGGCTGATTGGCAAGAAGATCGGCATGACCCAGATCTTCGATGAGTCCGGCGCGGCGTTGCCGGTGACTCTGATCGAGGCTGGGCCCTGCTTTGTCACGCAGATCCGCCGCCCGGAGCGGGAGGGCTATGCCGCGGTCCAGCTCGGCTTCGCCGAGGTGCACACCAACCGCCTGACCGGCGGCCAGCTGGGCCATCTGAAGCGCAACGAATTGGCGCCGCTGCGCTTTCTGCGCGAATTCCGCGTCGGGAACCCCGCCGAGCTGAAAGAGGGCGACCGCCTGACGGTCGAGGTGTTCACCGTCGGGGACCGTGTCGACGTGGTCGGCACCAGCAAGGGCAAGGGCTACCAGGGCGGCGTACGCCGGCACCATTTCAAGGGCGGCCCGCGGACGCACGGCCAATCCGACCGGCTCCGCGCCCCGGGCTCGCGCAGCTCGACCACGACGCCCGGGCGGGTCTACAAGGGCTCGCGCGGCGCCGGGCACATGGGTGATGTCCGGGTCACCTCGCAGAACCTGCGTATCGAGCTGGTCGATGGCGAGCGCAATCTGATCGGCGTGCGCGGCAGCGTTCCCGGTCCACGCGGCGCGGTGATCGTGGTCAAGGAAGCCCGCAAGGCGTAGCCGTGGCCGGAGATTGGGAGCGGAATGGCGATGAAGGTTGACGTTCTGAACACCAAGGGCGAGAAGGTCAAGACGGTCGAGCTGCCGGCGGAGATCTTCGAGGCCCCGATCAAACCCGATCTGATGCACCAGGCGCTGGTGCGTCAGTGGGCCAACGCCCGCCTGGGCACGCACAAGACCAAGAGCCGCGGCGAGGTTTCGGGCGGCGGCCGCAAGCCGTGGCGCCAGAAGGGCACCGGACGGGCGCGCCAGGGCTCGATCCGCGCTCCGCAGTGGGTGGGTGGCGGCAAAGTGCACACTCCGCGACCGCGGGACTACAGCGTCGACATGCCGCGCAAGATGCGTCGGGCGGCGGTGCGCTCGGCCCTCTCGGCCAAGGCGGCCGAGTCGGCCATCGTCGTTTTGGACGAGCTGGCGCTGTCGGCGCCGAAGACCAAGGAGATGGCCGCCATCCTGCGCCGGCTGGTCGGCGAGGACAGCGCCCTGATCGTCTTGGCCGGCCCGGACGAGCGGGTCGAGCGCTCGACGCGCAACCTGGCCGAGGTCAAGACGCTGCGGGCGCAGTACCTGAACATTCGCGACCTGTTGGGCTACAACCGCCTGGTCATGCCGCTGGGGGCGCTCGAGGCGGTGTGTGCCCACCTGGCTACGGCGGGAGGCTGAGATGACGAACGTGTATGAAGTGCTCCGCCGCCCGATCATCACCGAGAAGTCCAGCTACCTGAGCAGCAAGCTGGGTCAGTACGTCTTCGAGGTGAACCGCCAGGCGACCAAGAACGAGATCAAGCAAGCGGTCGAGACGCTGTTCGACGTGAGCGTGGTGCGGGTCAACATCCTGAACGTCCCCGCGCGGCGCACGCGCCGGCCCCGCAGCCGGCGGGTGCTGGTGCGCCGCTCGGGGATCAAGAAGGCGGTCGTCACCCTGGCCGAGGGCCAGCGGCTGCCGGTCTTCGAAGGGGTGAAGTGATGGCGGTCAAGAAGTACAAGCCGACCTCCCCTGGCCGCCGCGGGATGAGCGGCGCCACCTTTGAGGAAATCACCAAGTCCAAGCCCGAGCGCTCGTTGATCGTGGTGCGGCGCGGCCACGGCGGCCGAAACGTCCAGGGGCGCATAACCGTCCGCCATCGCGGCGGCGGGAATCGACGCTTCCTGCGCAAGGTCGATTTCAAGCGCGACAAGCACGGCATCCCCGCCAAGGTGGCGGCGATCGAGTACGACCCGAATCGCTCGGCCCGGCTGGCGCTGCTCAACTATGCCGACGGCGAAAAGCGCTACATCGTCGCCCCGCTCGAGCTGCGCGTGGGTGACACGGTCCTGGCCGGTCCTGAGGTGGATATTCGGCCGGGGAACGCCATGCCGCTGGCCAACATCCCCCTGGGGACGATGATCCACAACATCGAGATCCAGGAGGGGCGGGGCGGGCAGCTGGTCCGCTCGGCCGGCACCTCGGCGCAGCTGCTGGGCAAAGAGGGCGTCTACGCCGCCGTCCGGCTGCCGTCGGGCGAGGTGCGGCGGGTGCGGCAAACGTGCTATGCCACCGTCGGCGAGGTCGGGAACGAGGACCACAGCAACATCAAGCTGGGCAAGGCCGGGCGCAAGCGCCACCTGGGCATCCGCCCGACCGTGCGCGGCACGGCCATGAGCCCGCGCGACCACCCGCACGGCGGCGGCGAAGGTCGCCAGCCGATCGGCATGCCCGGGCCGAAGAGCCCGTGGGGCAAACCGACGCGCGGCTACAGGACGCGCCTGAACAAACTGTCCGACAAGTACATCATCCGTCGGCGGTCAAAGCGCCGCCGCTAGTCGTCGGCCGGCAAGAGACGTCGGAGGCAAGGTCAGATGTCGCGATCTTTGAAGAAAGGCCCGTTCATCAGCCCGAAGCTCCTCAAGAAGGTTGAGCAGATGAACCAGCGCGGCGAGAAGAAGGTCATCCGCACCTGGAGCCGGGCGAGCACGATCTTCCCGCAGATGGTTGGCCACACGGTCGCCGTCCACGACGGGCGCCGGCACGTGCCGATCTACGTCACCGAGAACATGGTCGGCCACAAGCTGGGCGAGTTCGCCCCGACGCGGACGTTCCGCGGGCACGTGAGCCGGGAGAAGACGACCACGCCGACGCCGACTTCGACCCCGCCGACGACGCCGACTCCGACGAGGTAGGCTGACGATGGTCGATGTGCATGACATCCATGCGATAGCCCGCTACGTGCCGATGTCGGCGCAGAAGGTGCGCCGGGTGGTCGATCTGGTGCGGGGGCGCAAGGCGGACGAGGCGCTGGAGCTGCTGCGCTTCACGCCCAACGCCGCCGCCGGGCCGGTCTCCAAGGTGCTGCGCTCGGCCATCGCCAACGCCGAGGAGAACTTCGGGGTGAACCGCGGCGAGCTGATCGTGTTCCAGATCTTCGCCGACGAGGCCCCGACGCGGCGCTGGCGGCGTTTCGGGGCGCGCGGCCGTTTCAAGCCGATCCTGCGCCGTTCGTCGCACATCACCGTCGTGTTGCGTGAGCATGAGGCCGCGGCCCAGCCGGCGGCTTGAGAGGAGCAAGTATGGGGCGCAAAGTCCATCCGATAGGCTTCCGCCTGGGGATCAACAAGACCTGGGAATCGCGCTGGTTCGCACGGCCGCGGCTGTATGCCGATCTGCTCCATCAGGACCTGGCCATCCGCAATCTGATCTTCAAGCTGGCCCCGCGTTCGGGTATCTCCCGCGTGGAGATCGAGCGCGATACGAGCAACGTGCACATCACCGTGCACACGGCCAAGCCGGGGATCGTCATCGGCCGCAAGGGCGCCAATGTCAAGGAGCTGCGGCGGCAGATCGAGATCCTGACCGGCAGCAAGGTCAAGCTGGACATCGCCGAGGTCAAGGAGCCCGACCTGGATGCGCACCTGGTGGCGGAGAACATCGCCTCGCAACTGGAGCGGCGCATCAGCCACCGGCGGGCGATGCAGCGGGCCATGCAGCAGGCCATGCGCCAGGGGGCGCAGGGCATCAAGGTCATGTGCGCCGGGCGGCTGAGCGGAATCGAGATGGCCCGGCGGGAGTGGATGCGCGACGGGCGGGTGCCGGCGCAGACGCTGCGGGCCGATATCGATTTCGCTCGGGCGGAGGCGCTGACGACCTTCGGCCGGATCGGCGTCAAGGTCTGGATCTATCGCGGCGATGCGGTTCCGGAAGAGGAGCCGGCCAAAGCCGAGACGATGGACGTGTACGTCAGCGAGTAGCGCGGCCGAGCACCGGCGGTCTTACGAGGTGGGATCATGTTGATGCCAAAGCGCGTGATGCGCGGCCGATTGAAGCAGATGCGCGGCCGGATGAAAGGCAAGGAAAGCCGGGGGACGGAAGTCGCCTTCGGCGAGTACGGCCTGCAGGCGCTCGAGCCGGGCTGGGTGACCGCCCGGCAGATCGAGGCCGCCCGGCGCGCGTTGGTCCGCTACATGAAGCGGCGCGGCAAGATCTGGATCCGCATCTTCCCGGACAAGTCGGTCACCAAGAAGCCGGCCGAGACGCGCATGGGGAAGGGCAAGGGCGCGGTCGACCACTGGGTGGCGGTGGTGCGCCCCGGGCGGATCCTGGTGGAGATTTCCGGCCTCCCGCATGAGGCCGCCCGAGAGGCGATGCGGCTGGCGGCCCACAAGTTGGCCATCAAGACCAAGTTCGCCGAGCGGGTTGACGCGGTGGGAGGCGAGTGACCGATGAAACCAGCTGAGATCCGGGCCCTGTCGACCGAAGAAGTCGTCAGCCGCCTGGAGGACGCCCGTGAGAACTTCCAGAAGCTGCGCTTCCAGGCGGCCGTCGGTCAGCTGACCGACCTCTCCCAGCTGCGCACGGCGCGTCGGGAGATTGCCCGCCTGGCGACCGTCCTGCGGGAGCGGGAGTCGGCGGCGTTGGAAGGGAGTCAGGCATGAGCAACAACCGTCGTCGACTGATGGGGGTCGTGGTCGCGACCAAGATGACGAAGACGGTCACCGTCCAGGTCGACCGCAGTTACCGGCATCCGCTGTACGGCAAGGTGGTGCGCAGCTCGAAGCGCTTCCTGGCGCATGACGAGCTGGGCTGCCACCCGGGCGATCAGGTCCAGATCGTCGAGAGCCGTCCGATCTCCAAGCGCAAGCGCTGGGCGGTCGAGACGGTCCTGGGCCGCGCCAGTGAGAGCCAGGTGGCGGCGGCAGGCGTGGTCGAGGAGGCCGCCAGCGTGGAGGTCCAGGCATGATCCCGCGGCCTGCCATAGAAGCTGGAAGGAGGGCCGCGGGATGATCCAGCAGGAAACCCGGCTGGCCGTGGCCGACAACACCGGGGCGCGCGAGCTGCTGGTCATCCGCGTCTTGGGTGGTTCAAAGCGGCGCTACGGCCATATCGGCGACATTGTGGTGGCCACCGTCAAGGCAGCCTCGCCGCACGGGGCGGTCAAGAAGAGCGAGGTGGTCAAGGCGGTCATCGTGCGCACGGCTAAGGAGTACCGCCGCGAGGACGGCTCCTACATCCGCTTCGACGACAACGCCGCCGTGCTCCTGGACGCCGACGGGCTCAACCCGAAAGGGACGCGTATTTTTGGGCCGGTGGCGCGCGAGCTGCGTGAGCGAGGTTTCACCAAGATCGTCTCGCTCGCGCCGGAAGTGCTGTGAGGCGGCCGGGCGACCGGCGGAGGCAAGTCAGCGTGAGCATCAAGAAGGGCGATACGGTGGAAGTGATCAGCGGCCGCGACAAGGGCATGCGCGGCGAGGTGATCCGGGTGCTGCCCAAAGCGGCCCGCCTGGTGGTGCAGGGCGTCAACATGCGCAAGAAGCACCAACGCCAGGTGCAGGCCGGCGGCCGGACGATGAACCCGGGCATCATCCAGTTCGAGGCGCCCGTGCACGTCTCCAACGTCATGCTGGTCTGCCCGAAATGCGACAAGCCGACACGCCCGGCCACCAGCCGGGAGAGCGGCAAGGCCCAGCGCGTGTGTAAGAACTGTCAGGCGATCATCGATGCCTGAGCGGGCGGAGAGGTAGAGCGAAATGGGACACCCGATGCAGGAACGCTACCGCAAGGAAATCATGCCCGCTCTGATGAAAGAGTTCGGCCTGGACAACGTCATGCAGGTGCCGCGGCTGCACAAGGTCGTGGTCAACGTCGGGGTGGGCGAGGCGATCGACAACGCCAAGGCGCTCGAGGCGGCCGTGGCCGACGTCGGCGCCATCACCGGCCAGAAGCCGATCGTGACCAAGGCCCGCCGCAGCATCGCCAACTTCAAGCTGCGCGAGGGCCGGGCCATCGGCGTCAAGGTCACGCTGCGCGGCGAACGCATGTGGTCGTTCGTCGACCGGCTGGTGAACGTGGCGCTGCCGCGCACGCGCGATTTCCGCGGCGTGACCCCTGACAGCTTCGACGGGCGCGGCAACTACACGCTGGGCGTTCGCGAGCAGTTGATCTTCCCGGAGATCGACTATGACAAGATCGACAAGATCCGCGGCTTTGAGGTAACCCTGGTCACCACGGCGCCCAACGACCAACAAGGTCGCCGGCTGATCGAGATGCTGGGGATGCCATTCGGGAGAAGGGCCTAGTCCATGTCCAAGAAGTGCATGCCGATCCGAGAGACGCGCCGCAAGTACCCGGTGCGGGTCCGCAATCGCTGCCGCGTCTGCGGCCGACCGCGCGGCTACATCCGCCGCTTCCAGCTGTGCCGTATTTGCTTCCGCACGATGGCGCTGGAAGGCAAGATCCCCGGCGTGGTCAAGTCGTCATGGTAGGCCGGTAGTGGGAGTTATGCGATGACAATTTCCGACCCGATTGGCGACATGTTGACGCGCATTCGCAATGCGGCCATGGCCGGGCATCCGACCATCGCGATGCCGAGCTCGAAGCTCAAGCTGGCCATCGCCGGCATCCTTCAGGACGAAGGCTTCCTGGAGAACTTCGACGAAGTGCCGGCCGAGGGCCGGCCCGGCCAGGTGCTGCGACTGCGGCTCAAGTACGTCGGCGAGCGCCGCGAGCGCCGACCCGTTCTGAGCGGCCTGAAACGAGTCAGCCGCCCGGGGCGCCGAGTCTACGTCGGCAAGACCGAGATCCCCTGGGTCCGCTCGGGGCTGGGTGTGGCGATCCTGTCCACCCCCAAGGGCGTGATGACGGGGATGCGCGCCCGGCAGCTGGGCGTCGGCGGCGAAGTGCTCTGCCAGGTGTGGTAATCCGGCGGGCCGGCTGAACCCCGGGCTCGATCCGGAGAGGAGGGTGGTGTGTCCAGAATCGGTCGCATGCCGGTCGTGATCCCCGACGGCGTGCGGGTTGAACTCGACGGCGCGCGCGTGCGCATCCAGGGCCCCAGGGGGGCGCTGGAGCGGACCTTCCCGCCGGAGATCAAGATCCTCTACGGCGACGGCCGGCTGACGGTCGAACGCCCCTCGGATGCGCCGAGCGTCCGCGCTCTGCACGGCATGACCCGGGCCCTGCTGAACAATATGGTCCTGGGTGTGAGCAAGGGCTTCGAGCGGATGCTGGAGGTCGAGGGCGTCGGTTACCGTCCGGATCTCGACGGCGAGACTCTGGTCCTGTACGTCGGCTATTCACACCCGGTGCGGGTCCCGCCGCCGGAAGGCATCCGTTTCGAGGTCGACGCGCGCGCCCGGACGATCAAGATCACGGGCCGCGATAAGGAACTGGTCGGCCAGCTGGCCGCGGACATCCGCAAGATCCGGCCGCCCGAGCCCTACAAGGGCAAGGGCATCCGCTACCAGGGCGAGCGCGTCCGGCGCAAGGCTGGCAAGGCCGGCAAGGTGGCGTAGTCATGACGAAGAAGAGTCGCGAGCAGATGCGCGCCCGCCGGCACTTGCGCGTGCGCAAACACATCGCCGGGACGGCCGAGCGGCCGCGCCTGAACGTCTTCCGCAGCCTGGTGGGCATCTACGCTCAGGTCGTCGACGACGGTGCGGGCATCACCCTGGCGGCCGCCTCGACGCTGGACGCCGAGATCAAACCCCGGCTGAAGGGTTTGAACAAGACCGAGCAGGCCAAGCTGGTCGGGGAACTGGTCGCCCAGCGGGCCAAGGCTAAGGGCATCGGGCGAGTCGTGTTCGATCGAGGCGGCTTCCGCTTCCACGGACGGGTGCAGGCCCTGGCTGAGGCGGCCCGTCAGGCCGGCCTCGAGTTCTAGGCGTGGATGGAGAGAGGCAACGTGAGACGAGACTTCCGGGATTCTAGAGAAGATCGAGACGAGTTCGACGAGCGCCTGATCGAGATCGCCCGTGTGGCCAAAGTCGTCAAGGGCGGCCGACGCTTCTCCTTCCGCGTGACGGTCGTCGTCGGCGACAACAAGGGCCGGGTCGGCCTGGGCGTGGGCAAGGCGCGCGGCGTCCCCGATGCGATCCGCAAGGCGACCGACCGAGCCCGCAAGGACATGCACCCGATCACGCTGGCGGGCAAGACCATTCCGCATGAGGTGATGGCCAAGCACGGCGGCGCCCAAGTGCTGCTCAAGCCGGCCTCGCCCGGGACGGGCGTCATTGCCGGCGGGCCGGTGCGAGCCGTGCTTGAAGCGGCCGGCGTCCGCGACATTCTGACCAAGTCGCTGGGCAGCGCCAATATTCTCAACGTGGCCTTCGCTACGATGGAAGGGCTGGGCCAGCTCAAGCGGGTCGAGGACGAGGCGGTGCGGCGCGGCAAGAGCGCCGGCGATCTCAAGCCGTTCTGGGAGCGCAAGCGCCATGGCTAGGACCGCGGCGGCCAAGACCCTGCGCATCACGCTGATGCGCAGCCCGACCGGCTACTCGGAACGCCAGAAGCGAACGGTCCGGGCGCTCGGCTTGCGCCGCATGCACCAAACCGTCGAGCAGGCGGACACTCCCGTGGTGCGCGGCATGATCGCCAAGGTCGTCCACCTGGTCAAGGTGGAGGAGTAGGAGAACGATGAAGCTTCACGATCTGCATCCGCGCTCGGGCGCGCGGCAGCCGCGCAAACGTGTCGGCCGGGGGATCTCGGCCGGCCAGGGCAAGACGGCCGGCCGGGGGACCAAGGGCCAGAAGGCACGCACCGGAGCCGGCGGCAAGCTCTACCGCCAGGGCGGCAATCTGCCGTTCTACCGCCGCCTACCGTTCATGCGCGGCTTCACCAACTTCCGCCGCGCGACCTGGAACGAGGTCAACCTGAGCAGTCTGGCCGGGTTCAAGGCCGGGGCGGAGGTCGGCCCTGAGAGCCTGGCCGAGGCCGGGCTGCTCCAGGACACCCGCTTCCCGATCGTACTCCTGGGCATGGGTGAGGTGACCGCCCCGCTCAAGGTACGAGTCCACCGGGTCACACGCGGCGCGCGGACGAAGGTCGAGGCGGCCGGCGGCACGGTCGAGCTGATCGAGGCGCAGGCGCCTCAGGCATGATGGACAGGAGTTCTGGATGAAGCGGTCAGCCTGGCGCTTCTTGTGGGTCTCGCCGGAAATCCGCAACCGGCTGCTGATCTCCCTGGGCCTTCTGGCGATCTACCGCCTGGCGTCGCATGTGCCCGTCCCGGGCGTCGACCGCGCCGCCATCGCCGGGGTTCTGGGGGGCGCGGGGAGTGGCCAGACGTTGTTCACGCTGCTGGACTTGCTCTCGGGCGGGACCGTCTCGAACTTCTCGGTCCTGGCGATGGGCGTCTACCCGTACATCACGGCCCAGATCATCCTGCAACTGCTCGTCCCGGTGATCCCGGCACTGCAGCGGCGCATGGAAGAGGATCCGCGCGAGGGCCGGAAGTGGATGGATAAGTGGACGTACTATCTGGCCGTTCCGATGGCTGCGCTCAACGCCATCGGCCAGATCCAGCTCTTCCGCCAGTTCGCGACTTCAGGCCAGCAGGTGCTCACTTTCGATCTGGGCTTCAACCTGCCGACGGTGACGACCATCGTCACCATGACGGCCGGGACGATGTTCGCCATCTGGCTGGGTGAGCTGATCTCCGAACACGGCATCCGCAATCAGGGCCTGTCGCTGATCATCTTCGCCGGCATCGTAGCGCGAATCCCGACCAACGTCGCCAAGCTGCTGACCGACGAAAGCCAGCGCCTGACGATCTCGGTCTTCCTGCTGTTCATCACCGTGGCGACCATCTTCGCCATTATCTTCGTGCAGGAAGGCCGACGGCATGTCCCGGTCATGTATCCCGGTCGGCGGGTCGGCAACCGCATGTCGATGCCGGTCAAGGGCACGCTGCCGCTGATGGTCAACATGGCGGGCATGATCCCGCTCATTTTCGCCCAGTCGATCCTGACCTTGCCGGCGGTCGTGGCGCAGTTCTTTGTCAACTCCTCGAATGAGGTCGTGGCCTCCATCGCCGGCTGGTTCCAGAACACTTTCGGTGGGATCAGCCCGCTGTACTGGCTGTTGTACTTCCTGATGGTGGTCGGGTTCACATTCTTCTACACGGATACCCTGTTCGCCCAGCAGAACTACGGGGAGAACTTGCGCCGGGCCGGCGCCCAAGTGCCGGGAGTGACCAAGGGCGCGGCCACCCAGCGCTACCTGACCAAGGTCCTGCGGCGCATCACACTGCCGGGCGCGGTCTTCCTGGGGCTCGTGGCGGTGATGCCGTTCCTGATCAGCCTGGTATCGCCCATCGGCGGGTCGAACAGCGGCCTGCTGCTGGTGTCTTCGGCCGGGCTGCTGATCGTCGTCGGTGTGGTGCGCGATACGTATCGGTCGATTGAGGCCGAACTCAAGCTGCGTGGCTACGACTCGTCACTGTTAGTTCGTTAGGTGTTCCGGCGATGCCCGCTTACATCCTTCTCGTCGGCCCGCCGGGCGCCGGAAAAGGCACGCAGGCCAAGCGTCTGTGTGAGAGATTGGGGCTGCTGCACGTTTCGAGCGGCGACCTGTTTCGAGAGCACCTTAAGAACAAGACCGACCTGGGCCAGAAGGCGCAGGGCTACATCGACTTCGGCGAGCTGGTCCCGGACGACCTGACCATCGCCATGATCCGCGAGCGGCTGACCCGGCCGGACGCGGCCAACGGGGCGGTGCTGGACGGCTACCCGCGCACCCACCCGCAGGCGCAGGCGCTGGACGGGATGCTCTCCGAGCTGGGCGGCCAGGTGGACGTGGTCGTTTACATCCATGTGTCGATGTCGGCCTTGATCCGCCGGCTGACCGGCCGGTGGATGTGCCGCAAGGCCGGGCACATCTACCACGAGGACTTCGACCCGCCGCAGCGACCGGGCGTGTGCGATGTGGACGGCTCCGAGCTGTACAAGCGCAGCGACGACAGCGAGGAGACCGTGACCTATCGCATTCAGGTCTACCTGGAGCAGACCGCGCCGCTGGTGACGCACTACCGCCGGAAGGGCGTCGTCATCGAAGTCGACGGGGAGCAGCCGATCGAGAAGGTGACGGAGGCCGTGTTGGCCCTGCTTCCGGCGAGGATCGTCTCGTGAGCGAACGCCGGACGTCGGGCTGGCAGCGGCAGTCGGCGGGGCGGGGGGCGCGGCGGGGCGTGGTGCTCAAGAGCGCCCGCGAGCTCGAGCGCATGCGTCGGGCGGGCCGGGTGACGGCCGAGGCGCTTGAGGCGGCCCGACAGGTGATTCGCCCCGGCGTCACGACCGCCGAGGTCGACGCGGCCGCGGCCGAGGTCCTGCGCCGGCACACGGCCCGGCCGGCCTTCCTGGGCTACGGTGATCCGCCGTTCCCGGCGGTGACGACCGTGAGCGTGAACGCGGAGCTGGTCCACGGCATCCCGGGCCCGCGCCGCCTGAAGGAAGGCGATATCGTCAGCGTCGACTGCGGCGCGATCGTGGACGGGTTCGTCGGCGATGCCGCCTTCACCGCTGCGGTCGGGGGGGCGTCGGACGAGGCGGAGCGCCTGATCGAGGCGACCCGACAGGCGCTGTGGGCCGGGATCGAGCGCATGCGGCCGGGGCTGCACACCGGCGACATCTCGGCCGCAATTCAGTCGGTCGTCGAGGCGCAGGGCTTCAACGTCGTGCGCGAATACACCGGCCACGGCGTCGGGCGGCAGATGCACGAGGATCCGCAGGTGCCGAATTACGGGACGGCCGGGAAGGGACTGCTGCTGCGGCCGGGCATGACGATCGCGCTGGAGCCGATGACCCTGGCCGGGGAGGCGCAAGTCCGGGTTCTGGACGATGCCTGGACGGTGGTGTCGGCCGACGGCCGGCTGACGGCGCACTGGGAGCACACGGTGGCGGTCACGCCCGACGGGCCATGGGTGCTGACGAGATTGGAAGAAGACCTAGACGGACCGGGTCGGGATTCGTATAATGAAGCGTTTGCTGACCGCGACGCGGCGGCAGACAAGGCCAGGAGAGAACGGGAATGAAGGTGACATCCTCGGTCCGCAAGCGCTGCCCGAAGTGCAAGGTGGTGCGGCGCCGCGGCAAGGTGTACGTGATCTGCGAGAACCCGCGTCACAAGCAGAGACAGGGGTAGCTCATGGCACGCATTGAAGGCATTGATCTGCCGCGCGAGAAGCGCATCGAGGTCGGGTTGACCTACATCCACGGGATCGGTCGGGTGACCTCCCGCCAGGTGCTGAAGGCCACTGGCGTCGGCCTGGACACCCGGGTGCGGGACCTGACCGAGGACCAGGTAGCAGACCTGCGCGACTACATCGGCCAGCACCTGACCGTAGAGGGCGATCTGCGCCGCGAGGTGCAGATGAACATCAAGCGGCTGGTGGAGATCGGCTGCTACCGCGGCCTGCGCCATCGCCGCAATCTGCCGGTTCGCGGCCAGCGCACGCGCACGAATTCGCGCACGCGCAAAGGGCCGAAGAAGACGGTCGCCGGTCGCGGCCGCCGGCGCGGCGCCAAGAAGAAGTAACGCCGATTCGCTTCACCGGCGCGCAGACCGGGCCGCCCGGGTTTCCTTCCACCCGCGGCTGGGCGGTCAGGCTGTCGTCGGGGAGATTAGAGAGGACAGACGAAGAGTATGGCACGCAATCCAACAGATGCGCGGCGCCCGGCGGCCAAGCGCATCAAGCGTTTGGTCTCGCACGGCCAGGTGCACGTGCACGCTTCGTTCAACAACACGATCGTGACGATCACCGATCAGCAGGGAAACACGATCGTGTGGGGCAGCGCCGGCCAGTCGGGGTTTAAGGGCTCGCGCAAGAGCACGCCCTACGCCGCCCGGTTGGCGGCGCAGGCGGCCATCGCCGCGGCCTCCGAGTATGGGCTGCAGGAAGTCGATGTGATGGTCAACGGACCCGGCCCGGGACGCGAGGCGGCGATCCGCGCCATCCAGGGATCGAACGTGCGCGTGCGCTCCATTAACGACGTGACGCCCGTGCCTCACAACGGCTGCCGCCCGCCCAAGAAGCGCCGCGTCTAGCCGATCAGGAAGGAAAGCGAACAAGATGGCGAAGTATCTGGGACCGGTCTGCAAGCTGTGCCGCCGGGAAGGCGAGAAGCTCTTCCTGAAGGGCCAGCGCTGCTTCACGCCCAAGTGCGCCTTCGAGCGGCGCAGCTTCCCGCCCGGCGAGCACGGGCGCGACGCTCAGTTCCGCCGCCGGCGAGCGTCGGATTACAGCCGCCAGCTGCGCGAGAAGCAGAAGACCAAGCGCATCTACGGTACGACCGAGCGCCAGTTCCGGCGCTTCTATCACACGGCCCTGCGCCGGCGTGGCATGACCGGCGAGAATCTGCTGCAGATGCTCGAGCGCCGGCTGGACAACACCGTCTTCCGCCTGGGCTTTACCGTCAACCGGGCCGAGGCCCGCGAGCTGGTGGTCCACGGCCACTTCAACGTCAACGGCCGCCGCACCGACATCCCGTCGATGCTGGTGCGGCCGGGCGACCAGATCGAGGTCCGGGCCGCCTCAAAGACGCGAACGTACTTCAAATCCATGCCGGCCCTGGCCGAAAGCCGGACCGTGCCGCGCTGGCTGGAGCGCGACCTGAATACCCTTTCCGGCAAGGTGCTGCAGAACCCGGAGCGGACGGACATCGATGCCAGCCTGAACGAACAGCTGATCATCGAGTTCTACTCCCGCTAGAAGGCCGTGGACGCGGGGGCTAGCTCCCGTGGAGGGTTATCGTGAGCATCACAAGCAACATGGTCATGCCGAAGATCGAGCGCGAGGCTGTCGCGCGCAACTACGGCAAGTTCATCATCAGCCCGCTCGAGAGCGGCTACGGCATCACCGTCGGCAACGCGCTCCGGCGCATTCTGCTCTCGTCCCTGGAGGGCACTGCGGTCGCCTCGATCCGCATCACCGACGTGGCGCACGAGTTCTCCGACATCCCCGGGGTGCGCGAGGACGTGCTGCAGGTCATGCTCAACGTCAAACAGCTGCGCATGATCCTGCACGAGGGCGATTCCGCCCGGCTGCGCCTGGAGGTGGTCGGCGAGGGCTCGGTCACCGGGGCCGACGTCATCGCGCCGGCCGAGGTCGAGATCGTCAACCCGGAGCTGTACCTGTTCACGGTCGACGACGACAAGGCCCGGTTGGAGATCGAGATGAACGTCCAGCGCGGCCGGGGCTACTCGCCCTCGGACGAGCGCGGCCGGCTGCCCATCGGCGAGCTGCCGACCGACGCGATCTTCTCGCCGGTGCGGCGCGTGCACTTCGAGGTCGGCCGGGCGCGCGTGGGTCAGGACACCAGCTACGACCGGCTGGTGCTCGAGATCTGGACCGACGGGACGATCAAGCCCGAGACCGCGCTCAGCCAGAGCGCCCAGCTGATGATCGCCCACGTGCGCGACATCGCCGGCGTGAGCGAGGAGACGCTCATGGCGGCCGCCACGCGCGAGGAGAAACCGCGCATGGCCAGCGAGATCTACGATACGCCTATCGAGAACCTGGACCTGTCGGTGCGAGTGTTCAACTCGCTGAAGCGGACCGGGATCACCACGGTGGGCGAGGTGCTGGATATGCTCGAGAAGGGCGCCGAGGCGATGCTCTCGATTCGCAACTTCGGCGAGAAGAGCCTGGAGGAGCTCAAAGAGCGCCTGCGGGAGAAGGGCTATCTGGAAGAGGAGGCCGCCCCGGTGGCGCCCGAACCAGAGCCCCAGGCGGAGTAGCTTCGGATGAGACATCAAGTTGCCGGTCATAAACTGGGCCGTTCCACCGGCCAGCGGAATGCCCTGCGGCGGAATCTGGTGACGGAGCTCTTCCGCCACGAGCGCATCCGCACGACCCGGGCCAAGGCCGACGCAGTGCGTGGGGCGGCCGAGAAGCTGATCACCACGGCCAAGCGCGGCGCCGCCGCCGGCGAGCTGAAGGCGGTCAATGCCCGGCGTCATGCCGCGGCGCAGCTGAACGATCCCGAGATCGTCAAGAAGCTCTTCGACGATATCGCCCCGCGTTATGCGACGCGGCCGGGCGGCTACACCCGCGTGGTGCGCCTTGGCCCCCGAGCGGGCGATGCGGCCGACATGGTCTTGTTGGAGTTGGTGGAAGAGTAGTCCCGCGCCCGGGCGCGGCAGGCGCGCCCGTCGTAGGGGGGCGCGCCGATGGCATATTACCAATCGATCGTCGCTTACGACGGCACCGAGTTCCGGGGTTTCCAGCGTCAGGGCGGCTCGCAGCGGACGGTCCAGGCGGTCCTGGAGGCGGCATTGGGCCGGCTGGGCTGGCAGGGGCTCTCGATCCTGGCAGCCGGCCGCACCGACGCCGGGGTCCACGCCCGCGGTCAGGTGATCGCATTCCACCTGGACTGGAAGCACGACTTCGGGCTGCTGGACGTCGCTCTGAACGCGCACCTGCCGGCGGACGTGGCCGTGCGCGAGACGCGGCCGGCGCCGCCGGAGTTCCATCCGCGCTTCTCCGCCCGGCGGCGGCGTTACCGCTACAGCTTGCGCTGCGCCGCGGGACGCGATCCACTGCTGGATCGCTACGCCTGGCGGATCTGGCCGGCGCCGGAGATGACCCGCATGGCGGCCGCGGCGGAGCGGGTGCTGGGGGTACACGATTTCGCCGCCTTCGGCCGGGCGCCGATCCCGGGTGGGCACACCTGTCGGCGCGTGGTCCGGTCGGATTGGCAGGCGGCGGGGGAGGCGCTGGCCTTCGAGATCGAGGCCGACGCTTTCCTGTACCGGATGGTGCGGCGATTGGTGTCAGGCATGGTCGAGGTTGGGGCGGGGCGGCTGGAACTGGAGGCGTTCGAACGGTTCCTGGAGCGCCCGGAGCCTCCCTGGATGGGCAAGATGGCCCCCGCCCGAGGCCTGTGCCTCGAAGCGGTCGAATACTGAAGAAGCGCGCGGGAGCGTCCCGGCCGGTGAAGGATCGGGGCATGGAACCGATCCGGTCCGGCAGGGCAGCCTGCAGGGAAGCGAGAACGGGAGCATGAGCGTGCAGAAGACGTACTATCCCAAAGCGGATGAGCTGTCCCACGAATGGTACGTGGTCGACGCGTCCGGAATGAACCTTGGACGACTGGCCACGCGCGTGGCGAGCACCTTGCTCGGCAAGGGCAAGCCGACGTACACGCCGGGCGTCGACCTGGGCGACTTCGTCATCGTCACCAACGCCGCCAAAATCACGGTGACCGGGAAGAAGCTGGATAACAAGATCTACTTCCGCCACTCGGGCTACCCGGGTGGTGTGCGCAAGGTCACGCTGCGGGATCAATTGGCGCGCTTCCCGGAGCGAGTCGTCCAGGCGGCGGTGTGGGGCATGCTGCCGCACAACCGCATGGGGCGGAAGCTCCTGCGCAAGCTCAAGGTATACGGCGGGACGGACCATCCTCATCAAGCACAGAATCCGAAGCCGCTGGCCTAGGTCAACCGAAGGAGAGGAAGGCAAGGCGTATGTCCGTTCAGTATTACGAAGGCATTGGGCGCCGCAAGACCTCGACGGCTCGGGTGCGGGTGGTCAAGGGCAGCGGCAAGTTCGTAGTGAACGAGAAGTCGGTGGATGAGTACTTCCCTCGGTTCGGCGACCTGGATGTCGCCCTAGCGCCCCTGCGGACGGCCGGGCTGGAAGGCCAGCTCGATGTCTCCGCCAAGGTCAAGGGCGGCGGGGTGACCGGGCAGGCCACCGCCGTGCGGCACGGTTTGGCCCGCGCGCTCGTGGCCATGGATGAAAATCTGCGGGCCGCCCTGCGCGGCAGCGGGCTGCTCTCGCGCGATCCGCGCGAGAAGGAACGCAAGAAGCCCGGGTTGAAACGGGCCCGCAAGGCGCCGACCTACACCAAGCGCTAGAAGCATTAGATCGCGCCTTCCATCTGCTTTCAAAGAGCATCGTCGCGCCGGGGAGCTCTCTGCTCCCCGGCGCCGCTTTCTATTCGGGAACGGATTTCCACCGATGCTAGAATCGCTCAGCCGAGAGAAGCCGTATTGAGCAGGAGGAACGCATGCCGCCAGGGATCACCATCATCGGCCTCGGGCCGGGCGACCCGCAACTGCTGACGCGGGCCGC